>Ga0335076_10005419_pt1 | contig 12902 bp, 13 predicted proteins | sample Lox_Sample_25_FD_206717 | JGI IMG/M metagenome (GOLD analysis project Ga0335076, IMG submission 206717) | Soil microbial communities from Loxahatchee National Wildlife Refuge, Florida, United States - Lox_Sample_2.5 | ecosystem: Environmental > Terrestrial > Soil > Wetlands | place: USA...
CCAACGACAGGCCGCGGCGGCCCGCGCCAACAACAAGCGCCGGCCGAGCCGCCCGCCGATTTTTCTGAAAAACAATATCGGCCCGCGGCCGCTTTGGCAAGAAATTGTCGTTTTTCTTGTCGATCCGCCTGCGGCGGAAGCCGTGCATCGGGACCCGCCGGCGACGCACACGCAATTGTGACCAAGACATGATCACACCAACCGATCTGAACCGGTAAAACATTTTGCCGGCCCAGATTTGGCCATGATTCACCGGTTCCTTCCCGTATTGATGATTGGCGGCCCAAAGACCGGCGATGCCGATCACGTAAGATCACTCTGCCTTTGGGGGCTCCTTAATGAATGGGATTGTCGCCGCGACGCATGCGCGCCGCGTTCTGCTTCTCTCTGCCGTTGGGGCTCCGCTCCTCGCGGCGGCCTCGCTTCCGGCGCGCGCCGATGTCATCACCGCGGACGAGATCCTCGGCCAGTTCAACGCGGTGGTCAGCGATGATTTCTCGACCAATTCGGACGTCGAAGGCCGTCTGGTCGCCGGCACGATCGAGAGCGGCGCAAGTTTTTACACCAGTCCCAACGCGCTGGGCCCGCCCTCGTCGTTCCAGGCGGTAAACGCCTTGACGATCTCAGGCTGCTCGAGCTGCAACGTCAACAACGGGGGCAGCGTCAATTACATCACCAGCAATTCCGGCACGTTCAATTTCAACGGCGGCGGCTCAGCCGCGCAGAACAATCCCGCCTTCACGATGAGCGAATTCACGACGCCGCTTAACGCGCTTCAGACCCAGCTTGCCGGCCTCACGGCGAACAGCACCGTCAGCAGCCCGAACTCGAACAGCCTCGTCTTCGACGTCACGCCGGTCGATGGCGTCGCGGTATTCGACATGACTGCAGCCGAGCTGGAAGGCGGGCCGGCCGACAACTACAACATCACCTTCACGAACGAGACGTCGGCGACGACGATCATCATCAACGTGACCGGAAACTTCGCTGAGCCGTCGGGCGAAAACTTCAATGGCGACACGTATCTCAACGAGCACGTGATCTGGAATTTCGAGAACGCGACCAGCGCCAGTTTCAAATTCTGGCACGGCGCCGTGCTTGCCGGCGACGCGACCGTCTCCAATACATCGCCGATCGAAGGCTTTCTCTATGCGAAGGATTTCAACGGCACGGGCGAACTGCACGACTTCCCGTTTCAGGGCGCGATTTCGTCGGTTCCTGAGCCTTCGACCTGGGCGATGATGGCGCTCGGGTTCGCCGGCCTCGGCTTCGCCGGCCTCAGGCGGCGCAAGCGGCCGGCCCCGCTCTAGCCGCGGCCGACGCCAACGCGGGGGCGTGCCTACGACCCGCCCCTGAATCCCGTCGCCAGCAGGTAGAGCTCGGCGCTGTCGGCGCGGCTCGCCTTCGGCTTCACGTGCCTAACGGCGGCGAACTCGCGCCTGAGGCGGGCGAGCAGGTCGCCGTCGGCGCCGCCTTGCAGAACCTTGGCGAGCAGGAAGCCGCCTGGCGCCAGCACCTCCGCGGCGAAGGCGGCGGCAAGCTCGACCAGGCCCACGATCCGCAATTGATCGGTCTTGCGGTGGCCGGTCGCGTTGGCCGCCATGTCGGAGAGGATGCCGTCGGCCGGTCCGCCGAGCCAGTCGCGCAGCCGCGCCGGGGCCTCGGAATCGTGGAAATCCATGCGCCGGAATTCGACCCCTTCGATCGCGTCCATCTCGATGAGGTCGATCGCGATCACCCGCCCCCTGCCCTCGCGCGCCTGCACGCGGGCCGCCGCGACCTGACTCCAGCCGCCGGGCGCGGCGCCGAGGTCGACGATCCGCTGGCCGAGCTTGAGCAGGCGGTATTTGTCGTCGATCTCAAGGAGCTTATAGGCCGCGCGCGAACGGTAGCCGTCGCGCCGCGCCATGGCGACATAAGGGTCGTTGAGCTGCCGTTCGAGCCAAAGCGTCGAAGCGAGCGATCGCTTGCGGGCGGTCCTGACCCGGACTTTGAGCGCCCGGCCGCCTTCGCGGCCCGAGCCGCCGCTCTTCGTCACCAGCGGCTGCGCCGGTGCGGGCCCACCCCGTCGTCGCGCATCATGTGGCTCAAGATCCCCTCGCGCAGGCCGCGGTCGGCGATGCGCAGCCGCTCGGCGGGGAAATGCGCCCGGATCGCCTCCAGAATGGCGCAGCCGGCGAGCACGAGGTCGGCGCGCTGGTGGCCGATGCAGCCGTTGGCGGCGCGCTCGGCGTAGCTCATCGCGCGCAGCCGCGCGACCGCCGCGTCAACCTCCGCCCGGCCGAGCCACAGGCCATCGACCGCCCGGCGGTCGTAGCGCGGCAGATTGAGATGCACCCCGGCGATCGTTGTCACCGTCCCCGACGTGCCGAGCAGATGGAAGCGCGAGCAGCGCGCCTCGTTCGCCACCCGGGCGACGAAAGGCGCCAGCGCGTCCGATACGTGGGCGGTCATCGCGGCGAAGGATTCGTCGCTGACATCGACGCCGCCGAACGTCTCGGCCAGCGACACGACGCCGAGTCTCAGCGATTCCCAGGCCTTGACCCGGCTTGCGCCCCGCGGCGCGCGAGGATCGAAGTCGAGCCAGATGATCTCCGACGATCCGCCGCCGATGTCGAACATCACCGTCGACCGGGCCTCCTTGTCGGCGAGGTCGCCGACCCCGGCCGCGGCGAGACGAGCCTCGGTCTCGCGGTCGACGATCTCGAGGTCGATGCCGAGCTGCTCGCGGACCGTGGCGACGAAGGCCGGCCCATTGGCGGCCGAGCGGCAGGCTTCGGTGGCGATGGTGCGGGCCCGGGTCACTCCCCGCGCCGCCATCTTGTCGCGGCAAACCTTCAGCGCCTCGAGCGTGCGGCTGATCGCGGATTCGCTCAGGCGGCCGGTCAGCGACAGCCCCTCGCCCAGGCGAACGATGCGCGAGAATGCATCGATGACCCGGAATCCCTCGGCGGTCGGCCGAGCGACCAGGAGCCGGCAATTGTTGGTGCCGAGATCCAGCGCCGCATAAGTCCCGCCGCGGCCATTGCGCGCGCCGGCTGGCGGGCCATCGGAACTCGAAAACGACGCTCGAACCCCCGGCTCTGAACTCCAAGTCGCGACTTGACTCAAACCGATCCCCTGCGACGCCGCGGACCACGAACCCGCCCGCGCCGACATTTGTCGATCAAGTCTAGCAACACTGGCGGGGGATGCAAACCGGCCTGAGCGCCTCAAGGCTTGAAGAACGGATGCCGGATCCTGTCGCCGACCTTGAGCCCGATCTTGGCGGCCGCGCCGCCGTTCAATTCAAGCACCGCCATGCAGGAAGGGCCGGAGGGAATCGTGCGCTCGGACAGCGGTTCGGCGTTGGCGACGATGTTCGTCACGATCCCGATCCGGGAAATGAAGATCATGTCGAGCGGGATGTAGGTGTCCTTCATCCAGAAGGTTTGCGGCGCCTCGCGGTCGAACTCGAACAGCATGCCGTGGTCAGCCGGCATGAACCGGCGGTCCATCAGCCCGCGCGCCCGGCTCGCGTCGTCCCGGGCGATTTCGACCTGAAAATCGTGCGCGCCGGTCGCGGTCACGACCTGAAGCGCCTCGAGCCCGGCGCTGCCGGCCGGCCCGCAGGCCGAGAGCGCGGAGAGGACGACGACGGCAAGCGCCGCCAGGAGCCGAATTCCGATCGCCCTCATCCGCCCCGCTCCCTGCTCGTCGCGCGCCGCCCGTGCGACGCCGCCGGTTTCAAGAGCAACGCAAGAGGCCCGTCAAGCGGTCGCGGCGCACGGCGTCGTTCGAGTGGGATCGATTTGCGGCGCGGCGGCGACCGGGCCGCTCAGTGCGGCCCCAGGATCTTCGAGCCGTCGAGCGGCCTCACTTCGGCCGCCATGAGCCCCTTCGGCCCGGGGCCGAAACGGGCCAGCATGCTGTCGCCGGGCTTCGGATCGACGAAACCGTAGCGACGCAGCGTCTCCATATGGATGAAAATGTCCTCGGTCCCCTCGCCGCGGGTGAGGAAGCCAAAGCCGCGCGCGCGGTTGAACCACTTGACGATGACGATCTCGAAGGCGCCGACGGAGCTTGCCTGCGCCCGGGTGCGCGCGAGCGCGGGCGGCGGCGCGAGCGACGCGTCCGGCTCGGCGATCGAGAGCACCCTGAACACCTGCAGCCCGCGTTCGCGCCGCTGCGCCTCGGCGACGACGCGCGCGCCTTCGCGAATGGCGGTGAAACCGTCGCGCCTGAGGACCGTGACATGGATGAGCACGTCGGCCTCGCCGCTGTCGGGGACGATGAATCCATAGCCCTTGGCGGCGTCGAACCATTTGACCCGCCCGGCGACCTCAACCAGCCCGACAGGGCGCTCGTCGGCTTGTTCGTTACGAGACGCCTCGTCCGACGGCTTTACAAATTCCTCGCTCAATTCGGCCCCCACTCAACGCGTCGGCTTATACATCTCCGCCGGCTTCGAACCGCTTGCGCGTCGCGATTGGGACCATCCGCTTGGCTCCGCCAAGCCGGCGGAGATCCGCATCGCAAGTGATTCTGTCGCCAAGATAGCAAATCGCCCGCCGCTGAACATAGCTAATAAGCGAAACTTGAGCGTGGCTGTGGATAGGGAGCAAAAAAATCCCGCCGCGCCCAACGGGGCCGGCGGGATCAACCATTGCGGCGCATAGGCGCCGTAACGACAGGCTGACGCCGGCGCTACTCGCCATCGTCCTCCGGCTCAGGCGGGGGCGTCAGGCCTTCGAGCCCGCGCAGCAAATCCTCTTCCGTCATCCGGTCGAACTGAACATCGACGCCAAGTTCGATCTGAGTCTGCAAGTCCGGATTGACCATCGGCGGCGCCGCCTCGGCCTCCGGCTCGTCGATCTCGACGTGCTTCTGCAATGCGTGGATGACGTCTTCGCGCAGGTCGCCGGGCGACAGCTTGCCGTCGCCGATCTCGCGCAGCGCGACGACCGGATTCTTGTCGTTGTCGCGCTGGACCAAAATCGGCGCCCCGGACGAAACGGCCCGCGCCCGGTGGCTGGCCATCAGAACCAGATCGAACCGGTTATCGACCTTGTCGATGCAATCTTCGACGGTGACGCGAGCCATGGAGACTCCTTGGCGTTAACAAGAGGGAGACCGAGAGAAAGCGCGCTCCTACACTGCGCGCGGGCGAAATGCAAGGTTTTTGCCGCGCTAGGCGACGAGCTTTTTACGGAGCAAATCATTCACATAAGCGCTGACGTTTGGAATCGTCTTCAGGCGATCGGCGACATCAGGATCAAGCATAATGTTGACGCGCCGCTTCTTTGCATGGACGGACGCCCACGCTTGACGGTTGCGAAGAACTCCTGATCGAGCTCCCGGACGTCGCCGTCACGGCTGATGTATACATAAAATGCCGGATTTCAAACGGAACCACTACTAGGGCGCCGCCTCGGGCTCACGCAGCGCCCTGGCGCGCCGCACGCATCCTCGCCATGACCCCGCCAAACGCCTCGGCGAAGCGGCCGACGTCGGCTTCCGCCGACGCCCAGCCGAGGCTCAGGCGAATGGCGCCGCGAGCGAGGTCGCGCTTCACCCCCATTGCGGCCAGCACATGCGACGGCGAGACCTTGCCAGACGAGCAGGCCGAGCCCGAGCTGACCGCGACGCCGGCGAGATCGAGGGCGATCATCAGCGTCGCCGCCTCGACTCCAGGGACGGAAAACGACACCGTGTTCGGCAGGCGCGGAGCGGAGTCCGCAAAGACGACCGCATCCGGCGCGACCGCGCGCACGGCGGCGGCGAGACGGTCGCTGAGCCCGGCGAGCCGGGCCGCTTCGCTTTGATAGTCGGCGAGGCACGCGCGCGCGGCGGCGCCGAAGGCCGCGATCGCCGCCACCGCTTCGGTCCCCGCCCGATGATTGCGCTCCTGGCCGCCGCCCCGCACCAGCGGCGCTCCCAGGCTGACCCCGGCGCGCGCGGTAATCAGGGCGCCCGCGCCCTTCAACCCGCCGATCTTGTGGGCCGACAGCATCAGCGCGTCGGCGCCGAGCGCGGCGAGGTTCAAATCGATCCGCCCGGCCATCTGCACCGCGTCGCAGAAGACGAAGCCGCCGGCCGCATGAACCAGCGCCGCGGCTTCGGCGACCGGCTGGATCACGCCGGTTTCGTTGTTGGCGCCCTGGAGCGCGAGCAGCGCTTTTCCGGGCCGGCGGCACGCAGCCTCGAGCCAGTCGACGTCGACCCTGCCGTCCGCTCGCAAGGGTGCAATCTCAGCAGCCGGAAACCGATGCCCGGCGAGAACACAGGCATGTTCGCCGGCCGATACGATGAGTCGCTGGAGCGGCGCCGCCTCAGCTCCCGCGCCGAACAGCGGATTGAGCGCGGCGTTCGCGGCCTCCGTGCCGCCGGCGGTGAACGTGACGCACCGGGAGGCCACGCCCGCGAGCCGCGCGACATCGGTTCGCGCCTCTTCGACGATCCGTCGCGCCGCCCGTCCTTCCGCGTGAACGGACGAGGGATTGCCGGTCGTCTCCATCGCCGCGAGCACGGCGGCGCGCGCTTCCGGACGCAGCGGCGCGGTCGCGTTGTAGTCGAGATAGGTTCGACTCAGAGCCCGGGCGGCGGCCATCGCAGCTCCCATTCCGGCGTCCGGGCGGCGAAACGCAGAGGCCTTTGCGGTTTTTCCTTGCAATTGCCGGCGCCTGGCGTGCTATGAGGCGGCCTCCGATGCGAACCCCCGCCGATTGACCGAAAAATAAGCGCGCCCGACCCGGCGCCGCTGGGCGCGGTCGCGCGCATTTCGCTCCCGGCCGGGCGCGCTTCAAGCCACTTTGGAGTTTTCATGCCCGAGGTCTTCTTCAATGGTCCCGCTGGCCGGCTGGAAGGCCGCTTTCATCCGGCCAAGCAGCGCGGGGCGCCGATTGCGGTGGTGCTGCATTCTCATCCCCAATTTGGCGGGACGATGAACAACCAAATCGTCTACAATACATACTATAATTTCGCCGAACGCGGGTTTTCGGTCCTGCGCTTCAATTTCCGCGGCGTCGGACGCTCGCAGGGCGCCTTCGACCACGGCCAGGGCGAATTGTCCGACGCGGCTTCCGCGCTCGACTGGGCGCAGTCGATCAGCCCGGAGGCGCGCGCCTGCTGGATCGCCGGCGTCTCGTTCGGCTCGTGGATTGGGATGCAGCTCTTGATGCGCCGTCCCGAGATCGAGGGCTTCATCTCGATCGCGCCGCCCGCCAACCGGTTCGACTTCAGCTTCCTCGCCCCCTGCCCCTCGTCCGGGCTGTTCGTCCACGGCGACAAGGACCGCGTCGCGCCATTGAAGGAGGTCCTGGCGCTGATCGAGAAACTGAAGACCCAGAAGGGAATCGTGATCGAACATGCCGTCATCCCCGAGGCCAATCACTTCTTCGAGGATTGCATCGACGAACTGCAGATGGTGGTCGGCGCCTATCTGGACAAGCGTCTCGGCATGCCGCGCCATGCGCCTCCGCCGGTCCGCAAAGAGCGGGCGAAGCCGAGCCTGCCGCAGCGCGAACACCGATAGGTCCGGCGACGAGAAGTGTCCCTGATCACGACCACCGACGAACTCGCGCAAGCCTGTCACCGACTGGCGCGTTCGCCGTTCGTGACGGTGGACACCGAATTCCTGCGCGAAACGACGTTCTGGCCGATCCTCTGCGTCGTTCAGCTCGCCTCGGACGACGAGGCGATCGCGATCGACGCGCTCGCGCCCGGACTCGATCTCGAGCCGCTGCTGGAGCTGATGGCCGATGAGGACGTGGTCAAAGTGTTCCACGCCGCCCGGCAGGACCTCGAGATCTTCTGGAAGCTCTCCGGCGTCCTGCCGACGCCGCTGTTCGACACCCAGGTCGCGGCGATGGTCTGCGGCTATGGCGAGCAGGTCTCCTATAGCGAGCTTGTCCACTCGATCTGCCGGGTGACGATCGACAAGTCGTCGCGGTTCACCGATTGGGCGCGCCGTCCGCTTGCCGAGGCGCAGATCGACTACGCCATCGGCGACGTCACCCACCTGCGCGACATCTACAAGGCGCTGTCCAAACGCGTCGCCGCCACCGGTCGCCAATCGTGGCTCGACGACGAAATGAAGACGCTGAGCTCAGCGTCGACGTACGAGCAGCATCCGGAGCGCGCCTGGGAGCGCTACCGGGGCAAGGCGCGCAAGCCGCGCGATCTCGCAATGTTGATGGAGCTCGCGGCCTGGCGGGAGAGCGAGGCGCAAGCGCGCGACGTGCCGCGGGCGCGGGTGCTCAAGGACGAGGTCCTGATCGAGCTTGCGCTCGCCGCCCCGCGCAGCGTCGAGGCGCTCGCCAACCTGCGCGCCTTCCCGCGCGGGATGGAGCGCTCGCGCGCCGGGGGCGAGATTCTGGCGGCGGTCGAGCGCGGGCTTGCCCGCGACCCCAAGACGCTGCCGAAGATCGAACGCGACCGGCGCAACGGCGCCAATATCGGCGCGACCGTCGAATTGCTCAAAGTGCTGCTCAGGCAGGTCAGCGAAGAGAGCGGCGTCGCCGGCAAGCTGATCGCCACCGTCGACGATCTCGAATCGATCGCCGCGAGCGACCGGGCCGAAGTGCCGGCGCTCAGCGGCTGGCGGCGCAAATTGTTCGGCGAGCGGGCGCTTGAGCTCAAGCACGGGCGCCTGGCGCTGACAGTCGAAAACGGCAAGGTCGTCACGCTCGAATGGAAAGACGCCGAAGCGGCTGAAGCGCCGAACCCGGTCGCTTAAAACCCGACCGGTTGTCGCGGCGGGAGAGCTCATGAGCGCAGGCGCGGACATTATCTGGCTGCGCGACGACTTCCGCCTCGACGACCAACCGGCGGTTCTCGCCGCCGCGTCCCGTCCGGCGCTCTACGTCTACGTGCACGACGACTCGCCCCGCAACGGCCGCCCGCTCGGCGGCGCGGCGAAATGGCGCCTCGCCCGCTCGCTGACGGCGTTCGCCGAGCGCCTCGCGGCCCGCGGCGGGCGCCTTGACATCGTCCGCGGCGAGGCGGACCGGATCATCCTCGCTCTCGCCGCGGCCGCGAACGCCGGACGCGTGCTCTGGACCCGGCGCTATGAGGCGGCGGCGATCGCGCTCGACGCCGCGGTCAAGGCGGCGCTGCGGGAACGCGGCGTCGAGGCGGCGAGCTTCAACGGCCGCCTCCTGCGCGAGCCCTGGGAGGTTGCTAAGCCCGACGGCGCGCCCGCCGGCAACTTTTCCGCCTTCTGGCGCCGCTCGCGCGCCCTTCCGCCGGCGCCCGCGCCGACGCGCGCGCCGGATCCTCTGCTGCAAGCGCCGTGGCCCGCGGACGCGCCGCCGCGCGTCGCGATCGACGCGCTGGGGTTGACCCCGACCAAGCCCGATTGGTCGAGCGAGCTTGCGCTTGGTGAGACCCCCGGAGAAGCGGGCGCGCTGGCCGCGCTCGAGCGGTTCGTCGACGGCTCGCTCGCCGGCTATGCGGAAGACCGCGACCTCACTTCGCGCGAGACTGGCTCGCGCCTCTCCGCCCACTTGCGCTTTGGCGAAATCTCGGCGCGACGGGTCGCCGCCGCGGTTAAGGCCGCCGTCGCCGCCCGGCCGGAGCTTGCGCGCGACGCGGAGAAATTCATGGCCGAGCTTGGCTGGCGCGACTTCGCCGCCGCGCTCCTCTTTCGCCATCCCGATCTCGCCACGCAGCCGATGCGAGCTGAGTTCGCGCGCTTTCCCTGGCGCGACGACGATGAGGGCTTCCGCGCCTGGGCGCGGGGAGAGACCGGATATCCGATCGTCGATGCGGGCATGCGCCAGTTCTGGCGCACCGGCTTCATGCCGAACCGGGTGCGGATGATCGCCGCCTCGTTCCTCATCAAGCATCTCATGATCGACTGGCGGCGCGGCGAGCAATGGTTTTGGGATACGCTCATCGACGCCGACCCCGGCAGCAACCCGCTCAACTGGCAGTGGGTCGCGGGCTCGGGCGTCGATTCCGCCCCCTATTTCCGCATCTTCAATCCCGTGCTGCAGGCGGAGAAATTCGACCCTGACGGCGCCTATATCCGCCGCTGGGTCCCTGAGCTGGCGCGTCTCGAAACTCCGCACATCCATGCGCCATGGCGGGCGCCGCCCGAGGCGCTGGCGCACGCCGGAATCGTCCTTGGCCGCATCTACCGCGCCCCGATCGTCGATCACGCTCAGGCTCGCGCCCGGGCGCTCTCCGCGTTCGGCGAGATGCGGCGCTAGAGGATGATCAGCTTCTTCACCAGCGACAGTACTTCCTTGAACGGGAGCTTCGTCGCTCCGGCGATCGCGAAGGGAATGAGCGCGGCGCCGGCGAGCGGCGCGATCGCCGAGCGGCTCATCAGGAACACCGAAAGCTTCTTCGAAGCGGCGAATTGCGCGGACGGATCGGGGACCGCCGGCGTCTCGGCCTCCGCCGGATCGTCGGCGGCGAGGTTGCGGCCGATGAGCGCGCGCTCGGCGGCGCGGTGGTAGCGGGTCGCCTGAGCGCCGAGCACCTGCGCCGATTTCGACTTGAGCTCGGCGAGCGGCTTCGAAAAGGCGAGCAGCGGGAAGGCGAAAAAGGCGAACACGATCGCCAGCCACGCAGTGATGATGTAGCCGAAGGTCGTGGCGGAGATGTTGGCGTCGAACACATGGCGGACGACGGTGATCGCCATGCCCGAGCTCAGTCCGAACACGAACATCGAATAGGCGTTCGGATATTCGGCGAGAAAGCCGAGCCCGCCCTTACCGTCGGGGTGGGTCGCGACCAGCCTGAACTCGAGCCCCGCGATCCGCCACAGCAGCATCGCCCACACGATGTAGCGCCACAGGCCGCGAAAGAGCAGGAAGTAGAAGATCGGCCCGCTGACGACGACGCTCCACCAGCCGGCGAGCGTCAGCCGCGCGCCGCCCTCGCTCACCTCGACCGCCCAGGTCGAATGGTCGAGGTTGAGAAGCGCCTCGAGCCAGGCGAGCGCGCCCGCGGCCGCGAGGCCGACGCAGACGATCTCGGCCAAGCGCGAGTCGCGCAGCCTCAGCGCCTTAAGCACCGCGTTCGCGGCCGCCTCGAAAGACGCGGGCGCAAGCACCGGCGCCCGCACCAGCTGGCCGATCTTGCCGTTGAGACCGTACTCGACCTGCTCCTCGGAGAGAACGAACAGCGCGACGGCGATGAAGTAGCGCGCCCAGGCACCGAAATCGAGCAGGTACGGGTGGTCGGCGGCCGGTCCGAACGCGCGCCCCGCGACGAGGCTCAGGATGAAAGGAACGCCCCAGGCGAGCGCCACGAACAGCGCCGCGCGCCGTCCCGCCAGCAATGCGTCGTCGCGCAACATGCCGAGGCGCCGCTGCAGTTCGAAAAACGGCCCGCCGTGCGCGGCCAGATACTCCCCGATGCGAACGGCACGCTGTTCGTCGTCAACGACGCTGGTCATTGTCTCGCGCTCCCCTCAGATTCCCCTACGCGCTTTGTCGTTATGGATTGACGGACCTCGTCGCGCAAGCGGGTCGCCGGATCGCCGGACAGCGCCGCCTCTTCGCTCAGGAATTCGCGCAGGGCCTTGATGCGCGCCGAATTGGCTTCATCCGGACGGCAGACGAAATAATAGCCGAACGGCGTCGAGACGCTGGTCGAGAACGGCGCGACCAGGCGCCCGGCGGCGAGTTCGTCGGCAGCGATCGCGAACGAGGTCAGCGCCACCCCCTGCCCCTGCGCGGCGGCGCGCAGCGTCATCGCCATGTTGTTGAAGAAGACGCCGTGCGTGGCCTCGACCTGGCGCGCGCCCGCCGCCTTGAGCCAGTCGGCCCAGGTCGGCCAGGACGCATGCGCCGGGTTCCAATCGAGATGCAGCAGCGTCTGCCGGCGAAGATCGTCGGGCGAGCGCAGCGGATCGGCTCCGGCGACAAGCTCGGGCGCGCAAACCGGAAAGACATCCTCCTTGAACAGCAGCGTCGCCGCGAGGTTCGGGAACTCGCCCGCGCCCCAACGAATCAACGCGTCCGCCGCGCCGGACTCGAGCGCTTCATCGATCGGATCGGCGTCGATGAGCACGTCAGTCTCCGGATGGCGCGCTTTGAACTTGCCGATCCGGCCGACGAGCCAGGTCGCGGCGAACGATGGCGTTGAATTGATCACCAGAAAGCGCCGCCCCTTGCCCTCGCGCATCGCTCGCGCGGCCTTGGCGAGCAGCGCAAAGCCATCGGCCAGCGTCGCCGCTCCGGCCGCGCCGGATTCGGTCAATTGAAGACCGCGCCCGTTTCGCTCGATGAGCCGCGCTCCGACATCCTGTTCCAGCGCGCGCACCTGCTGCGCGACCGCCGCCTTGGTCACGTGCAGCTCCTCCGCCGCACGGGCGAACGACAAATGGCGCGCGGCGGCCTCGAAGGCGCGCAGCGCGTTGAGCGGCGGCAGGCGGTGGAAGGGGTTCATCGTTTAGCTGGCCTATACGATGGGCGCAGAAGGAATGAGTTGCCGCGCAGGTTGTTCTCCTTATATCTACCGCCGACAGCGGCGCAAGCGCCACACTTTATGATTAAGGATCAACAACATGACGGCCTCATCGACGAATCCAGCCCATTCCCACGCCGATTTCGGCTTGTCGGCGGCGGCCGGCCTGGTGAAACGAATTCTTAACCAACTGGCAGAGCGCGCCGAAGCCGCCGTCGATCGCAGCCGGCTCGCGGGGCTGCCGCGCCGCTACCTCGACGACGCCGGCATGACGATCGGGGATCGGGCCGCCATCCTCGGCTACGAGGAGCCGGCGCTCGACCCGTGGGGGCTGGCGGCGACGCAGCGTCTCTGAGAGTCTCCGCCATTCTTTCTGCGCGAACAGAACGCGCGGCGCTCATCATCCTCGCGTTGGTTTCGGGCGCCGTTACGGGCGCTTCATCTCATCATGCGCGCGGTTGGAACAGCCTTCCTCGCTCGGGCGTTTGAGCGCCGCGAGA
>Ga0335076_10005420_pt1 | contig 12901 bp, 12 predicted proteins | sample Lox_Sample_25_FD_206717 | JGI IMG/M metagenome (GOLD analysis project Ga0335076, IMG submission 206717) | Soil microbial communities from Loxahatchee National Wildlife Refuge, Florida, United States - Lox_Sample_2.5 | ecosystem: Environmental > Terrestrial > Soil > Wetlands | place: USA...
GGACCGATAGTGGTGACGATAATCACAGATGTGAATCAGCGATGTACCATTAGCCTGTGCAGAGCCTGGCACAAAGCGTCCACCAATACATTCGCAAGCATGCGCTCCTGAAAGCCGGCGATCGGGTCGGTGCGGCGGTTTCGGGCGGCGCAGATTCGGTCGCGCTGCTCTGTCTTCTGCTGGAGTTGCGCTCCGAAATGGGGATCGTGCTCTCCGTCGTTCACTTTAATCACAAGCTTCGGGGCGCCGAATCCGAGGAAGACGAACGTTTCGTGGGAGAGTTGGCCCAGCGGCATAAGCTGGAGTTCTACTGTGCCAGCGGCCCGGTTGCGGCTTACGCCTCCGAAAAGCATTTGAGCCTGGAAGCCGCGGCGCGCGAGCTGCGTTATGCGTTCTTTCGACGCCTGCTGCTCGAGCACCGGATGGATCGCATTGCCACGGCACATACGCTCGACGATCAGGCCGAGACCGTTCTGCTGCGGCTCATCCGGGGCGCGGGCAGCCGCGGGCTGGCCGGCATCTACCCCCGGTTGTCAGTTCCCGGTTCTCAGTTCTCCGTGGTGCGACCGCTGCTGGGCACGCCAAGAAAAGATCTCATGACGTATCTCGGCAGCGTCGGACAGGCGTGGCGGGAAGATCAGAGCAACCGCGATTTGCGTCACGCCCGCAATCGGGTGCGACACGGCATCCTGCCCAGGCTGGAGCGCAACCTGAATCCCGCAGTGCGGGAGGTTTTGGCCGAAACCGCGGAAATCGCCCGCGCCGAAGAAGACTACTGGAGCCAGGAGGTTACGAGGACGTTGCCGGAGGTCTGGTGGCGACGAAAAGCACTGCCGTTGGCCAATCTTTCCAGTTTTCCGCTCGCTTTGCAGCGCCGCATCGTGCGCGCAGCGGCAGAATCGTTGGGGCTGCGGCTGGAATTCCGGCAAGTGGAAGAGACTCTCGCCCTGTCTTCCGACGACCCCGCTAGTCCCAGGTCGGCGGCGCTTGCGGAGGGATGGCGCGTCACTCGGGTGCGGGGGGAGCTGCGTTTCGAGCAGGAAATTGCCCGGGCGGAGGCCTCCGACTTCGAATGCCTTCTGCCGCTGCCGGGAGCAGTCGACGTGGCTGCCTTGCGCTGCCGCTTCGAGGCCGTGCTGGTTTCCGAGAAGTGCAGCGCGGACTATAATCCTGAGCAATTGCTGGACCCGGCCTTGCTTGGCGACAAGCTGACCGTGCGGAACTGGCGGGCGGGCGATCGTTTCTGGCCCGCACATACCAAGGCTCCGAAGAAGGTCAAGGAGTTCTTGCAGGAGCGCCACCTTGCCGGGGCGGAAAAGCGGTTCTGGCCGGTGGCTGTGAATGCCGGGGCCTTGGTTTGGATGCGCGGTTTCCCGGTGCCCGCGCGTCTGCAGGCAAAATCCGGGCATGGGTTGATCATCCGGGAAGTGCCGCTGGGCCGATGAAACCGTTTGCACGAGCGAGGTGCGCGCCATAATGAGTTCGACAGCCAAGGCTGAACCACTGCGAGTCGTCATCTCTTCCGAACAGATTCAGAAACGGATCCGGGAAATGGCCCGGCAAATCTCGGATGATTACAAAGGCAAAACCATCCACGCCCTGGCCCTCCTGGAAAATGGCTTTATTTTCATGGCGGATCTGGTGCGCGCGCTGGAGGTCCCGGTTATCTGCCAGTTCATCAAACCCCGCTACCTGCGGGAACAGGAAGGCAAGCCGGAAGGCTTCCTGGAGATCTTCTTCAGCCACGATGCCGATATCCGCGGCCACCACGTGCTGCTGGTGGAGGGCATGGTGCACTCGGGAGTGACGACCGAGTTCCTGATGAGCGACCTGCGGGCCCGGGGGGCGGCGTCGGTCAAAGTGGCCACCCTGCTCGACCGTCAGTCAGCCCGGCGGGTTCAGCTCCAGCCGGACTACTTCGGTTTCCTGGTGGATGAGGCCTTCCTGGTCGGCTATGGCTTGGGTTCTCCCCAACAAACCCAACGCAACCTGGCCTACCTGGGAGTCGCAAGCTGAAGCTGCCGGGTGACTTAAGTTACGGCGAGAACGCCGTACTCTTTTCCACAAGATAGGGTTAGAATGAGACGGCTGGTAATTTCCCCCATCCAAACCCCGCGGGTGGCATCTAAATATTGTGGCGGAGCCCAGTTGGTAAGACTGAGGCAACAAGTTTCAGGAGTTCCTAGGTGAATTCGACGGTTAAGACGGTGGTTTTCTGGCTGGTGATCGTGCTTTCGGCCTTTCTGCTCTGGCAGGTTGTGAAGGCGGGAAGCGGTGGGCAAAAGGACGCGCCGCTGAATTTCTCGCAGTTCATGACCAGCGTGGACCAGGGGAATGTCAAGGAAGTCACCATCAGCGGCATGGAAGTGCGCGGCAAGTATAAGGATGGGTCCGGTTTCTACACCACCGCGCCGACGAACTATCCCGACATGATCAAGACGCTCAACGAAAAGGGCGTCAGCATGACCTTCAAGGATATGAGCAATGGCAGCTGGCCCAGCTGGCTGCTGAACCTGGCTCCGCTGGTGCTTCTGGCCGCGCTCTGGTTCTTCATGATCCGGCAGATGCAGACCGGCGGAAACAAAGCGCTTTCCTTCGGCAAGAGCCGGGCCCGCCTGCTCTCCATGCAGCAGAAGAAGGTCACCTTCAAGGATGTGGCCGGGGTCGACGAAGCCAAAGAGGAGCTTCGCGAGATCATCGAATTCCTGCGCGAGGCGCAGAAGTTCCAGAAGCTGGGCGGACGCATTCCCAAGGGCGTGCTGCTGGTCGGACCTCCAGGAACCGGTAAGACGTTGCTGGCACGGGCGGTCGCCGGTGAGGCCAACGTTCCTTTCTTTTCGATTTCCGGTTCAGACTTCGTAGAGATGTTTGTGGGCGTCGGGGCCAGCCGGGTGCGCGACTTGTTCGAGCAGGGCAAGAAAAACGCTCCCTGCATCATCTTCATCGACGAAATTGACGCCGTGGGACGGCATCGTGGCGCCGGCCTGGGCGGCGGGCACGACGAGCGCGAACAGACTTTGAACCAGTTGCTGGTGGAAATGGACGGCTTCGAATCCAACGAAGGCGTCATCCTCATGGCGGCCACCAACCGGCCCGATGTGCTCGATCCCGCGTTGCTGCGGCCCGGCCGCTTTGACCGCCGCGTGGTCGTGAACCGGCCGGATGTTCGCGGGCGGGAAGAAATTCTCCGCGTGCATACGCGCAAGATTCCCTTGGCGGACGATGTCGATCTCTCGGTCCTGGCCCGCGGCACACCGGGTTTCTCCGGCGCGGATCTGGCCAACATGGTGAACGAAGCGGCATTGGGCGCGGCGCGGCAAAACCGCAAGGCTGTGCTGATGTACGACTTCGAGATCGCCAAGGACAAGGTCCTGATGGGCGTGGAGCGCAAGTCGCTCCTGCTTTCCGAGGAAGAGAAGAAGGTCACGGCCTATCACGAAGCCGGCCACGCGCTGGTTGCGGCGAAACTGCCGAATTCCGATCCGCTGCACAAAGTCACGATCATCCCGCGCGGTATGGCGCTGGGCGTGACCATGCAGCTGCCCATCGACGACAAGCACAACTACACCAAGGAATATCTCCAGACCGAGATCGCCATCATGATGGGCGGGCGCATCGCGGAGGAGATGTTCCTCAATCAGATGAGCACGGGCGCCGGCAACGACATTGAGCGGGCCACCGAAATGGCGCGCAAGATGGTTTGCGAGTTCGGCATGAGCGAACTGGGACCGCTGACCTTCGGCAAGAAAGAAGAGCAGATCTTCCTGGGACGCGAAATCGCGCAGCATCGCGACTACAGCGAGGCTACCGCCATCAAGATTGACGACGAGGTCCGGCGCATTATCGGGCAGGGCTACGATACGGCGAAGGGCATCCTGGGCGGCAATCATGACACTCTGGTGCGGATTGCGCTGGCGCTGCTGGAGCGGGAAGTGCTCGATGCCAACGAGATCAAGATGATCATCGAGGGCAAGGAACTGCCCAAGATGACGCCTCCGGCCAAGCCTGATGATGGCGTGCAGCAGGTGCTGAAGCCGGAGCCGGGACGACCCGGCATCGCCAAGGGCGGAGAGAGTCCGGCGAGAGCGTAGTCCCAGTTTCAGGTTTCGAGTTTCAAGAGAATGGGCGGCCGCAATGGCCGCCCAAAGTTTTTTCTGGACAATTCGGCCGGACAGGAGTGTCCGTGGTGCAAAAGCTAGCCTTGCACCTGCTGGGCCGCCTGGTATCCGCGATAAATTGCGAAGAGCGCGTAGACGTGAAAGGCGAGGCCCAGGTAATCCCTTACCGTGGTCAGCAGCAACCCATCCAGGAGATAGAGTCCCATTCCCACCAGGAAGGCCCACTTCTGGGCTTTGGCGGCGAACACTCCGAAGAGCGCAAACACCCCGGCGACAAATCCGTTGATGACCAGCGCCAGCACGCTGCCGGCGTTCCCTACGTGCCTGGCGAGGGCATCCACCACCGAGGTGATGCCGAGCCCCACGACAAAGTGGAAGTTCCCGCCGGCGATCACAGCGATGGAGTTGATCATCGAAAGGGCCGCGATCCAGTAGAACCACTTGGCTCCGGCGCGCATGCGCCCGGCTGTCACCATTCGTGAAACAGCCATCCGTTCATTCAGTTGCGCGGTTCGTTCGCTCGACTGGGCGGTGGCAAAGCCTGCGCTTCCCATAAGCTCTCCTGTTCCAAGCGAGGGAGCCCGCGGCGTGCGGCGGGTAGAGATCGGAATGAATTCAAGTTACGGCGGCGGGCGAGGCTCTCCAAGATACCCACAGGACATGGCCCAGGCCGATCCGGAAGAGATCGATAAGGGCTCTGTTTTGTTAGGTATATGAGGAGGTCGATTACCCGACTAACCGTTTACGATCGCCATCATATGTTCGGGATAGCGCATGCCGGCCGCGGCTCCGTAGGGAAACACGTCGGCGATGCGCTGCAGATCCTTCGGCGTCAGAGTGACCTCGGCAGCGGCGGCGTTCTCCTCGAGATAGGGGCGGCGCTTGGTGCCGGGAATCGGAACTATGTCGTCGCCCTGCGCCAGAACCCAGGCCAGCGCCAGTTGCGGAGGCGTGCAGCCTTTCTCGTTGGCGATTTCGCTTACCTTATGCAGCAGGTCGAGATTCTTCGGAAAGTTCTCCTGTTGGAAGCGCGGGGAGTTGCGACGATAGTCGTCTTCCGGCAGATCTTCAAACTTCTGGAAGCGCCCGGAGAGAAAGCCGCGGCCCAGCGGGCTGTAGGCGACGAATCCGATGCCGAGCTCGCGGCAGGTGGCGAGGATGTCGTCCTCGGGATCGCGGGTCCACAGCGAGTACTCGGTCTGCAGCGCGGTGATGGGATGCACTTTCATTGCCCGCCGCAAGGTCTTCGGGCTGGCCTCGGAGAGTCCCAGGTAACGGACCTTGCCCTCTTTCACCAGCTGCGCCATGGCGCCCACGGTCTCTTCGATGGGAGTGTTGCGGTCGACGCGGTGCTGGTAGTAGAGGTCGATGTGGTCGACGCCGAGCCGGCGCAGGCTGCCCTCGCATGACTGCCGAACATAGTCGGGCTTGCCGTTCACGTTGCGAACGTTGGGATGGGCCGGATCGCGCACGATGCCGAACTTGGTGGCAAGGATCACCTGGTCGCGACGGCCTTTGATGGCTCGTCCCACCAGCTCTTCATTTTTCAGCGGACCATAGACGTCGGCGGTGTCGAGAAAATTGATGCCCAGTTCCAGCGCGCGATGAATGGTGGCGATCGATTCGTTGTCGTCGCGTCCGCTGTAGAATTCCGACATTCCCATGCAACCCAGTCCGAGCGCGGAAACCGTCAGCTCGGTGCGTCCTAATTTGCGGCTTTTCATGAGGGCTCCTTACAAAGAATTTGAAGCGCGCTTCCCAGGACCCAAATCTTAATGGACGGTTGATAGATGCGGGCAAGGCGCCGCGTGACCCGAGGAAATTCATGAGCCAAGTTCCGCTCTGGTTTGAGCGTAAGTTTGAATTCACCTTGCCTGTGGAGCAATACCCGAACCTGCGGGTGCGCTTACGGGGTGCGCCGGTGCGCCTCGAAGAGATGGTGCGGGAGGTGCCGCGCGGTGTGATGACGCGCCGTCCGCAGGACGACAAATGGTCGGCGCAGGAGCATGCCGGGCACCTGCTCGATCTCGAAACGCTGTGGGCGGCTCGGGTGGAAGATTACTTGGCCGGCGGCCCGGAGCTCACGGTTGCGGACCTGAAGAACCGGAAGACGCATGATGCCAACCACAATGAACAGGATCTCCGGGAGATTTTAAGTAATTTCCGCAGCGCTCGCATGCGGCTGGCGGATCGCATTGCAGGGCTGGAGCCGGCGCTGTTCGCGCGGTCGAAGCTGCATCCGCGGCTAAAGCAGCCCATGCGCCTGGTGGATCACCTGTTCTTCGTCGCCGAACATGACGATCATCACCTGGCGCGGATCTGGGAGCTGATTGCGGGCGGGTAGAGATTTGTGGCGGGCGAGGACGCCTGCCCTCCCATGATCAGTGGTTGACGCGGATCAGCGGCTTGGCCTCGGCCAACACTTCCCCGATCTCGACCGCGGGCACTGCGGCGGCATTCAGGGCGCGAGCCAGCTCAGCCGAGCCTTCGGCAGCCACGGAGATGAGCAGCCCGCCCGCCGTTTGCGGGTCGAAAAGAATCGTCTTGATCTCATCGCTGATGCCGTCTTCATATCCGACCACACACTCGGCAAATTCGCGGTTGGCCTTGAGACCACCGGGAATGTAGCCGGCACGCACGCAGTCGAGGGCTCCTTCCAGCAGAGGAATGCGCGAAGCGTAGAGGCGCACCGACACTTTCGAAGCCAGGGCCAGCTCGCGGGCGTGGCCGATCATGCCGAAGCCAGTGATGTCAGTGAGCGCATGGACAGACCACGTCTGGGCTGCCGAGCTTCGCTCGGCATAGACGGGCGGGGCGCCCGTCCCCACACAATCAGTTATGACTTCGGCGGCTTTCTTATTCAGGGTGGTCATCGACGCGACGGCGGCGTCGATCCAGGCCGGCTTGGCCACGCCCTTCTTGATCGCGGTGGCAATCACTCCCGTGCCCAGTCCCTTGGTGAACAGCAAGCGGTCTCCGGGACGGGCGCCGCCATTGGTCAAAACCTTCTCCGGATCGATCAGCCCGGTCACCGAGTAGCCGAACTTCGTCTCGTCATCACGGATGCTGTGGCCGCCAATCACCGTGCAGCCGGCTTCCATCATCTTCGAAAGCCCGCCGGCGAGAATTCGCTCCAGGATCGCCAGATCCCCTTTTTCCGGATAACAAACCATGGCCAGCGAGGTAATCGGGCGCCCGCCCATGGCATACACGTCGCTGAGGGCATTGGTGGCGGCGATCTGGCCGAAGGTGTAAGGATCGTCGACGATGGGGGTGAAGAAGTCGACCGTCTGTACCAGCGCGCTAGCGGGCCCGAGTCGATACACTCCGGCGTCGTCGGCGTGATCGAAGCCGACCAGCACGTTCGGATCCTGTTGCCGGGCTAATTTCCCAAGCACCGCGTCCAGCGCCGCCGGACTCAGCTTGGAAGCTCAACCCGCGGCTTTGACGGACTCCGTCAGCCGGAATGGTTTCGATTCGGACATATCCGCATTTTACAGTCGGTTGGGTCCGGCTGCGGCGGCGCTCCCTTTTCGAGGGTTTCAGAACCGGGCCCGGCTACGTTTAGTATAGGGACAGGAGTCACGCAGCGTATGGGGACCGGCAGTCCGGAGGACCCCGGCAATGACAAGCGCACGCTGGTCTGGGTGCACGACCATAGCTTCTATGGCTGGATCTGCTCGCAGTGCGAGTGGAATTCGCCCCTGCCGACGCTGCTCAGCGATCCCGCCGCCAAGACCGCCTACGACCGCCTCGCCGAGGGTAAGTTCCGGCAGCACCGCTGCGAGGATCACGCCACTCGCCTGCCCCTTCACGAGGTCAAGAGCTACACGGCGCGCATCCGCAAGCTGGTGGAACAGGGCTTCAAACCCAAGGATGCGATCGAGATTCTGCTGCAGGAGGTAGCGCTCGAGAGCCGCGGCGACCCGAAACAACTGCAGCAGGCGAAGACCGACGGCGAAGACTTCCTCCGGCGAATGCGCAGCGGATTGCTGTAAACGCAGCTCAATGTGTGGTGACGTCGCTCACCTGCAGCTCAGGATAAGCCTGGTTCCAGTCGGCGCTGATGTGCTCAAAGGTCAGCCGGAAGGGCTTGCTCTGGCCGGGGGCGAGCGGCGAGGTCAACAGATCGACCGCATCAGGATAAGGCCCGCTGGTCTGCAGCACGTGCAGGGGAACATCTTCGGCTTGCGCCACCTGGTCGAGCGAGTTTTTGAAGGCAACGTGGATGATGGCGTGGATGACCGTCTTGTCGCCGGAGTTGGTGACGTTGCCATCGATATAGGTGACGCTGGCGCCCACGAAGTTCTCCGCAGCGCTCATCTTCAGATCCGAGAGCTTGAGATTCGACGCGTAAGGAGGCGGACCCACGGCTCCCTTGGGAGTGCTACGTGTGGTTAGCGCAATCAGGCCCACAATGATCACGACCAGCGCCACCCCGATCAGGATGGGGCGCAGGTTGGAGTCGTCCGGTTGTTCCGACAGCGGAGATGGTTCGATCAGCCCGCCCATGGGGAGATTGTAGATGGCGGATTTTCGATTGTCGATTTCGAGGGGATCAGTCATCCTGAGCGAAGCCGCCGTTCGCGGAGCGGAATTCTTTCACGGTTCTTTGAAAGAATCCCTTTTCGAGTTCGATGCCATCCGCATCGGCTTGACACCGTATGAGAGATTCGACAGCTCAGCGGCTAAAGCCGCGGCCGAATTGGCGTCGTTTCGGCGCGTCTGAAGACGCGCCCTGATACGGGATCCTTCGACTCCGCCCAGGATGACAATAGATTTGGGGGACGGGTGGGCCGGTTTTTACTCGCCGCCTACGGTCAGGCCATCGATGCGAATCGTGGGGCAGGCCATGGCGCCGCGGAATTCCAGATCGTTGCCGATCTCGGCAATGTTGAAGAAGATTTCTTTCAGGTTGCCGGCGACGGTGATCTCTTCTACCGGGTAGGCCAGTTCTCCGCCGGAGATCCACAGACCAGAAGCGCCACGTGAGTAATCTCCCGTGACCAGGTTGGCGCCGTGCCCGAGAAACTCCGTCACGTAGAGGCCTTCCTTGATTTCGCCGATGATCTGCTGCGGCGTCTTCGTACCTGGCTGTAAGAAATAGTTGCCCGGCCCGATCCCCGGCGTCCCCGCCAGGCCGCGCGAAGCGTTGGCGGTGGTCTCGAGGCCGAGTTTCTTCGCGGTGTAGGTGTTGAGCAGATAAGACTTCAACACCCCGTTCTCGATGACCACCGTGCGCCGTGTCGGAATGCCTTCGCCGTCGAAGGGACTGGTGCCGAAGCCGCCGGGCATGGTGCCGTCGTCGATCACGTTCACGCGATCGCCGGCGATCTTCTGCCCCAACTTGCCCGCTAGAAACGACGCGCCGCGGTAGACCGAGTCGCCGTTGATGCCCTCGAAGATGTGATCGAGCATAGAAACCGAGACCATCGGGTCGAGCACGACCGGCACATGCGCGGTCTTGACCTTCCTCGCTCCCAGTCGGCGGATGGTGCGCTCGGCGGCCACCTTGCCTACGTGCTCGGGCGTCTCCAGCCGGCTCAGGCTGCGCGCCACCGAGAACCAGTAATCGCGCTGCATGGCGCCGTCGTCGGTCTGCGCGATCGGCACAGCGGCAATCGAGCAATACGAGCGCCGATATTCGCCGACAAATCCGTGGGAGTTGGCCAGGACCTTGTGGCCGGTGGCGGCGTCGAACGAGCCGCCTTCGGAATTCTTGATGCGGGGATCGAAATCGAGCGCCGCTTTTTCGGCCCTCCGCGCATAGCTGATGCGCTCTTCGCCGGGCAACGAGTACACATCGGCGGAGTAGAGATCGAGGTCGCCCGAAAGCGAGCCCAGCTGCGCGGCTTCCGGAATCCCCGAGAACGGATCTTCCGAAGTGATCTTCGAGAGCTCCAGCGCCGACTTCACCATGCGGTCGAGGCCCTCGCGGGAGAAGTCGCTGGAATAGGTGCTGGCGGCGCGCTTGCCGTTGAACACGCGGACGCCGATGGCTTTCGATCCTGATTCTTTCAGAGTTTCGACCTGGCCGAGGCGGACCAAGGTGGAGAATTCATCGCCTTCGCGAATGACACACTCGGCGGCGGTGGCTCCGCCAGCCATGGCGCGGCGGACGATGTCCTGGGCGAGGGATTTGAGGTCGATTTCCAGTTTCGGATTTTGAGTTTCCAGTTGGGTAGCCGACATAATCGTTAAAAAAGCAGATTCCTCGACTGCGTTCGGGTTTTGCCTCACTCCGCTCGGAATGACAAGGCAGAAAAAGCAGGTCCAAGAATTTACTGCATAAAGCCGCCGGGATCTTTCCTAGCGGTGCCGCCGACGGTCAGGCGGTCGACCTTGATCGTGGGAATACCCACGCCGACGGGCACGGCCTGGCCATCCTTGCCGCAAGTGCCGACGCCTTCGTCGAGCTTCAGATCGTTGCCAACCATGGACACGCGGGTCAGCACATCGGGTCCGTTGCCGATCAGCGTGGCTCCCTTGATTGGCGCCGTCACCTGACCATCTTCGATCATGTAAGCTTCCGACGCACCGAACACGAACTTGCCGTTGGTGATGTCGACCTGCCCGCCGCCGAAGTTCACGGCGTAAATACCCCGCTTCACCGAACGCAGAATATCGTGGGGATCATCCTGCCCCGCCAGCATGTAGGTGTTGGTCATGCGCGGCATGGGAATGTGCTCGTAGCTTTCGCGGCGTCCGTTGCCGGTGTTGCCGATGCCCATGAGCTTGGCGGAGAGCTTGTCGCTCAAATATCCCTTGAGGATGCCGTTCTCGATGAGCACTGTGCTCTGGGTCGAATTGCCCTCGTCGTCGACGTTCAACGAGCCGCGCCGCCACGGCATGGTGCCGTTGTCGACCACGGTGCACTTTTCGCTGGCCACGCGCTTGCCGATCAGCCCGGCGAATGCCGAAGTGTGCTTGCGATTGAAGTCCGCTTCGAGGCCGTGACCAACCGCCTCGTGCAGCAACACTCCCGGCCAACCCGGTCCAAGCACGACTTCCATCTCGCCGGCGGGAGCCTCGCGGGCATCGAGTTGGAGGATCGCCTGCCGCGAAGCCTCCTTGGCAAAATATTCCGGCGTCTTCTCGCCGAAGAAGAAATCGAGGGCAACGCGTCCGCCGCCGCCGGCGCTGCCGCGGGCGGAATTGGAGTCCGTCTTGGCGATACAGGAGACATTCAAACGCGCCAAAGGTTGCGAGTCTTCCGCAAAGGTTCCATCGGAACCAATGACGAGGATGTTGCGCAGCTCGTCAGCGTAGCTGGCGCGAACCTCTTTAATGCGAGGATCGTAAGCCCGCGCCGCCTGGTCCGCGCGCATCACCAGCTCTACTTTTGCGGTAATTTCCGCGTCGACTGAGGGCAGCGTCACAGGATAAAGGCTCCGCGCCGCCTTCTCCTGAAAGCCGACGCTCGGGGTCTTGGCCGGTCCGCTGGCGATCAAAGCTGCAGTGCGCGCGGCATGAAGAATTCGCGCCGGCGAAAGATCGTCGGTATAGGCGTAGCCGGTGCGCTCTCCCGCGATCACCCGCACTCCACAACCGGCGGAAATTCCCTGGGAGGCCGACTTCACCATGGATTCGTCCACCATCAGCGAAGTCGAGGAAAGGTATTCAAAATAAAGGTCGGCATACTCGCCGCCGGCCGAAAGCGCGGCCGCCAGATAGCGCTCCAGATCGTGCTCGGTGAGCCCGTAATGCTCGAAAAAGAAACGATTTTTATCCACGTTGATTAGATGCCCCTGAGCCCGGAAGGACTCCGTCGAGGAAATTCTTATTATCCCATACCCATCGTGCCATACACGGGGCCTTCTGGTTAGGCTTGGTTCTGCAATCTCGACGGTCTTCTTGTTGTTAGCGCTTATTTCTTGGTCTCGGCATCTGCGTAACTTTGCTCAGCGGGGGCTCAGTGGGGACCACGGGTACTGTGGCTCGAATCTGATCCTTGGTTCTGCCTTCGGCCTTTTCTAGAAAGTACCAAAGGGCGTCAACTAGGATATCGTTGCTCGTTGTTCGCTTGTTCTTTCTTGCGCGCCGGAGCTCACTGATCCAACGTATTGCTGCACGATCTTCCGCCGTCAAACAAATGGATGTACGGTGAGCATCGTCCGGGATGTGCTTTTCTCTCGGGCTCATGGTTCAGATTACTGTTGACTACATTTTCGCATTGCTACATTATTACGTTATAGTGCACTAACGTAATAATTTCTCTATTTTTTATTATGCGAAGGTAACGTCGAATTAAGATTTTGGAGGGTTGCAAATGGGGACGCGCGGTCCATTCTCGAGGGAACTTGAAGTCTTCGAGCAGCACCGAAGCGACTGGTCGCATTCGCACCCGGGGGAGTTCGTCGCTATCCAGGACAACATTATCGTGGAGGGGTTTTTTGACTCCTATGCCGAGGCTTTCAAGGCCGGTCTGCAGAAGTTCGGCGTTAGCCGGAGTTTTCTCGTAAAGCAGGTATGGGTGACTGAACCCGTATATTTTGTCGAATAGTATGGCTCGTATAGAGCTGCATTGGGATCCCTTCGATCAGACCGACCCGGGCCCGTGCATTAACGTCATCATAATGAATTCTGCTGACGTTATTCGGGCTGGACGCGCTATAGGCTTGGAATATCCGGAACCTCGCCCAATAAGAGCCCTCCTCGACACCGGAGCGTCCGTCACTGTCGTCAATAGAGTATTAGCGAACTCGTGCAAACTATTCCAGACCAATGAGGGCAGTAAGATTACCGCCATCGGTGCTACGCATGAGTGTGGGGAGCACGCAGGC
>Ga0335076_10005421_pt1 | contig 12898 bp, 10 predicted proteins | sample Lox_Sample_25_FD_206717 | JGI IMG/M metagenome (GOLD analysis project Ga0335076, IMG submission 206717) | Soil microbial communities from Loxahatchee National Wildlife Refuge, Florida, United States - Lox_Sample_2.5 | ecosystem: Environmental > Terrestrial > Soil > Wetlands | place: USA...
TCCCGAGATCTCGCCGCGGACGTCGGCCGCCATGAGGTCCCCGCCCTCGGGCGCCTCCTGGAGGAGCGACTCGTAGAGCGCGAGCGTCTGCGCGATGTCCTCGGCGGGAATCCGGCGGATCGCGAAGCCGACGTGGTTGAGGATGTAGTCGCCGGGCGCAACCGGCTCGTCGACGATGTCGAGGCAGACCTCGCGGCGGACCCCCCAGAAGTCGACCTCGGCGAATCCCTCGCGGACGGACACGACCCGGCCCGGAACTCCGAGACACATCAGGCACCTCCCGTGCGGGCGATGGCCGCGGCGACGACCGCCTGGCCGAGCGCGAGGCCGCCGTCTCCCGGCGGCACGCGGCGATGGAGACGCGCGGAGATTCCCTGCGGGCGCAGCCGCTCGAGCGTCCGCTCCGCGAGCAACGCGTTCTGGAAGCAGCCGCCCGTCAGGACGACCGGGACGTCGCCGGCCTGCTGGCGGGCCTCGGCGATCATCGAGGCGGTCGCCTCGGCGAGCGTTTCGTGGAACCGCGCCGAGATCCCGGCCGGATCGCGGCCGGCGACGAGATCGTCCACGGCGGCCCGGAGCGCCGGACGCAGGTCGATCTCCGGCTGAGGCCTGGATCGGTCGACGCTCCACGGGTAGGGGCGCGCCTCCGCCGGATCCGCCGCGAGATTCCACTCGAGCGCGACCTGTCCCTCGTAGCGCGACTCGCGCCGGGCGAGGCCGAGCGCGCCGAACGCGTCGAACCAGCGGCCGACGCCGCGCGCGAGCGGGACGTAGACGCGCTCCCGGATCGTGCGGCGCACGAGAGCGAGCTCACGCGGATCGATCGACGAAAACAGGCGGAGCCGCTCGAGCGGCGGCGCTCCCTCGTAGGCGTCCTCGAGCGCCGCGAGGGCGACGCGCCAGACCTGTCGCACCGCGAGGTCGCCGCCCGGAAGACCGACGGGACGAAAGGTCGCCAGGCGCCGGAAACCCGTGAAGTCGGCCAGGAGGAACTCGCCCCCCCACGACGTGCCGTCGGTGCCATAGCCGGTGCCGTCGTACGCGACACCGAGCACCGGACCTTCGAGGCCGTGCTCCGCCATCGCGCTCGCGACGTGGGCGTGGTGGTGCTGGACCGGGATCTTGACGCCGTCGCGACCGCGCGCGTATTCCGTGGTCGCGTACAGCGGGTGCATGTCGTGGGCGACCACCGTCGGCCGGATCTCGAGGAAGTCCTCGAGGCGCGCCACGGACGACTCGAACGCCGCGACGGTTTCGAGCGTCTCGAGGTCGCCGATGTGCGGCCCGAGGTACGCCGCGCGGCCGAGGCCGATGCAGAACGTGTTCTTCAGGTGGCCCCCGCAGGCGAGCACCGGCGGCGCGAATTCGAACGCCGTCTCGACGGACGCCGGCGTGAAGCCCCGCGAGCGCCGGAGCACCGTCATCGAGCCGGCGATCTCGCGGACGATCGAGTCGTCGCACCGGGAAGCGATGTCGCGATCGTGCAGGAGGAAGGCGTCCGCGACCTCCGACAGCTTCTCGAGCGCGTCGGCGTTCGTCGTCGCGATCGGCTCGTCCGAGAGATTGCCGGACGTCATCACGAGAGGCCTTCCCGCGTCGGCGAGCAGCAGGTGGTGGAGCGGCGTGTACGGGAGGAGGAGACCCACGAACGGGTTGCGGGGCGCGACCTCCGGGGCGAGGCCCGCCTCCGGCCGCCGGCGCACGAGCACGATCGGACGCTCGGCCGACGTCAGGGCGTCGCGCTCGCCGGCCGTCAGGATCGCGAGCGCCTCGGCCGCCGCGAGGTCCGCGACCATGACCGCGAGCGGCTTCTCCTCCCGGTGCTTGCGCCGCCGGAGCCGCACGACCGATTCGGACGACGTGGCGTCGCACGCGAGGTGGAACCCGCCGAGGCCCTTGAGCGCCACGATCATTCCGGCCCGCAGGGAACGTGCGGCACATGCGATCGGATCCTCCCAGTCGAGCGGCTCCCCGGCCGCGTCCGTGGCGGAGAGGCGCGGCCCGCAGGCGGGACACGCATTCGGCTGGGCGTGGAAGCGGCGGTCGAGAGGGTCGTCGTACTCGCTCCGGCACGCGGCGCACATGGGGAAGCGCGCCATCGTCGTCGCGGGACGGTCGTACGGCACCTTCAGCGCGATCGTGAACCGGGGACCGCAGTTGGTGCAGTTGGTGAACGGATAGCGATGCCGGCGGTCCGCGGGATCGGCGATCTCGCGGAGGCAGTCCGCGCACGTCGCGAGGTCCGGCGGGATCGAGACCTGGAGTCCCTCGGCCGCGCGGCTCTCGACGATGACGAAGTCGCGCGCGGCGCCGTCGAGCGGGATCTCGCGGCACTCGAGCGTGCGGATGCGCGCCGCGGGCGGCGGCGCCGCGCGGAGGCCGCGGACGAAGTCCTCGAGCGCCTCGTTCGAGCCGAACGCCTCGATCGTCACGCCGCGGGAATCGTTCGAGACGCGTCCCGCGACGCCCTTCTCGTGCGCGAGGCGGTAGACCCAGGGGCGGAATCCGACGCCCTGGACGGTCCCCCGGATCTCGATGCGGAAGCCGGCTTCGCTCACGACGGATTCATGCTACGCAGCGCTTCCGGCCGCGGCCTGATGCAATCGCACCAGTCCGCGAAAAGGTGCGGCTCGGGCCCGAGGACCTATCCGACGACGGCGCGTTTTCCCCGAATCGAGACGGGGACCACGGAGAGCGGGCGCGGCGGCGGCCCCGCGATCGGTCTGCCGTCGGCGTCGTAGCGGCCGTCGTGGCAGGGGCAGACGTAGACCTGGGCCTCGGGACGCCACCGCACGACGCAGCCCATGTGGGTGCAGCGGAGCATCCGCGCGGTCACGGCGCCGCCCGACCGGAGCACCTCGACCGGGTTCTCGCCGACGATCACGATGCGGCGCTCGCCGTCGCGGAGGTCCGAGAGCGGGACCGCGACCTGGCCCGGAGAGAGCGCCTCCGGATCGGCGGCGCAGCCGATCGGCGGCAGGACGAGCCCGATCAAGGCGCCCGCGGCGGCGAGAACCTCCCGGCGGTCGAGCTCCCGCGCGGTCACGCCGGGCAGGCGACGGCGGGAACGGCGGCGCACTTGCGCGCACGCTCCTCCTCGAGGAGCGCGTACCAGCCGTCCATTCCCTGCCCCGTCCGGGCGGAGACGACGAGGACGCGGGCCGAGGGGTTCAGCGCCCGGATCTGGTTCACGACCGCGTCCAGATCGAAATCGACGTGGGGCAGCAGGTCGGCCTTCGTCAGCACCGTCACCGCCGCGCGCGCGAAGATCGCCGGATACTTGAAGGGCTTGTCGTCGCCCTCGGTGACCGACAGCAGCGCGACCTTGAAGTCCTCGCCGAGATCATAGGAAGTCGGACAGATCAGGTTGCCGACGTTCTCGATGAGGAGAACGTCGAGCCCGGAGAGGCGCTCGCCCTCCTCGGCGAGGGCGGCCTCGATCTGGCGCGCGTCGAGGTGGCAGGCCCCGCCCGTCAGGATCTGCCGTGCGGGAATGCCCGCGTCGCGCAGGCGCTGCGCGTCGCGGTCGGTCGCGATGTCGCCGTCGAGCCCGCCGAGGCGCAGCCGCGCCTTCAGCTCCCGGGCGGTCGCCTCGAGGAGCGTCGTCTTCCCGGAGCCGGGCGAGGAGATCAGGTTCACGACGAGGGTGCCGGATTCGCGAAACGACGCGCGCAGCCCGCGTGCGGCCGATGCGTTCGCGGCGAGGACCTTCTCCCGGACGTTGACCTCGGTCATGCGGCTCCCCTCTCGCTCGCCGCCGCGCCATCGCCGAAAACCACGCGGAGCACGTCGAGCGCGTCGCCGCCGCTCACGCGCAGCGGCTCGCCGCAGCGGGGGCAGAGGCGCAGCCAGGAGCCCGGCGCGCGCTCGACGATCTCTCCGCACGAGGCGCAGTCCTGTCGCGCCCGTTCCCACTCGACGAGGAGGCCGGCGCCGGCGTCGGAAGTGCCCTCGACGACCGCCCGCCAGGCGAACTCGAGGAGAGTCGGCTCGACGGCGGCGAGGTCGCCGACGGCGACGGTCACCGACTCGAGCGGGCCGCCGCCGCGCTCGTCCGCGACGGCGCGGGCGATGCGGTGAATCTCGATCGCGAGGCCGGTCTCATGCACGGGCGGAGAGCTCGATGCGGAAATCCGCCGCACTCTCCCACCAGGGAGCGGGAGCGGCGGCGCGGGCCCGCGGCCAGGGGGCCACGCCCATCGCCGAGAGGCGGCGGACGACCTCCTTCGCGGCGGCGTCGACCGCCCGGCGGACCGCCGGCGAGAGCCGCACGGCCTTCTCGACCTTTTCCGGCACGACGCCGACGAGCACGATGTCGTGGGGAGCCGCCCCGGCGAGCTCCAGGGTGAAGAGGGCCTCGGTGAGCCCGGGATCGTGTGGCGAGACGCGCGGCAGCGGCGAGCGGCCGGCGAGCTCGCGGCGCCCGTAGACGAGGAGCGTGCCCGGCGGGGCGGCGGCCTTGACCGTGTCCACGAGGATCACGGCGTCCGCGTCGGCGAGAAACGGGGTCAGGTCGAGGCCGGGCGTGCCGACGTCGACGACCGAGACGCCCTCCGGAAACTCCCAGCCGGCCAGCAGCGCCTCGACGACCCACGGGCCGAGGGCGTCGTCGCCCATCAGCACGTTGCCGAGGCCGAGGACCCGGACCGGCTGAAGCGTCTCCATCAGAGCGCCCGCACCGTGGCGATCTCCCTGCCCTCGGGGTCGAGCGTGTGGATCGCGCAGGCGAGGCACGGATCGAACGAATGCACCGTGCGCAGAACCTCGAGCGGCAGCCCGGCGTTGGCGACCGGATTCCCGACGAGGGAGGCCTCGTACGGGCCGGGCTGGTTCTTCTCGTCCCGCGGGCCGGCGTTCCAGGTCGAGGGCACGACCGCCTGGTAGTTCTTGATCTTCCCGTCCTCGATGACGACCCAGTGCGAGAGCGTGCCGCGCGGCGCCTCGTGGAAGCCGAAGCCGCGCTGCTCGCCCTTCGGGAACACGGGCTGGTTGAAGATCGCCGTGTCCCCCTTGCCGATGTTCTCGGCGAGGAGGCCCCAGTGCTTCAGCGCGAGCTCGGAGATCACGCAGGTGCGGATCATCCGCGCCGCGTGGCGGCCGAGCGTCGAGTGCAGAACGGCCGGCGAGAGCTTCGTCTTCGCGACGGCGCCGGCGGTCTCGAGCGTCTTGACGGCCCAGCGCTTCGTCGGCTCGTGGCCGAGCGCGAATCCGACGAGGACCTGCGCGAGCGGCCCGACCTGCATGACCTTGCCCTGGAACCGCGGCGACTTGACCCACGAGTACTTCTTCGAGTCGTCGAACTTCGTGTACTTGGGGACCGTCTCCTCCTCGTACGGGTGCTTCGACCACTCGCCGTCGTACCAGGAGTGCGCGATCGACTCGGTGACGTTCTCCTTGAAGTACGGATCCTGGAAGGTCTTGATCTCCTTCACGCCCGCGAGGTCGCCGTTGAAGATCGTGCCGCCGGGCAGGTCGAACTTCGTGCCCTTCGTGTCGAGCGGCAGGTCCGGCACCGCGAGGTAGTTCGTCACGCCCGCTCCGTAGCCGAGCCAGTCGGGGTACATCCCCGCGATCGCGCAGACGTCCACGAAGTAGACCTGCTGGATGAACGCATTCATCTCATCGAGGATGTCCTTGACGCGGAACAGGCGGTTCATGTTCAGCGTCGCCTCGTTGTCGAGGTTGATCGCGTTCGCGACGCCGCCGACCGCGAGGTTCTGGATGTTCGGCGTCTTGCTGCCGAGGATCGTGACGACCTGGTTGACCCGCCGCTGGTAGTCGAGCGCCTGGAGGTAGTGGGCCACCGCGAGGAGGTTGACCTCCGGCGGCAGCTTCATCGCGGGGTGGCCCCAGTAGCCGTTGGTGAAGATCCCGAGCTGTCCCGCCTCGACGTAGTTCTTGACCTTGTCCTGGACGGCCTTCAGCTGCTCCTTGCTGTTGCCCGGCCACGGCGAGAGGCTGTTGGCGAGCGCCGAGGCCTTCGCGGGATCGGCCTTCAGGGCCGAGACCACGTCCACCCAGTCGAGCGCGGAGAGCTGGTAGAAGTGCACGATGTGGTCGTGCATGGCGTGGGCCATCACGATCAGGTTGCGGATGTACTGGGCGTTCAGCGGGATCTCGAGGCCGAGCGCGTTCTCGACCGTGCGGACCGAGGCGATCGCGTGGACCGTCGTGCAGACGCCGCAGAAGCGCTGCGTGAAGATCCAGGCGTCGCGCGGGTCGCGCCCGAGGAGGATCGTCTCGATGCCTCGATACATCTGGCCGGAGGACCAGGCCTTCTGCACCTTGCCGCCGTCGACCTCGCAGTCGATCCGGAGGTGCCCCTCGATGCGGGTGACGGGGTCGACGACGATGCGTGTCATGGCTTGCCCTCTATGTGTGCGCGGCCGCGCGCTGCGGCGCGCCGCTGATGATCGGGAAGATCTTCACGATCGTGACGTAGGCGACGATCTCGAGAGACACCAGGCCGACCGTGATCATCAGCTCGGTGACGCTCGGGAAGTAGTGGACGTCGTCGTAGGGCCGGTACGCGAGGAGATAGGTGTTGAACCGGTATACGGCACCGGCGAGCATCATCGCCATCGCCGCGCGGAAGATGTTGCCCGGGTCGCGGCGGCGGGCCTTCGGTGCGAGCAGCACCAAGGGCAGCACCACGAGCGCTCCCTCCACCCAGAACGCGAGCGCGAACCGATCGAAGGCGAAGGCGAGCCCGAGCTTCCCCCGCCAGGCGAGATCCGCCAGCCGCAGGACGAGGAAGGCCCCCAGCACCGGGAGCATTGCGCCCGAGAGGCCGGCGAGCATGTCGGTTTCCGACTTCCGGCCGAAGAACCGCGTCGAGAGCGTCGACTCGAAGACGACCGCCGCATATCCCATCGCGATGCACGAGATGAGAAAGAGCAGCGGGAGGAACGGCGACCACCAGAGCGGGTGGAGCTTCGGTCCGGACAGGACCATCAGGCTTCCGAGCGAGGACTGGTGCATCGTCGGCAGCAGCAGCCCGAGGCCCATGATCCAGAGGAGCGCCTTGTCCATGACGGAGAGCGCCTTCCGGGCGAACCGCGTCACGCCGGAGTCGGGCCCTTCCGCGAGGCGCTCGAGGAAGGCCGGCGAGAGCTCGACCCACAGCACGAACATGTAGGTCATGATGCAGAGGGCGACCTCGAGGAGCGCGGAGTTGAGGTTCCAGGACCAGAAGTAGGTCGGAACCTTCCAGATGGTCCAGCCCTTGCCGAGGTCCAGGAAGACCGAGATGCCCGCGATCGTGTAGCCGAGCGCGCTCGTCAGGATCGCCGGACGAATGAGCGGGTGGTATCGGCCGCGGTTCAGGATGTACACGAGGAGGCCCACCGCATAGCCGCCGCAGGCGAGCGCGGTCCCCACGACGACGTCGAACGCGATCCACAGGCCCCAGGGCTGTCCGTCCGAGAGCGCCGTGGTCACGCCGAGGCCGACGATGAGCCGCCACAGGATCAGGATCGCGCCGAGCGCGAAGAGCGCGGTGAAGAAGCGCACTGGGCGCGTGAAGATCGGACCCCCGACGGGTTGCGCGCGCTCGCTCATGACGGCTCCCCTTTCTCTCCGTCACGGGAAGGCGCTTTCTTCCGGTTCCGCCAGATGACCCCGGTCAGGAGGCCATAGAGCGCGATGGGAGCGACGAACCCCTGGTAGATGCCGTGCTGAATGGTCTGCTGGACCTCCGGCACCGGCTCCGTTGACAGGGTCGGCAGGCGCAGCTTGTCAAACGGCACATGCGAGAGGTAGAGGCACTGCGTGCCGCCGCCGTCGAACTCGCCGTAGATCTTGTCCACGTAGCGGCCCGGGTTCGCCGCCATGCGCCGCCTCGCCTCCGCGAGCAGCTCCTCGCGCGTGCCGTAGATGACGGCCTGGCGCGGGCAGACCTCGGCGCAGCCGGGGCCGTGGCCGGCGGGATAGCGGGTGAAGTCGCCGCTCTTCGCCAGGGCGGCGCCCTCGACGCGGTGGCGGCAGAGCTCGCACTTGGAAATCCCAGCCCAGTTGCTCGTCCACTCGAACTTCGGAATGTTGAAGGGACAGGCCATCTGGCAGTAGCGGCAGCCGACGCACTTGCTCGGGTCGTACGAGACGATCCCGTGCTCGCCCGGGCGCTTCTTGAGCGCGCCCAGCATGCAGGCGTTGGTGCACGCGGGGTCCACGCAGTGCATGCACTGCGCCTTGAAGTAGGACCACTGCGCGCCGTCGGCGGCCTTGTAGAGCTTGATGACCGTCTTGGTGTCGCCGTCGAGGTCCACGGGCGTGTCCCACATCCCGTAGCGGGAGGTCTCGGGCTTCGTGTGGTTCGCCTCGCGGCACGCGACGACGCAGGCCTTGCAGCCGATGCAGCGGGTCGTGTCGTACAAGAGACCCATGGCGTCGGGGGCGGCGGTGGGCCGCGTGCGCGCCTCCACCGTGCCCTTCGCGACCGCCGCGGCGCCGGCCGCGGCGAGCGTCTTGAAGACGAGCCGTCGGTTGACCTGCATGTCAGGCCTCCTTTCCGGCTCCCGTCGTCTTGTCCGGCGGGGGTCCTCCGAGCCGGCGCGACGCGGCGATGCCGGCACCCACGAGGGCGCCGCCGATGACGCCGGCGACGCCGGTCGCGAGCGGGCTGATGTGCCCCTGCTTGGCCTCGATCGGCGGATAGGTCGCGGGCGGCAGCGCCCGATCGATGTCCACCGTGGTGTGCAGCGCCACGCGGAACGCGAGCGACTGCTCGGTGCAGCCGAAACACGGGTGACCGATGCCGATCGGCCAGGCGTCCGGGACTTCGCCGAAGTGCTGCACGGAGCAGTTGGCGTGCGTCGCGGGGCCCTTGCAGCCCATCTTGTAGAGGCAGTAGCCGAGGCGCGCGTTCTCGTCGCCGAACTTCTGGACGAAGCGTCCGGCGTCGAAGTGCGGCCGGCGCGGGCACTGCTCGTGGATCGTGCGGCCGTAGGCGAACTTCGGCCGGTTCTTCTCGTCGAGGGCGGGAAGCGTCCCGAACGTGACGTACTGGAGGACGGTGCCGAGGAGGTTGTACGGGTTGGCGGGACAGCCGGGGATCGTCACGACCGTCTTGCCCTGCAGGATCGTGGGCGCGCCGGTGGCGCCGGTCGGGTTCGGGTCGGCCGATGGAATCCCTCCCCAGGACGCGCAGGAGCCGATCGAGATGATCGCGCCGGCCTTCTCCGCGCAGTCGCGGGCGATCTGCATCGCCGTGCGGCCGCCGATCTGGCAGTAGATGCCGTCCTCCTTGGTCGGGATCGCGCCCTCGATGATGAGGACGTACTTGCCGGCGTTGTCCTTCATCGCCTTCTGCAGCGCGGCCTCGGCCTGGTGGCCGGCGGCGGCGAACAGCGTCTCGCAGTAGTCGAGCGAGATCAGGTCGAGGATGAGCTCCGCCACCTCCGGGTGCGAGGTGCGCAGGAGCGACTCCGTGCAGCCCGTGCACTCCTGGAAGTGGAGCCAGATGACGGACGGTTTCAGCTTCCTCGCCGCGACCGCCTGGGCGGCCTTCGCCGCCGCCTCGTAGGGAAGGCCGATCGCCGCGAACGCCAGCGTGCAGACCTTGAGGAAATCGCGGCGGTCCACGGAGGAGAAGCCCGTCGCGTCCACCGTCGTCGTTGCCGTACTCGTCGAAGCCATAAGCCGTCCTCCCGGGGGACATGCATGAGGCAACCGGGCGCCCCCGAAAGCCCTTGTGACGGAGCGTGCTTCCGGGGCCAGGGAGCGGCATCATGCAAATGAATCATTCCCGCGGCGGGAGAACGCCGCGTCGAAGCCGGGGCCTCGCGAAGCGAGGGTCCGGCTTCGAAGAAGAGCTGCCCGCGGCGGGAGAACGCCGCGAAACGGCGGGGCGGGCGGGTCGAAAGGCGGGTTCGGGAGGTGGGATCGGGCATGCCGGTCCACGAGAATCGATCTCCAGCACCGCTACCCGAATCCCGCCTTCCGCGGGTCCGGAAGGTCTGCGGCTACGAGTCGGAGCGGGACCAGGGGGGCACGATTCCGTTCATCCTGGCGTACGCGATCGACTGCCCGAGGTGCTCGTGCATGTGCACCAGGATGCGGACGAGGACCTGGCGCTCCGTCATCTCCCGGTCCCCGAACGTCTTGACCTTCTTGTCGAGGTCGGCGTCCGTCACCGCCAGGCCGGCGGCTTTCGCGTTGGCGATCGCCTTCTTCAGCAGCTCGACGATCTGCGCCTTGTCGGTCACCGTCTTCTCGCTCTCCCGCGAGATCCCTTCGATGCGCTTGAGGCCGAGGAAGCTCGGGAGCGTCGAGTCGCCGGCGACGACGTGCATGTAGACCTCTCCCACCGACCGGACCCCGGGCGCCGGGCGCCAGCCGTACTTGTCGGCCGGCATGGCCTCGGCGAGCTCGACGAGCTTCCCGCCGACGTCATCCACCTCCGAAAGGTACTCGGCGCGAAAGCCGGCGGCCGGAGCGGCAGGCGGCGTCTGGCCCCGGGCGGCCGCCACGAGCGTCACGCCGAGGAAGGCGAGCGCGAAGCGACGATGTCCATGGGGGCTCATGGTCGCTTCCCCCTCATTTCTCCAGTTTCGGCGCCGGGGCGACCGGCGGCACGCCGGCCTGCGCCACCGCCTGGTTGAACCCCTTGACGTCGGTGTCGACGATCTTCCGGTACTCGGCGCGCGACGATTCGAGGCGGCCGGTCAGCAGCTTGTAGTACTCGACCGACGAGGCGAGCGGCTTCGCGTCGGCGCTCGCGACGATCCCCGCCAGATACACCCAGTCGTGGTCGAGCTTCGGCTCGTAGTTCAGGTCGTCCTCGTCGGCGACGATCTCCGGGTCCGTCAGCTGATTCTCGACCGTCGTCAGCTTGACGCCGATCGAAGCCGCCTGCTTCGCCAGCGCGTCTCCCTTGCCGAGGCGCTCGGCGCGAGCGCCGATGTCCTCCATCTGGGCGCGCACGTCGCGGATCTGGAGGACGGTCTCGTGCGTCTCCGAGAGACGGTCGCGGATCGCCTTGAGGAGCTCGTGTTGCGCCTTCAGGTCCTCGACCGTCGCCGAGACGCCGGGGTGCGCCTTCACGACGAGCGGCTGCGTGTACGCCTTTCCGCCCACGGTCAGACGCACGGTGTAGGTGCCGGGAGCGACGCGGGGCGGCTTGTTGGTGCCCTCGTTGAACACGGCCTTCGGCGCGAGCGTCGGGCGCACGATCCGCATGTCCCACACGAAGCGGTTGACGCCGGCCTTCGGGTCGAGCGGCTTGTCCTGGTCCTTGCGCAGCTCCTCCTGCTCGGCCTGCTTCTTCAGGTCCTCCGCCTTCGGCGGCTTCTGGTTCGAATAGGTGCGGAGCACGGTGTCCCCGTCGAGGAACTCGAGCGTCAGCTTCTCGCCTTCCTTCGGCGCGTCCTTCAGCCAGTAATCGACGAGCACGCCCCCCGGCATGTTCTTGCCGGCGGTCTGCGGCGCGTCCTCGTCGTCGCGCGGATCGAGATCGAGGCGGACCGTCGGCCGCGGCGGGAAGAGCGTCACGGCGGACGCGGCGACCGCGTCGCTCCACTGCCGCACCGCGGACAGGTCGTCGAGGATCCAGAACGCGCGGCCCTGGGTCGCAACGACGAGGTCGTCGTTCTTGACCGCGAGGTCCGTGACCGGCGTGTACGGCAGGTTCCGCTGGAAGGGCATCCAGCTCGCCCCGTCGTCGAACGAGACGTACAGACCGAGCTCGGTGCCGGCGTACAGGAGACCCTGCCGGACCGGGTCCTCGCGGACGACCCGGGTGAAGGCGCCGTCGGGGATGCCGTTGACGATCTTCGTCCAGGTCTTGCCGTAGTCGGTCGTCTTGTAGAGGTAGGGCTTGAAGTCGTCCCACTTGTACATCGTGGCCGCGACGTACGCCGTCCCCTTGTCGCGGGGCGAGGCGTCGATCGCGTTGATCTGGATCCACTCCGGCATGCCCTTCGGCGTCACGTTCTGCCACGTCTTGCCGTCGTCGCGCGTGACGTGCACGAGCCCGTCGTCCGAGCCCGCCCAGATGACGCCGGGATCGGCCTTCGATTCGCCGAGCGCGAAGATGACGCTGTAGAGCTCGACACCCGTGACGTCCGTCGTGATCGGGCCGCCCGACTTGCCCTGTTTCGACTTGTCGTTGCGGGTCAGGTCGGGCGAGATCTCCTCCCACGTCTCTCCGCCGTCCTTCGTGCGCAGCAGGATCTGCGACGCGTGGTACACGGCCTTCGGGTCGTTCGGCGAGATCATGATCGGCGCGTTCCACTGGAACCGGTACTTCAGGTCGGACGTCGCGTGGCCGTCCGCGAGCTGCGGCCACGCCATGACGACGCGCTCCTGCTTCGTGCGGTGGTCGTAGCGCGTGATGATGCCGCCGTACTCGCCGGCGTAGACGATGTTCGGGTCGTTCGGGTCGACGGCCATCCAGCCGCTCTCGCCGCCGCCCGCCGAGTGCCAGTCGCTCCGGCCGATCTCGCCGCCGGCAACGCCACTCGGGATGCAGACGTTCGAGTTGTCCTGCTGCGAGCCGTAGACCCAGTACGGGAACTGGTTGTCGGTCGTGACGCGGTAGAACTGGGCCGTCGGCTGGTTGTAGAGGGTCGACCAGGACTTCCCGCCGTTGTAGGTGACGGTGGCGCCGCCGTCGTTGCCGACGATGAAGCGGTTCGGGTCGTCCGGATCGATCCACATGTCGTGGTTGTCGCCGTGCGGCACGCGCATCGCGGAGAACGTCTTCCCGCCGTCGCTCGACTTGTGCATCTCGACGTTCGGCAGGTACACGACGTCCGCGTTCTTCGGGTCCGGGTAGACCCACGAGTAGTACCAGGCGCGCTCGCGGATCTTGTGCTCGTCGTTGACGTGCGTGAACTTGCCGCCGAAGTCCTCGCTGCGGAAGAGGCCGCCGTGCTTCGCCTCGACGAAGGCGTAGACG
>Ga0335076_10005422_pt1 | contig 12896 bp, 10 predicted proteins | sample Lox_Sample_25_FD_206717 | JGI IMG/M metagenome (GOLD analysis project Ga0335076, IMG submission 206717) | Soil microbial communities from Loxahatchee National Wildlife Refuge, Florida, United States - Lox_Sample_2.5 | ecosystem: Environmental > Terrestrial > Soil > Wetlands | place: USA...
GAGGCCACCTTTGACATGGTGGTCGCGGGCCGGATGCTCCCGGACGGCGACGTGGCCATCATGATGGTCGAGGCCGAGTCCACCACCGGCACGCTCGGCCTGCTGGCCGACTCGGGCAGCGGCGCGGTGGCGCCCACCGAGGACACCGTGCCGGAGGGCCTGGAGGCAGCCAAGCCGTTCCTCAAGGCGCTGTGCGCGGCGCAGCAGCAGGTCGCCGACCAGGCCGCCAAGCCGACCGCCGAGTTCCCCGTGTTCGCGGACTACCAGCCGGACGTCTACGACGCGGTGGCCGATGAGGTCTCCGACGAACTGGCCCGGGTGCTCACCATCGCCGGCAAGCAGGAGCGGGAGACCGAGACCGACCGGGTCAAGGCGCTCGCTCAGGAGAAGCTGGCCAGCCAGTTCGAGGGCCGGGAGAAGGAGATCAGCGCCGCGTTCCGCGCGCTGACCAAGAAGCTGGTCCGGGAGCGGATCATCCGGGACGGGGTGCGCATCGACGGCCGCGGCCTGAGCGACATCCGCCGGCTGTCCGCCGAGGCGCACGTGCTGCCCCGGGTGCACGGGTCCGCGCTGTTCGAGCGGGGCGAGACCCAGATCCTGGGCGTCACCACGCTGAACATGCTGCGCATGGAGCAGATGCTGGACACGCTCAACCCGGAGCGGACCAAGCGCTACATGCACAACTACAACATGCCGCCGTACTCCACCGGGGAGACCGGCCGGGTCGGCTCGCCCAAGCGCCGCGAGATCGGCCACGGCGCGCTGGCCGAGCGTGCGCTGCTGCCGGTGCTGCCCAGCCGGGAGGAGTTCCCGTACGCGATCCGCCAGGTGTCCGAGGCGGTCGGGTCCAACGGCTCCACCTCAATGGGCTCGGTGTGCGCGTCCACCATGTCGCTGCTGGACGCGGGCGTCCCGCTCAAGGACATGGTGTCCGGCATCGCCATGGGCCTGATCAGCGAAGGCGGCCAGTACGTCACGCTGACCGACATCCTGGGCGCCGAGGACGCGTTCGGCGACATGGACTTCAAGGTGGCTGGCACCAAGGACATCATCACCGCGCTGCAGCTGGACACCAAGCTGGACGGGATCCCGGCCGCGGTGCTGGGTGCGGCGCTGAAGCAGGCCCGCGGCGCCCGGCTGACCATCCTGGAAGTCATGCGCGAGGCCATCGACGCCCCAGGCGAGATGAGCCCGCAGGCGCCGCGGATCATCACCATCAAGGTGCCGGTGGACAAGATCGGCGAGGTGATCGGGCCCAAGGGCAAGATGATCAACTCGATCCAGGAGGAGACCGGGGCCGAGATCACCATCGAGGACGATGGCACGATCTACATCGGCGCCACCGACGGCCCGTCCGCCGAGGCCGCCCGGACCACGATCAACGCGATCGCCAACCCGCACATGCCAGAGGTCGGCGAGCGGTTCCTGGGTACGGTGGTCAAGACGACCACGTTCGGCGCGTTCGTCTCGCTGCTGCCCGGCCGGGACGGGCTGCTGCACATCACCCAGCTGCGCAAGCTGCACGGTGGTGGCCGGATCGAGAACGTGGACGACGTGGTCAAGGTGGGCGACAAGATCCAGGTTGAGATCCGCGAGATCGACGACCGGGGCAAGCTGTCGCTGGTTCCGGTCGAGGTGGTCGAGCGCGAGGCGGCCGCAGCCGCGGCGGGCGGCGACGGCGGCAGCCCGAACGGCGACGGCTCGGCTGGCGAGCGGCCCCGTGGCGACCGGGACCGTGGTGACCGGGAGGCTCGTACCGGCGGGGGTGGCGGCGACAGTCACCGCACCCGGCACCGCGAGCGCCGGCACCGCGAGAACTCCTGAGCATGGCCGACACTCGACCTGGGCAGCAGGGTGATGGCTCCGGGGCGGTACGGCACACCGTGCTGCCCGGCGGGCTCCGGGTCATCACCGAGGCGCTGCCCCACGTCCGGTCGGCGGCGTTCGGCATCTGGGCGGGGGTGGGGTCCCGTGACGAGCACCCCACCCACGCCGGGGCCACGCACTACCTGGAGCACTTGCTGTTCAAGGGGACCAGGCAGCGCACCGCGCTGGAGATCTCGGCTGCCATCGACGCGGTCGGCGGCGAGCTGAACGCGTTCACCGGCAAGGAGTACACCTGCTACTACGCGCGGGTGCTCGACGCCGACCTGCCGCTGGCCATCGACGTGCTGTCCGACATGGTGACCAGCTCGCTGATCACGGCCAAGGACGTGGACGCGGAGCGTGGCGTGATCCTCGAAGAGATCGCCATGAACGACGACGATCCCTCGGACACGGTGCACGAGGCGTTCGTCGGCCAGCTATTCGGCGACACACCGCTCGGCCGGCCGATCCTCGGCACGGTGGATTCGATCAACGCCATCACCCAGACCCAGATCGCCGAGCACTACCAGGCCCGGTACACCCCGGACAACCTGGTGGTGGCGGCCGCCGGCAACCTGGACCACGATGAGCTGGTCGACCACGTGCAGCGCGCGTTCGGCCCGGCGCTGGCCGACGGCCGGACGCCGGCCGCACCGCGGCTGGGCGGGCCAGGCACCGGGGTGCCGGACGCCGCGGCCGACGGCACCGGGATCCGCCTGGTGTCCCGCCCGCTGGAGCAGGCCAACCTGGTACTGGGCTGCGCGGGCGTGCGGCGCACCGACGACCGCCGGTTCGCCCTCGGCGTGCTCAACGCGGCGCTCGGCGGCGGGATGTCCTCGCGGCTGTTCCAGGAGGTACGGGAGAAGCGCGGCCTGGCTTACTCGGTGTACAGCTTCACCACCCAGCACGCGGACAGCGGGATCTGGGGCATTTACGCGGGCTGCCTGCCGTCCAAGGCCGACGAGGTGCTGTCCATCTGCCGCGACGAGGTGGCCAAGGTGGTGGCGCACGGTCTCACCGACGCCGAGCTGGACCGGGGCAAGGGGCAGCTGCGCGGCTCGATGGTGCTCGGCCTGGAGGACCCGTCCTCCCGGATGAGCCGGCTGGGCAAGTCCGAGCTGGTCTACCCGCGGCTGGAGCCAGTGGACGAGATCCTGGCCGCGATCGAGTCGGTCAGCCACGACGACGTGCGGGCGGTGGCCGGTGAGATCCTGGCCCAGCCTCAGGTGCTGGCCGTGGTCGGGCCCTATGATGACAGCGCGGCGTTCGCGGACGTGCTTAGCTAGCAGCGGAAGCGGGGCGCGATGATCAAGGTCGGGGTGCTCGGCGCGCGGGGCCGGATGGGCACCGCGGTACGCCAGGCGGTGGCCGCCACCGACGACCTGGAGGTCGCGGCCGCCGTGGACCAGGATGACCCCAGGGAAGACCTGACCGGCTGCGCGGTGGTGGTCGACTTCACCCACCCCGGAGTGGTCCTGGACAACCTGCACTGGTGCATCAGCCATGGGCTGGACACGGTGGTCGGCACGTCCGGCTTCGACGAGGCGCGGCTAGACCAGGTGCGCGGCTGGCTGGCCGAAGCGCCCACCGTCCGGGTGCTGATCGCGGCCAACTTCTCGGTCGGCGCGGTGCTGATGATGCGGTTCGCCGCGCAGGCGGCCCGGTTCTTCGAGTCCGCCGAGGTCATCGAGCTGCACCACGCCGGCAAGGCGGACGCCCCGTCCGGCACCGCGGCCCGGACCGCCGGGCTGATCGCCGCGGCCCGGGCTGAGGCCGGGCTTGGCGCATCGCCGGACGCCACCGTCACTGCGGCCGAGGGAGCCAGGGGAGCGGTGCTGGACGATGTGCACGTGCACTCGGTCCGGCTGGCCGGCCTGGTCGCGCACCAGGAGGTGCTGCTGGGCGGGCACGGTGAGACGCTGACCATCCGGCACGACTCGCTGGACCGGGCCTCGTTCATGCCGGGCGTGCTGCTCGCGGTGCGCCAGCTCGGCTCGCTGCCGCCTGGGCTCACCTTCGGCCTGGAGCCGCTGCTCGGGCTGGGCTGACCAGCCCAGCGGAGTTGCCCGCGCCCGGCGGTATCGTCAAGCCATGTGCCGCAGCATCAAGACCTTGCGCCCGCCGTACGCCGAACAGGTCACTGACCAGGATGTCGAGGCGGCGGCGCGGCAGTACGTGAAGAAGATCAGCGGGTTCCAGCGCCCGGCCAAGCACAACGCGGAAGCTTTCGAGCAGGCCGTGCAGGACGTGGCCAAGGCCACGTCGGTATTGCTCAGCCGTCTTGAGATACGGTAAAGGCCAGGGCGGGACAGCTAAATGGCACTGCCCACGACCGGGGGGCCGACATGCTCAGATTCATTCTGAACATCATCTGGCTGGTGCTCTGCGGGTTCTGGATGGCCATCGCCTACGCGATCGCCGGGATCATCTGCTTCCTGCTGTTCTTCCTGGTCGTGACGATCCCGTTCGGTATCGCGGCGTTCCGCATCGCGGGCTATGTGCTGTGGCCATTCGGCCGGTCCATCGAGCGGCGCGAGAGCGCCGGGATCGGCTCGCTGATCGGCAACATCATCTGGATCATCCTGTTCGGCTGGGAGCTGGCCCTCGGCCATCTGGTCACCGGCATCCTGCTCTGCATCACCATCATCGGCATCCCGCTCGGCCTGGCCAACTTCAAGATCATCCCGATCTCGCTGGTGCCGCTCGGCGTCCGTGTCGTGCCGTCTGGCCAGCTCTATCCGGGCTATCGCTGACCTGCCCAGTGGGCGTACCTTCGGCTCATGTGTCGCGATATCAAGATCCTGCGCGCCCCCTACACGGCCACGGTTAGTGACCAGGACGTGCGGGCGGCCGCGATTCAGTACGTGCAGACGGTTTGCGGGTTCCGCCGTCCACTGCCCGCTGACACTGAGGCGTTCGACCGGGCCGTGGACATGATCGCCAGCGTGACCCGTGACCTGCTGGCCCGGCTCGAAGTGCCCCCAGCGCCCAATCCGACATATGTCGAGTTAGACCCTCTTAAGGCTCGCCCATGGTGGGGGCGTGCGTGATGTCCAGCGAGTTCGGCGGGGTCAGGTCGACGCCGTCCGGGTCGTTCAGGTAGCCCGGCGCGGTGCCCCGCACGCCTTTGTGCCCGTACTGCCAGACGATCCGGTTGGTCACCGGGTCGATCACGATGACCCGGTCGTTGAAGTCGTCGTTGACCAGGATGTCCCCGTTGGGCAGCGGCAGGCCGAGCGACGGGTGGTTGAGCCCGCCGAATCGCCACAGCCGCTGGCCGGCCGCGGTGAACTCCACCACCTGGCCCGCGGTTGAGTAGTCCACGGTGAGGTACCGGCCCGGATAGATCTCGTTGCTGTCCGAAGGGTAGGCAACCTGCGGCGGGTTGGCCGACCAGGACACGTGGCCGGACAGGCTGAGCGCGTTCACCCAGTCCCCGTTGATCTCGGTGACCAGGTACTTTCCGTTGGTCATCGGGAACGCGCCGTTCGGGCTGCCCCAGGTGACCGGCGGGCTGTGCCAGCAGCCGTAACCGGCCTGCCCGATGATCCGTTGCGGATGGTGCGCTGGCGGCCTGATCAGCAGCAGCCGGCAGTTCTTGATGTCCGCCGTAATCAGGCGGCCGGAGGGCAGCATCATCGCGTCGTCCGGGTTGGACACGTGGTTGGCGCTTGACCCGGGATGCCACGGCACCCCGTACCGGTAGACGATCCGGCGGGTGGCGATGTCGATCACGCTGATGACCGAGGCGTCCTCCTCGGTGGCCACGATCTGCTTCCCGTCCGGTGTGAAGAACGCGTCGTCCGGCACCGGGAACGTCTGCCCTTTGGCCAGGTCACCCGGTTGCGGGAACCGCCACCGGACCCGGCCTTGCGGGTCGACGATGAGCAGCCGGTTGTTCTTGTGGTCGGCGATCAGCACGTCACCGGGCAGCGCGGCGGGGTCCGAGCCGGGGGCCAGATGGCGGCCGCTGAGCGGCCGTCCCAGCCACGGCGTGCTGGCCGCCTGGTCCGTGGGCTCATCGGGCGCTGCGGACTGATCCGGCGTCTCGGGTGGATCCGGCGCCAGCCGGATCCGGGTGACCGTGGGCACCGGGCGGACGCCGTCGTTCCCGCCGACCAGGTACGCGGTGCCGCCGGTCACCGCCACCCCGGCGTCCGCCACCGGCACCGGCAGCTGCCCGGCCAGGTGGACCGCCGCCTGGCCGGGCCGGTAGCTGAGCAGCTGTCCGCTGACGGCCGCGTGGCCGGCCTGGCCGCCCGCCACGAACAGCGTCCCGCCCAGGGCGAACGCCGCCGCCCCGGTCACCGGGCGCGGCAGGTGCCCCACCACGGCGGCTCGCGCGGTCCCGTGCTGACCAGGGCCGGGCACGGTGACCCGCTGAATGTCGCTGGCCGGGCCGGTGGCGGCCTGCCCGCCGAACACCCAGATCTGATCGCCCAGGGCGGCCACCGCCGGGTCGCGGACCGGCACCGGCAGCTGGGCCACGGTGCGGAAGTGGCGGCCGTCCGTGCTGGCCAGCACGCCGCCCGCGGGGCGGGCGCCGGTGCCGCCGCCGACCAGGTACGCGGTGCCGCCGATGGTCACCGCGGCCAGCCCGGACCGTGCGGCGGGCAGCCGCCCCGCCACGGTGGCCGCGCCCCGCCCGGTGACCTGCTGCACCGTCGGCTGGCCGCCGCCGAACAGGTAATCCCGGCCGTCCAGCGTGGCCCCGGCCGCGCCTGGGGTGGCCGCCGCCAGCCGGCCCACCGGGGACGTGCTGCCGGTCACCGGGTTGAGCAGCTGAACCGCGGCCGTGGCGGCCGACCGCGCAGAGATCCCGCCGAGCAGGAGCAGATCCGCCCCGTGCGGCAGCACCGCCTCCTGGGCCACCCCGGCCGGCAGCTGATACGGGGCCGGGACCACCTGTACGGTGGCTGCCTCGGCGGCTGGCCGGGCCGCCACATCGGCCCGGGCCGGTCCGGTCGAGTGCCGGGCCGGGGCTGGTGGCGCGGACGTCGAGCAGGCCGCCACCAGCAGCGCCCCGCTGACCCCGGCGGCGGTGAGCCAGGCCCGGACACTGCCCCGCCAGCTGACCCGGCGCGACACGGCATCAACCCCCTGTCCCAGACTCTCACCCTGGCCAGTACTGACGCCGGCCGGCGCCCAACTGTTACTCCCCGCGGCCCAGCCTGACACTCATCACCAGACGCGCGCATCCACTCGCAGAATGTCACCAGGCGGCGGCCCCGGGCCTGGCTGGTGAAACCTGGTAACTGCCGTGTCCAGTGATGCGCTTGGGGGTGCCGTAAGGCGGTGTCACGGCGGGCTCGTTGTTGATGTTGACTTAGGTGCTGCGCGAGCGACACCAGATTCAACATCAACAACGGGTGGGGACATCGGGCGACGCAGGTGTGGTCTAGAGACCTGGCGGGCGCTGATCACGGGCCAGCCCTCGCGCGGTGCGCGCCGGTCAGGCGGTTTCGGTGCTGGCGGCGGATTCCAGGCCGAGCTCGGTGATCGAGGTGTCCCGCATCTTGAACTTCTGCACCTTGCCAGTGACCGTCATCGGGAACTCCGTGGTGATCCGCAGGTACCGCGGGATCTTGAAGTGGGCGATCTGGCCGGTGCAGAACTCGCGCAGTTCCTGCTCGGTGAGTTGCTGGCCGGGGCGGAGCTTGACCCAGGCGCAGATCTCCTCGCCGTACTTGGCGTCCGGCACCCCGATGACCTGGACGTCCTCGACGGCCGGGTGGCTGTACAGGAACTCCTCGATCTCCCGCGGGTAGACGTTCTCCCCGCCGCGGATGATCATGTCCTTGATCCGGCCGACGATGTTCAGGTAGCCCGCCTCGTCCAGCACGGCCAGGTCCCCGGTATGCATCCAGCGCGCCTGGTCGATGGCATCGCTGGTCTGCTCCGGGTCGTCCCAGTAGCCGAGCATCACCGAGTAGCCGCGGGTGCACATCTCCCCGGTGGCGCCGCGCGGCACGGTCAGGCCGGTCTCCGGGTCCACGATCTTCACCTCGACGTACGGGTGCACCCGGCCCACCGTGGAGACCCGGCGCTCCATGTCGTCATCGGCCCGGGTCTGCGCGGACACCGGGGACGTCTCGGTCATCCCGTAGCAGATCGTCACCTCGGACATGTGCATCTCACTGACCACGCGCTTCATCACCTCGACCGGGCAGGGCGAGCCGGCCATGATGCCGGTGCGCAGCGAGGACAGGTCATAGGACGCGAAGTCAGGCAGCGCCAGCTCGGCGATGAACATGGTGGGCACCCCGTACAGCGAGGTGCACCGCTCGGCGGCCACCGCCCGCAGCGTCGCCGCCGGGTCGAAGCCGGCCGCCGGGATGATGATGGCCGCGCCGTGTGTGGTGCAGGCCAGGTTGCCGAGCACCATGCCGAAGCAGTGGTAGAACGGCACCGGGATGCACACCCGGTCCTGCTCGGTGTACCCGCAGCCCTCGCCGATGAAGTAGCCGTTGTTCAGGATGTTGTGGTGGGACAGCGTGGCCCCCTTGGGGAAGCCGGTGGTGCCGCTGGTGTACTGGATGTTGATGGGGTCGTCGAACGACAGCATCGCCTGCCGCTCGGCCAATTGGTCCCCGCCGCCCGCGATCGGCATCCGGCCGACCACGAACAGCTCGTCCCAGTCGGCCGAGCCCAGGTAGATGACCCGCTCCAGGGCGGGCAGGCCGCCGCTGACCTCCTCGATCATGGCCCGGTAGTTGCTGGTCTTGAATGACTCCGCGCTGACCAGCAGCCGGACCCCGGACTGGCGCAGCGCGTAGTTCAGCTCGTGGCTGCGGTAGGCCGGGTTGATGTTGACCAGGATGATGCCCGCCTTGGCCGTGGCGTACTGCAACAGCACCCATTCGGCACAGTTCGGCGCCCAGATGCCGACCCGGTCGCCGGCCTTGAGGCCGGCCGCGACCAGGCCACGGGCCAGCGTGTCGGTGTCCGCGTCCAGCTGGGCGTAGGTCCACCGCCGGCCGGCCGGTACGTCCACCACGGCGTCCCGGTCGCCGAACGCGGCCGCGGTCCGGGTCAGGTTGGCCCCGATCGTCTCGCCGAGCAGGGTCTGCTCCGCGGTTCCGTGGCTATAGGACAGCTGGGCTGGCTCGGTCATGACACCCCTCCGACGTTGATGGCTCCATAATTCCTGTTCAGGCCCCCCAATGTGAATGGTGGGGCACCGTCTGCTGACCGTGCCGGTCATTGACCGGGACCGGACGGCCCCGCTGGACTTGGAGCCGACGGATCCGAAGGGAGCCCGGCGTGGCTGATGAGCTGTCTTTATACGAGGCAATTCTCGAGGGGCCGGGCAGCAATCAGCTTGCCCGGCTGCTGGAAGGCATGATCACGGCACAGGTCGCGTCGGTGCTGGCCCGGCTGGGCGTTCCGGATCAGCTGGCCGGCGGCCCGTCAGCCGCGGACGAGCTTGCCTCCGGCGTCGGCGCGGCACCCGATGCGCTGTACCGACTGATGACCGTCGCGTCGGCGTACGGGCTGGTCAGCCGGGACTCGGCAGGCAGGTACTCGCTCACCGAAGCCGGTGAACTGCTTCGCTCGGATGTCCCCGGCTCGGCGCGGGCCCTGGCGGTCGGCTTCCTTGGCCCGCCGATGTGGGAGATCTTCGGGCGGCTGACCGAGGTCGTGCGGAATCCGGAACCGGTGAACCCAGCAGCACCCGGCGGGGTCTACGGGTACTACGCCGGGCATCCGGAACAGGCCGTGTGGTTCGCCCGGGCCATGGGCCGGTTCACAGCCGTCCTGGTATCCCAGCTGGCCAAGGCTGACTTCCAGCCGCTGACCATCGGCCGGATCGTCGACGTGGGCGGCAGCCGGGGCACGCTCCTCGGTTACCTGCTGCAGGCGGTGCCGACGGCTCGCGGCGTGCTGCTGGACCGGGCGGAGGCGCTCGCCGAGGCACCCGGCTACCTGTCCAGCGCCGGAGTCGCCGACCGCGCCGAACTGGTCACCGGTGACTTCCTGCGTGAAGTTCCTCCCGGCGATCTGCACGTACTGAGCCATGTCCTGCACAACTGGGATGACGAACACGTACGTACGATCGCCCGCCACTGCCACCAGGCTGGCCATCCGGGGAGCGGGCTGATGATCATTGAGTACGTGCTGCCCGACGACGCGGAGCCGTCGCTGGCCCACATCATGGACCTGATCATGATGCTGGCGCTGGGTGGCCGGGAACGGACCCGGGCCCAGTTTGAGGCCCTGCTCGGCCCGGTCGGCTACACGCTGGTCCGGGACACCCCGGTGACCGACGTGCTGCCCTGGCGGGTGCTCGAGTTCGAGTGGCGCTAGCGGCCGCGCGCCAGCCGGTGTGCGCGGGCGGGCACTGGCGTTCGGTATTGGTCGCGGTTTACGTCGCGGCGGAGTTACTCTCAGGTAGAGGGCCGGGTGGCAGATGCGCAGCCCGTGCGTGCCGCTCCTGCCCCGGGAGTAATCATGGCCGCGTGGATTGTCTGGCTGATCCTGGCCGCGGTGCTGGGCGTGGCCGAGGTGATGACCACGACCCTGTCCTTCGGGCTGATCGCCGTGGGCGCGCTGGTGGCCGGCGTGGCCGGCCTGCTGGGCGCTGGGCTGCCCATCCAGCTGGCCGCGTTCGCCGTGGCCACCGGCGCCGGGCTCGGTGTGATCCGGCCGATCGCCGTGCGGCACATCAAGCAGCCGCCGCCGCTGCGCACCGGAGTGTCGGCCCTCGTTGGCCGGTCCGCCAAGGTCATCGAGGAAGTCACCGATGACGGCGGGCGGGTCCGTATCGGCGGCGAGCTGTGGTCGGCCCGCTGCTATGACGAGTCCCGGGTCATCCCGGTTGGCTCGACCGTCGACGTCTTCGCGATCGAAGGCGCCACCGCACTCGTTCATCCCCGGGAGTAGCCATGGAACTGGCCGGGCTTATCATCGCGCTCGTCGCGGTCATCCTTGTCCTCACCGTGGTCGGCCGGACCGTCCGGATCGTACCGCAGGCGCGGGCCCGGAACGTTGAGCGGTTCGGCCGGTACCGCAAGACGCTCGAGCCGGGGATGAACTTCATCGTCCCGATCGTGGACCGGGTCAAGCCGCTCATCGACCTGCGCGAGCAGGTGGTATCGTTCCGCGGCCAGCCGGTCATCACCGAGGACAACCTGGTGGTGAGCATCGATACGGTGCTGTTCTTCCAGGTGACTGACCCGCGGGCGGCGGACTACGAGATCGTCAACTACATCCAGGCCATCGAGCAGATCACCGCGACGATGCTGCGCAGCGTGATCGGCAGCATGGACCTGGAGCAGACGCTGACCTCGCGCGACAAGATCAACACAAGGCTGCGCGGCGTGCTGGACGACGCCTCCGGCAAGTGGGGCATCCGGGTCACCCGGGTGGAGATCAAGGCCATCGACCCGCCGAAGAGCGTGATCGACGCGATGGAGAAGCAGATGCGGGCCGAGCGGGAGAAGCGGGCCGCGGTGCTGACCGCCGAGGGCGTCCGCCAGTCGAAGATCCTCACCGCCGAGGGCGAGAAGCAGAGCCAGATCCTGCGGGCCGAAGGTGAGCGGCAGGGCCAGATCCTCCGGGCCGAGGGCCAGGCCCAGGCCATCGACACGGTGTTCCGCGCGGTGCACGAGGGCGACGCGGACCCGAAGGTGCTCGCCTACCAGTACCTGCAGACGCTGCCCCAGCTGGCCCAGGCCGAGGGCAACACGTTCTGGGTCATCCCGAGCGAGGTCACCACCGCGCTGAAGACGCTGAGCACGGCGTTCGGCCCGGCGGGCGGCAGCGCCGGGGATGGTGCCGGGCAGGCCGCCGTGGCCGGGGGCACTGCGGTGGAGGGCACTGCGGTGGACGGCACTGCGGTGGAGGGCACTGCGGTGGAGGGCACTGCGGCGGAGCCGCCGCCGGCCCTCGGCCCGGCCCCCTCCGGCCCGGCTGCGGCGCCCAGCAGCCCGGCGGCGGTGCCCAACGGCTCGGCCGCGGAGGGGCACACGGCGGGCTAGCCGCGGCGGGCTGGCCGCGGGCTGGGCGGCCAGGGCTGGGTCACCCGGACGTAGTCCACCATCAGGTCGGCGGGGAAACCGGGTGCTGTCCGGCGGGTCGCCGACCTGCCCGCCGACGGCCAGGTTGAGCAGCAGGAACATGCCGCCGTTGTGCGGTTCGCCCGGCCCGTAGACCCAGGCCCGCGGCCCGCAGAAGCCGCGCCGCACGATCAGGTAGCGCCGCCCATCCCGGCTGAACGACATGCCGTCCGCCGACCAGTCCAGCCGGTAGGTGTGCCAGCCGGTGTCCGAGGGCAGGTCGCGCTGGGCGGTGCGCACCGAGGCGGCGCCCGCCGGGGCGTGCACCGCGCTGTGCACGGTCGAGTCGCCAAAGTCCCCGAGCACGTCGACCTCGCCGCAGTGCGGCCAGCCGGCCGTCCCGACGTCCCGCCCCATCAGCCAGAAAGCCGGCCACAGGCCGGGCTGTGAGATCACCTTGATCCGGGCCTCGAAGCAGCCACCCTGCTGCGCGAACGTGTCCCGGGTGGTGATCCGGGCGCTGTGGTAACAGGCCCCGGGGCGGCCGTTCGCCGGCGCGGGCCGCCCCTCGCGGGTGGCCCGGATCACCAGGTGCGACTGGCCATCCTGGAACACGTTCGCGGTGGAGCCGGTGTAGGTCTGCAGCTCGCCGTGGCCCCAGCCACCCCCGCCGAGGTCATAGCGCCAGCGGGCCGGATCGGGCGGGCTGCCCGCCGGCCCGTCGAATTCGTCCTGGAACGCGTACCTGGTCACTGGCTGCCCCCGCTTCCGCCGTCCGGTCCCGGATTACCGCAGGTTAGGCACCCGGTTAGCCCGGCCAATCCGGCGTTTGGGGTAGCCGGCCTCGGCCGTGCGGCGGAACTTGCCCGGCCACCCGGGTGGATCCCCCGGCACGGGTGATGCGGCACCGGGCCGAGCGCGGCATTGTCAGCAGCAGGACACCTAAGGAGACGTGACATGGCGATAGGACCTGTGCAGCTGATCGTCCTGGGATTCAGTCACCCGGACTTCCACGGCGAGATCATCGCCGAG
>Ga0335076_10005424_pt1 | contig 12896 bp, 12 predicted proteins | sample Lox_Sample_25_FD_206717 | JGI IMG/M metagenome (GOLD analysis project Ga0335076, IMG submission 206717) | Soil microbial communities from Loxahatchee National Wildlife Refuge, Florida, United States - Lox_Sample_2.5 | ecosystem: Environmental > Terrestrial > Soil > Wetlands | place: USA...
GACCAGTTCCGCGGCGAGCCGATCCAAGGATTCCCGGTGGTCCTTCAGCAGCCCGATCGCGGAGAGCCTGGCGGCGTCGACGAGCGAGGCCACCTCTGAATCGATGAGTGCCGCCGTCGACTCGGAGTACTCCTTGGCCTCCGCCATCTCGCGGCCGAGGAATGGATGGGTCTCGCCGACCTTGAAAGAGACCGGACCGAGCTTCTCGCTCATGCCCCACAGGCCAACCATGCGCCGAGCCAGAGATGTTGCCGCATCCAGGTCGCTTTCGGCCCCGGTCGTCTGCTGGCCGAGGACTGTCTCTTCGGCAGCTCGACCGCCGAGCATCACGTCGAGGCGTGCCAGCAGATAGTCCCGCGAGTAGTTGCGCCGGTCTTCTTCGGGCCGCTGCTCCGTGACGCCCAGGGCCTGGCCGTGGGGCACGATCGTGACCTTGTTCACGGGATCCGCGTCGGGCGTCAGGAAGGCGACGAGGGCGTGGCCGGCCTCGTGGTATGCGACCGTGCGCCTCTCCTGCGGGTCGGCGAGGGCGGTCTGTCTTGTGCCCAGCAGGATTTTGTCGATGCTCTCCTCGAACTGGGCCATCGCGACTTCGTGGCGGCCCTGTCGAGCGGCGAGGAGGGCGGCCTCGTTGGTGAGATTGGCCAGATCCGCTCCCGCGAAGCCTGCCGTCGCTCGAGCGAGGTTCGCGAGGTCCACGTCCGGCGCGAGAGGGATATGCCTGGCGTGGATTCGCAGTATCGCCTCGCGTCCAGTCCGGTCGGGATAGCCGACCGTTACCTGCCGATCGAAACGCCCAGGGCGCAGGAGAGCCGGATCCAGTACGTCCGGGCGGTTGGTCGCGGCAATGACCACGACATTTGTGGAGGCGTCGAAGCCGTCCATCTCGGAGAGCAGCTGGTTGAGCGTCTGCTCGCGCTCGTCGTTGCCGCCGCCCATTCCGGTCCCCCGTTGCCGGCCGACCGCATCGATCTCGTCGACGAACACTATCGACGGCGCCGACTTCTTGGCCTTCTCGAAAAGATCGCGAACACGCGACGCACCGACGCCAACGAACATCTCCACGAATTCTGAGGCGGCGATGCTGAAGAACGGGACGCCCGCCTCGCCGGCGACGGCTCGGGCGAGCAGCGTCTTGCCGGTTCCAGGAGGCCCGACGAGCAGCACGCCGCGTGGCAGTCGGGCGCCAAGGTCGAGGTACTTCTCGCGGTTCCGCAGGAAATCGACGACTTCCGTCAGCTCGGATTTCGCCTCGTCCTCTCCGGCCACGTCGGCGAATGTAACCGACGGCTTCTCGGCGTCGTAGAGACGGGCCTGGGAGCCGCCGAAACCCAGGATCCCTTGCTGGCCCCTTTGCATCTGCTTGCCGAGCAAGTAGAGGAGCCCGATGAGCAGCAGCGCCGGCACCACGCTGGTGAGCAGAGAAACGGCGATCTGGCCGAACAGTGAGGTTCCGCTCGTGTCGGTAGCTTGGACCGTCACCCCTTCCAGCTCCAGAAGGGGCAGCAGGTCGGGATCGCCGGTCGGTGGCATGACGGTCGTGAACTCCGCATACGATGCCGGCGTGGCGGATCCGGCGGCGGAAGCGGCGCCTGACGCCTGAGACACGGGCGACGGCTCCGGCCAGATGATGGGCTGGCGGAAAGTTCCGGAGATGGCCTGTCCCGTGAAGGAGACAGAGGCGACGTTATTGGCCTTCGCCTGGGCCAGGAAGTCCGTGTACGAAATCTGAGCGGAGGTCGATCCGCCGACCGCCAGCAGGATGGCATTCCAGACCGCCAGCACCACGAAGAAAACGACGACTTGCTTCAGCGAAGGCATCTGAAAGCGGCGCGGGCCTGAGCCGCCGCCCGACGAGCTGTCACGGCCCTTCGAATCGGGCCCGCCGTTGGAACTCGTCGTCTTCAATCCTGGCTTCTCCCCCGCTGGCGCATGATCTTCCGTGCTCATACGAGCACCTCCGTAAACCGCTCTGTACTAGATGAGCTCTGAGTAGAGGTCGAGGTCGATATCCACGCTTGGGCCTTCGTCGACCGCCTTCTCCTGGTTGGCGTCACCCGCGACGGGTTCGGGACCTGAGTCGATCAGTTCTCGGTCCCCGGACTCCGGGCTGTCTTCGGGCATCGCGCTTTCCTCTCCCAGGATCTGTTGATCGATGGTCGCGCCGAGTTCTTCCTCGTCGAGAACGTCCAGCAACATCCGAGTCATCCTGGCCCCCTGTTCTTGGTGTACCGGGACCGCTGGCTTGACTGCCGGGGTTCCTGGGTATCAGCGTCGACTCGGAGCGGATGAGCGGGCGTCATCCGATTCGGCCAATTAGGAGGGGCCGGCCGCCAGTAAGGGGGAAGCGGACCGGCCCCGGGAGCAGCGCCTGGCCGGTGTCTGGACCGACAACGGGCTGCCTTCGTTGTCAGAGGCCGCTCCGAGTGCTGGCCACCGTCTCGTCCAGGAGTTCGATCGCGGCGAGGGCTCGCTCCTCGAGGCGAGCGCTGCCGGATATCGACCGATCGACCATCTGACTAACGCCTTCGAGGCCCTGGAGGGCTGCTAGGCTCGAGAGGTGTAGCTCGGTGCGGTGTCGCTGTCCAAGACATAGATGTGCTCATCACGCTAACCGGCACTTATGGCTGGGGCGCCATAAGAGGATCGTGCCCGCGTCCCGGGACCGTCGCGGCTCTTTCGGCGTCCCCGAAGAGGACGTCCAAATCGAGGAGCGTCACGAGCTGATCCGACAGCTGGGCGATGCCCGCGATGAAGGAGCGCTCGCGAGGATCCAGGGTCGCCGCCGGAGCATCCTCGATCCTGTCATCTCCGACCATCAGCACCTCCGAGACTCCATCGACGATCAGCCCGACCCTGCGGCTGTCGGACCCCGCAACGACGATGCGGCTCGCGTTTGTGGGCTTCGATCGGGCCATGCCGAATCGCGTGGCCAGATCTACCACCGGCACGATCCGGCCACGGAGGTTGATCACCCCATCGACGTAGGCCGGGGCCTGGGGCACGGCGGTTCGTGGCTGCAGTCGGATGATCTCGAAAACCCGCGAGATCTCGATCCCGAAGTTCTCGCCCGCCAGTTCACAGACCACGATCTGGCTCTCGCCCATTGCCGGCTCCTTCACGCAGCCCGGGAACGACGGGAGGAGATCCGGGTGACGTTGGCTGGGGCGCCGACCGGTGATGCCGACGACGCGGCCGACGCCTCCAGCTTGAACTGGGCCACCATGGCGTCGAGCTGGGTCGCCATCTGAGCAAGGCTCGCCGCCGAGGCCACCACTTCTTCGGACTGCGCCGACATCTCTTCCGTGGCCGCGCTGACCTCCTCTGCGGCCGCGGAGTTCTCTTCGCTCACAGCGGCGATTGATTCCATCGAATGGGCCACCGCGTTCGCGGCGATGCTCATCTGCGTCGCCGCCTGGTTGGTCTGTCCGGCGATCTCGGCGATCTCGTCGCTGGCGGACACCACATTTGTCGAGGCCTCGCCGATCGACGTGAGCGAAGCGAGGACATCCTCGAGACAGCCGTCGCGAGCGGCCGCTGAGGTCTTGATCTCATCTAGGGCCGTGGCCGACCGCTGAGCCTGTTCCGATCCGGCCTGAACCTGGATCGCGCCTTCGCGCATCGCCGTAACGGCTCGCTCCGTTTCGGCCTGGACCTCCCCGATCAGCAGGGCGATTTCTTTCGTCGCCTGACTAGATCGTTCGGCGAGCTTGCGGACCTCATCGGCCACGACCGCGAAACCCTTGCCTTGTTCTCCGGCTCGAGCTGCTTCGATGGCCGCGTTGAGCGCGAGCAGGTTCGTCTGCTCGGCGATGTCGTCGATCGTTTCGACGATCATGCCGATCTGATCCCCCTTGGCGCCCAGTTCGCCCACGCGCTCGGCCGTCGTTTCCACAGCCTTCCTGATCTCGTCCATGCGACTGGCCGTCGCCTGAACCGAGGCCGCGCCGGCAACCAGCGATTCGTGGACCTGCTGGGAGAGGACCTTGATCTGATCGCTGGCGTCATCAGCTCGCCGGATTGCGGCCGTGGTCGCGGTCACAGCTTCGGAAGCTTGTTTCACCCGGCTTGCGGTCTCCGCTGCGCCGGCATTCACCTGGGCGATCATGGCGGTCAGCTCCTGGGCACTGGCCGAAGTGTCGGACGCCGCCCGAGCCTGATCCGAGGCCCCGCCTGCCACCTGTGTGATCGTGGTGGCGATCTGCTGGCTGGCCGTGCCCGCCTGCGTGGCCGCGCTGTCCAGCTCCTCCCCGGTTCGAGACAGGTCGTCGGCGGCCCGCTTCAAGTCGGTTACGAGGTAGAGCAGTATCTGCCGGGCGCTCTCGAATGCCCCAGCCATCGATTTGAGGCTGCCGTGGATCTCGTTGAGACCTTCTCCCATCTCAGCCACCTCGTCGTCGCCAAGTCTCGGGAGGAGGGCCAGATTAGCCTCGTAGGTGCGCGTCAGATCCTTCTCGGCAAGACCCTCGAAGCAATATGTGATCTGGCCCACGCGCTCGGAGAGCAGGTGCATCTGTTTCACGATGGCGCGTGTGCGAGAGGTGATGTCGTGGGCGACGTACGCGCTGAAGACCAGTCCGAACGCGACGCCTACGACGATAAGGGCGATGACGACCGCCCTCGTCTCGGGTGACGTCAACTCACCCAGGGCCACCCAGCCGGCGAGGCCGTTGAGCAGGGCCATCACCCCGCAGACGCCGATGGACTTGATTCCTATGCTGACTCTCTTCATTCCCACAGCCGAGCTCCCTCGGGCGACGGCGGCGCGAACCACCGTCATGTATCGATCGGTGCCCCCGTCTCTCGGAAAGGCTGCTCGATCAGTCGGGGCATCGGGTTGGACCCGCGGCGAGACCAAGACACGGTTCTTCTGGCTACGATCGAGCCTGGTTATGGTTCCCGCGGCCTTCGGCCCCTTCCTGCCGAGAAGCGGCCGCGATTCGCGAGGCTAGCGAGATCGCCCCGCTTACCGCCTTGCCATGCTCCCCGGGTTTCCAGGCAACGGCGGCGACGAAGGGCCGCAGGTCTCGAATTGGCACCAGGGCAACAGGCACGTTGAGCTGCCGCACGATCGACGGCGTGAGCATTGCCACCCCCAGGCCCAGCGAAACATAGGTGACCGCTGCCGCGATCTCGTTGGTCTCGATGGCCATCCGGGGCATCTGCTCGACCCCGGCGAACGCGGCGTCGAAAAGGCGTCTGAAGGCCGTTCCGGGCGCGGAGACGACATAGCGCTCGCATCCTATGTCGGTGAGACAAACCGAGTCCCGTGACGCCAGACGGTGATGGGGGTCCACCGCGAGGACATATGGCTCGCTATGGCCTACGGAGAGCTCTACGCCGGACAGATCGAGGCCATCGGTTATCACGATCACTGCCAGGTCCAGATCGCCCGCGCGAACCGACTTCAGAGCCTGCGGACTTGGCAGCTCGACTATCGAGAGGTCCACACCCGGATTGGCGGCGGTGTAGTCACGGAGGAAGTCCAGGGTGGGCGGGTAGATGTGATACCAACACGAGGCATGCACCGATCCACGAAGCCCACCGGCATACTCGCTCATCTCTTCCTGGAGAAGCGTTACCTCGGAAGAGATGCGTTGCGACCGGGCCAGGAAGGCCCTGCCCGCGTCGGTCAAGCTGACGCCTCGGCTGCTCCGCTCGAACAGTCGAAGGCCCAACTCCCCCTCGAGATTCCGGATCGCGGTCGACAGCGCCGGCTGGGCGACGTGAAGGTCCTCGGCGGCCCGAGTGAAGTTGCTCACCCTCGCGATGGCCTGGACGTAGCCGATCTGTCGAAGGTCCATCTCTTGCCCTCTCAACCCCCACTACTTGCACTGCGCGCCGACCGCGGCGGCCTGACTCGGCGGACCTCGAGCAGCTCGAGCCCGAGCGACTCGATTCGGCCTATCACGCCGTGGAGCGCCGCCTGGTCCGCGAGCGTTCCCGCCAGCACCGTTTCACGGTTGCGCGCTTCGGCATCGAGGTCAGGAAAGGCGCTGAGCAACCGGTCGCTCATGGAACCCCGAACGTGGAATTCGTAGCGGGTTGATTTGGTCTGCTCGTCCATGGCCACAGAGTCGCCGGCAGGCGGATGAGGTGGCATCCACCGATTCGTGCGACCGTCAGATCCGCTCATGCGGCGACCTCCTCGACTCTTCCGGACAGAGCGCCTGCCACCCGGAGACGGCTTCGCGAAGCCTCCAGGGAATGTCGGGTCCGCTGGTAGGATGCTCGGGTACGAGAAACTCGCCGCCCGATCCAGGCGCGGCGCCAGCCCCAACGGGCCTTCTGATCGAGCCTGAGCAGGTCCATTTCGAACTCGAATTCGGTCCCAGCCTCGGCAAGGAGCAGATCGACGATTGCGTCGATGGTTCGGAGCCGCCGCAGGTCCGCGAGGTCGCCGGCGCGACCGCCCCGCGTGAGGTCCGCTTCCCTTATGGTCTCCGCCACCTCGCGGGCCACGTCGTCTTCGATCGAGGTGCCCTGAAACCTGTGAACAGTTATCCCGCCGACTGAGGCGAGGCAAGCGTCGATCCTCCGCGCATGCCATTCGGGCGCGAAGACGACGACTGCCGCGTCGTCCGGCCGCATGCCGCGCTGGATCTCGTCGAGAAGGTCCACGCGGCCGAGGAAGCGCCAGAGGTCGAAGAATGCTCCGGCGTAGAGGCCGAAGAAGAAGCCAGTCACCAGGCCCGCCTGCCCGCCGGCCGACCCCAGGAGCAAGCCCAGACAGAGGCCTGCCAAGGATCCGAAGGGCAGCGGAGCCGGGGTGTCGTGGCTCGAGCGGAAGCGGCCGCTGTCCCGGGTCAGGAGAACCGCGCCGACTGGTGCACCCATCTTTCCAACGCAGGCCAGGGCGTCCTCCGCGGCCTGCGTCGATTCGTAGAAGGAGACCAGGACTTGGTTGATCGCCGGCATGCCACTGGCCCTCTAGGAGAGACCGGCGAGAGCGCCGACGGTCCGTCCGTCGAGGGGCGCCTCTCCGGTCAGCTGCCGCAGTCGATTGATGCGATCGACGATCGGCGGGTGGGTTGAAAACAGCGCCGAGCCGCCGCCGAGCTTCTTGAGCGGGTTGACGATGTACATGTGCTGGGTAGCGCCGTTGGCCACGGCGAGCGGCTCGGGATCCGCGGAGATACTGGCCAGCGCACGCTCCAGGCCGTACGGATTACGGGTCAGCTCCACTGACGATGCGTCGGCGAGGTACTCGCGCTGCCGGCTGACGGCAAATTGGACGAGCTTCGTGAAGATTGGGGCGAGGATGGACAGAACCAGGCCGACGAGCACGAATATCACGCCGATCAAGCTCGAGTTGCCCCTATCGTCGCGGCGGCTTCCGCCGCCGAACCAGAACGTCCAGCGCAGGAAGAACTGCGCCAGAAGCGAGATACCGCCAACCAGCACGCCTACGAGGAGGCTGAAGCGGATGTCGTAGTTACGAACGTGTGACATCTCGTGGCCGATGACGCCTTCCAGCTCCTCCCGATCGAGCCTCCGGAGCAGGCCCGTCGTCACCGCGATCGAGGCGTGACGTGGGTCGCGGCCGGTGGCGAAGGCGTTTGGCGACGAGTCGTCGATCAGGTAGACGCGCGGCATCGGAAGACCCGCGGCAATGGCCATCTCCTGGACGACATCGAACAGCTCTGGGCATTGTTCAGGACTGAGCTCCTGCGCCTGCGAGGACTTCAGAACGATTTGGTCGCCCTTGAAGTACGACCACACGGCGCTGATCCCGCTCAGCCCGAGGGCGATAGCCACGGCCACCACGGCACCATCGGAATCGCCGGTCAGCGCGTAGCCGATGACATAGCCGAGCGCGGCGAAAGCGGCCATGACGAGGACGACGAGCACGAACGAATTCCTTCGGTTCGCCGCCTCCTCGTCGTAGAGGCTGACCATCACACTGACCTCCTGCCTGTATCGAATGAGGGCTGGAAACATCAGCCCCCGATGGCAGAAGGTTGGGTCCGTGAGGGATGAGCGGGCGTCGTCCGATCCGGCCGATCTATGGCGCAGGTGGCCGGCCCTCAGCCTAGTGGCGAGCGCGCCCCGTCGGGCCGAGCAGTCCCAGCTCTCGCGCCCGTTCGACCGCCTCGGTTCGCTTATGGGCGCCGAGCTTCTCGTAGATGTGGCGCATATGCGTCTTGACCGTGCTCGTGGAAAGGAAGACCTCGGCCGCGATCTCGGGTGCGGAGAGGTTGCTCGGCAGGAAGCGGAGCACCTTGATCTCGCTTTCCGTGAGCTCCTCGGTCAGGTCGGCCCTCTCGCCGCGACGGGCCGGTGACGCAGCCCCGGATAGAACATCCAGGATGGCCGAAAGAAGCGCGGCGTGCGCCGTTCGATGTCTGGGATGGCGCTCGAGCAAGTCGCGCGCCGGCGTAATCAGGAAGGGCAGAATCAGCCCGTCCGGTTCCGCCAGGTCGAGTGCCCGCTCGACCTCGTCCTCGGCGCCCTTTGAGTCTCCGAGCAAATCGAGAGCCTGGGCGCGAACCATCAAGGCGGTTGGAAGCGAGAAGTCGGCGATCGCGCGAGCAGCGCCCGCTCGAACCGGGTCGAGTGTGTCCAGGGCGGCCGCCGCATTTCGCTCGGCCAACTGCACGGCGGCGACGGCCATCTGCATCTCCGCGAACTCGCCCTCGGCCTCGAGCCTCTCGATCGCGGATCTTGCCGCCGCGGCATCGCCGAGTCCGGCGAATATCTGCGCCTGAAGGGCCCGCGCGGCGATCGCGAGGGGATCGGGCGCGACCAGCGAAGCCTGCGGCTTCTGCGCCTCCGAGAACATAGCGAGCGCCTGCGGCATTCGGCCCTGCCCGAGACGTTGGAGCCCTCGGCAGTAGCGGACCAGGATCTCCTTGGCCGGCTCTGCGTCGGGTCCAAGCGACCCCTCGGCCCGAGCCAGCCATGGCTCCGCCTCGTCAAACCGGCCTTGCAGCGCATCAACGGCGCCGATTGTCGCGAGGACCATCGGCGCTATGGGCTCAGATAGCCATCCGTATCGGTCGAGGATCGCCAGCGACTGCAGCGCGAGCTGTCGTCCCGCGGTGACCGAATGCCGGGAGACGGCAATCGCCAGGTGCGCAAGACATCCCTGCTCAAGATATGGACGCCCGATGCGATTGGCGAGCTCGGCAGCCTGCCGAAGGTGACGCTCGGCATCGTCGGCGGCGCCGGCCCAAACCTCGACAATCCCGAGTGTCATCAAGGCGGCGGTGCGAACATCGTTCTCGGCGGCGATCTGGCCGACTGTGGTCGTGCCGGATGCTGCGAGCAGCGGCGGCGCCTGGCGAACGGCTGCCGCGTAGTCGCCGTGCCATCGGGCAATGGTCAGCTTAGCGGCGCCCAGCATCCCCTCGAAGAGGGGCCGGCGTTCCTGCGGAACTTCGTCGGCGTGGCTTTCGGCGAGGGCGATGTAGGCAGACGCCGTGTCGAGCGACGGGCGGATCACCTCTCCGTATGCGAGGAACGCGGCTAGCTCGGGGTTGGCGAATGCTTCCTTTGGGAATGCTTCGAGCAGGCCGCGCATCGTGGCGAAACTGCCATCGAGAATGATGCTGAGACCGAACCGCCCGATCAGATCTCCGGCGTAGCGCCAGTCGCTAGCGGCCTGCGCATGTCGGATCGCCTCGACGCTGAACCCGTGCTCGGCGTACCAGTCCGCCGCGGTGCGATGGAGTGCTGGGATGGCCTCAGGTTCTGTGCGGCGAAGTTCCAGACGCAGAAGATCGGCGAGGAGGTTGTGGTAGCGGAACCAGGTCCGTTGCCGGTCGATCGAGTAGACAAAGGCACCCGCGTCCTCGAGACCCAGAAGGATGCGTTCCGAGCCTTCACCCTCCAGCAGTCGATCGGCGATCGAGCCGTTCACCCGTTCGAGGATGGAAGTCCGTAGCAGCAACCGGCGGACCGGTTCCGGCTCTCGTTCCAGCACCTCGGCAAACAGGTAGTCAGCGACGGTCCGTTCGCTGCCTGAGAACTCGGCGACGAACGCCTCCGCGTCGGACCGGCCCGCGAGCAAGAGCGCCGCCAGTCGAAGGCCGGCAACCCAACCCTCGGTCCGGGCCTCCAGTGAGTCAACGGCGGCGTCGGGCAGAGTGACCCCCGCGGCGATGAGCAGCTCCTTCGCTTCGGCCAACTGGAAGCGGAGGTCGCTCGCCCGAAATTCCGTCAGGCCGCCCGCGAGGCGGAGCCGGTGCAGCCCCAGTGGCGGATCGTGCCGGGTGGAGAGGATCAGCCGCAGCTGCGGCGGACGCCGTTCGAGCAGCAGCTCGAGTTGGGCCATGGCTCCGGAGTCGAGGAGGTGATGGAGATCGTCTACCACCAGCAGCAGAGGTTGGTCGAGCGAACGTGTTCCCGCGAGGATCCGCTCGACGACGATGTCGCCGTCGAAGCCCGGCGCCGGGCCGAGGTCGTCGATCGGGCCCTCCATGCCGGCCGCGATCCGGAGGGCGTCAACCACGGACAACCAGAAACGCTGTGCATCTCGCTCGTCGCGCTCGACCTGGACCCAGCCGGTCCGGGCCGCCAACCCTGCAGCCTCGGTCCATGACCGGAGCAGGACCGTCTTGCCGCTTCCCGCGGGGGCGGAGACCAGTGTCACGCCGCGCTCATAACCGGCGGTGAGGCGCTCGAACAGCGCAGGCCTCGCAACCAGCGAGGGCTGGCGCACGGAAGTGATCCGCTCGGGGGCAGCCATGCCCCTATCGTCGCACGCCGAAGAGCCGATCGGAACCACTTCTCCCTAGTCGCCAGGCTTCTCGCCCGCCCCGACCGCTTGCCCATTGCCGACAACCTGCTCGTGGAGCTCTAGGGTCAGCTCGTGGATTTCGCGGGTCAGCTCAGTGTTGAGCTTCAGTTCCTGCTCCTCTTCGGCAAACTCGTGATCGGCTTTGGCCTGCTGGAACGCCGCCTGCCGGTTCTGTCCGACCATCACGAAAGTCGAAAGGAAGATGGCCTCGAGCGATACCGCCAGGGTCAACGTGGGCCAGGGGTTCCGCTCGAAAACCAGCATCCACAGCCCGAACGCGAAGACGTGCAGGTACACGAAGGACATCGAGCCGGCGAATGCGGTGATCCGATCGGCGAGGCGCAGCTGGAAGTCCTCGGCGCGTTGCCTGTTGAGCCGATCAACCACGGGATGGTGTGAACCGATCCGCCGGGACTTTCCGGTCCCGCCCGCTCCGGCCAGCAATGACATGCGCACGGGTCGGCCGATCATGGCTAGCGCTCGTTCATGTCCAGCGCCTCGGGCCCCGGAACGTCCGGATACTCCTTTGCCAGGCGGTCGTGGGCAGCGACGAGCGTCTCGGTGATCAGCGACTCGGCCCGGTCGGTAATGTCGTCCACGACGTCGGCCATGGCGGTCCTGATGGACAGCGCCTCTTCGAGCTGGATGTCGGCCCACAGGCCGAACTTATCGGCTTCGTCGAGCGCGATTCCGGACATCTCTTCCAGGTCGGTGATCAGCTCGTCGGACGGCGTCACCGCCTCCGCATAGTCCGCGACTATGCCCCGTAACGCCGCGTGCAGGGGGGCTTCGCCGCTCTCCGGCACCGGGCTCGGATCCGAAGCAAGCTGGCGGTGAATCTCGATGGCTCGGCGAGCATCGGCGTCAGACGGAGGCGCTTCGGAGGCGACGGACGGCCCAAGAAGCCACCGCCCGTCATCCTCGACCACCGGCAGACCGACGGTAAGAGACTCGACCACCCGAGCCGCGAAGGCGTCCATCGCTTGCTTTTCCTCGCGGGTCTGTGCGCGGTCTCGCTTTCGCTTCTGCTCGATGTTGGTCTTGAGTTCGTGCACGTTCAGCTTGTTCATAACATGTCTCCTTGGCTTGGCGAACCATCGACCGATGGCCTGAGAGTGGGCGGCGAATGGATGACGGCGCGTCGGTTCGATTCATGGGATAGGCGACGGTCCGCAAGAAGGCGACGACCGGCGAGTCGCTCGCCGGCCGTCGAGGATGGGAACGAATCAAGGCTACGCCGCGCTGGCGGCCTTGCTGACCTTGTTCAACTCGCTCTCGAAGGCGTGCAGCCGATAGGCGAAGACCAGGCTCGAGATGCCGAACAGCTCGGCCCAGAGCCCCACGAGCCAGACGAGCGAGACCAGCCCGGTGCCCGGAAAGGCGATGAGGAGGCCGGCGAACACCAATGAGAAGATGCTGCCGAGGACGAGCAGGAACTGGGGCACGGCCTCGCCCTGGAAATCGATCGCCAGCACGATCTGCAAGGCGCCCATCGTGACTGCCCAGAATGCGACCAGGTAGAGGAGCGTCAGGGCGGTAATCCCGGGCCAGAGGACCGTAACGACGGCCACGGCGATGCCGAGCGCACCCATGATGCCGGTAACCCACTTGTGGCGGCGCGCCAGGACGTTGCCGCGCGCAAGCGCGACGACCAGTGTGATGCCGTCGACCAGAGCGTAAGCCCCGAACAGGAGAACCAGAACCGTGAGGGTCAGGCCAGGCCAGATGAGAGCCATGATCCCGAACAGGATGGCCACGACTCCTCGGACCGCGTAAACCCACCAGTGGCGAGATACCAGATCGAACATCGGAACGAACCTCCTTGAATTGATGCCCTTGCTAGGTGGCTCGCACAGTGGAGGGCAGCAGGATGAGGAGGCCTCGTTCGATCAGGCCGATTTCCAAAGAATGCCGACTCGCACGACCCGGTGGATGCCGGATCATTTCTCGGAGTCTCCACTCTTTGGCTATGGACGACAACACCACTCGGGGCAGGAGGGTCCCGTTGCCGGTCGTGATCGAGGCTCGGTCGGGCTCGCCGTTCCAGGTGTAGCTCTGGGTCGGGATGACGGCCGGCGGGGTGTAACCGGTCACACGCGAGAGCGGGTCGTAGGCGTGGCTCGTGGTGCCGTTGGCGGCATCGCCGCTGATCGTG
>Ga0335076_10005426_pt1 | contig 12893 bp, 15 predicted proteins | sample Lox_Sample_25_FD_206717 | JGI IMG/M metagenome (GOLD analysis project Ga0335076, IMG submission 206717) | Soil microbial communities from Loxahatchee National Wildlife Refuge, Florida, United States - Lox_Sample_2.5 | ecosystem: Environmental > Terrestrial > Soil > Wetlands | place: USA...
TTCGAGGCCGTCCGGCCCGGCGAGGAAGCGCTCCCAGAGCTCATCGAGGAGCTCCTCCCAGGCGCCGCGCGTGTCGACCGCGAAGTCGGGATCGACGCCGGCCTCGAGCGGATGGCGCCGCAGCAACCGGGCGCAGAAGCCGTGGATCGTGGTGACCTCGGTCTCGGCGAGCGCGCGCAGCCGAGCGGTCGCGCGCTCCGCGATGAGTGGGAGCGCGAGCGACTGCCGGCCGCGCAGCCAAGCGAACGCGCGGTCGGCTTCCTCGCCTTCGTCGTGCGCCTCCGTGAGCTCGCCCGCCGCACGTGCGGCCAGCCGCGCCAGCGCGGCCTCGAGCCGCTTGCGCATCTCGGCGGCCGCCTTCTCGGTGAACGTGATCGCGGCGAAGGCGTCGGGCGCGAGGTCGCGTTCGACCAGCTGGCAGAGCAGCCGTTCCACGAGAAGGCTCGTCTTGCCGCTGCCGGCGCCGGCGACGACGACCAGGTTCCGGTCGAAGCAGTGCGCCGCCCGCTCGCGCGCAGCGCCGTCGCTCACGCGCTCTCCCCCGTGAGCTCGAAGTAGCCGGCGGCCGGCTCGTACGCGCGAATCCGCGCCTTGCTCTGCGGGTGCTGCATCCGACACGATACGGTGTAGGGACAGCTGCGGCAGGGCTGCTCGTTCCTGCTGTTCGAGATCGGAAAGAGCCCGGCACGCAGAAGTCCCGCGAGCTCCGCCAGCGGCCGCGCCGAGAGCCGCTCCAGCTCCGGCGCGAACTGCCAGCGCTCCTCGTCGCGCTCGCGATCGCGGTCCCGCTCGGGCCGCAGCGGCACGGTCAGCGTCTCGCCGCGCACCAGCGCGCCCGGCTCGCGCGCGGCGACCACGAGAGCGTACACGGGGATCTGCAATGCGGTGCCGCGCGCGATGCCCTGGCGGTTCAGGGGTCGATCGAACTGCCGGCTCGTCTTGTAGTCGCCGACGCGCACCTCGCCGTTGGCGAGCCGCGCGATGCGGTCGATGGTGCCGCCGACGGCGAGCTCGCCCGCGCCCGCGCGAAGGCGCGCGTCGAGGCCGCGCTCTGCCTCGAGCTTCACCACGCCGTGCTCGAGCAGCGAACGGAGATCGCGTGCGACGAAATCGAGGATCGCGCGCTTGATCGTGTCGCGGAACGCGCGCCATGCGGTCGGATGCCGTTCGCGGACGCGCACGCGGCGCGCGGCCTCGACACGGTCGAGCACCGGATCGAGGAGGGCGCGCGCTCGGTCGAGCGCGACACCATGTGGTGTCGACGCGCGAAGGGCGCCCTCTGCGAAGAGCGACTGGTAGAGCTGCTCGAGCGCGTCGTGGACGAGCTCGCCGGCTTCGTTCGCTTCGAGCTCGTCGGGCGAGCGCGGCTCGAGCGGCTCGGCGCGCAACAGACGCGCGAAGAACGCGCGCAACGGGCACTGGCCGAGCAGCTCCAGGTGGCTCGGCGAGAGCTGCTGGGGCGGGGCGAGCGCGTCGCCCACCTCGCCGTCGTAGGGCAAACCGGTCTCCGCCTGGAGCGCATCGGTCCCGCGCACGAGCGCGCGCCCCTCGCGCAGCATCGCGGCGCCGGGCGCGGGCAGGCGCGCGGCCACGGACGCGAGCTCTGCCTCGTCGCCGGCCGCGGCGCAGAGCGCATCTGCGACACGCAGGAGTGTAGGTTCGCGCTCCTCCCACGCGAGCGATTCGCCGCCGAGCACGTCGGTGCCCGGCGCCACGAACGGCAACGAGTGCAGCAGCCCCGAGGGGCTCTGCGCACGCCCGGACGCGTCGCTCTCGGCCCACGACAGGACCACGCGTTCGCGCGCCTGCGACAGCAAGAGACCGAGCAGGAAGCGGTCCTCCTCGGCGACCGAGCCGCGCAGCGGCACCGGACGGCGCAACCGCGCGCGGAGACCGGCGCGCACCACGTCGGGCAGGAAGGGGTCCTCCGCCAGCGCGCGGGGCCACGCACCGTGCACCATGCCCAGCAGGAACAGGTGGCGGCACGGCACTGCGCGGGCTTGGACGGCGTCGAGCACGCGCACGCCGCCGGCGTCGTCGCCAAACGGCGTCGACGCGGGCTCGCGGAGGGCGGCGTCGAACGCGCGGGCGAGGTCGTCGCGGGTCGGCGCATTCGCTTCGCCGGCCGCGGCACGCACGCGGTCGAGCCGCGCGACCGCGCCCAGCGCTTCGGCGACGCCGGCCGCGCTCGCTTCGCCGAACAGCTCCGCGCCCAGCCCGCACAGGGTGCGGGCTGCGTCGGAGAAGCTCGGCGGTCGCACGAGCGCGTCGACCGCGGCCCCGAGCCGCGCGAGCGCCCGTTCGAGCGCCTCGCGCTCGGGCCCGGGCACTGCATCGGCGAGCGCGACCTGCCAATCTCTCGCCCCGCGCACCACGGCGCGCTCGCGCGCGATGCGTTCGGCCAGAGCCGCGACGGCGGGCGCGAGCCGCTCACCCGTGAAGGATTCGAGTGACTCGGCCACGCGCACGACCGCATCGCGTTCGAGATCGCGAGTCACCGCGCGCGCGAGGTCGAGCCATACGCGGCGCGCGGGGTCGGCCAGGTCGGGCACGCGCAGCGACGACGTGAAGGGAATGCCGTAGCCGCCGAAGATGGGCTCGAGCCAGGGCGCGTACGGCTCGAGCGAACGCGCGACGATCTGGATGTCGCCGAGGGGAACGCCTGCGGCGCAGAGCTCGAGCGCTGCGCGCGCGGCGCCCTCGAGCTCTGCGCGCGGCGAGCGTGCGCGACGGACCGTGAGCACGCCCGCGGGGATCTCGCCGTCCCGCGCGAGCGCGGGACGGTCGACGCTCTCGGTCCGCTCGGGCACGAACGCCGCCCAAGGCCACTTCTCGTCGAGCGCGTCGACGAACCCGCTCGCGAAGTCGGGCTGGAAGAAGCGCAGCTCGACCGACTCGACCTCCGCCGCCGCCGCGAGCAGATCGCCCACCGACCCGACGAGCTCCGTCGCGCCGTGCACCGCCACGCGCGTGAAGCCGCGCCGCTCCAGGTACGCGCACGCACCGCGCTGCGCCAGGCGGAACAGCCCGACACGATCGAACACGCCGTCCCGCTCGAGCCGCGTGAGCACCCGTTCCATTTCGGTGTAGGTCGCCGCGAGATCCGCGAGCGCGCGCGGCAGCTCGCGCGGCGCCACGCCTGCGTCGCGCAGGTCGCGCAGGCTCGCCGCCAGCGCGCCGGCGAGGCCAGGCCGTTCGGCGAGCTGCTCGCCCAGCGCGCCGCGCCCGCGCGCGCACAGCGCCACCAGCTCGCCGAGCGCCGGCCCGTCGAGCAGCGCACGTACCGGCACGTCGGTCTCCGCCGCGCAGCGCTCGGCGAAGCCGCGGAACGTGACGAACTCGCGGCCGAGCAATGCGCCGCGCGGCTCGTCGTCGAGCGCGCGCGCACGCCGTTCGCGCAGCACGCGCGTCGACGCGGCGATCTCGAGGACGCGCTCCAAGCCGCTAGCGCAGCGTGCGGAAGAACGCGCGGATGTCGCCGACGAGCGCCTCGGGCTCCTCCAGCGCGGCGAAGTGGCCGCCCGATTCGAACACGCTCCAATGGCGCAGGTCGAACGCGGCCTCGGCCCACTTGCGCGGGGCCTTGTAGATCTCCTTGGCGAAGATGGCGCCGCCGGTGGGCACGTTGATCTTCTCGCCCGCGGCGCCGAAGCGGCCCGCGCGCATGGTCTCGCAGTAGAGCCGCGTCGACGACGTGATCGACTGTGTCGTCCAGTAGATCATCACGTTGGTCAGCAGCTCGTCCTTCGAGAAGCGCGACTCGACGTCGCCCTTGCAGTCGCTCCAGGTGCGGAACTTCTCGACGATCCACGCCGCGAGGCCCGCGGGCGAGTCGTTCAGCCCGTAGCCGAGCGACTGCGGCTTCGTGCCCTGGATCTGCTGGTAGCCCGTCTCGTTCTTCTGGAAGCTCCCCACCTCGCCCATCCAGGCGATCTCCTGCTGCGTCACTCCCTCCATGGGGTTCGCCACGCCGGCGGGCGGCCCCGCGACCAACATGTTCATGTGTATGCCCGCCACGTGCGCGGGATCGATGCGGCCCAGGTGCGCGGTGGCGATGGCGCCCCAGTCGCCGCCCTGCGCGCCGTAGCGCGCGTAGCCGAGCTGGGCCATCAGCGCCGCGTTCGTGGCCGACACTTCGGCGATGTCGAAGCCCGGCTTCTTCGGCGCCTCGCTCCAGCCGTAGCCCGGCATCGACGGACACACGACGTGGAAGGCGTCCTCGCGCTTGCCGCCGTGCGCCACGGGATCCGTGAGCGGGCCGAGGATCTTGTGGAACTCGAACACCGAGCCGGGCCAGCCGTGCGTGATGACGAGCGGGAACGCGTTCGGCTCGCGCGAGCGCTGGTGGATGAAGTGCAGGGAGAGGTCGCGCACGCGCGTCTTCCAGTGCTCGAAGCGATTCAGCGCCGCTTCGTGCTTGCGCCAGTCGTACTTGTCGCGCCAGTACGCGACGAGCTCGCGCAGGTACGAGAGCTCGGTGCCGTAGTTCCAGTCGGCGCCGTCGAGCTGATCGGGGAAACGCGTGCGCGCGAGTCGGTCGCGCAAATCTTCGAGCACGGAATCGGGCACGCGGATCTGGAAGCGCTCCATCGTCGTTCTCCTGTCGGGGTTCGCGTCGCGGCGACGCGACATTCCACCATATTGACAGTGTGCGTGCGCAGGCGTAGCAATGGAGTCGTCGGTCGAGGGCCGAGCCAGGAGGCAAGAGGGGCTCGCCCCGAGCGGTCGATCGAGGACTCGGCCCCGCCGCAGGGCGCAAAGTCGACCGACGCATGAGCCGTTCGGGCGAGCGCGCGGGTGCTCCGGCGACGAGCCGGGGACGTCAATCACAGCCGGGAGGACCGGAGACGGTTTTCCGACGAGGCGGTGCACACAGAGCGGCGCGACATCCACCGCGGCACCGCGATGCTCCTCGGCGGAGTTCTCCGGTCGGAGCCATTGCGAGGCTCACTCCTCGCGCAGGAAAGTCCCGAGGCAGAAAAGTCGCCGTCACCTGCGAACCCTCGTGCGCGCTAGAACGAGGGCGTCGCTGGCACTAGATTTGCCGCCCACGGGGGTGGGTGATGCAGACGAGCACGACGTTCGAGATTCCGGGCCAACCGATCGTTCGGTCGCTGGGGCTGGTGCGAGGCATCACGGTGCGCACGCGGTCGCTGCCGGTGAGCATCGTGGGCAGCCTGCGGACGATCTTCGGCGGGCGCGCGGGAATCTTCGCGAACCTGTGCGAAGCGGCGCGCAAGGAGTCGTACGAGCTGATGGTCGCGCACGCGCGCGAGCTGGGCGCGAACGCGGTCGTCGGCGTGCGCTACGACACCGGCCCGATGGTCGGCGCGGCCGAGGTGCTCTGCTACGGCACCGCCGTGGTCGTCGAGAACGGCGCGCATGCCGGACACGGCTGAGCGACTGCGAAAGGCGCTCTCGCGATTGGCGCTCGCGTTGCTGGCAGGTTGCGCGAGTCACTCTGCGGTCAGCGACGCGAGCCGCAAGTGCGAAGAGGCACCCGAGCTCAGCTGGCCGGACGTCGCACGCGCCGCCGCCATGGACCCGGATGCGGAGGTCCAGCAGGCGATCGCGCGCCACGACCTCCGAGTCCTCGGCGTGAACGGCTCGTCGTCGCTCGAAGTCCCCGGGGTCGCCGATCCGGGTGACTCACTCTGCTGGCTCGGCTCCGTGGGGATACGGCCGATCGAAGGCACGACGCCGTCCGTTTCGTGCCAGGCACAAGCGGCGCTCCAGAGCCGCGCGATCTCTGCGGCGGCGATCTACAACCGGCACCTCGTCGACTACCTTCACTCCACGGGTGCAGCGCCTGCGTGTGCGGACACCACGCCACCGCAGGGCATCGGGAGGTAGCGGACATGGCTTCGAAGGCCGACGGGTCGAAGACGTTCTCGCTCCACTGGGGCAGCGGCGTCATCGAGGAAGAAGTCCAGATCGAGACGCAGTACACGCGCCCGACGATCCAGCTCCTGAAGTTCACCGACGGCGAAGCGAAGGGCTCGTACGAGATCCGCTTCTGCGCGTACGACCACTCGGGCCGCTTCCAGCGCATGCCGCTGATCGTCGACGAGCGCGAGCTCGGACCGCTGCGCGACGCGCTGAAGAAGTCGCCCAAGCTGCGCAAGCTGCTGAAGCAGCTGCTGGGGTGACCGCGATGCTCCACGGCTCGATCAACCACGTCTCCATCACGGTGAGCGACCTGCCCGACGCGATGGCGTTCTTCGGCCCGCTGCTCCGTTTCCTGGGCTACACGGTGGGCCCGATCTTCCATGACTCGCGCACGAACCACGACCTGACGGTGAACATCAACGAGGGGAACGGCACCGCGTTCAACGTGTGGCAGGCGGAGCCGGCGCACGCGTCGCATCCGTTCGAGGTCTACGAGCCGGGGCTGCACCACATGGCGTGGAACGTCGAGCGGCACGAGCAGGTGGACGGAGTCCTGCAGCTCGTCCGCGAGCTCGGCGGCGAGATCCTCGACGGCCCCGGCGAGTTCCCGTTCGGGCCCGGCGGCTACTACGCGGTGTACTTCCGCGGTCCGGACCGGCTGAAGTTCGAAGTGGTGCACATGCCGATCGCGGAGCGGCGGGCGCGAGCGCTCGGGCAGCTGCGCTGAGCGACACGTTCGCGCGCGGCGGCCTGGGCCGTGCATGGAGTGCCTCGCAAAGGAGGCGTGCCACGGCGCGAGCTCGAACGATGAAGGCGGCGGTGTTCGCGGGGCGCGGGCGCATCGTCCTGCAGGAGAAGCCGGTGCCGAAGGTGGGGCCGCGCGACGCACTGCTGCGTGTGACGACTACGACCATCTGTGGGACGGATGTGCACATCCTGAAGGGCGAGTACCCGGTGGCGACGGGCCTCACCGTCGGCCATGAGCCCGTCGGGGTGATCGAAGAGCTGGGCGAAGCCGTCACCGGCTACCAGCTGGGCCAGCGCGTCATCGCGGGCGCGATCACGCCGTGCGGGCAGTGTGACTCGTGCCTCGACGGGCGGCGCTCGCAGTGCGGCGGCAAGCCGATGGGCGGCTGGCGCATGGGCAACTCCATCGACGGTTGCCAGGCCGAGTACGTCCTCATTCCCGACGCCGCGGCCAATCTCGCGCCCATTCCCGACGCTCTGACCGACGAGCAGGTGCTTATGTGCCCCGATATCATGAGCACCGGCTTCGGCGGCGCCGAGAGCGGGCGCATTCGCATCGGCGACACCGTGGCGGTCTTCGCGCAGGGGCCGATCGGCCTGTGTGCGACGGTGGGCGCGAAGCTCATGGGCGCGACGCGGATCTTCGGAGTCGAGTCACTGCCCGAGAGACTGGGCATGTCGCTCAAGCTCGGCGCCGACGTCGCCATCAACTACAAGGAGCGCGACCCCGTCGAGGCGATCCTGCGCGAGACGGGCGGCCGCGGTGTCGACGTGGCGATCGAAGCGCTCGGCACGCAGCAGACCTTCGAGAGCTGCCTGCGCGTACTGCGGCCGGGCGGCACGCTGTCGAGCCTGGGCGTGTACTCGGGCAAGCTGACCCTGCCGCTCGACGCCTTCGCGGCCGGCCTCGGCGATCACTCCGTCGTCACCACGCTGTGCCCCGGTGGCAAGGAGCGCATGCGCCGGCTCATGAACGTCGTCGCCTCGGCCCGCGCCGATCTCCGCCCGCTCGTGACTCACCGCTTCCCGCTCGACAAGATCGAAGAGGCGTACGATCTGTTCGCGAATCAACGCGACGGCGTGGTCAAGGTCGCGATCACGCCGTGAGTTAACCCCCCGCTTGGGAGAGCTCATGCAGTCGTACGTGGCCGCCCGGAAGCAACTCGAGACGCGCAGGCTGGCCGCTCATCACGTGCAGATCGAGGTCGTGCGCTTCGTGCCGCACGATTCCCCGGAAGCCGCGCCCGACGATGCGTTTCGCTGGCGCTCCGTCGTCACCGGACGTGTTCGAGCGATCTTCCGGTCGAGAGCGGACTCGGGAAGGCGGCCGATCTTGCTGGGCGACGAGCTGACCATCTCTGTGTTGTGCACGAGCCGAACTCCTCTCACCCCCCGCGATATGCTTCGACTGCTCTGTAACCTCCCGTAAATCTCGCTCGCGTCGAAAGGGCGCGGTTTCTCGAGGTCTATCTCGACGACCATCTCCAGTGCCCAAACGCTCAGATCGCGCCGGTCCCACGGATCTCGGAAGAGCCGCGCCTGCCCGTCCACGACGCTTCCTTGGAGCAGCAGGCCGTGAAGGGTCCGGGGCGGTCTCTTTGGGAGCTGGCACGCGAGGCGGCGCGCAGTCGCAGGTCTGGAGTTCCCTAGCGCCCGTCCGATCCATCTGGAGGAGGAGCCGTGCCGCGAAGTGTCCTCGTGCGGCGCTCAGTCGTGAAGGCCGTGACCTACCGAGCGCTGATCATGTGCCTCGACTTCGCGACGATCTGGTGGTTCACGGGCCAGCCGCGCATCGCCGTCGGCTTCATGATCGCGAGCAACGTCTACACGACGGTTGCGTATCTCGGCCACGAGCGTCTCTGGTCGCGCATTTCCTGGGGCGTGGAGGACGCGCGCTAGCGTTCGCTTGGGCTACCCTGCGCGCCGTCGCCTGGCTCGCGACCGAGTACCTGGTCACGGCGGCGCTCGTCGTCGCCTGGGCTCGAAGGCGCCGTGGTTCGAGATCACGGACGGTCTGCCGCAGCACCACGAGTTCCCGTAGCGCCGGCTAGTCCGACCGCGCGCTCCGGCACTCGTAGCAGCGGTCCGCGAGCTCGACCCACGTGCCCGCGGTCGCGCGCTGCTCCCACACCATGCGGCCGGTCTCGCCGGTCGGCATGCGATAGGCGACCCACAGCTCCTTCTTCTGGTCGCCGTCGAGGTCGGTCTCGCAGAGCACGCGCACTCCGTTCGCGCGCTCGTCGTCCGCGAGGAAGCGCAGCAAGCTCTGCACCAGCTCGGGGCTCGGCGCCGACGCGCGGCGCGGCTTCGCGCCGCGGTTCACTTCGAAGAACGCGTCATCGTACGAACGGCCGGGCGCCAGGCCGTACTTCACGGGCTCGCCCGCGGCGTCTGCGTACTCGCGTTCGGCTTGGATGGGGAACTCGGCACCGCCGTCCGCGAACGCGTCGCGCAGCACGCCGCCGGTGAGCGACATCCGCTGCGAGTCGAAAGGGCCGAACTGCGCCGACTCCAGCACGAGCAGCGGGTGGAAGCGGCCCTGCTCCACGTAGCCGATCACGCCGGGCTGCGCGCCATCGGGCAGTGTCGCCCCCGCGAGCAGCAGCGCCAAGATGAGTGCGCCGAAACGCATGAGCGCTTGTCGGCAGACCGCGATTCGGGCTAGATAGCCGCATGGGCGCGCGCGTCGCTTGGGCGCTGCTTGCCGCGTCGCTTCTGGGCGCGTGGCTGCCGGGATCGGCGGCGCGCGCAGAGCTCGGCGCCGAACCCGTGGGGCGCGTCGCCACCCTGCCGCAGCGGCCGGGACCACACTGGTTCTGGCTGTCCGACGTGCTGCTGCACCGCACCGCCCTCTTCGATGCGGACACCGGCGACATGCTCGGGCTCCTGTCGGGCGGCACGGCGAACGTCGGCTTCGTGGTCGACCCGCTCTTCTCGCCCGACCACCGCGAGATCTATCTGCCCGAGAGCTTCTACTCGCGCGGCGTGCGCGGCGATCGCACCGACGTGGTGACCGTGTACGATGGCCAGACGCTGCAGCCGGTGCAGGAGATCCCGATTCCCCCGAAGCGCGCGGAGTACTACCCCGGCAACGCGGCGAACGCGCTGTCGGACGACGGGCAGTTCCTGGCGGTCTTCAACTTGACGCCCGCACAGTCGCTCACGCTGGTCGACGTGCGCGCGCGGCGCTTCGTGAAGGAGGTCGACACTCCGGGGTGTGGGCTCGTCTTCGCGGCGGGACCGCGGCGCTTCTTCATGGTGTGCGGCGACGGCTCGTTGCTCGTCGTGTCGCTCGGCGCCGACGGCGCGCCCGCGCTCGCGCGCACGAAGCCGTTCTTCGACCCGAACCAGGACCCGCTCACCGAGAAGGCGGTGCGCGCCAAGGACGCCTGGGAGTTCGTCTCGTACGAGGGGATGATCCACTCCGTCGACGTGTCGGGCACCGAGATCCGCTTCTCCGAGCCGTGGTCGCTGTTCGACGACGCGGACCGCAAGGCGTCGTGGCGCATCGGCGGGAACCAGCACCTGGCGGTGCACGCCGCGTCGGGCCGCCTCTTCGCGCTGGTGCACCAGGGCCCGGCCGACACGCACAAGAAGAGCGGGCGCGCGGTCTGGGTGTACGACATCGCGTCGCACAAGCGCGTGCAGCAGATCTCGCTCGGGAATCCGTTCGCCGCGTTCGTGCGCGAACAGATGGGCTTCGCGCGCGGCGGGGCGGGGGAGTGGATGCTCGGCGCGGTGCTGCCGAACCCGGGCGCCGACATCATCCTGGTGACTCAGGACGAGTCACCGGTGCTGATCACGACGGGCTTCGGGCCGATGCCTGCGCTGGTGCACGACGCGCGGACGGGAAAGGTGATCGGCGAGGTCCACGAGGCGGGGCTCGCCCCCACGTTGCTGTTCGGGCCGTGAGCGAAGGGATGGCGACGTCGGGCGTCGATCCAGTCGTACTCGCGAGCTTGCGCGCCGGGCTCGCGCTCTTGTTCGCGGCAGCGGCGGTGCACAAGCTGCGCGACCTGGCGTGGTTCGGCGCGGTGCTTGCGGAGTACCGCGTGCTGCCGGCGTCGGTCCTACACTTCTCGGTGTTCGCCGTCCCGGTGCTCGAGGCGGGGGTGGCGGTCGCGCTCGCCCTGCCGGGGCCGCGCGGACCTGCTGCAGCCGCCTTGCTCATGACGTCCTACGGCGGCGCGATCGCGTGGAACCTCTCGCGCGGCCGGCGCTCGCTCGACTGCGGCTGCTTCGGCCCGGGCCGCGGCGAGCCGATCTCGTGGGCGCTCGTCGCGCGGAACGCGGTGCTCGCCGCGGGCGCGCTCGTATGCGTGCTGCCGGCGTCGCCGCGCGCGCTCGTGTGGCTCGACTTCGCGACGATCGCCGGCGCAACGGCGTGCCTCGCGCTCGTCTGGCTCGGCGCGCACCGCGCGCTGGCGCTGCGCCCGCGCATGGCCGAGCTGCGGAGCGACGCGTGATCGAGGCGCTCGTCGTCTCGAACCTGCTGCTGTGGGTCGCGGTGCTCGCGCTCGCGGCGCTGGTCGTGGCGCTGATGCGCCAGCTCGGCGTGCTGTACGAGCGCGTCGCGCCCGCGGGCGCGCTCGTGGCCGGCGCGGCGCCGCGCGTGGGCGAGCGCGCGCCGGTCGTCGCAGTGGTCGATCTGGCAGGCACTCCCGTCTCGCTCGGCGCGCCGAGCGCGGACGGCCGTCGCAGCTTGCTGTTCTTCCTGTCGCCGACGTGTCCCGTGTGCAAGACGCTGTTGCCCGTGGTGCGCCAGATTGGACGCGCGGAAGTGCGCACGCTGCGCGTCGTGCTCGCCAGCGACGGCCCGCGCGACGAGCACGTCGCGTTCGCGCGCGAGCACGCGCTCGACGAGCGCGAGTACGTGCTGGGCGCGGCGCTCGGCCTGGCGTACCGCGTGGCGAAGCTGCCGTACGCGGTGCTGGTCGACGCCGCGGGCATCGTGCGCGCCGAAGGGCTCGTCAATACGCGCGAGCACCTCGAGAGTCTCTTCGAGGCGATGGAGCGCGGCGTCGCGTCGCTCGACGAGTATCTCGCGCAGAAGAGACAGGAGGTCGCGTAGCGCATGGCGAACGATCGGCTCGACCGCTGGCTCGAGCGCCGCGCGCGCAAGCTCGCGCGCGGCACGTCGCGGCGCAGCTTCCTGGCGCGGCTCGGCACGATCGCCGTGGGCGCGGCCGGCCTGCCGCTGCTGCCGGTGCTGCGCGCGTCGGCGGGCGAGCGCGCGCCCGCGCCCGACGAGGTCGCGCTCGCGGGCAGGCCCGAGGGCGACCCGAAGCGCTGCGAGTACTGGCGCCACTGCGCGATCGACGGCTTCCTCTGCGCGTGCTGCGGCGGCAGCCAGAACACGTGCCCGCCGGGCACGGAGATGTCGTCGATCACGTGGATCGGCACGTGCAAGAACCCGGCGGACGGCAAGGACTACATCATCTCGTACAACGACTGCTGCGGTCAGAGCATCTGTGGCCGCTGCAACTGCCAGCGCACCGAGCGCGAGAAGCCCGTCTACATCACGCCGAAGAACAACGACGCGCTGTGGTGCTTCGGCACGAAGAGCCGCGCGGTGCAGTGCTCGGTGGCGGTGGTGCTGGGCGTCGCGACGGAGTCGTGAGCGCCACCGTTCTGGCCGCCGCGCTGCTCGCTGCCGCACCCGCCGAGCCGTCGCACACGCCGGCCGTCGACTACGCGCTGCACTGCCAGGGCTGTCACCTGGTCGATGGCCGGGCTACACCGGGGAGTGTACCTGCGCTCTCGGGCACCGTCGCTCGCCTTGCCCGCACGCCCGGCGGGCGCGAGTACATGGCGCGCGTGCCCGGCGTCGCGCAGGCGCCGCTCGGCGACGCGGAGCTCGCGGCGCTGCTCAACTGGGTCGTGCAGCGTTTCGGGCCGGTCGCCGACTTCGCGCCGTACGGCGCGGACGAAGTGGGACGGCTGCGCGCGCAGCCGCTGGTCGACGTGGCCGCGGCTCGGCGGGCGCTCCTCGGAGGCGACGCGCACTGAGCGCGTGGCAAGATGACCGTCCCGTGCGTCGCTCGGGAGAGGAGATCGGGATGCGTATCGGCAGGCTCGCGGCCGCGTGGTCTGGCGGATTGCTCGTGCTGTTCGGCGTTCTCTATGTCGTGGCGTCTCGGCGCATGCTCGCGCTGGCGCAGCTCGAGCAGCTGACTCCCACCGCGCTCACCGACCTGCGCGTCATGTACGGCGCGCTCGAGATCGGGCCGGGCCTGTTCTGCCTGGCGGCACTGTGG
>Ga0335076_10005427_pt1 | contig 12893 bp, 10 predicted proteins | sample Lox_Sample_25_FD_206717 | JGI IMG/M metagenome (GOLD analysis project Ga0335076, IMG submission 206717) | Soil microbial communities from Loxahatchee National Wildlife Refuge, Florida, United States - Lox_Sample_2.5 | ecosystem: Environmental > Terrestrial > Soil > Wetlands | place: USA...
CTCCGATCGCCGAGGCGATGCTCGCATTGACGCTGATGGATCACTATCTGCGGCACCGCGCACAAAATGCGGACGTGCGCTCGGCCGTGCCGGTGCTCGGGCTCAAGCAAGGTTCCTGATTCGAGTGCGCTCGAAATCCTCCGCTCGTCCGCTCGCCAGGCGCGGCGGCGCGCGCGTATGATTATGTCAATCGGGGGCGGAGCCAATCGGGACCGCATGTCGAAATTCGAAGCCAAATCACAGTTCGCCGGCTCCAGAAATTGTTAAATTCCGGCGCGGGAAGGTGACTGCCGGCTCCGACCGGGTGGCTATGGGCCCGGCGGCGGCGGTGTGCCACCGAAGGCGGCGGTACGCCGCGACGATTCGCGCGGACGCTCTCCTCGCTGAGGAAGTCGTCTCGCGACCACGCCGCGGGTGAGTGCCCATGGCGAGGCGCCCGGCAGATTTTGGTAAATCAGTTTTATGTAAGGTATCTTTCGGTCCGCCATCGAGGGTGTTTGCTCGCCGGAGCAATACCTTAGGAGACGGGACGAGATGGCCGAGGTAGCTAGGGAGATTGCATGAGAGCACTGGCACGTTGGGGCGTCACGCCGCTACTGGCCGCTCCCCTCGGAGCACACGCGCTCGGGTTCGGTGACATCGAGCTCCAGTCCGCACTGAACCAACCGTTCCAAGCGCAGATCGCGCTCGTCGCGACGGCGGACGAGCTCCAAGGGCTCAAGGTTGCTCTCGCGGCGCCCGAGGTGTTCGAGCGCTACGGGATCGATCATCCCGGTTGGCTGAACCGCTTCGAGTTCAAAGTCACGACGAGCGGCGGCCGCTCGGTCGTCCAAGTGTCGTCGCGCGAACCGGTGACCGAGCCCTTCGTGACGCTGCTCGTCGAGGCCACGTGGGCCCGCGGCCGCCGGCTGCGCGAGTACACCGTGCTGCTCGATCCGCCGGTATTGTTGCCGGGGCAGGGCACATCGCAGGCCGTCTCGCCACCGTCGACGCGGCCGGCGACGCCGAACGCCGGCGGCGGCGCGATCAACCGTGCCGCGCCGTCCGCCGAATCCGCCGCACCCGCGCCGCGGCCCGCGGAGCCGGCGCCGTCGCGCTCCGAGGCGGCTCCGTCTCCGCGGCCGAGCCAGCCCCCGAAGGCGACGCCGCCGCCGCGCGAGCTGCCGACGTCCGCACCGGGTGGGTCGTACGGCCCCGTGCGCCGAGGTGAAGCGCTCTGGGCGATCGCGGATCGTTTGCGTCCGCAGGGCGTGTCGGTCAACCGAATGATGGTCGCCGTTTACCGAGCGAACCCGCACGCGTTCGGCGGCAATATGAATGTGCTGCGCGCGGGCGCGACGTTGCACTTGCCGGAGACGGCGGACCTCGAGCAGCTCAGCGCGAGCGTCGCGACGGCCGAGGTGCAAAAGCAGAGCGACGAATGGCTGAACCGCGCGCCGCAGGCGCGCACGCTGCGCTTACTGCCGCCGTCGGACACGCAGGCGTCGGTGCCGGCGAGCCCGCCGGCCCAAACGACCAATCGCGCTCCCGCGAGCGCGTCGCCGAGCAAACCCGACTCCTCGTCGCCCGCGACCGGGGCCGCGAGCAGCAACGCCGGCGACGAGGATAAGCGCCGGCTGCTCGAGTTGCGCGACGAGCAGCTACGCAACCTCCAGAATCAAGCGGCCGCTCCGGCCGCGCCTGCAGAGAAGCCGGCTCAGCCGGCTCCGGAAGCCGAGAAGCCCGCGACGCCCGGCGTCGAGCTCGAGAACCAGCCGGTGTTCACCGACGAGGCCTCGAAGCAGGCCAAGCCGGCGGAAGCGCCGGCCGAAACGCCGCCCGCGGCCGCGCCGGCTCCGGCGCCAGCGCCGGTCGCCTCGGCACCGCGCCCCGCGCCGAAACCGTCGTTGGTTTCGCAGGCGCTCAATTGGGTCATGTCGCCGATCTTCCTGATCGGGCTCGTCGTCGCGGCTTTCTTGGTCACGGCGTTGTTGTTCGTGCGCCGTCGCCGGCAGGAGCCCGAGGACGTGACCGGCCGCTGGGAGGCGCTCGAGTCGGAGGTCGCCGAGGACGAGGCGCGCGACACGGCGCGGCTCCGTCGCCAGGTGCCCGAGGGCAGCATCGTCGTCGAAGAAGGCGACAGGCAGGAGCGAGGCGGCGACGAAGAGGCCGACAAGCCGGCGGAGCCGCGGCGCGCCGCCGCGCACCGTCCGCCCCGCCCAGCCGCGCCCGCGGTGGACGAAACGCTGTCGAGCCAGACCGTCATCAATCTCGACCAAGCGGATCCGGTCGCCGAGGCCGACTTCCACATGGCGTACGGCTTGTACGACCAAGCGGCCGAGCTCGTGCAGAAGGCGCTCGACGCGGCGCCGAATCGTCGCGACCTCAAGCTCAAGTTGCTAGAGGTGTTCTTCGTCTGGGGCAACAAGGACGCGTTCCTGAGCGCCGCCCAGAACCTGCGCAAGGAGATCGGCCAGAAGGCCGATCCGGACTGGGACAAGGTCGTGATCATGGGCAAGCAGATTTGCCCGGAGGAGCGGCTGTTCGCCGAGGCCACCTCGGCAGGCGGCCAAGTCGACGTCGACCTCCAGGCGGGCGATTCGCCGCTCGATCTGGCGTTCGACGAAAGCGCGGCAGAGGGCGTCGATCTCGATCTCGGCGAGTCGAACATCGCGAGCTTCGATCTCGAGGCGACTGGCGGAACGCCGGCCGCGAAAGCGGTGGCCCCGAAACCCGCCGCTCCCAAGCCCGCAGCGAAGGCTGCGTCGCCGAAGGCGCCTGCGAAGCCGAAGTCCGCGGATCTCGACGACGGCATGCTCGACATCGGCGAGCGTACCGCCGCAGGCCTCGAGACGGCGTTCCAGGATCTCGACGCGAGGGACGACAAAGCGTCCGCCACGTCGCCGGACCTCTCCGACAGTCTCGCGGTGACGCAGGAGTCGCCGACGGTCGAGACACCGAGTGAATCGAACGACTGGGCGAACATGTCGCTCGAGGACACGGGGGAATACGCGGCGTCGGACGCGCCGACGGTCGAGACGCCGACGATCGAGAGCGCGCGCCCGGATGCGCCGACCACGCAGACGCGGACGGTCGAGACGTCGTTCAGACCGGACGCGCCGACCACGCAGACGAGAACCCTCGAAACGCCATTCCGACCGGAGCCGCCGACCGTCGAGCAGCCGACGCTGGCGGGCCAAGACCGAGCCGACCTCACCGCGGAGATCGACCTCGACGATCTCGGCCTCGACGTCAAGGATCTCGAAGGCTTGCCCCGCGACCTCGGCGATCTGCCGGCCGCCGCCGAGCGCGAGAGCGACACGCGCGAGCAGCCCGAGCTCGGCGCCGACGACGACTTGCTCTCGGCGACCGGCGTCACGCACGTTCTGCGCGACGAAGACGTCGGCACGAACGAGTTCGAAACTCGCAAGACGGCGGTGCTCGGGGACGACGAGGCGACGATGCTCGCGCCGAGCGTGCGCGACAACACGATGACGGGAACCGAGGTGCTCGAGCATCGCCTCGAGCTCGATGAGACTGGCTCGACGTCGCTCGTTAGAGCGTTACGCCCGGAAGGCAAGGACGGGCTCGACCTGAATCTCGACGAGCTCACGCAGGCGCTGCACGGCGCCGATACGGTCGAGCAGCCGCGCACGGGGACATTTTCGCGAGACGTGTTCGGCGGCGGCGACACGCCGGTCGACATGGACATCGGCATCGAAACCGTCGGCTCCGACGACCCGACCGGCACCGAGGAGGTCAGCCCGCTCGACCCCCAGACGATGACCGAGGTCGGCACCAAGCTCGATCTCGCGCGCGCGTATATCGACATGGGTGATCCCGAAGGCGCTCGCAGTATTCTCGAGGAAGTGCTCGACGAGGGCGATCCGGGTCAGCGGCGGGAAGCGCAAGGGCTCATCGACGTCCTGAGCGCTTAGCCGCGAACCACAGCTAGACGGGCGCCGGCGCGTGCCGCTCGAGCGGCACGCCGAGTTCTCGCGACCTCTCCGACCGCTATGCCGCGAATCGCGCTCGGCCTGGAATACGACGGCACCGACTTCGTCGGCTGGCAAATTCAACGCATCGGGCGCAGCGTCGAAGCGGCCCTCGCCGCGGCCGTGCAAGCGGTCGCGAACGAGCCCAGCGCGGTGCACGGGGCGGGGCGAACGGACGCGGGCGTGCACGCCGCGCAGCAAGTCGCGCACTTCGACACGAGCGCCGCGCGCACCGAGCGGCAATGGCTGCTCGGCATCAACTCGAATCTTCCGCCCGACGTCGCCGTGCGCTGGGTTCGCGAAGTGCCGGCGACGTTCGACGCACGTCGCTCGGCTCTGCGGCGGCGATACCGCTACTCGGTGCTGCAACAGCCGACGCGTCCCGCGCTCGCGCGCGCGCGAGTGTGGTGGATCCGCGAGCCGCTCGACGCCGCCGCGATGACGGCCGCGTCGCTGCACTGGCTCGGCGAGCACGACTTCTCCGCCTTTCGCGCCGCCGGCTGCCAGGCGAAATCGCCGCTGCGCCGGCTGACGGCCGTCCGGATTGCGCGCGCCGCTCGGGCGGAAGGCGTTCTCTGGCAGCTCGATTTCACGGCCAATGCTTTTCTGCAACACATGGTGCGCAACCTCGTCGGCGCGCTCGTCGAGATCGGTCGCGGCGACCTGCAGCCCGCGGCCGCGGGCGAGATGCTCGCGAGCCGAGACCGCACGCAGGCCGCCGTCGCGGCACCTCCCGCGGGCCTCACATTGCTCGAGGTGTTGTATCCGGAGCACTACCAGTTGCCGTCCATGGGCGACGCCGATTAATGCGAGCCCAAGGTTTCGGCTATGATTCCGCGATCCTACGGTCGGCACTTGGGCAATGAGCTGGTTCGACAAACTGATGCCGTCGCGGATTCGGACCGAGAAGCGCAAGCACTCGGTGCCCGAAGGGCTATGGGTCAAATGTGTCGGCTGCTCCGCGCAGCTCTATCGCGCGGAGCTCCACCGCAACTTGCATGTTTGCCCGAAGTGCGGGCATCACCTACGAATCAGCGCGCGCGAGCGGCTCGAGATGTTCCTCGATCCGGAAGCCGGCTACGAGCTCGCGGCCGATCTCGAGCCGCGCGATCCGCTCCGTTTCAAGGACACGAAGCGGTATCGCGAGCGCATCGCGCTCGCGCAGCGCGAGACCGACGAGCGCGACGCGCTGATCGTGATGGCGGGCACGCTGAAGACGATGCCGATCGTCGCGGCCGCGTTCGAGTTCCGGTTCATCTCGGGGTCGATGGGCTCGGTCGTCGGCGAGCGCTTCGTGCGCGGCGTCGACTATTGTCTCCAGCATCGGCGTCCGCTCGTTTGCTTCTCCGCAAGCGGCGGCGCGCGCATGCAGGAAGGGCTGTACTCCCTCTTGCAGATGGCGAAGACGAGCTCGGCGCTGTCGGAGCTCGCCGCCGCGAAGCTGCCGTACATCTCCGTGATGACCGACCCGACCACCGGCGGCGTCTCGGCGAGCCTCGCGCTGCTGGGCGACATCAACATCGCGGAGCCCGGCGCGCTGATCTGCTTCGCGGGCCCGCGCGTGATCGAGCAAACGACCGGAGAGACGCTGCCCGAGGGCTTCCAGCGCGCCGAGTTCCTGCTCGAGAAGGGCGCAATCGACATGATCCTGGACCGCCGCCAGGCGCGCGACGAGATCGCCGCGCTGCTCGCCAAGCTCAGCAATCGCCCCACGCTCTCCTAGCGCACGAGGCGCCCGTTGGCTCCGTCCTCGCGACGCGATTACTCGCTCGACGACTGGCTCCGCCGGTTCGAGACGCTGCATCCGAAGAAGATCGACCTCACGCTCGATCGCGTGACGGCGGTGATCGACCGGCTCGAGCTTAGGTCCCCGGCGTACAAGGTCGTGACCGTCGGCGGCACCAACGGCAAGGGGTCGTGTGTCGCGATGCTCGAGAGCATCTATTGGCACGCCGGCTACGCGGTCGGCGCGTTCACGTCGCCGCACCTCTGGCGCTTCAACGAGCGCATCCGCGTGAACGGCGCCGACGCGCAAGATTCCGAGCTCAGCGAGCTGTTCGAGATCATCGACTCGACGCTCGGCGGCATCACGTTGTCGTACTTCGAATCCTCCACCGTGGCCGCTCTGCTGCACTTCGCGCGCAAGCGCGTCGACGTCGCGGTGCTCGAGGTAGGAATGGGCGGACGGCTCGACGCGTCGAACGCGGTCGATACGGATTGCGCGCTGGTGGTGAGCGTCGACCTCGATCACCGTGAGTGGCTCGGCGACGATCGCGAGGCCATCGGGCGCGAGAAGGCGGGTATCATGCGCCGCGGCAAGCCGGCCGTGATCGCGGATCGCGATCCGCCGCGCAGCGTCGTCGCCTACGCCGCCGCCGAGGGCGCGTTGCCGCGGCTGATCGGCCGCGATTTCGACTTTCGGCGCGTGGCCGGCGGCTGGCGGCGCGCCGACGGCAGCGGGTATAGCGACGCGCGCGTGCTGCCGCTGCCGCCGTTCGGCGGCGAAGAGCAGCTCGGCAACGCCGCCGCGTGCGCGGCTGTCGTCGGCAGCCTCGCCGACGAGCTGCCCGTGAGCGACGACGCGCTCGCCGAAGGAATCCGCACGGCCTATCTTCGCGGCCGCTTCGAGCGCGCCGCCGTCGACGGCGTCGAGTGGATCTTCGACGTCGCGCACAACCCAGCGGCAACCGCGATCTTCGCCGCGTCGCTCGCGCGCTTGCCGCGCGCGCCGCGCACGCTCGCGGTCTTCGCCGCGATGCGCGACAAGGACCTCGCGGGCGTGATCGCACCGCTCGTGCCGTCGGTCGATGCCTGGTTCGTGACGCAGGCGAACGCCGAACGCGGGGCGACCGGCGAAGAGCTCCGCGCCGTGCTCGCGGCGTGCGGCGCGCGCGTGATCGAGCTCTCGCCGGACGTCGCGGCTGCGAGCGCGGCGGCGCGAGCGGCGGCGCAACCCGGCACGCGTGTGATCGTGTTCGGATCTTTCGTCACGGTGGGCGCCGCGGCGGATGCGCTTGGGCTATACTGCGCTCCCTCGCGAATGGCTGATCAACCCGCTAAATGGACCAGGGGCTGAAAGAGCGATTGATCGGCGCGGCGGTTCTCGTCGCGCTCGGCGTGTGGCTGATTCCGTGGTTGCTCGACGGCCGGCAAGAGCAAGTCGAGCTCGACACCTCGAGCTCGGCGGTGCGGCTGCCGGCGCCGGACGGCCCGTTGCCGGTTCGCAAGCAAACGCTCAGCCTCGACGCTGCGAGCCCCGAGACGCTTGCGAGCGAGTCGCATCAGGACGCGGCCGAGACCGCGACCCCGCCGACTCCCATTGCGGACAACGCCGTCGCTTCCGTCGCGCCGCCGTCCCCGACACCCGCGTCTCCGCAGGAAAGCGCTCCGGCCGCGAAACCAACCGCTCCCGCCAAACCGGCCGCCGAGCAGAGCACGACGCGAGTCGCGACGGCCGCGGGTCCCGCGCCCGCGTCCAAGCCGGCTCCGAAGCCCGCGGCCTCGGCCGCGAGCACCGCGGCCGCGTCCTCGCACGGCGACTGGGCCGTTCAGCTCGGCAGTTTCGGCGCCGAGGACAATGCGAAGAAGTTGGCCCAGAAGGTGAATGTCTACGGCTACAAGCCCGAGGTCGCGACGATCCGCGCGAGCGGGCGCTCGATGTACAGAGTGAGGGTCGGGCCTTACCGGTCGCGCGCGGACGCGGACGCGGCCGCATCGGCGATTTCGGCGCACGGGTTCTCCGCGCAAGTCGTGGCGGCGGACTGACGCGCACCGAATGACGCCGGTCGACTACTTCATCTTGCTCGTATTGGTGTTGTCGGCAGGAGTCGGTTTTTGGCGAGGCTTCGTCAAAGAGTCGCTCTCGTTGCTCACGTTGCTGGTGGCGATCTGGATCGCCTGGCGGTTCGGCGCGCTCATCGAGCCGAAGCTCGGCAACTGGGCAGCGGATCCGGAGGTGCGAATCTGGATCGCGCGCGCGCTCGTTTTCGCGTTTGCGCTGCTCGTCGGCTCGCTCGCCTCTTGGGCCGCGCGCCAGCTGATCCGGCACACGGGCTTGAGCGGCGTCGACCGGATGCTCGGCGCGGCATTCGGCTGCGCGCGCGGCGTGCTGATCGTCGGCCTCTTGGTGCTCGTCTTGGATTTCCTCGAATTGGACCAAGATGGGTGGTGGCAATCGGCACGGTTCCGGCCTTACGCCGAGCAAGTCGCGGCGGCGGTGAAGAAGTATGCGGAGCTCGGCACCCGCTACGTCCAAGGAGGGGTAGCGGTGTGACCCGCCTGGCTCCCGGTGTTTCGGGGTCGTCTCTACTTTAGGTAACGAACCATGTGCGGACTCGTCGGCATCGTCGGGCAAGAGCCCGTGAATCAAGCGCTCTACGACGCGCTCACGGTGTTGCAGCATCGCGGCCAGGACGCGGCGGGCATCATGACCGACGACTCGGGCCGGCTCCGCGTGCGCAAGAGCAACGGGCTGGTGCGCGACGTGTTCCAAGAGCGGCACATGCTCAAGCTCGCGGGCAACGTCGGCCTCGGCCACGTTCGTTACCCGACCGCGGGTAGCGCGACGGTCTCGGAGGCACAGCCGTTCTACGTGAACTCTCCGTATGGCATCTGCCTCGCGCACAACGGCAACCTCGTGAACGCGGACGACCTCAAACGCCTCGTCACGCAGCAGGACCACCGGCACCTGAATACGGACTCGGACTCGGAGACCTTGCTCAACGTATTCGCGCACGAGATCAGCAAGCCGGTCGGCAACGGGCTGAAGCCCGATCAGATCCTCGACGCGGTCGAGGCGCTCTACAAACGCTGCTCGGGCGGGTACGCGGTCGTCGCGATGATCATCGGTTACGGCATCGTCGCGTTCCGCGATCCGCACGGCATTCGGCCGCTCGTGCTCGGCGTGCGCGAGACGGCCAACGGCGTCGAGCGGATGGTCGCGTCGGAGAGCGTCGCGCTCGACGCGGGCGGGTTCGAGCTCGAAAGGGACGTGCTGCCCGGCGAGGCCGTGTTCATCGACAAGCGCGGCTTTCTGCATAGCCGGCAGACGAGCGCGCGGCGCGGCTACACGCCGTGCATCTTCGAGTTCGTGTACTTCGCGCGGCCCGACTCGATCATCGACAACCTCTCGGTTTACAAGGCGCGGTTGCGCATGGGCGAGAAGCTCGCCGACAAGATCCTGCGCGTGCGTCCGGACCACGACATCGACGTCGTGATCCCGATTCCGGACACCTCCCGCACCGCTGCGCTGCAAGTGGCGACGCGGCTCGGCGTGAAATACCGCGAAGGTTTCATCAAGAATCGTTACATCGGACGCACGTTCATCATGCCCGAGCAGTCCGCGCGGCGCGCTTCGGTGCGGCGCAAGCTGAACGCGATCGGGCTCGAGTTCAACCGCAAGAACGTGCTGCTCGTCGATGACTCGATCGTCCGCGGCACGACGTCGCAGCAGATCATCGACATGGCGCGCGAGGCGGGTGCGCGGAAGGTCTACTTCGCCTCGGCCGCACCGCCGGTCCGGTATCCGAACGTCTACGGCATCGACATGCCGGCCGCGGGCGAGCTCGTCGCGGCGGGCCGCACGGTCGAGCAAGTGCAGCGCAAGATCGGAGCGGACTGGCTGGTCTACCAGGACCTCGAGGACTTGAAGCATGCGGTGCATCACGAGAAGGCCGACATCGACGGCTTCGATACCTCTTGCTTCAACGGCGAATACGTCACCGGCGACGTGAGCCGCTCGTATCTCGACGCGCTCGAAATCATTCGTGCGAACGCCGCGAAGGCCAAGCGCGACGCGAAAGTCCGCGCCGAGGAGTCGGACGACGACACGATGCAGGTCGCGAGCGGCCTGTGACCACGGCTCCGCACCTTTGCGTTTCCTAATCGTCGACGACGACGCCGAATACCGGCAGCTGCTCCGCTACCACCTCGAGGTCGAGTGGCCCGACGCCACGATCGAAGAGCATCAACCGACCTCGACGGCGTCCGTGCCTCAAGGCCTCTCGGTCGCCGCTCTCGACATGATCCTGCTCGGCCATCCCGTCGGGCGCGACGAAGGGTTCACGCTGCTGAAGAGCTTGCGGGCGCGGCCCGATTGCCCGCCGATCTTCGTCTTTGCGAGCCCTAGCGACGAGTTCGTCGCGGTCGACGCGCTGAAGTCCGGCGCGGCGAGCTACTTCCCGAAGGACAAGGTCCGGCATCATCGCCTCGTCGACGCGATCCGCGCCGAGATGCGCACCGAATCGCCGCGCGAGGACACCGGCAACCTGCTCGTCAATCACAGGGCCATGAACGGCGCGCGCAAGCGCCGCCTGCTCGGGAAGCTCTACGCCGGCGAGCTCTCGTCCGTCTACCTCGCGGAAGCCGAAGACACGGGCGAGCGCATCGCGTTCAAGGTTCTGCGGCACGTTCCCGATTCCGGCGGCAGCCGCACGTTCGATCGCTTTCTCCAAGAATACGAGGTGATCGCGCGTGTCCGGCATCCGAACGTCGTGAAGATCTTCGACCTCGGCGTCGCCGACGACCACGCCTACATCGCGATGGAGTTTCTCGGCGCGGGAAGCCTCGCCGAGCGCCTGAGCTCGGCGCTCGATCCCGTCCTCGCCGTGCACTACGCGACCCAGATCGGCAGCGCGCTGGCCGCCATTCACGAGGCCGGCATCCTGCATCGAGACCTGAAGCCCGCGAACATCATGTTCCGCGAGGACGGCACGCTCGCGCTGATCGACTTCGGGCTCGCGAAACAGATGCGGTTGCACGCGGCGATCACGGGCACCGGCCAGATCTTCGGCACGCCGTATTACATGAGCCCCGAGCAGGGCCACGCCGAGCCGACGGACCCACGCTCCGACATCTACAGCTTGGGGTGCATGCTCTACGAGATGCTCACCGGCGAGCGGCCGTTCACGGCGAGCTCGCCGATGGGCGTGATCTACCGGCACGCGCACGCGCCGCGCCCGCGGCTACCGCGCCCGCTCACGCACCTGCAGCCGATGCTCGATCGGATGCTCGCCGTGGAGCGGCTCGCGCGGTACCAGTCGGCGCGCGAGCTCCTCGTCGAGCTGGCCGTCGTGGCCGGCTGATCGCGCCGACGCGCTCGACTAGCTCTCGTCCGCCGTTTTGCGTTGTGCCAACGTCGGCAGCGCCTGTCGAACGTCGCCGGCGCTGGCATGACGCACGAATGCCCGCGGGGCTAGGCGAGCGTCTCGAGGCGATAGCCGCGCTCGTCCCAGCGGAGGATGCTCGCGTGCTCGTACCAGGCGCCGAGCACGATGCGCACGGCGGGGCGGCCGTCGAGGTCGAAGCGGTGGATCGCGGGGCGGTGGGTGTGGCCGTGCAGCAGCAGCGACACACCGTGCTCGCGCATGACGTTCTCCACCGTGGTTTGGTTCACATCCATGATGTCGTAGGACTTCGCGGCGATCTCGGCCGCGCTGAGCTGCCGCAAGTCCGCCGCGATCTTGCGCCGCTCCGCGAGCGGCTTGCCGAGGAAGTCCCGCTGCCATGCCGGATTGCGCAGTGTTCCGCGCAAGCTCATGTAGCGAGTGTCGTCGGTGCAGAGCAGGTCGCCGTGCGTCAGCAGCACGGTGCGCCCATAGAGATCGACGCGTTCGTAGTCGCCGAGCAGCCGGCAGCCGGTCGCCGCGCAGAACTGCGGCCCGATCAGGAAGTCGCGGTTGCCGTGCATCAGCGAGCACGGAACGCCGGCGCGCGTGAGGTCCGCGAGCGCGGCTTGGATCGGCGCGAGCCTCGCGTCGTCCTCGTCGTCGCCGACCCAGGCCTCGAACAGGTCGCCGAGGATATAGAGGGCGCGCGCGGCGCGGGCTTCCGTTTCGACGAATCTCACGAAGCGCTGAATCGTCTCCGGCTCGCCCGCATCGAGATGCAGGTCGGAGATGAACAGCGTCGTCACGGTGGCTTGCGGATTACGGAAGGATTTCGATCGTTTCGATCGTGATCGGCTGGACGGGCACGTCCTTTTCGAACGGGCCGCCGGAGCCGGTCGGACGATGGCCGATCTCATCGACGACGCGCATACCGTCGTCCTTGTCCTTGTCGTCGACCACTCTGCCGAACACCGCGTATCCCCACCGCGTCGGCCGCGGGTTCAGATCGACGTTGTCGGCGAGGTTGATGTAGAACTGGCTCGTGCCCGAGTGCGGCTCGTTCGTCCGCGCAAACCCGACCGTGCCGCGCAAGTTGCTGAGGCCGTTGCCGGATTCGTTCGGAACGTTGCTCTTCACCGGCTTCTGCTTGAAGTCCGCGGTATAGCCCCCCGCTTGTGCGATGAAACCCGGGATGACGCGGTGAAAAATGGTGCCGTTGTAGAAACCTTGCTTCACGTAGCTGAGAAACACCTCGACCGTAATCGGCGCGCGCTCGCGATTGAGCTCGATCACGAAGTTGCCCGCGTTCGTGTAGACGCGGACGCGCGGCGAGTTCGCCGGCGAGTCAGCCGCCTGCCCCAGGGTCGCGACAGGAGCCAGCATCAATCCCAACAGAATGCCCGCAAGCTTCATCGCCCGTCACCGTTTGTCGCACGAGCGGTGATCATACGAACGCGCGTGAGCGGATGCACGCCGAGTCACCGAGCGCGCAGCTCCGCCGCCTTGACGGTGTTCGCCATCAGCATCGCGATCGTCAGGGGGCCGACGCCGCCGGGCACCGGCGTCAGAGTGCCGGCGACTTCCGCGACGTCGGGGTGCACGTCGCCGACGAGCACCGAGCCGCGCCGCTCGAAGGCCTCGAGGCGGTCCGGATGCGACGCGAAAATGCGGCGCGCATCCTCGGGCGAGGTCACGCTGTTGATCCCGACGTCGATCACGACCGCGCCCGGTTTCACGTAGTCACGCGTGACGAACGCGGGACGGCCGATCGCCGCAACGAGGATGTCGGCCTCGCGCGCCATCGCGGGCAGGT
>Ga0335076_10005429_pt1 | contig 12887 bp, 11 predicted proteins | sample Lox_Sample_25_FD_206717 | JGI IMG/M metagenome (GOLD analysis project Ga0335076, IMG submission 206717) | Soil microbial communities from Loxahatchee National Wildlife Refuge, Florida, United States - Lox_Sample_2.5 | ecosystem: Environmental > Terrestrial > Soil > Wetlands | place: USA...
CATCAAGCCGGCGCGCTCCGCGTAGGCGAGGCTGACGAACAGCACGGTCCCGGGCAGGAATAGGCGCGAGTGAGGCTGTTGCCCGCGAACCGGTGGTAGCTGATCGGCATCCGCGCACCAGGACGCCACCTCAGCGGCTCAGTCCTTCTCGTCGCCGTCTAGGTGATCGTGGTGCCGCCGTCGACGGCGAGCGTCTGCCCGGTCACGTACCCCGCTGCCGGGCTGGCGAGGAACACCAGCGTGGCGGCAACCTCACGCGGGTCGCCCTCGCGACCGGCCGGGATCCGCTGCAGCTGGGACTCGAGATAGCCGGGCGGGTACTGCTCGGTCATCTCGGAGACGAAGAAACCCGGCGCGATCGCGTTGACGCGGATCCCCTTGCGACCGGTCCACTGCTGGGCCAGGTCGCGAGTGAGGCCGATCAGCCCCGCCTTCGAGGCCGAGTAGGCCGCTTGCGGCAGGCCGGCGGTGGTCAGCCCGAGAACGCTCGAGATGTTGATGATGCTGCTGCCGGGTTGCATCACGCGCCCGCACGCCTGCGCCATCCAGTAGCAGCCGTTGAGGTTGACGTCGATGACCTCGCGGAACTGCTCCGGCGTCTCGCGCGTCGCCGGTACCGCCGTGCCGATTCCCGCGTTGTTCACCAGGATGTCGACGCGGCCGAGCTGCTCGACGGTCTCCTCGACGAGCCGCCGGCAATCCTCGGGCTTGGCGACATCGGTCGCGACCGCGATCGCGCGCCGGCCCGTGTTCTCCACCAGCCGCTTCGTCTCCTGCAGCCGGTCGACGCGGCGCGCGCCGAGCGCCACATCGGCACCGGCCTCGGCCAGCGCCCGCGCGAACGCGACTCCGAGTCCCGATGAGGCGCCCGTGACGATCGCGACTCGGCCGTCGAGACGGAAGGTATCGAGGACGGTGGATTGTGCGCTCACGGAACTCTCCTTGACTTGGTGGTTCTACGCTCAGGACCAGGCGAACACTGGCTCACCGATCTCGTCCACCCGCTCGCCGATCCGGCCCAACAGCCCGACTTGCCGGAATTGGAACAGGACCGCAGCGGTGGGAGCATGAATGAGCTGATCGCCGAGCGGCAGTTGCAGCACCGGGCGATCGCTCTCGGGGATCGAGATGAACCGCGGCACCGTGTCGATGAGCGGCTCGAGGCCGACGCGGTACACCGCGAACACCTCCTCGCGCGCCGGCTTCAGAGCGGGGTTCGCCTCGCCCCAAAGCACCGCGGGGGTGATCACGTACCCCGAGCGCGTTGGATAGTCGTCGAGCCAGCCAACCAGGCTCGCCGGATCCAGGCGAACTCCGAGCTCCTCCTCGAGCTCACGAAGCGCGGTGTCGAGCGGCGTCTCACCGGCGTCTAGCTTGCCTCCCGGCAGCGCCCACTGACCCGCGTGGCGGCTCATTCGCAACGCCCGCTGGCACAGGAGGAAGGCCGCGCCGCGGGCGACTCCGACGACTCCGCGATCACGCTTTGGGTCGCTGTCGACGAGCACGATCGCCACCGCGGCATGGCGTCGTCCGTCGAGCGGCTGTGCCCGGCGTTCGTGCGCTGCAAGGTTCGCGGAGAGCGCCGACCGGAGGCTGTCGTCGAAGCGAATCATCACGTGCATTGGATCGCATTCGTCGCGACGATGCCCGTTCGGGCAATCGTGCTGCCCTCTCGGCGTTACCGGGATGGCGCAATCGCCCCATCACGCTCCCGCCGTGTCACATGCTCGATGGTGCACTGAGCCTGCCCGCAAGGGACAGACCGCTGGCCGGTGGCGAGTGACACAGGTAGCCTTCGGCTTGCTGATGCGCCCCCGGCATCGGACACCACGGGCTATGTACAGGTTGTGACTAGATCAATCCCTGTCTCACCGCATCGGCAACCGCATGCGACCGGCTCCGCGCACCGAGCTTGGTGACCACGTCATGGAGAACGTTCTTGACCGTTCGTTCGCTGTAACACAGCTCTCGAGCCACCTCGTGTGTCGCATGGCCCTGCGCGATCAGGCGCAGGACCTGGCGCTCTCGCGTGGTGAGTCGGGAGAGGGACAGACCGCGAGGTTCGAGTACCTCTCGCGACACGCGGTTCAGGCCCGACAACAGGATTCCCAGCACCTCGGGCGACATCACGCCGGCGCCCTGGAGCGCCGCGGTGACAGTCGAGCAGAGGGTTTCGGGCGTGATGCTCTCCTTGGAGAGAACGCCCATGGCACCGGCCTCGACAGCCGCCAGAACGCTCTCCTCGTCGCAGCGCGCGCTGAATGCGATCACCGGCAAGCACAGGGATTCCCGGACTCCGCGGATGAACTGACGGGCGTCCGGTTCGCTCGAGTCGACGATCACGAGGTCCGCCGTGGGCAGCGCTTCGCTCGCCCACGCCTCCGCCGGCGTACTCGCGCCCGCCACGGACGAGACGGTTGGAAGCGCCCCCAGGCAGGCCTCGACACCTCGCCTATATATCGAGTGTGGATCCAGAACGAATAGATGCGATTCGATCGCCACCGTGCCCCTTACTCAGGATTGTATTTTGGTTAGGGGGCGGGCGCAACGGGCGCTTGGGTGAGGGCTTTCACTCAATGAGCCACTTTTGAGAGGTTTTTGATGCCGCCGCTCCTCACCGTCAATGCAGTGTTAATGTGTCCTCACGCCGGCCAAGTCACGCTGATCCCGCGGCAGGTCCAGGTTCTGGCGCAGGGTGCCCCGATCCTCCGGCTGGTCGACCTGATCGGCGCACCGATCGTCGGTTGCACACAACCGCCGACGGGCGCGACCGTGCCGTGCACGCTCGTCGTGTCACCGCTGCCCGGGTCGAATTCGTTGACGGTGTCGATCAACGGCATCCCGGCTCTGATCGCGACCGCGACGGCGATCACCAATGGGGTGCCTCCGGGAGTGGTGACTGTGATCAGCCCCGGCCAGTTCGTCGTCGAAGGCTGAGCTTCGCGCGACGCGACGGGGGTCGTCGGTCAAGGCCCGAGCTTCACCGGTTGCCAGCTCGGATGCTCTCCCGTGTACGCAAGCATCCTCAGCTGGCGTGGCTTTGTCGGTTCAAGGCCAACGATCGATCCGATCGGTGTGTGGCACGCTGGGTCGCTCTCGACGACCGCGATCTCGAGGCTGTCCGAGCGCCATGCGACGTCGCAGCCCCGGAGCGGAAGCAGCCTCAGCTTCTTGAGCGAGAGGTCCTTCGGCGTCGTGAGCCCGACCCGGAAGGAACCGCCCCCGAGATCGGAGATCACCGCCATCGACGTGCCGTCCGGCGAGATTTGCGCCGCGAGCACCCCTTGGTCGGCGCCGGTCGGAGTCGCCAGCGTCCCATTGGTGCTCCACCGAGTCGGATTGGCCGCGAACGGGACCGTGGTCACGAATCGGAGCAGCCCGAAGGTCCCCGGTGCCGTGGTGCTCGCCGCCGAGACCAGCAGGAAGCGTCCGTCCGGCGACCATCCGATCTCGGAAAGGCTCCAACCGGCTACGTCGATGCAGCCGGGCGGCCCCTTCGTCGGGTTCGACACGGTCAGGAAGCACAGCGCGTCGGGTCCGCTGTCATGCCGGATGACCGCGAGCACGCGTTTGCCGGGACTCGGTGCGAACGCCGGATTGGTCCAGGTCACGCCGCTCGCGCCGGCGGTCAGCTGCGACGGCGCCTTGTTCGGATGCTTCACGTTGGTGGCGAGGAGAACCGGCCCGGTCGTATACACGACCGTTTTGCCGTCCGGACTCCATGTCGGGCTTGAGTCGGATCCATCCCCGAAACGCGCCACCTGAACGCCCGTGTAACCGGATATGACGCCGATGCCGGCTCCATCGTCGAACGCCAGGTCGGGGAAGCCCGCCGACACCGTCGTGCTCACCGTCGCTCCCGGCTTGACCTTGGTGCCGGCGGCTGGGTCGGTCGCGATCACGGTGCCCCGCTTGCCCGTGTCGATTATCCACGTCGCCGGGCCGGCCTTCAGACCCGCGCTCGTCAGCTTCGAGTTGTAGGCGTCCAGGGTCGCGCCCGCCGGCTTGGGCACCGCGACCGTCGCGGGGGCCCCGCTACCGCTGCCGCTCGGCGGAGCGGTGCTCGGGGTACTGGACTTTGAGGCGCTCGTCGCCGTCGTGCTCGTCGCTGCACGGTGAGGCTTGGAGGGCGGCGCGAGGAACACGTTCACCTGCGTGCCCGTATTGCGACGAGCGCCCGGGCTGGGAATCTGGTTCCCGATCACACCGTTGGGTTCGGGCTTGGGCAGCACCATGCCCAGCGTCAGTCCCGCCTTGCTGAGGATCTGATCCGCTTCGGTCACGGTCTTGCCCTTCAACTTCGGAACCGTGACCAGACCGGTGCCTCTCGCGATCAGGATCGCCACCGCGCTTCCCTTCTTCACGGAAGTCATCGGCTTGGGCGTCTGGCCGATTACCGAGCCGGGTGTCGCCGGGCTGGTTTCCGACTGCACGTTCGGATTGAGCATCAGTCCCTTCTGCTGCAGCATCTGTTCGGCGACGAACGCGGATTTTGCTCCGATCAGGTTCGGCACGGTGACCGTGTGTGGCTTCAAGGCGAGCCACAGCGCGATCCCGATCGCGATCAGCGGAATCAGGACCGCGAGCCACCACGGGAGCCACGGCCGTTGGCGGAACATCGCGTAGCGCGGTAACACCGGCGCCTCATCGCCCGCGACCCTTGCCGAGACCGTGAACCGACGGTACGCCGACCGGCCCAGCCAGATCTGCCGGTCGGGGCGAACTACGAACGGAATCGTGTCGGGTTCTCCGCCCGCCGGGATCGTGCGGACCACCGGTTGCGGCAGCTCGGCAGCCCCCCGGGTTGCGGCGTCGCTCGCCGCTTGGACCTTCTTGTCGACTCCCTGACGTGCGGCCGCCTCCTCCTTGGAAACCTCCTGTTGCGCGACCTGCTTGTGGATTTCCTTGACGCCCGGAGGTGGCTTCAGCAGCCGGGCAGCGTCCTTCGACGCATCCTTGCGAGCGCGCCCGACGAACGGAGCCACCGCGTGCCCGATCGCGCCCCAGGTCACCCGCCTCGTGCCGGCCTCGAAACGCAGGCCCTCTTCCTCACCGACGAGGAACACCTCGACGTCGGCCGTGGCGTTGGCCAGGTTGCCGACGGCGACGCCGAATGGCGCGCCGAGCCGACCACGAGCCATCTGCGGCGAGACGACGTAATCGATGTCGGCGTACGGCTCAATCGTCAGCGTCGCGTATGCGGTCGCGACGACCGTTCCCAACGAGGTCGAGACCGCCGTGACCGTGAGCTGCCACTCGCCCGCCTTCGCCGCCGGCGTACGCGGAGGATGCAACACGATCTGCGCGTCGAGCTCGAAGCTGTCGTGTCCGAGCGACAGGAGGTAGATATGTTCCGGCGCGACCGTGTACCAGTCCGGTTTCTCCTTGACCGTCTTATCGGTCGGATCCCGGAACGTCACGTGGAGCTTGTACTCATCGACGATGTTGCTCTCGTTGCGCACATGCGCGACCAGCACAGCTCGATTGCCGGGAGACACGGTGACGCGCGCGCCCGCCTCTCGAGCGCGATCGTCCTCCGGGGCCCGCACGGTCAGGATCCGCGACGGCGGCGCCAGCGGCTGCGTGGGCGCCTGCTCCTCGACCGCTGGCGGCGCGCCGTTACCCACGAGCGTGTCGGTCACGCCCTCACCTCCACCTGCTCTCCCGCGCGGGCGGGCTCGGGCGGCTGGTAGTGGCACCTCACGTTCACGGGCTTCTCGCGCTCGACGACTCTCTTGATCGACGCGACCTGGTCGTCGTCGATCGGCTGCGTCCACTGCACGACGAACGTTCCCGGCTCGGGTCGAACGCCGGCATCCGGCGGTGGGGCTGAGCCGACGACGCAGTAACCGCCATCCCTGACGATGAACACCGGGGCACCCGTGCCGTCCGGATCACCGTACATCAGCTCTAGCAGGAGCTGCAGGCCCCTCGCCGTGCCGCGCGAGCGGCTTATCTCGAGGGCGTTCTCCACCAATCTCTGCTGCCTGGTCCTCGGTAGGTGCTCCTCGAACGGGAGCCCGAGCCAGAGTGCCATTAGATGCAGCGCCTCCGCCGGGGCGAGCTTGGGATCGAGATGGGCGGGCAGGCAATCCAGTAGGGTGACGATCGGGTCGAGCACCTCCTCGAGCGCCTTGAGCATGCGCATTGCGAACTGTGACTCGCGATCGGCGGCCCCAGGCGGCCGCGAACCCGCCGTTTCCCAGCTCTCGCGGTACACGGCCGGCAGTCCGTTGCGCAGGTAAGCGCGCTCAGACGCCGATGGCGGCGCCGCGGGCCAGCGTCGCTCGGGTGCCCGGCGGCTGGTCGGCTGCGTCCCGGCGGTCACTGATCCTCCTCGTGCGCATGTCGCTCGGGCTTCGCGATCGCCTTGTGTGGCCCTGACACCACGACCTGCGCGCGGTCCAGCCTGTGTTGGCCGTCGATCTCCACCGGACCACCGAGCGTCCGGGGATCGCGGACCTTGATTGTCAAGGCCTCGACGCGCTTGACCCCGTACACGGAGTGGATGACCCCGTGTATCTCGCCCGGGTTCAGCGACCGGCCGAATCCCCAGCCTCGCTGCCCCGCGCGGACAGTCGCGCCGAACAGCGGATTGAGATACCGATTCAGGGCCGCGTTGATGTCACGCTGCACGCGCGTCAGCGAGCTTCGTGCAAACGCTTCGACGGTCACCTCGACCGTGACCTCGAGCAGCAGCGCCCGCTTCACCTCGACGACACAACCAAGCAGCCGGCGACGGTCAAGGTATGTGTGGACCTCGTCGAGCAACTGGCCGGTCGGCGTCACGTCGCGGACCGTCACGCCGCCTTCCGGGTTGTCGCACGCGCCCAGTATGTAGACGGTGATCGGATCCCTGTCCGCGACACACTTCGCTCGCCCGACCCGAATCGAGGCCTGCATCGCGAGATACTCGAAGTCTTCGACGGTCACGGCGCGGTGACGAGTGCGGAGCTCCTGCATCGCTCGCTGGCGAGCCAGATCGAGCGACCCGCCGTCGCGGCCACCCTGTGCCGGCAGCGGATTAGTCACCGTTGCGACTTCGGGGATCGAGCTGCGCAGCACGGTCAGCGAGTTCGCCTTCACGTTCCCGCGATGACCACCCCCGTGACGATAGGCCTTCATCCGGAGCTCGGATCCGCTTGGAGGCACGTCTCCGAGCCGCTCCCAATAGCCCCGGGTCTCGTGGCGCCGGTCTACCCTGTCCGTGGCCCGTGCGAGCGAAGCGTCCACGCGCCCAGCGGATGAGGATCCATCGGCTCGGGGCTGGTCGTTGCTTTCCTGGCCGTAGCCGTCGGGGAGACCCGGGAATGATTCGCTGCGGCTTCGCTGCTCAACCCGCTCCGGTTCCTCATCGGCGGGCTCAGGTCGCTCCGCAGGATGCTCGCCCTGGTGGTCAGGGTGTTCGTGGTCGTGGTTATGCCGGATCGCCGGTGGAAGGCAGATCTCGCCGGTGCTCGCGTCGAACGCGAAGTGCTTGCCGTTGTGCTGACAGCTTGCGAACGAGTCGCAGGGGTACCACGGCTGCCAGTCTTGCCGGCGCGGGTAGCGGACCTCGAGCACTTCCGGCGGGTCACGCTGCGGATCCAGCAGGAGAGCGGGGCCGTGGCGCAGCTTGCGCGTCTGCCCGGCGGTGCCGTCGCTCTCCGCCAGCCGCTCGCCCTGCTCCAGGATCATGTGAGCCGCCGGCAGGCTGGCGCCAACCGCGCTTGCGGTGAGGAACGAGATGTACGGGGGACTCCTGTACAGCCTCTTCTCGGCCCCATACCGGTTCGCCGGCTTACCTCCGCGGGTCGTGTCCTCTAGGCGACAGCAGAGCCAGTAGAGGTTCAGGTCCAGGCGGGTGTCGAGCGTGGTGCGGTCGGTGACCGGAGGCATCACCAGCTCTACGGACCCTGCCGCACAGTTGAATCCGGCGGTCGTATCCGCGATCACCTCGGCGACCGGTTGCCAAACGGCGTTCCCCTGCGATTCCTTCGCCTGCGACACGTACCAATGCAGCGGCGGATCGTCAGGGTCGATCCCGGTTCCGTGAGCTTCGGCGCACCGCGCGTCGACTCTGATGATCAAGCGGCTCAGGTCGTGCTCGAAGCCAAGGTACAGAGCCTGGTCGGTGACAGCGTCGAACGGCTGCTGCCGCGGTCCGGAGGGTTTCGCATTTCCATGGTCATCGACGTTCACCCGCTCGAGTCTGCTGCCCTGCTCGACCACGTACGCCACGGGTTTGAGCGCCGGGATCGTGAAGTCCTTCTGGATCTGAAACACGACCGGCTCCGCGTCCGGCGTCCTGGGCGTCGCCACCTCGGTCGCGAACGCCGGGATCTCGACCGGCTCAGTGGCTTCGTTCTTGAGGCGAAACCGGATGTCGGCGAAGGCCGCCTCCGGCGGATCGAGACCGAGACCAAGCAGGTCGAGCAACGCCAGGTGAATTTTGTCCGGCAGGCGGTTCAGCCTGTAGATGGTCATCTCGGTCATCCACGCGAACAGCTCGATCAACGTGATTCCCGGATCCGAGACGTTGTGCTCGGTCCAGCCGGTCAGGTCGCACGCAGCCATCACCTTCAGGCGCGCCTCCCTCACCAGATCGTTGAACGACCGATCGTCGAGGTTCAGCCCCGGCAGCGTCACGCTGGATCCTCCGCCGGCACGACGTAGAACGGATACACGAGGTTTCGGATTTCGTTGGTGTGGCGCAGCCGATAGCTCAACTCGATCTCGACCAGGCCCTCGTGCGCGTGGTCCAGATCGAATTCGATTCCCTCGACCTCGATCCGCGGCTCCCACCGATCGAGCGCGACGCGTATCTCGCGCTCGATCCGGCCGGTGGTCTGCGAGTCGACTCGGTCGAACGCCAACTCGTTCAACGCGCACCCGAACTCCGGTCGCATCGGCCGCTCGCCCGGCGCGGTCGAAAGGATCAGCAACACGGCCTGCGCCACGTCCTCGTCATCGCGGGCGAGCGCGAGCTTGCCGTCTTCGACGTGAAGCGGAAATGCGATGCCGGTGCCGAGTACCTCGCTCAACGCTTCACCCGAGCATGATCTGCGGAGCCGAGATCTGGACCATCCCCGAACCTTGAATCTGGATCATCGCTCCCTTGATAACGACCGAGCCGTCCGCTTCGAGGGACAACTGGCCACCGCCCGAAACCTTCGTCGTGGTGTCACCCTGAACCGTGGCCTGTGCACCCTGGACGGTCACAGCCTGTACCCCCTTTACGGTCATGTTCGTCGTCGACTGCACGACCGCGTCGCTCTCAGCCTGGGCGGTCAGCTTGGCACCGGCCTTCACCGTCAGATCCTGCCCGGCTTGGAATCCCACCGCCTGGTCACCCTGGACCGAGATCTGTTCCGCCGCCTGCGCGACGATCTGCTTGTCGCTGCGGAGCGCAAACGACCCGTCGTCGTGTACGAGCGTCTGCGGCTGGGCGTTGCCGTTCCACAGCGATCCGATGATGTACGGGTGCTCGTCGTCGCCGTGCTCGAACGCGAGCAAAACCTCGTCGCCGGGGATCGGCAGCATGAGCACACCGCGGTTGGCACCGGCCGACGGCGTGGCGATCCGCGCCCACCACCCCTCATGCTGATCGTCGAGCGCCGGATACCTGACCCGAACACGGCCCAGGCTCTGTGGATCACTGTTGTTGGTCACTACGCCGACCACCACGGAGTTCCGCCAGTTCGACCTCTGTGCCTCGGCGGTCAGGTCAACGAGGCCACGACCGGACTGCCCGGACACGCCGAGATGGGTGTAGTACCCGGTCCGAGCCCTGATCACGTGAACCGCCTCGGTCAGCGTGTATTTCCCGCCGAACCGCTCGCCCACACCGCTGATGTCGACGGTGGCTCCCGCGGTCAGCCGCGCGTCGCCGATCGCGACTCCTTCCGCCTCGACATAGGCGTTCGCGAGCCTCTGCGCGACGCCGCTGGCGACCGCATCAGCCTCCTCCTGGGTGCTGATCGGGTAATCGCACACGTTCACGGTGCCGCCACCGAAGGTGCTTGCGACCTGCGATTGGTCGAGTCCGATCGAGCTGGTCAGCTCCGGGGTGCGGGACTGGCCCACGATCGCCTGGTTCGCGACCGGATCCCACCCACGCACGTTGACCGACGAGACCTGCTGGACGGCGCTCACCCTGGGGCGGAACGACAGTAGCGTGGTCCCCCATGTGAGCGAGATGGCGGGGTCCTGTTGCTGAGGCTGTCGAAAGTTCAGCTCCTGCCCGTCGACCGTGACCTCGAAGCCGATCGCACTCGCAAGCCGCCAGAGGAACGCCCAGTCGGTTTCATCACTCTGCTGGATGAAGTCGATCGAACCGCCGACGTCGTCGATCGTGCCGGCTCGAAGACCCGCGTTGCTGGCAACCTGACGCGCGATGTCGGCGTACGTCATCTGCTGATACGTCTCGGTGCGCGGAACGCGGTTCATCAGATGCGAACGGTCATAGCCGCGGACGGCAAGAATCACCTCGTTCTCGGTGAACTCGGGCTCGAACGTAGTGATCTGTCCGTCGAACAGCGACGTCAGCGACGTGGCGCCAGGCGCGCCAAGGAGAACCACCAGATCGGACCCGATGTCGAACGTACCGGCGTCGATGTACTCGAGCAGCGGATCCGCGATCCGGATCGAGACGGTGTCGGCAAGTAGCAGATGGCTTTCGAGACGAAGCTCGAGGACCTGAGCCGCGAGCAGCGGATCTATCGCCTGACCGGCCACGCGGATCTCCAGGCCCGCGACCGTCGGCGCCATGCTCCCCGTCGCGCTCATGGCTGCAGCAGCGGCACCGACAGCTCGGTTCCGCTTTCGAGGGACAGTGGATCGTCAATCCCGTTCGCATGCGCGATCACCCGCCACCGGCCCGGGTCCTTGTAATGGGCGTAGGCGATGGATTGCAGGCTGTCGCCGGCGCGGACGATGTGAACCCGCATCCGCTCGGTCGCCCGGGTCGTGGGGTTCTGTGCCTTCGCGGGCGTGCCCTGGCCCGAGCGCGGATCCTTCTCGACCTGGATCAGAGTGAGCGCCGCGGTCGCGCGGATCGGTGTGCCGTCTGGCTTGAACATCGTGAACTGCACGTTCAACCGGCTGCACACGGCCTTGAAGCTCGTGAACGTTCCCCACGCGAACGTGATCGTCGGCGGCCGCGCCTGATTGCGCCGGCCCGCGGCGAGCGAGCTGTTCACTTCCATCATCGCGAACAGCGCATCGGTGGACGAGGTCACGTCGCCGCTGTCGGCGTCGGCATCGAACAGCAGGTTCAGCGTCAGCTCGCGGGCGTGTCCTCCGCTGAACTGCGGCGCCGGCAGGCTCGCGCCGACGACGGGCTTCACCGTCCACGCGTTCTCCTTGCTGATCGAATACTCGTTCGGGTTGAACAGACACGTGAGCGTCTGACCCCCTTCGATCTCGAGCCGCGCCTTCTGAAACCTGCTCTGATCCGCCGCCGCCATCAGCCCACCATCCCCTGGTGGCCGATCTCGAGTGACTCGGTGGCGGCACCGTTCGAGCCCGACGCCACATCCGGCCCCGACCACTTGATCGGAAACGGCGACGCGAATCCGAACGTCCGCACCGGAGACGCCGCCGAGTCGAGCAGCGTGATCGTCAGCCGGTCCTCCTGCGGACTGTCGAAGAACCACTTCAGCAACGCATCCTGGGCTGTGACACCCCGCCGGAGCGAGATCGTCGGATACCGCGCTCGTCCCCTCAGCTTGTGGACGAAGTCGTTGTTCCCTCCCTCCGCGTACTCCATCACCTCATACTCGACCGAAAGTCCCGTGCACTCGCAGAACTGACCGATCGTCACCCCCGAGATCTCGACGAGGAACGTCAGCTCCGGCAGCGCGTCGGGGATCGAGGCCACGCCCGACGAACCGCCTTGCCCGGCGACTGTGTTCGGAGCCATGTTTCAGCCCTCTCTCATTGGCGGAAGAACCTGCCCGTCAGGTCGCCCCGGCGTTCACGCTCGACAATCAGGTCGCGGCGAAGGCGGGAGAGAACTCGGTCATACAGCTCATCGAACCCCTCGCCGTCGTAAACGTTCGCTTCCTCCGACGAAGACGCCACATCGCCGTTGAAGAGCTCCGGGCCGAGCTCGATCTGGCGCGCGATGTACCGGGCGGTCTGCGCGCCCCGCGGCGCCGTCTGGCTCGGCGCTCGCGGGAACACCACCGTCGACCGACCGGTTGCGTCGACCCCGCGAGCGCCACCGGTTGCTCGCGCCAGCGCATGGCCGCTCGACCGGTTGGATGCAGCGCCGGCCGCGAAGAGCGGCACCCCTGGACCGGTTACGGGGTCGGGATTGGGGTTTGCATCGTTGGGGCCGTCGGCGGTAGCCACGGCGGTCGCGGGCTTTGTCGGCGGGGTGAGCGATGCCGGGGGGGCGGCGCGAGTGAAGGCGCGAACAACCGGCCGGCCGCGCCATTCGTGTGTGCGTTCCCGGCGGCTGAGGCGTGACGGTCTTGAACGCGAGACTTCTCGACCGGCCGCGCGTGAGGGCGCGCCGAGCTCGGGCCCAGCGTCTGCGGAGGGCACGCCCAGCCGGGCCAGCGCTCCCCCCGCAGACGCGCCTACCTCCAGCGCACTCGCTCTCGACATCGCTCCGGTCATGCGCGCGTCCCCGTGCCTCGTGGCCGACTCGTTGGTTGTGGTGTTCGGCGGAACCCCGGCGGGCACAGTTACCGCACGACGACTGGGTGGCGCCCCAGCGGCCGATCCCTTCCTGGCGAGCACCCTCGCGCGCCGAGGCTCGCCCGGCGACGCAGCCCTTTGCACGATCGGCCTCGCACCCCCTCCGTCTCGGCCGACCCGCTGGGCCGACTCCGGTACGTCTCCGGCCGCGATGTGCGCCGAGGCCCCAGGCGTCGCGTCACCCGCCCGCACCGGCGCCA
>Ga0335076_10005430_pt1 | contig 12887 bp, 10 predicted proteins | sample Lox_Sample_25_FD_206717 | JGI IMG/M metagenome (GOLD analysis project Ga0335076, IMG submission 206717) | Soil microbial communities from Loxahatchee National Wildlife Refuge, Florida, United States - Lox_Sample_2.5 | ecosystem: Environmental > Terrestrial > Soil > Wetlands | place: USA...
GTCGAGGTGGGTGTGGGTCGCCACCGCCAGCACCGGCTTATCGATCAGGAGCCGGGTCGCGTCGTAGAGGCTCGCGACGCCCATGCCGGTATCGATCAACAGGTCGCGGTCGCGGCCGCGCACGTGCCAGATGTTGCAGCGCATGAGCGGAATCACATGCGGCTCCCAGAGCAGCGTGATGCCGTCGCCGATCGATCGCGATTCAAACCAGCGTTCGGCGATCTTGAAACCCATAATTCGATCTCCCCATCCTTGGTGAAGGCGAGACTAGCGCGCCCGCGGCCCGCTGCGCAGCCCCCAACGCGACGATCCCGACCGGGCCCACTGGCGTCTCACGGCCTTTTGAGGCAGTGTGCGCGCCCCGGGGGGATGGCGTGGTCAGCGAACATAGGAACACCGAGGAAGGGCCGGTCCATTGGCGGAACCTGATCGCGGCCTGCGCCGCGGTCTGCGTGTTCGCGTTCTCCTTGGGCGAGGTCTTCCCGCTGCTTTCGCTCAACATGGAGCAGCAGGGCGTCAGCGCGCGGGTGATCGGTTTCAACACCGCGACCGCGATGATCGGCATCCTGGTGGCCGGCTTGTTCATCCCCAAGCTCTCCCATGCCTTCGGCGCGAAGCCGCTGGCGCTGACGATGGCCTTCGCGACCGCCGCCATCTTCCTGCTCTATCCGACCTTCCCCACGCTCTGGGCCTGGTTCCCGGTTCGGTTCTGCCAGGGCATGACGGTCGCGACCCTGTTCGCGCTCAGCGAGGCCTGGGTGCTGTCCAACGCCAAGGGCGCGCTGCGCGGGTTGATCGTCGGCATCTACGCGACCTGCATCTCCGCTACGTTCGGCGTCGGGCCGGCGGTGATCAGCTGGGTCGGCATCGAGGGCTTCCTGCCCTTCGGGATCGGCGCGGCGGTGCTGTGCCTCGCCGCCCTGCCGATCGCGGCGCTCTCGAGCGAGGCCAGCCACGCGGAATATGACCACGTGCCGATCTGGCAATTCATGCCGCGGGCGCCGCTGCTGCTGGGGGCGATCTTCGTGCATGCGATCTTCGACGGCGGCATGCTGGGCTTCCTCTCGGTCTATGGCGTCCGGAGCGGCATGGATGTCGCCGAGGCGGCGCGGCTGCTGACCGTGCTCTCCTTCGGCAACGTCGCCTTCCAGATCCCGATCGGCTGGATCGCCGGCAGGACCTCGAAGCCGATTGCCATGCTGGTCTGCTTCGCCGTCGCCTCGGTCGGCCTCTTCCTGCTGCCGCTCGCCATCACCGCCGCCTGGGTCTGGCCGCTGCTGCTGGTGCTCGGCGCGGCCGGCTTCGGCATCTACACGATCGGCCTCGCGATGCTGGGCGACCGCTTCACCGGCGCCGAGCTGATCGCCGGCACCTCGGCCTTCTCGACGGTCTGGGGCTTGGGCGCGCTGACGGGATCGGTGGTCTGCGGCTTCGCCATGGATCTCCTGGGACCGCGCGGCTTCCCCGAGGCGCTGCTCGCGATCTTCCTCGCCTATCTCGCGGTCCGGCTGGCGATGCGGGGCGCGCGCTAGTCTAAGTCATCAGGCTCTTCAAGCTGCGGCCCTCGGCGAAGTGCCAGACCAGCAGCGCGGGCACGCCCAGCATCAGCTCGCGCGCCCGGGTCGCCAGCGAGAGCGCCAGCGCGAAATCCGGCGAGAGGCCGAGCACGCCGCCGAGCATCACGAAGCCGCCCTCCTGCAGGCCCCAGCCGCCGGGCAGGATGAAGGCCGCCGCACGCAGCGCGCCGACGATGCCGATCAGCATCGCGCCGTCCGAAAGCAAGATCGGCTGGCCCATCAGCAGCGCCGCGACCCAGAGCTCCGCCACCAGTGCGCAGCGGGTGAGGCAGCGGATGGCGCAGGCGGCGGCGAGGCGCAGCGGGCGATCGTGGATCGTGCGCAAGGTGCGGTCCATGTCGGCGGCGCCGGCATGGAGCCCCGCCCAGCGCGTCGCACCGCCCGCCACGCGCCCGCCGGAGCGGGTGAGGAAGCCGAAGGCGCCGGCGCGCTGCACCAGCAGGAAGGCGGCGGTCGCCACCGCCAGCACGGCGGCGCCGGCCACCGCCGGCCAGAGCAGGCTCGTCCCCGCCTTCAGCAGCGCCAGGAGCGCCACGCCGCCGGCGGCCCAGACCGCGAGCATCACGCTCTGTACGGTGAGATCGACCACCGCCAGCGAGGCGGCGTCCGCAGTGCGGGCGCCGGCGCGGATCAGCAGCCGCGCCTTCACCAGCTCCGCGGCGACACCGGCCATCGGCAGCAGGGTCTCGACCGAAAAGCCGATCCAGACCGCATGCAGGAAGACCGCGAAGCGCGGCCGCTGCGCCTCGGGGACCGGGTGGCGCCAGGAGAAGGCGATGCCGAAGAGATGCGGCGCGTAGACGAGCGGCAGCAGGAAGACGCCGACGCCGAGCGTCGCCATCGCCCCGGCGATGGTGCCGAAGCCGCGCCAGACCACGAGGACGATGGCGAGCGCGAGCCCGAGGACCAGGGCGAGCGTCGCGGCGATGCGCACCTCGGCGCCGCTCCGGGCTGCGTTCTTACGGCACGACGCGCACGGCGCCACGGGCGGCGCTGGTGGTCAGGGCCGCGTAGGCGCGGAGCGCCTGGCTGACGCGGCGGTGCCGCTTCTCCGCGGGCTGCCAGCCCGTCTTCCCTTTGGCGTCCATCGCGGCGCGGCGCTTGGCGAGCTCGGCCTCACTGACCGCGAGGTTGATGCTGCGGTTCGGAATGTCGATCTCGATCCGGTCGCCCTCCGCCACGAGCGCGATCGCGCCGCCTTCCGCCGCTTCCGGCGAGACATGGCCGATCGAGAGGCCGGAGGTGCCGCCGGAGAAGCGGCCGTCGGTCACCAGCGCGCATTGCTTGCCGAGGCCCTTCGACTTCAGGTAGCTCGTGGGATAGAGCATCTCCTGCATGCCGGGGCCGCCCTTCGGGCCTTCGTAGCGGATGACGACCACGTCGCCGGCCTTCACCTTGTTGAGGAGAATGCCTTCGACCGCGGCGTCCTGGCTCTCGAAGATCTTCACCGGGCCGGAGAACTTCAGGATCGATTCATCGACGCCCGCGGTCTTCACGATGCAGCCGTCGAGGGCGATGTTGCCGTAGAGCACGGCGAGGCCGCCATCCTTGCTGAAGGCGTGCTCGATGTCGCGGATGACGCCCTTCGACCGGTCGAGGTCGAGGCTGTCGAAGCGCTGGTTCTGGCTGAACGCCGTCTGGGTCGGCACGCCGCCGGGCGCCGCCTTGAAGAAGTGGTGCACCTTCGGGTCGTTGGCACGGGTCACGTCCCACTGGTCGATGGCGTCGCCCATGGTCGCCGCATGCACGGTGTTGACGTCGCGATGGATGAGGCCGCCACGGTCGAGCTGGCCCAGGATCGACATGATGCCGCCGGCGCGGTGCACGTCCTCGATATGCACGTGGGAGACCGCCGGCGCCACCTTGCAGACGTTGGGCACGCGGCGCGACAGGCGGTCGATGTCCTTCATGGTGAAGTCGATCTCGCCCTCGTAGGCGGCGGCGAGCAGATGCAGCACCGTGTTGGTCGAGCCGCCCATGGCGATGTCGAGAGTCATCGCATTCTCGAAGGCGGCAAAGTTGGCGATCGAGCGCGGCAGCGCGGTCTCGTCGTCTCCTTCGTAAAACCGCTTGGTGAGCTTCAGGACCGTGCGCGCCGCCTCCAGGAACAGCTCCTTGCGATCGGCATGGGTGGCGAGCGTGGTGCCGTTGCCGGGCAGTGCCAGGCCCAAGGCTTCCGTCAGGCAGTTCATCGAGTTCGCCGTGAACATGCCGGAGCAGGAGCCGCAGGTCGGACACGCGCTGCGCTCGATGACGGCGACTTCCTCGTCGGTGTTCTTGTCGTCGGCCGCCGCCACCATGGCGTCGATCAGGTCGAGCGCCTTCAGCTTGCCGTCCTTCATGACCAGCTTCCCGGCCTCCATCGGCCCGCCGGAGACGAAGACCGTCGGGACGTTGAGGCGGAGCGCCGCCATCAGCATCCCGGGCGTGATCTTGTCGCAATTGGAGATGCAGACGAGGGCGTCGGCGCAATGCGCGTTCACCATGTACTCGACCGCGTCGGCGATGATCTCGCGCGAGGGCAGGCTGTAGAGCATGCCGTCATGGCCCATGGCGATGCCGTCATCGACCGCGATGGTGTTGAACTCCTTGGCGACGCCGCCATTGGCCTCGATCTCGCGGGCGACCAGCTGGCCGAGATCCTTCAGGTGCACGTGGCCGGGCACGAACTGGGTGAAGGAATTGGCGATGGCGACGATGGGCTTGCCGAAATCCCCGTCCTTCATGCCGGTGGCGCGCCAGAGGCCGCGGGCGCCGGCCATGTTGCGGCCGTGGGTCGAGGTGCGGGAACGGTAGCTGGCCATCGGCGGCGGTCTCCATCTGGGGTCCCACCGCGGATCGGCAGGGCCGTGGTTAAGCACTCTATGAACTTCGAGTTATCATAGTAAGCCTTTGCCAACCAACCAGAAATCGGCCCGTCGAATCCATGGCGAAAGCGCGGGGCTGCGGCGCGCCGGCCGCATACGGATACCCCGGTTTACGGCGCGAAATGTTCCTGGTAGTTTCCGCGCCGATTTTCCCAAACAGATCAATCGAATGAGCGATTTCTCCGATGAAGATCAACGGCAACGCCATTAAACCCGGCAACATCATCGAGCATCAGGGCAAGCTTTGGCGCGCCGTGAAGACCATGCACACGCAGCCCGGCAAGGGCGGCGCCTATCTGCAGGTCGAGTTGAAGGACATCCGCACCGGCACCAAGCTCAACGAGCGCTTCCGCTCCTCGGAGACGGTCGAGCGCGTGCGCCTGGACGAGCACGAGTACCAGTTCCTGTTCTCCGCCGGCGACGACTACACCTTCATGGAGCAGGAGACCTACGAACAGATCACGCTCAATGCCGAGCTGATCGGCGATCCGGCGGTGTTCCTGCAGGAGGGCATGGTGGTGACGGTCTCGAGCTACGAAGGGTCGCCGATCTCGGTCTCCCTGCCGGAAACCGTGATCATGGAGATCGTCGAGGCCGATGCCGTGGTGAAGGGGCAGACCGCCTCCTCTTCCTATAAGCCGGCGAAGCTCGAGAACGGCGTCCGCGTGATGGTGCCGCCGCATATCGGCTCCGGCACCCGCATCGTGGTCAACACCGCCGATGCGAGCTACGTCGAGCGCGCCAAAGACTGAATTCCGAGGACCGACCAGACATCATGGCGACCCGTTCCGCCATCATCAACGTGATGGCCAAGGCCGCCGACAAGGCGGCGCGCTCCCTGAAGCGCGACTTCGGCGAGATCGGCCAGCTCCAGGTCTCGCTGAAAGGCCCCGGCGACTTCGTCACCAACGCCGACCTGAAGTCCGAGCGCACCCTGCGCGAGGAGCTCTCGAAAGCGCGCCCGGCTTTCGGCTTCCTGATGGAGGAGAGCGGCGCCAGCGCCGGCACCGACGCCGACCACCGCTGGATCGTCGATCCCCTGGACGGCACCACCAATTTCCTGCACGGCCTGCCGCATTTCGCGATCTCGATCGCGCTGGAGCACAAGGGCGAGATCATCGCCGGCCTGGTCTACGACCCCGCCAAGGACGAGATGTTCTGGGCCGAGAAGGGCGGCGGCGCCTTCTGCAACGACCGGCGCATGCGGGTCTCGGGACGGAAGCACCTGCCGGAATCGCTGCTCGCGACCGGCATCCCCTTCATCGGCCACGGCGACCATGCGCGGTTCGGCCGGCAATTGAGCGCCGCCATGCGCGAGACCTCCGGTGTGCGCCGCTTCGGCGCTGCGGCGCTCGACCTCGCCTATGTCGCCGCCGGACGCTATGAGGGCTTCTGGGAAGAGGAGCTCTCGCCCTGGGATCTCGCCGCCGGGCTGCTGCTGGTGAAGGAAGCCGGCGGCTATGTGAGCGACATGAAGGGCGGCCAGACCATGCTGCAGTCCGGCTCGATCCTCGCCAGCAACGGCTCGCTGCACGCTCCGCTCCAGGCGCTGCTCGGGAGCGTCTGAGCGCGGCGCGCAGAGGTCGAGGCGGCGGTCGAGTCGGGACCGACGATCTCTTGATGGGCGGGAAAACCCAAAGCGTGCAGCGGCTTGCGCTGTCCGGAACATCGTTGTGGGTTTTCAAGGGGATGCGTTATAGTTCCGCATCGTCTTCGACAGGGATGTCTCGCGGACAGGCAATGATGACGCTCCGGGCTGGTCGACGCGCCGTTCAACTCAGTTTCGCCGCGCTGCTCGGCGTCGCCGGCTCGGCCTTGCCGGCCGCCGCGCAGAGCTATCTCGCGGACAGCAACAACAGCTCGGTCACCGTCGATTACAGCGTGCTCGGCCAGCCGAACCCGGCCGGCGCGCCCGGCATGGTGACCCGCGCGCCGCTGCCGATGGGCGCGCTGCCTGCGGCAAGCTGCAATTGCGGCGCGGCGCCGCTCGGCGTGATCGCTTCGGCGCCGCAGCCGACCTTCAACAGCCCCTATGGCAACACCCAGGCGATGCAGGCGCCGGCGGTGCCGCCGGGCTTCCTCACCTATGCCCAGGCGGTCGGCGCCGGCGGAAGCAGCTCCGGCCAGCGCGTAGTGCTGCGGGCACCCGGCGGAACGTCGGGTGCGAGCATGGCTGCCGCGCCGTCGACCGAAGGCGTCACCTCGGCGTCGAGCGCCGCCGCCGCGCCACTGGCGCCAACCACCGAAACGGCGAACGAGGCCGGCGCGACAACGGGCACGAGCGCGCCGCTGCCCGCGACCACGCAGACCCAGACCGCCAATGCCTCCGGCGCAAGTTCGGGCGAGGCCACGGCTCCGAGCACCGGCGGCGAGACCGGCACGGCTACGCCGCCCAGCCAGCCCGACCAGATGCCGCAGAGCGTGCCCTCCCCGGTCGAGCAGCCGGCCACGGGGCAGAACGCCGCGCCGACGCAGCCGACCGAGGGAACCACCGCGGCGCCTGCCACTGAGAACGCGCCGGCGGCGGCGGCGCCTGCGAACCCGCCGGCCGCACCTGCCGCGCCTGCGACTCCGCCGGCCGCGACCGCCGACAACAGCGCGGCGCAACCGGCACCCTCCGGCAACGACCAGCAGGCCGCGGTGACGCCACCGGCCCCGGCGAGCGCGCCCGCCGCCAATGCCCCGGCCACCGGCGGCCTCCCCGCGGGCGCGACGCGGATCCTCTACACCAGCGATGCCGACGACGTTCCGGGCAATGCCACGGCCGAGCTCGACAAGATCGCCCAGCAGATGCAGGCCGACGAGAACATGCGGGTCCAGGTCATGGCCTATGCCGCCGGGACCGAGGACACCGAGAGCAAGGCGCGCCGCAAGTCGCTGGCCCGCGGCCTCGCTGTCCGCAGCTACCTGATCAAGGCGGGCGTGCGCTCGACCCGGATCGACGTCCGCGCCCTGGGCTCCAAGGCGGAAGGCGGACCGGCCGACCGTGTCGATATCATTCCGGCCTCGTGACCCCCGAACAGATAATGGGCGCGGGGCCGCCATCCCGAGCTGACATCGAACTCGACACCTCCCTTGGACTCCAGCGATAGACAGAGCCCATGAGTCGCCCAACACGCCAGCTCATTTGGATGATCATCGGCCTCGTCGCCGCTGGCTTCATCACCGTTCTCCTCTGGGACCGCATCCTGACCGCGTTCTGGCATAACGCGCCGCTGAACGCCTTCATCCTCGCAGTGCTCGCGGTCGGCATCGTCTATCTGTTCTGGCAGGTGATCCGGCTCAACTCCGACATCTCCTGGATCGAGAACTTCCGCACCGGCGGCCATCGCCTCTCCACCGCACAGCCGCGGCTGCTTGCGCCGATGGCGGCGATGCTGAAGGACAAGACCGGCGGCAAGTTGACTCTCTCCGCCTCCTCGATGCGGACCCTGCTGGACGGCATCGCCTCGCGCCAGGATGAGAGCCGCGAGATCTCCCGCTATCTCGGCAGCCTGCTGATCTTCCTCGGCCTGCTCGGCACCTTCTGGGGACTGCTCGGCACCATCAGCGCCGTCGCGACCGCGATCACCGAGATGAAGGTCTCCAGCAACGGCGATCCCGCCAGCATGTTCGAGAGCCTGAAGCAGAGCCTGGAAGGCCCGCTCTCCGGCATGGGCATCGCCTTCTCGGCCTCCCTCTTCGGCCTCTCGGGCTCGCTGCTGCTCGGCTATCTCGACCTGCAGGCGGGCCAGGCGCAGAACCGCTTCTTCAACGAATTGGAAGACTGGCTCTCGGGCCAGACCCGGCTCTCCGCCGGCGGCCCGCTGATGGAAGGCGACACGCCGGTGCCGGCCTACATCCAGGCCCTGCTGGAGCAGACCGCGGAGAGCCTCGGCGAGCTGCAGCGCACGATTTCGCGCTCCGAGGAAGGCCGCCATCAATCCGCCGCAAACTTCAAGCTTCTTGCGGACCAGATGATGGCCCTGACCGACCAGCTCCGCACGGAGCAGCAGCTGATGCAGCGCCTCGCCGATTCCCAGGGCGAGATGCGGGTCTTCCTGCAGCGGTTGGGCGAACTCGGCGCCAGCGGCGGCTTCGGCCTCGACGCCAACAGCCGCAACCACCTCCGCAACATCGACGGCCTGCTGAACCGCCTCGCCGAGGATCTCGCCCAGGGCCGCACCATCGCCGTCCAGGACCTGCGCTCGGAGATCAAGGTGCTGACCCGCACCATCGCGGTCGCCGCCGGCCTCGAACGCGGCCAGCAGTAGGGCCGCACCATGGCCATCAGCCGCCGCGCACGCCATGTCGAAGCCTGGCCCGGCTATGTCGACGTGCTCTCGACGCTGCTGATGGTCATCGTCTTCGTGCTGATGATCTTCGTGGTGGCGCAGCTCTATCTCAGCCAGGCGCTGAGCGGCAAGGACCAGAGCCTCGCCAAGCTCTCGCAACAGATCGCCGAGCTGAGCGACATGCTCTCCATGGAGCGCGGCAACTCCCAGCAGCTGAAGGTGCAGCTCTCCCAACTCTCCTCGGCGCTGGCGAAGTCGACCAAGGATCGGGATACCCTGCAGAACCAGCTGACCGTGGTGATCGGCGAGCGCGACACCCTGAAGGCCCAGCTCGGCGACGCCCAGGCGAAGGCCGCCCTCGCCGACGAGAAGCAGAAGCAGCTCGAGGACGCCTATAAGACCATCGAGGCCGACAAGGAGAAGGTCACGGCCCTGCTCTCCGACATCGCGGCGCTGGAGAGCCTGCGTGACGATCTCCAGAAGCAGAAGCTGGCCGCCGACGAGAATGCGAAGCAGATATCCGACCAGGCCCAGGCCCAGGTCGAGCTCCTGAACCAGCAGATCCTGGCGATGCGCGACCAGCTCGCCCAGATCTCGGCGGCGCTCGACGCCTCGGAGCAGAAGAGCAAGGAGCAGCAGGTCCAGATCGCCGATCTCGGCTCCAAGCTCAACGCCGCCCTCGCCTCCAAGGTCGAGGAGCTGGCGCGGTATCGCTCCGAGTTCTTCGGGCGCTTGCGCGAGGCGCTGGGCGACCGGCCGGACATCCGCATCGTCGGCGACCGCTTCGTGTTCCAGTCGGAGGTCCTGTTCCAGAGCGGCTCGGCCGACATCGATCCCGCCGGCCAGCAGCAGCTCGATCTCCTGGCGACCACCCTCATCCTGATCATGAAGGAGATCCCGGACGACCTGAATTGGGTGCTCCGGGTGGACGGCCACACCGACAAGCGGCCGATCTCCAGCTCGAGCTACGCCTCGAACTGGGAGCTCTCGACCGCCCGCGCCATCGCCGTCGTGAAGTACCTCGCCAGCAGGGGCATCCCGGAGAACCGCATGGCCGCGGCCGGCTTCGCCGAGTTCAGCCCGCTCGACCCCGGCGACAGCGAGGACGCCTACACCAAGAACCGCCGCATCGAGTTCAAGCTGGACCAGCGGTGACGCGCTGGCGCATGAGCTGCGCCGCGAGATACCAAAGCACTGCCGCCAGCACGATGGCACCGCCGGCCAAGGCCGCGGGGCCGGGGCGCTCGTCGAACAGCAGCCAGACCCAGACCGGCGCCAAGACAACGTCGAGCATGCCGATGAGCCCGGCCTCGCCAGAGGGGATGTAGCGGCCGCCGACCAGGAAGAGGACGTAGGCCCCGGCGGTGGTGGCGATGCCGAACATCGCCAGGATGACGAGCTGGTGCGGGTCGGGGACCTGTGCCGAGGCGAGCGGCCAGAACAGGATGGCACAGAGCAGCGCGCCGCCGCCGTTGACCGGCGCCATCTCGAGCGACGGATACCGCCGCGCCATCACCAGCTGGACGCCGAAGGTGAAGGTCATCAGCAAGGCCACCGCATCGCCGAGCGCATCGTCCAGCGTGGGTGCCGCGCCGGCCATCAGGGCGATGCCGAGGAAGGCGACGCCGCTGGCGATCATCATGCGCCGACTGGGTCGCTCGCCGTTCCAGAGGAAGCCGATGCCCGCGGCGATGAAGGGCACGGTGGCATAGACGATCATCACGTTGGCGACCGTGGTCAGCTTCACCGAGACCACGAAGGACGTCATCGACACCAGCGCGATCGGAATCGCCACCAGACCCGGACGCCCAAGCCGATGGAGCGCGCGGAAGGTCCGCCCCCGGTGCCAGGCGATGACCACCACCGCCAGGGCCAAAGCCGAGAAGACCGAGCGCCAGGCCACCATGGTCCAGAGGTCGAGGTCGAGCGCCCGGACGAAGACGCCGCCGGTGCTCCACAGCACCGCCGCCGCGGCGACCAGGGTCGCTCCGTAAGACCGGCTTCCGACCCAGGACATCTTCCCCTCCCCCTCGCTGCAGCGACTATAGAGCTAGCGCAGGGCGCGGCCAGTATCTGTCAGGATGCCGGCCGACGCCCGGCGTCGTAGCCGTAAGAGAGCGCATGGTAGAGCGGCTCGGGGCAGATCAGCCGCGACGTGCCTGCGGCCAGCAGGGCGGCTGCCATCAGGGGCATCGCCATGCCTCGGTCGCTGGTCATTTCCAGCACGATCACGAAAGCCGTCAGCGGCGACTGCACCACGCCCGCGAAATAGGCGACCATCGCCAGCAGGGCCACGGCCTGCACGTTCGCCTCGGGCAGGATCGCGTGCACGATCGCGCCGAAGGCGGCGCCGACCGAGAGCGAGGGCGAGAACAGGCCGCCCGGAATGCCGCTGACGGAAGAGAGCAGGGTGGCGACCAGCTTCGCCGGAGCATACCAGAGCGGCGGCAGCGCGCCGGTCTCGAGCACGGTCCGGGTCTGGGCATAGGCGGTGCCGTTGGCGAAACCGGACGTGGCGAGCCCGAGCGCCGCCACGATGAGTCCGCAGCCGGCGGCAAAAAGCAGCGGCCGCCGCCGCGCAACCCCCAGCCAGCCGCCGCGCGCGGTCGACACCACGATGACGCCGCGGCTGAAGAGCCCGCCCAGAGCGCCGCAGAGGACCCCGCAGACGACGACGGCGATCCAGTCGGTCACGTCGGAGAGCTGGGTCGAGACCTGGCCGAAATAGCTGTAGTCGCCGATGAAGGCGAGGCTGGTGAGGCCGGCCAGGATCACCGCTGCGACCACCAGGACGTTCATCCGCCGGTCGAAGGCCTTCGCCATCTCCTCGATCGCAAAGACGATGCCGGCCAGGGGGGTGTTGAAGGCACCGGCAACACCCGCCGCGGCGCCGGCCAGGATCAGGCCGGGCTGCCGTCCGATCCCGGCGAAGCGGCCGATCGCGAACATGATGGCGGCGCCGACCTGGACGGTCGGGCCCTCGCGGCCGGTCGAGGCACCGATCGCGAGGCCGAGCATGGTGAAGACGATCTTGCCGAGAGTGACCCGAGCGCTCATCAACCGGGAGCGATGCGCCTCATCGACGCTGCGCCGGGCAGCGATCGCCTGGGGGATGCCGCTTCCTTGCGCGCCGTCGAACCAGGTCCGTGTCAGCCAGGCGACCAGGGCGAAGCCGAGCGGGGTCAGCAGCAACGGCGACCAGGGCCAGCGGGTCGCCGCCGCATGGAATGCCGCCTGGGCGAGATCGGCCCCCTTGGCGAAGCCGACGGCTGCGGCGCCTACCGCAACCGCGCCGGTCAGGAAGACCGCCCGCCGCCGCCAGACGACGGGCGAGATCAGCGCCGCCTTGGTTCTCCGCCAGCCGAGTTTCGGCTTCGACTGGTTTCCCAAAGTAGAGCCCTATCCTATTGGATTTAAACTATTCCGCGGCGCCCTGAAGTTCGCGTATCTTGCCGAGCTTCGCCCGGTTGGCGGCGGAGACGACGGCCTTCAGGCTGGCGGTGACGATGTTGGCGTTCATGCCGACGCCGAAGACCGTGCGGCCGTCCTTCAGCCTGGTCTCGAGATAGGCGACGGCATTGGCGTCGTTGCCGAGGCCGACCGAGTGCTCGCGGTAATCGATCACCTTCAGCTCGACCCCGCTGTGCTTCTTCAAGGCATCCATGAAGGCATCGATCGGGCCATTGCCCCGGCCGGTGATCTTCACCTCCGCCCCGTTCTCGCGGAGGGTCGCGGTCAGGTTCCGCACTTCGCTGGCATGGGTGTCGGTGGCGATCTGCTGATCGACGAAGCCGTAGGGCTCCTCGAGGCCGAGATACTCGTCGTTGAAGGCGCGCCAAATCATCTCGCTGGAGATCTCCTTGCCGCTCTGGTCGGCCATCTCCTGGACGATCTGGCTGAACTCCATCTGGAGCTTCCTGGGCAGGCTGAGGCCGTAGTCCTTCTCCATGATATAGGCGACGCCGCCCTTGCCGGATTGGGAATTGATCCGGATGACGGCCTCGTAGTCGCGGCCGACATCCTGCGGGTCGATCGGCAGGTAGGGGACTTCCCAGAGCCCGCTGTTCGACTGCTTCATCGCCGCGAAGCCCTTCTTGATCGCGTCCTGGTGCGAGCCGGAGAAAGCGGTGAAGACCAGGTCGCCGCCGTAGGGGTGGCGCGGATGGACC
>Ga0335076_10005431_pt1 | contig 12885 bp, 13 predicted proteins | sample Lox_Sample_25_FD_206717 | JGI IMG/M metagenome (GOLD analysis project Ga0335076, IMG submission 206717) | Soil microbial communities from Loxahatchee National Wildlife Refuge, Florida, United States - Lox_Sample_2.5 | ecosystem: Environmental > Terrestrial > Soil > Wetlands | place: USA...
TGTCCCACGGCGAACTGGCGGCCAGCGGCAGCGCCGAGGAGCTGAGCAAGGACAGCGCCCTGCTCGCGGCCAGCTACCTCGGCGAGACCGGCACGTCGGGCTGATCCCCGCCCTGCCCGCCGCCGCGGTGGCCGGGTCGACCACGCGCACCTCGGCGCCGGGCAGCGGCGTGCCCGCCGAGACGAGCCGGTCGGGTCGGGCGGCGTCCCGGTGCGCCTGCGGGGACAGCGCGCTGATCACGCCGGCCAGCTCGGTCTGGCCGTAGACCTGGACGAAGTTCAGCTCGGGCCACGCCGCGAGCGCCTGGCGCAGCATCGGCAGCGGCATCGGCGCGGCCCCGTAGAGCAGGTACTTCAGCCCGCTCAGCGCGGTGATCGCCGTATCGCCCGCGGCGAGCAGGGCGGCTATCACCGCGGGCACCAGGAACGCGTGAGTGGCCCCGGCGGAGAACGCCGCCAGCAGCGACGCCGGGTCCGGCTCGCGGGTGAACGTGCTCGCCGCTCCGGCGTAAACGCCGAACAGCGCGTAGCTGGTACCACCGACGTGGAACAGCGGCATCGCGACCAGGTTGCGGTCATCCGGCCCCAGGGGCGCCACCGGAACCGCGTTGCGGGTGTGCTCGACGATGTTGCGGTGTGACAGCATCACGCCCTTCGGCCGGCCGGTCGTGCCGGAGCTGTACATCACCAGCCACAGATCGTCCCCGGTCACCTCGGGGCGGCGGTCGGCCGGGCGGGCGGCGGCCAGGAACGCCTCGTAGCCGTCGTCCGGGCCGCCGACCGTGATCACGTCGGTGACCCGGGGGATCCTGTCCCGGATGGCGTCGACCGCGGGCAGCAGCTCCGCCCCGGCGAACAACACGCTGGCACCCGAGTCGTTGAGCACGTAGTCCAGCTCGCCGGCCGCCAGCCGCCAGTTGACCACGGCGCTGGCCGCGCCGAGCAGCCCCGCCCCCAGCGACACCTCCAGGCACGCCGGGTTGTTCTTGTCCAGGAACGCAACCCGGCCACCGGGCCCGATGCCGCGCGCGGCCAGGCCGCCGGCGGCCCGCCGGATCCGGTCGTGCCACTGCCCCCAGGTCCACCGCACCTCGCGGTAGGTCAGTGCCTCCGCGTCCGGCCGCACCGCGGCCCAGTGCGCGAGCGCGTCGGTCATGAACTCCATCTCCGGCGGCGCCACTACGGTCACGATGTCTCCCTCCGGCCGCCCCGCGGCCCCCGGCCAGACCCGCGGCCCACTGCCAGCGTGGCCGGTCCGGCACCGGCTGGCAACCTCGGTGTTTCAGCGCCGTACCAGCGGCGCTTCAGCGCTGGCAGGCACGGTGACGGGAGAGCTATTCCAGGGCGCGGCGGGGTCGTGCCATCACCAGGGGGCAATTCTCGATGATCAGTCATAACATCCATACCGCGCTGGCGCACGAGCGGGTCAGCACGTTCCTGACCGAGGCGCAGGCCGCCCGCCGGGCCAAGCAGGCGCGGCCCGCCCGTCCGCGGGCTGGCTGGGGGCGGGCTGGCTGGGGGCGGGCTGGCTGGGGACGCCGGCCCGCGCGGCCGCAGCCTGTGGCGGAGGGAACGCCGGCCGTGCTGCGCGACGGCTCGCAGGTGCAGATCCGGCCGGTCCGCGGTTCTGACGCACCGCTGCTCGCCGACGGCTTCGCCCGGCTCAGCGCCCGATCCCGCCAGCAGCGGTTCCTGTCGCCCAAGCACTCGCTGTCAGAGGCCGAACTGCGCTTCCTCACCGAGGTCGACCACCACGACCACGAGGCCATCGGCGCCCTCAGCCCCGCCGACGGGCGCGGCGTGGGCATCGCCCGCTACGTCCGGGATGCCGACGATCCGGAGGCGGCCGAGATCGCCGTCACCATCGCCGACGACTGGCAGGGCCGCGGCCTGGGCACCGAGTTGCTCGCCCGGCTGTCCGATCGAGCCCGCCAGGAGGGCATCCGCCGCTTCACCGCGACGGTTGCCTACGGCAACGCGGCGATGGCCGCGCTGCTGCAGAACATGGGCGCCGAACTCGCCGGACACGGCCCCGGCACGGTGGACTACGTGGTCGACCTGAATCGCCCCGGGGAGTACGGCCTGGACTGGTGGTTCCGCAGCGCGGACGACGACCGCGCCGTCAGCTCCCGCTGAGGGCGGAGCCCGCGACGGGATCGTAGTAGTGGGCGTACTGCCAGAGCCCGCGCGTGACGAGCACGTCGTCGGTGAGCGGACCGAACCGGCCCGGCGCGAGGTCGGTCATCCCCGGCGGCGGCGTCTCGCCGGTGATCCAGGCGGCCAGGGCCTCGCCGAGCGCGAGCGAGGACGAGAACCCCGAGCCGTTGCACCCGCTGGCCACCCACAGGCCGGGTAGGTCCGGTACGGGGCCGGCCACGAAGCGGCCGTCGGGGCTCATGGTGAACAGCCCGCCGCGGTGATCGGCCACCGGGGCGGTGCTGGCGGCCGGCGCCTCGTCCGCGACCTGGCCGGCCAGCCGGCGCAGCACGCCGAGGTCCAGCGGCACGTCATCGGTGCTGAACGAGGCGGGCTGCCGTTCCGGGTCGACCGGCAGCGGGCCCGGCTCGAACCCGCCGGCCATGAGCCCGCCACGGGCCGGGCGCAGGTAGACGGCGGCATCGACCACCCGCACGATCGCGTCGGCCGGGTCGACGTGCGCCGTGGGCTCGGTGATCAGCAGCTGATGGCGGACCGGGGCGACCGGTACCCGGGCTCCGGCCAGCCCGGCCACCTGCCTGACCCAGCCGCCCGCCGCGTCCACGACCACCGGGGCGGCAATCGACCGGCTCGCGGTCTCGACGCCGGCCGCACGGCCCGCGGTGACCGGTATCCCGATGACCGGCTCGTTCTCGGCCACCGTGGCCCCGTGCCGACGGCAGGCCGCCAGGCAGGCCTGGATGAGGCTGGCCGGCTCCTCGATGTAGACGTCCTCCGGGCACCACAGCGCGAAGTCCTCGCCGGCGGGCTGGTAGTAGCTGAGCTCGGTCCGGGGAGCCTCGCGAACGTCGGCGCCCCAGCTCCGGGACTGCGCGAGTTCCCGGCAGAGGTACTCGCGATGCTGACCGGTCCGGGCGATCAGGAAGCTTCCCGAGCGGGCCACCGGCAACGGCACTCCGGCCCAGTCGGCGAAGGTCAGCGCCTTGGTAATGCTGCGCCGGGCGAGGCGGGTTCGCAGCTCGTCCGCCTGAACCGACTTGAACAGGCCGGCCGCCCGGCCGGAAGCCTGCGACCCGGCGGCGTGGCGGTCCACCACCACGACCGACCGGCCAGCCATCGCACAGTGCAGGGCGGTGCTCAGGCCCAGCGCACCGGCCCCGATAACCACGACATCGGCGTCCATCAGGCCATTGTGCCTGAGCCTAACGGGCCTGGTTTCTCCCAGGCCGAGACGTGCTGGCTGCTCTCGCCGGTGAAGGGCTGCCGGTCCCATCCCGCCCACCGGTCGCGCAGCCGCATCCCGGCCAGCCGGGCCATCAGGTCGAGCTCGGACGGCCACACCCAGCGTTCCTCGCTCAGGTGCCAGGGCAGCACGAGCTGGCCCGGCGCCGTCGCCTAGCGGCCGGGCCGGCCGCCGAGCCAGGCTGCGGCCCTGGCGCGCGAGGCCTGCGAGAGCCAGGCGTCCTGGATGACCTCCGTCAGCTCCTGCACGGTGAGCTCGCCGATCCGGCTGCCCCGCACCAGTACCGACAGATGGCCGTCGAAGTGCGGCGTGGTGAAGAACGGCGAGCCAGGATCCTGGACCAGGGCCTGCTTGTCGGATTCCGACGGCACCCAGAACACGATCACGTCCGGGTAACGCTCGCCGGTGGCGGGATCCACGGCGTCCGGGCGCGGGGTGCGGAAGAACACGAAGGACTTGCCGCCGACCTGGTAGATCGGGTTGCCGCGCGGTCCGCGCCAGATCGTGACGTGCGGCATGCGCAGGGCCAGCTCGTGTACGTCATCGAGCCGGGCCCGGCGCGATCGTGCCGCCATCTGTCCAGCCTAGGCGGGGCTAGGCGGGCTAGCCCGATCCGGACGGCGCGCGTGAGATGACCGAGGTCAGCGCCGCGGCCGCACCGGTCAGCGCCGCGCCGCCGGCCGACGCGGCGACCAGCCACCGGGTCACCCGCGGCAGGTCATCCCACGAAGCCAGGCTGGCCGCCACGTCCAGGGCATCGGACAAGGCACCCGCGGCGACCCAGGAGGCGGCCGATCCGGGCTCGCCGTCCCGGCGGCGCAGGGCCGCCAGCGCACCCAGCCCCAGCGCGACATCACGCGCGCCGAGGGCACGGCCGAACACCCGCGCGGCCAGGTCATCCGCCGAGGCGCCGACCCACGGGCGGGCCGGTACCGCGGGCCAGGCCAGGGCGGTGAGGCCCAGCGCCACGCGCCCGGCCGCCACGGTCAGGGCACCCCGGCGCATCAGCGCCGGGATCGAAGTCGGAGTCAGCTGCTCAGCCACCGGACGATCATAGCCAGGGTGGCGCTCATGGCTGGAGCACGGCCTCGAGCTCGATCTCGATGCGGATCTGATTCGAGACCACGAGCCCGCCGCCGTCCAGCGGCAGGTTCCAGGTCAGGCCCCAGTCCTGCCGGTCGATGGTGCCCGCGGCGGTGAAGACAGCCCGGTGGGCTAACGGCCGTGCCGGAAGGAGTCGCAGCCGGCGACACGGCGGAAGGCTCCGCATCTGCCCGTGCCGCCGAGGATCGTGCCGCCGAGGATGCCGTGGTCGGCGCGTGGCGCGGCCTGCTGGTGGCGCACAGCAGGCTGGTGCCCGCGGTCGAGGCTGACCTGCGGGTCGCCGGGCAGGTGCCGCTGTCCTGGTACGACGTGCTGCTGGAGCTGAACGCCGCGCCGGATGCCGGGTTGCGGATGAGCGAGCTGGGCCAGCGGACGGTGCTCAGCCGGACCCGGGTAAGCCGGGTCGTGGACGAACTGGCCGCCGCCGGGCTGGCCGAACGCCGGCCCGATCAGGCCGACGGCCGGTCGAGCTTCGCCGTCCTCACCCCCCGTGGCCGGGAGGCGCTGCGGCGCGCCTGGCCGGTTTACCGGCAGGCCATCCACCGGCGCCTCGGCGCCCGGCTGACCGCGCGGCAGGGCCGCGAGCTGGCCGCGCTGCTCGGCCAGGTGATCGCCACGGCCGACCTCGATCCGCCGCCCGCCGCCACCCCGTAGCGCCCGCTCCGGTTCCGCGGATACGACATGGATGCCGCGTTCATGCTGCTGGAACAGCATGGATGTGGCATCCACGCCCTATGATCTGACGCGAGCGGACCGGGCTCCACTCCCCCATCCGCGTCACGTCGGAGACCATGTCGTACAGGTCTTCCGGCGAGCGGGCGACGACGACGGACTCGGAATACCGCAGGTCGGTCATGCCCTCAGTATCTGCCTCAGGCGGCCTCGAAGACGGCGGCCACGCCCTGGCCGCCGCCGACGCACATGGTTTCTAGCAGGTAGCGGCCGTTCCTGCGGCGCAGTTCGCGCAGGCCGGTGGCGAGCATCCGGGCGCCGGTGGCGCCGATGGGATGGCCGAGGGAGATGCCGGAGCCGTTGACGTTGAGCCGGTCCGGCTCGTTCCACCCCCAGCCGGCCAGCACGGCGAGGACCTGGACCGCGAACGCCTCGTTGAGCTCGACGAGGTCGATGTCGCGGAAAGCCAGGCCCGTTCGGGAAAATAGCTTCTCCACGGCCGGGACCGGGCCGATGCCCATGGTGGCCGGCTCGCAGCCCGCCGCCGCCCAGCCGGCCAGGTAGCCCAGCGGTTCCAGGCCGAGCGACCCGAGCCGGTCCTCGGCCACCACCAGGCACGCCGCCGCCGCGTCGTTCTGCTGGCTGGCGTTGCCCGCGGTGACGGTCCCGCCCGGCATGATCGTGCGCAGCTTGGCCAGGGTCTCGGGGGTGGAATCGGGCCGAACGCCCTCGTCCTTGCGCACCGTCAGCGGATCGCCGCGCCGTTGCGGCACCTGGACCGGGACCACCTCGTCGTCGAACAGGCCCTTATCCCAGGCGGCCGCGGCGCGCTGGTGACTGCGGGCCGCGTAGGCGTCCGCCTCGTCCCTCGTGATGCCGAACTGCGTGGCCAGGTTCTCCGCGGTCTCGATCATCCCGGAGATCTTGCCGAACCGCCATTCCGGCTGCGACCGCTCCCGGCCCCGGTCGATGCGGTCGTAGAGGACCTGGTTCCCGGCCCGGGCGCCCCAGCGGACCGAGGTCGTGTAGTGCTCGGCGTTGCTCATCGACTCGGCCCCGCCCGCCAGCACCACGTCGGCGGCGCCGGTCTGGACCATCATCGCGGCGGTGACGACCGCCTGCAGCCCGCCGCCGCAGCGCCGGTCGATCTGCAGCCCGGGCACGCTGACCGGCAGGCCCGCGTGCAGCGCCGCCCACCGCCCGATGCAGGGCGTCTCGCCGTTGACGTAGGACTGGGCGAAGGAGACGTCGTCGATGATCTCCGGGTCGATCCCGGTCCGCTCGAGCACCGCCTTGATCGCGGTGGCGGCGAGTTCCTCGACCGGGACGGCGCGCAGGCTCCCGCCGAACGTGCCTACCGGGGTCCGCACCGGCGCGACGATGGCTGCCCTGCGATTAGCGGCGGAGCGTATGGTCATGGTCCTGTTCTCCGTTCAGCCCGCGGCGTCGGCGTACCTGGCCTTGAGTTCGGATTTCATCAGCTTTCCCGCCTCGCTGCGCGGCAGGCTGTCGACGAAGCGGACGGTCCTGGGCGCCTTGAAGCCGGCGATCCTCGACTTCACGAACGCGATGATCTCCTGCTCGAGTTCGGGTCCGGGGACGGCCCCCGGGGCGGGCTGGACGAACGCCGCGACCGACTCCCCCATCTCCGGGTCGGGCACGCCGATGACCGCGACGTCGTAGACGGCCGGGTGCAGCGCGAGCACGTTCTCGGTTTCCTGCGGGTAGATGTTGACGCCGCCGGAGATGATCGTGAACGCCTTGCGGTCGGTGAGGAACAGGAAGCCGTCCTCGTCGAGGTAGCCGATGTCGCCGAGGGTGGTCCAGTTGGGGTGGTTCCGGTGCTGGACAGCCCGGGTCTTCTCCGGGTCGTTGTGGTAGGAGAACGGGATCTCCTCACTCTCGAAGTAGACGCCGCCGGGCTGGCCCGCGGGCAGTTCGGTCCCGTCGTCGGCGCAGATCCGGACCGTGCCGCTGACCGGACGGCCGACGGTGCCCGGCTTGGTGAGCCAGGTGGCGCTGTCGATGGCCGTCATGCCGTTGCCCTCGGTGCCGGCGTAGTACTCGAACAGGACCGGGCCCCACCAGTCGATCATCTTCTGCTTGACCTCGACCGGGCACGGCGCCGCGGCGTGGATGGCGACCCGCAGGCTGGACACGTCGTAGCGGTCCCGGATGTCCGGCGGCAGCTGCAGCATCCGGACGAACATGGTCGGCACGAACTGGGCGTGGGTGACCTGGTGCTCACCGATGGCGGCCAGGACCTGCTCGGGGTCGAACCGCTTCGTCATGACCACGGTGCCGCCGAGGACCTGGATGGAGCCGGACCAGCGCAGCGGGGCCGCGTGGTAGATCGGACCGGGCGACAGGTACACCGAGTCCTGGTTGACGCCGAAGAACATGCTGGCCAGGCCGGCCAGGGCGTCGCCCGGCTCGGTCACCTCGCGGTCGGGCAGCGACGGCCGGACGCCCTTGGGCCGGCCGGTGGTACCCGAGGAGTACAGCATGGTGGAGCCGCTCGGCTGGTCGGCGAACGGCTGGCCGGACGCGGCGGCGATGGTGTCCTCGTAGCTGCCGTACCCGGTCACCGGCCCGCCGTAGGCCAGCCTCAGCTTCACCCCGGTGGTCAGGCCGGTGATCGCCTCGGCGGTGAGCGCCTGCTCCGCCGACACGATCAGCGCGGTCGCGCCGCTGTCGTTGACGATATAGGCCACCTCGTCCGGCTTGAGGTGCCAGTTGACGGCGGTGATGTACAGGCCGGACCGCATCGCGGCCCAGTACACCTCGAAGGCGCGCAGGTTGTTCTCGGTCAGCAGGGCCACCACGTCGCCGGGCCGCAGGCCCGCCTCGTGCAGCACGTGCGCCAGCTGGACCGAGCGCTGCTCGAGGTCGCCGTAGCTGAGCGTCTCGCCGGTGCCGGCCATGACCGCCGCGGCCCGGTCCGGCGCCTCGGCTGCGTACGTTCCTGGGTACATGGTCCTCCGCCGGGGCCGGTTCAAGGTCTGACTAATTGAGCCTAAACGTAACCGGGGCTCAGCCGTCAATGGCCGCGTACGCCTTGGGGCTCCGGGTCCCCAGTTGCTCTCGTCGCCATCATCCGCCTCCCGCATCACCCGCGCACCAGCTAGCCGCGCATAGCGCCTCCCGCTGTCCGGCCGCGCTCGCGCCGTCGGGGCGGAGAGGTCACGGAGGTGCGTTGGGAGCGCTAGCAGTTTTTATCTCAGGATAAAAGCTTCAGGTCCGCCGCTGCGACGGCAGGCGGGGCGGGTGGCGGGCTACGCGTGACCGCGAGCTTATAATTCGATCCGTGCCTAGAAAACAGGAGGTGGCGGCGCAGGAGGACCCAGGTTCCAAGTCCGCGCGGACCAGGGAGCGGATCCTCGACGCCGCCGCGCACGTGCTCAGCCGGAAGGGGTACGCGGGCACGCGGCTGAGCGACGTCGCCGATCAGGCGGAGATCCAGGCACCGGCCATCTACTACTACTTCCCGTCCCGCGACGACCTGATCGAAGAGGTCATGTGGTCGGGCATCGCGCACATGCGCGAGCACATGACCAGGGTCCTGGCCGCGCTGCCGGCCGGCGCCGACCCGCTGGACCGGATCGACGCCGCGGTCGAGGCGCACCTGCGGTACTGCCTGGAGATCTCGGACTACACCACCGCCTCGATCCGCAACGCGGGCCAGGTCCCGGAGAGCATCGCGATCCGGTACGCGGCCGAGGCGTCACAGTACGGCGATATGTGGCGCAAGCTGCTGCAGGACGCGGACAACGCCGGGCTGCTGCGGCCGGACCTGGACCCGATGGCGGCCCGGATGATGGTCCTGGGCGCGCTCAACTGGGCGGCCGAGTGGTGGAACCCGCGCCGGGGCTCGCTGGACACCGTGGTACGGACCGCCCAGTCGCTGGTCAGGCATGGTCTCGGTTACCGGCTGGAGGGCGGCGCCGCCGAGGCTCCCAGCTCGGCGGCGCGCAAGCCCCGGTCACGCAAGCGGTGACGGGCGGGCCGCCTCGGTTCTTCGGGTGAGCGGGTTTCGGCATTGGTTTTCCCGGTAGGCGCGGAAGTCAGTCGAAGACCGGCCGGGGGACGGTCAGGAAGGAACCCCCATGGTGCTTCAACCCGAAGAAGCCGGCCGCGCCACGTCCGTTGACGAAACCGGGCGCAACCGGCAGATCCGGCTGGCCGCGGTGGCCAGCGTGGTCGGGACCTCGATCGAGTGGTACGACTTCTTCCTCTACGGCACGGCCGCGGCCATCGTGTTCCCCGCGGTCTTCTTCCCCGCCTCGAGCTCCTACGCGGGCACCCTGGACTCGTTCGCCACCTACGCCGTCGGGTTCGCGGCCCGGCCGGTCGGCGCGGCGATCTTCGGTCACTGGGGCGACCGGCTCGGCCGCAAGGCCACGCTGATCATCACGCTGCTGATGATGGGTCTGGCCAGCGCCCTGGTCGGCGTCCTGCCGGGCACCAGTACCATCGGCATCGCCGCGCCGATCCTGCTCGTGGTGCTGCGGGTGCTGCAGGGTGTCGCGGTGGGCGGCGAGTGGAGCGGCTCGGTGCTGCTGTCCATGGAGTGGGGCCAGCAGCGCAAGCGCGGGCTGATGGCGAGCTGGCCGCAGATCGGCGTGCCGATCGGGCTGCTGCTCGGCACCGGGATGATGACGGCCATCGCGCTGGCCGCGCCGGACGCGTTCAAGGCGTGGGCCTGGCGGATCCCGTTCCTGGCCAGCCTGGTGCTGGTGGCCATCGGCCTGTGGGTGCGGCTGAAGGTGATGGAGACGCCGCTGTTCGCCCGGCTGGTGGAGAAGCGGACGGTGGCCAGGCTTCCGGTGCTCGAGGTGATCCGCCGGTACCCCCGGCAGATCGTGCTCAGCGCGCTGCTGCGGATGTCGGAGCAGGCGCCGTTCTACCTCTACACGGCGTTCGCGCTGGCCTACATCAAGGACCACCTGCACAAGAGCACGGGCGTCGGGCTGGCCGCGGTGACCGTGGGCGGCGCGCTCGAGCTCTTCCTGATCCCGACCTTCGGCAGCCTCAGCGACCGGCTGGGCCGCAGGCGGGTCTACGCCAGCGGGGCGATCCTGATGGGCATCGCCGCGTTCCCGTTCTTCCTCCTGCTCAACACCGCGGCCCTGGGCTTCATCATCCTCGGCACGGCGCTGATCGCGATCCCGCACGCGATGCAGTACGGCCCGCAGTCCTCCTACATCGCGGAGAACTTCCCGACCGGCCTGGCCTACGCCGGCAGCGGCCTGGGTTACCAGGCCGCCTCGCTGATCGCCGGCGGCCCGGCACCGCTGCTCGCGACGTGGATGCTGCCCACCTTCGGCTGGCCGGCGATCGCCGTCTACATCATCGCGTGCGTGGTGATCACCCTGGCCGCCGCCGCCCTGCTGCCGGACCGGAGCAAGGCCGGCCTGCCCGTCGCGCCGGTGCCCGTGCCGGCCGGGCGGGTCACGCCCGGCTGACCGGGCGAGCCATGCCCGGCTGAGCGGAGCATCGGCCGGTTACCCGACGCCGGGGACGGCCGCGGTGACCCGGCGGACGCGTTTCGGGTCGGCGATGGCGTCGATCTCCACGATCCTGCCCCCGGCGACGGTGAACCCCACCAGGGTGATGGGCCGCCCGCGCATCGTGACGACGACCCCGGCGGCCCCGTTGACCAGCGCGGGTTGCAGGCGCAGGGCGGGCCGGCTGATCACCGGGGCCAGGCCGCCCAGGGCCTGCCTGGCGACCGCCTCGGCCCCGTGGATCAGCAGGGCGGCGCCGGGCAGCGCGGCGCCGGTGTCGGCCCGCAGCACCACCGCGGGGTCGAGCACCGCGACCAGGGCGTCGAAGTCGCCGTTGCGCGCGGCCGCGAAGAAGGCGTCGACCACCTCGCGCTGGCGGGCCAGGTCGGGATCGGGCGACGGCAAGCCCTTGACCCGGCGCCGGGCCCGGCTGGCCAGCTGCCTGACCGCGGCCGGCGTCCGGCCCGCCAGGGCGGCGATGTCGTCGAACGGCAGCTCGAACATGTCGTGCAGGACGAACGCCAGCCGTTCGGCCGGGGTCAGGGTGTCGAGCACCACGAGCAGGGCCAGGCCGACCGAGTCGGCCAGCAGCGCCTCCTGCTCCGGCTGGAGTTCCTCATCGGTGCTGACCAGGGGATCGGGCACGTGCACCCCGAGGGCCCGCTCCCCCCGGACGTTCCGCGCGCGCAGCATGTTCAGGCAGACCCGGGCCACGACCGTGGTCAGCCACCCGCGCAGGTCCTCCACCTGGTCCGCGCCGGACCGGCTCAGCCGCAGCCAGGTGTCCTGCACGGCGTCGTCGGCCTCGGCCAAGGAGCCCAGCATCCGGTAGGCCACCGCGCGCAGGTGACCCCGGTTTTCCTCGAACCGGTCGGCCAGCCACTGCTCGTCGTCCATATGTCACATCCCCGGGTCGCCAGGTGTCCTGGAGTTACAGACCCGCGGCACACAGCGGATGTGACAAGGAAAGCACACCAGGATCAGGAGTAGACCATGCGAGTTCTGGTCATCGGAGCCAGCGGCGTCATCGGCGCCCGGCTCGTTCCCCGGCTCCGCGAACGGGGCCACGAGGTGATCGGCACCGCCCGCTCGCCCGGCCACGCCGGACGGCTGCGTACGCTCGGCGCGGAACCGGTCGTGCTGGATCTGCTCGACGCGCCGGCGGCGCGCCGGGCCGTCCTGGAAGCCCGGCCCGAGGCGATCATCCACCAGGCGACCGCGCTGGCGGACGCGCGCTTCTCCAGGAACTTCGACCGCACCTTCGCCGTGACCAACCGGCTCAGGAGCGAGGGCACCGACACGCTGCTGGCCGCGGCGCGCGAGGCGGGCGTGCGGCGGTTCGTCGCGCAGAGCTTCGCCCCGTTCCGCTACGCGCGCGAGGGCGGGCCGGTCAAGACCGAGGACGACCCGCTCGACCCCGCCCCGCCGAAAACCGCGCGGCAGGGCAGCGCCGCGATGCGGCACCTGGAGGAGGCGGTCACCGGCGCGGGCGGGATCGCGCTCCGCTACGGCGGCTTCTACGGCGCCGCCAATGACGGGCTGGTCCCGGCCGTGCGCAAGCGGCAGTTCCCCATCGTCGGCGACGGCGGCGGCGTCATGTCGTTCATCCACCTCGACGACGCGGCCGCGGCGACCGTGCTGGCGCTGGAAGACGGCCGGCCCGGCATCTACAACATCACCGACGACGAGCCCGCCCCGGTGCGCGAGTGGCTGCCGGTGCTGGCCGAGGCGCTCGGCGCCGGGCCGCCTCGCCGCGTGCCCGGCTGGCTCGCCCGGCTGATCATGGGCGGAACCATGGTGATGATGACCGAGGCGCGCGGCGCCTCCAACGCCAAGGCCAGACGGGAACTGGGCTGGACGCCGCGCTACCCGAGCTGGCGCCAGGGCTTCGCCGCGGCCTACCGCCCGCAGGAGGCGGTCAGGGTATAGGCGGGCGGGCTGGTCCGGCTCGCGGTCACCAGGCCGCGGCGCTCGAGCAGGTGCGCGTGCGCGGCGGTCTCGGTGACGGCGAAGATCCGCATCTGGCCGCTGTACTGGTCCCAGGGCCGGGACCAGGTCAGGTGCCCGGCCAGCTGCCAGGGGGTGGAGCCGGGGCGGTGGCGGATCGCGGCGAGCAGTTCGGCCAGCCGCCGCTCGTGGTGGGCCACGATGGCGTCGACCCGCCCGGGCAGGCCCTGGAACCGCCACTCGTGCGCGGGCAGCA
>Ga0335076_10005434_pt1 | contig 12881 bp, 15 predicted proteins | sample Lox_Sample_25_FD_206717 | JGI IMG/M metagenome (GOLD analysis project Ga0335076, IMG submission 206717) | Soil microbial communities from Loxahatchee National Wildlife Refuge, Florida, United States - Lox_Sample_2.5 | ecosystem: Environmental > Terrestrial > Soil > Wetlands | place: USA...
AGATCGCGCCGACGATGAAGCATCCACGAAGGTTCGACCCACTTCCGAATCTCGCCGTTCCAGGCACCGTCGACGATCAACTCCCTGACACGGAAATCGACGCGTGGGAAGGCAACGAACCCTCCTGGCCTCTCCATCGACCACCAAGCCGCACGGTAGCCAAACGTCACCGTGACGAAAATGCAGGGCGGCCCCAGCCGACACGCGGTAGCTTGCGGCTGCGCCACAAGCCAATCCGTCACAGTGACGTATTGATGACCGCAGGGGGGCCCCGGAGGGGGCGGCGGGTGGTCGTCGATTGCCGGCTCCATGGCTGGCCTCAAGCTATCGACACGCCATCGCGAACAGGTCGCGGCGCGGCGACGAGAGAAGCACTTTGGCGCAGCACAGCATCAGTGAAGACAAATGGTCGGCCGGCGCAGAAAGAGTGAAGAGCGAAGATACGTTGAGAAGGGACAGGTAGCGCGCAGTTGCGCCACAAGCCAATCCGTTACAGTGACATTTTTCCGCCAGCATCTGTACCGATAAGCGACATTATGTCAAGTTAACTACCGCATATTGCAACAGATGAATCAGCTCCTGCGCAGTTGCTTCTACACCGCCATGCGCACTCATGGCATCTGCCCCAACTGCGGACACGACGGGGTACTGCCGGGTCGGCTCAACCACACCGATCAGCGCCCGGTATGCCTGACCTGCGCGGGCATCCCCGGCGCTTACTGCTGCCGACATTGCGGCGTGGACGGCGAAATGTATCGACGCCGACAGACCACGGCGATCGTGCTCAGCCCGCGCGAGATGCGCATATTGCTTAGCGCCGAACCAGTTCCAGTTCCCGCACCGTTCGCTGGCATGCTCAACCACCACCTCCACAACCGGCCCAACCTCCGCACCGGAGGCGGCATGGTGGCCAACCCGTGGCTGTTCCCCGGCCACTACCCCGGCACGCACCTCGACCCGCAATCGATCATGCAGCGACTACGGAAACCGGGCGTCAATCTTCTACAGGGCCGCAACTCCGCGCTCCAACCTCGTCGCAGAGGTACCGCCTCCCCTGGTCGCCGAAACTGCTCGGCTACAGCTACGAAGTCGCCCAGCGACACGCCGAACTCGCCGCACAACCATGGTCGCGATGCGTCACGTAGCGGTTGCCGCGCGAGGTCCGCCTGCATCGCTGCATCGACCGATCGGCTGCTTGTCAGATGGTGTCGGTGCTTGGTGCGGGCCTGAGCCCGGCAGCGATTGTCGCGAGTTGGTCGCCTGTGAGGTTGTCTGAGACGAGGAATACCGACGTCCCGTCGCGTTCGAGGGACGCCTGAGCCTGAGGCCACTCGGGCGGTCTGACCCTGACCGACGTCCCACCGCGGGCCACCTCTTGCCAGTTCTCCTCATCGGACATCATCCCGTACTGGTGGGAAGCGTCAGCCTCGGCCATCTGCGAGATCGAGATGCTCTGGTGCCCGTCTTCGGAGCGGTAGCTTAGCGAGACCAGCGCCGGCGATGGCGGCCGCTGAGAGGCTTCGACGAACATGCAGTGCACCTGCCAGCCAGCGGGCACGCGGTCTGGCATGAGAACGGTGAACGGTGCGCGCTGCTGCGCTTCGGTGAGCGTGATGTGCTGCAAACTGTGGGCTCGGCTAACCGTGGATTGAATCTCCTCTCCCTGTGGTGGCGCGAACTGGAAGGTCTCGGCGGGGATCGGCTCATCGAAACCGATCGCGAGCGTAGTGACCTTGAAGAAGGGCTGACCGTCGCGGATCGCGGTGACCGCGAGAAGCACTCCGCGCTCCTGGTCAACCTCGAGCTGGTAGTAATCCGCGCCGGCGCCGAGCTCGTGGAGCTCACGAAGGAACCCCCCTTGGCGTGGATCCTGTGGGCGAGGCGTTGCCTGAGCTGTGACGGCGGCCCTGCCCGCAACCAGGGAGTTTCCAGCCACGCGAAAGCGCAGCGAGCTGAGCAGCGGAGTGGGATTGAGCATGACCTGGAGCTCCTGTCCGACGCCGCTGCCCATGCTCGGATCGTCCTGATTGCTCCTCGCGCCCATGCTCTCGTCCCAGAACCACCACAGCGGACCGTCAGCGACACCGTAGTAGCCGTCCCGGCGACCTCCATGACGCTCTTCGCGAATTCGCTGTCCATCGCGCCAGATGCGCAGCGTCTCTTCGGCTTCAGGAGGAGCGGGATCGCCGCCGCCGACGAAGCGGGCGGTGACCATCGAGCCGCGACGACGCTTCTGTTTCTCGGCGTCGGCGTGGAACGCCTCCGTCATGCGCTCGTTGTGGCGCCAACTGCGGTAGGTCGCGTGAATAGTGCGAAACGAGTCAGCAGCACCATGGATCAACACCAGCAGCGCGCCGAGGTCGACCTCATCGCCAGTCGAGCGGTGCGGCACCTCGGACATGGGATCAGATTAGACCGCGGGCCATGCTGCGCCAGCCAGAAACTTACCAGCGCAGCGGCGCGGCCGTGGTGCTAGACGAAAGGCGTCCCGAGAACCTGTGTGCGGTTGGGCACGAGTAGCCCGACTACCCCCGACCAATCCGCCAAGACGAATATGCGGAGATCGAATATGCGGCTTTACCGGTAAACTCGCCTGGAACACTGCGGCTCGTGGTAGCGGTCGTGCGGGCGTTGGCCCACTCCGCCGGGGGCTTGCGCACAATCTGCTCGGGGCTGTGCCGCTTTCTCGTCGCCACGATCCTGTCGAGCGTTCCTGCCCCACGTCATGGGCCCCAACACTCTCATAAGCCATGGATCAACCGATCGGGGTCAGGCCATCAGTGCGCAGTCGCCTCTAGGTGCAAAAATATTGCCCGTTGAGCAGACAATTTGACGGTGGCGAGTAGGAACCGGTCAGCACGCCTCTTAGACCACCTGTGGCTGAACCACCGGGTGCAATGATGCGATTCCAATTCGCGGGGGTGAGAACATAGTGCGTGCCAGATTGGGCAATGTTGCTATTCCACGTGTGCGAGACACCTTGTCCCGCCGGCATGTCGAATTCAAGCTTCCAATCGCTGAGCGGCACCATGCTCGAGTTGGTGATGGTGAAGTGGGCGATGAAACCGGTCTGCCACGTATGTTCCACCGACAACGTCGCCGTGGCCGCAGCCGCATGAGCTACGGGGGTGATGGCGAGTCCGAGGATGGCAACTATCAATGCCGACACGGTTACGTGAAGCGCTGTGCGCCAGCGCTTCACGTAATTGTCCAGTCCGGCCATAGCAGCCAACACTAAAGCCAAAGACGCGATATCGGCCCTCGCATCGCGGGTACGCTGCAGTACCTTTGCTCAACTGAAACCGTCATGAAATTTTAGCCTCGATCCACCCTGAACCATGTATCGGCCCGGCCGAACGCGAACTTGCGGACGGGGAAAACCAGAACGCCAGCCTCATCGGGGCGCGGAGTCTCGCCCCCTTGCGACCAGGCCGTTTCAACCGTGGCTGAAATTGAACGCCCGCAACGCATTCTGCAAAACCCGGATCGCCGAACCCGGGACCAAGAAGACTAAGCCGGCGCCGGCCCAACCAATAGTTGCCGAATGACCGGGGCGGCCCAGCGGCTGAGTTCGTCGCGGCTGAGGTTGGCCACCGGTGGATTTGCCAAAACATATCTCGTGGTGGCAAGCCCGATCACGAACGCACCCATCAACCCGATCCGCTGAACGGGATTGTCCGGTGTGGCGGTGATCAATTTGGGCGCGACCTGCTCCGCGAACACCCGCCGCAGCGTGTCGGCTGCGACCTGGCTCGTCATCGCGGCTCGCAAGAGCGCCACGAACGTTTCGTCTTCCCACACTGCGAAGAACCGCGGCAGCAGTATGCCCGCAACTTCGTCGGGATCGACGCTCGACAGGTCTGGCAATTCGATCACAAAATCGGCTGCTGCCGCGAACAGGTCCTGCTTGCTGCCGAAGTAGCGGATCACCAGCGCCGCATCCACCCCGACGTCCGCCGCGACGGCCCGCAAGGTCGTCCGTTCGTATCCTTGGGCGCCGAAGCGGCGGCGGGCCGCCGACAGGATGTCGGCGCGCGTCTGGCTGGCGTTGCGAGGCCGCGTCGCCGTCATTACGACGGTGCCGGCCCAACCAGCAGCAACCGAAACACCGGGCCGGCCCAGCGGCTGAGTTCTTCACGACTGAGGCTGGCCACCGGCGGATTGGCGAGCACAGACCTGGTGGTGGCGAGCCCGATGACGAACGCATCGGTCAACGCAATCCGCTGCAGGTGATGGTCTGGTGTGGCGCCCATCAACGTCGGCGCTACATGCGTGGCCAGCGTCTGGTTCAGGGTGTCCGCCGCGATCCGGCTCGTCATCGCCGCCCGCAAAAGCGCCAGGAACGTATGGTCGTCTTCCCACACCGCGAAATACCGCGGCAACAGCATGTCCGCGATGTCGTCCGGATCCGCCCCGGTCAGGTCTGGCAGCTCGATCGTGAAGTCGGTAGCCGTGGCGAACAAGTCCTGCTTGCTACCGAAGTAACGGATCACCAACGCCGCATCCACACCCACGTCCGCCGCGATGGCGCGCAGGGTGGTGCGTTCAAAACCTTCCGTCGCGAAACGGCGGCGCGCCACCGAGAGGATGTCGGCGCGAGTCTGGGCGGCGTTACGAGGCCGTTTGGTACTCATCCCCCAATTTTATGTCATCCGCTGTTGACTTCAGCCACCGGGCAGGCGTAGCGTCCAAGTCACCCATTGTTGACAAAAGTCACCGAATGTTGAAATACGGATTTCAAAGGGCGGGTGGTCCTCATGGCCGGCGGCATCGGGCGCTCTGGAACCGCGACTCCTAAGACGGTGATCGGCGAGCATCGGGTTGGCGTGCTACACAGCATCGCCCGGCTCGCGATCGCGGCGCCGAGGCGGACCATCGCGATCGCAGCGCTCGTGACGGTGGCCGCCGCCATCTTTGGTATCCCTGTCGCAAGCAGACTGTCCGCCAGCGGATTTCAAGACCCGACATCGCAATCAGCAAGGGCGGGCCAGCTCCTGACCGACAAGTACGGCCAGGGTGACGTGCAGCTGCTGGTGACCGTCTCAACACCGGACGGCGTTGATGGTCCAGCCGCCCGAGCCGCGGGCACTGAAATCGTCCACCAACTCAAAAGCTCGCCGCATGTCGTGAATGTCACCTCGCCGTGGACAGCCCCGCCGCAGGCCGCCGCCGAGCTCGTTAGTAAGGATCGGACATCCGGGTTAATCGTCGCGGGCATCAAGGGAAACGAAAGCGACCAGCAGAAATACGCCAAAGAGCTTTCCGCACAGGTGATGCACGACCGTAACGGTGCCACCGTGGCGACCGGCGGCGTCGCGATGGTCAATGTGCAAATCACCGAGCAGTCGCAGCGCGACTTGCGGGTGATGGAATCGATCGCGATTCCGCTCAGCTTCGTCGCGCTCGTCTGGGTGTTTGGCGGTCTGATCGCAGCAGCGCTGCCCGTGGCCGTCGGCGGAATGGCGATTTTCGGCGCCCTTGCGGTGCTGCGCACGATCTCGTTTGCCACCGACGTTTCGATATTCGCCCTCAACCTCACCACCGCCATGGGTTTGGCGCTGGCCATCGACTACACGCTGTTGATAATCAGCCGGTACCGCGACGAGTTGGCCGACGGCGCAGACCCCGAGGTTGCTGTCGTTCGCACCGTGGTCGCGGCGGGTCGCACCGTGTTGTTCTCGGCCACGACAGTCGCGCTCTCGATGGCCGTGATGGTGTTGTTCCCGATGCACTTCTTGAAGTCCTTCGCCTATGCGGGTGTCGCCACCGTCGCGTTCGCCGCCTTGGCCGCCGTGGTTGTCACGCCTGCCGCGCTGGTCCTGCTCGGCGACCGGCTGGAGTCGTTGGATGTCCGTCGGCTCGTTCGCCGCCTGTTGGGCCGGCCCGAGCCCGTCCCGACTCCCCTAGGGCAGCAGTTCTGGTATCGCTGGACGAGGTTTGTCATCCGCCGAGCCCTGCCGGTCGGATTGACCGGCGTGGCCTTCTTGATGTTGCTTGGTCTGCCGTTCCTGAACGTCAAATGGGGTTTCCCCGATGACCGCGCGCTGCCGCACTCGGCTTCCGCGCACCAAGTTGGCGGCGAACTGCGCAACGACTTCGTCAACAACTCCGAAACCGCGGTGACGATCGTCATCCCGCACACTGGCCGCCTGACCGGCGGCGAGATCGGCCGATACGCCGCCGATCTGTCTCGCGTCCCCGGCGTCTCGGGCGTGTCGGTCCCGACAGGCACGTTTGTCAACGGCGTCCCCGTCGGACCACCGTCAGCGCCTACCGGAGAGAAGCAGGGCAGCACGTTCCTCACCGTCGACACCTCAGCTCCGCTGTTCTCCGACCGCTCCGAAACTCAACTCGACCGCCTGCACGCGGTCCCGACTCCCGGCGGCGAGGAAGTCGATTTCACCGGCACCGCCCAGATCAATCGAGACAGCGTCGATGCCATCGCATCACACTTGCCTTTGGTGCTCGGGCTGATCGCCAGCTTCATGTTCATACTTCTTTTCCTGTTGACGGGCAGCGTCGTGATGCCACTGAAAGCGTTGGTGCTCAACGTCCTTTCACTCACCGCCGCCTTCGGCGCGATGGTGTGGATCTTCCAGGACGGGAACCTCGGCGCGCTCGGAACGACGCCCAGCGGGGTCTTGGTCGCCAACATGCCGGTGCTGCTGTTCTGTATCGCCTTCGGCTTGTCAATGGACTACGAGGTGTTCCTCGTCTCCCGGATACGCGAGTTCGCGCTGGCGTCCGGAAAGACTCACGCGGACAACGACGAAAGCGTGGCTCGGGGAATTGCCCGCACCGGTCCGGTAATCACCGCTGCTGCTCTGATCATGTCGATCTCGTTCGCGGCGCTGATCGCGGCCAACGTGTCCTTCATGCGGATGTTCGGGCTGGGCCTCACGCTGGCCGTCCTCGCAGATGCCACCTTGGTGCGAATGGTGCTGGTGCCGGCATTTATGCACGTCCTCGGTCGACGGAACTGGTGGGCTCCCGCGCCGCTGCTCCGGCTACACAAACGTCTCGGCCTGAACGACGGTCACTTTGTCGCGCCGCCGGAGCATGGGCTGGACGCGAGCCCAACCCGTCAACAAATCAATACCGAAATCGCAACTGGCTTGGGGCGTTTGAACCGAATCGCGCCAACAACGATCTGCTGGGAGAACGCACCATGAGTGTCATAGCAGGAGTCCACGGCGTGGCTCGCGCTGTCGCGGCGGTAAGCCGTCGCGGAGCGTGGTCGCTTGGCCAATGCTGAGCCGCCCGTCCGGGGTGCGGGAGCCGGGCGCTCCAGCAGATCCAGGCCGTACTCCTACCGGCTCCGATGAGGCCCACGGGGTGCGGTGCGGCTGGCGTGCGTTGGCCCCCGCGCTTCTTCCACTCCCCTCCCTGGAGGGACGACCAATACGACGGGATCGAATATGCAGGGTTACCGGTAATGAAAACCAGGCGGTGCCTGTCACCTGCCGGCCGCTCCCCTGGACGATGGGTGAGGGCTTTTCATGGCCAGAAGGAGACGAGTTCGGCAGGATCGAATATGGCGGATCACCAGTAAACTGCTCCGCTTTCATCCGAAGAATCATCCCGTCGCCTGCCCGCTCATTTCGGCGTCGACCTATGGCGATGCTCCCGATCGATTAGTCGTCGCCAGTGCTCGTTGATGTGGTCGGATTGACGCTCGAGCGGGGGTTTGGGCACGCCAGCGGCGTGTGCGGGATCAGCGCCGAGGAACTGCAAGACTCGCGCAATCTCACCGCGATAGTTCGCGTCGAACTCCTCATACCCGACCGTCAGAACCTTAGGACGCCGAGTGGTGAAGTAGTTGGTCCACGCCGCCTGTTCGGCGTCGAGGCTCCGTTCCATCCCGATAATCTGCTCGTATGTCGGTGCCACGCCGGAGAGATCGACCGCGGTCCGGTTGGGTGTGGGCCGGGCCAGGTAGAGGCCCCACGGGCGCGCGCTCCTCGACGAGCCGGGAGAACGAAACCACTCCCCGGTCGTTTCGGCACGAAACAGCGATATGGCCTGCGCGCGCCGATCAGCACGAACGGTATTGACGAAGACTGCCGAAGGGAAAAGCGCCTCGAGAGCAACTCCCGGATCCCCACGAAATCCCAGGGCTCGCGCGAGCGAGACGACATGCCGCCAGTGAATTTTGACGCCCCGAACGCCGTTCTCCGTCGCTGCGAACGCCATGACCTTCGCCAGATATTCGGCCCATGAGCAATTCATCGGTAGTTTCAAATCTTGTTTGTAGGGCCCAATGTGGTCGGGCGTGAAGTACTCTTCGGGCCGCCCGGCAACTCCAGTCGCAACGAGGCCAGCGGCCAGAAGCGAACTACCTGAACGAGGGGTGGAAGCGATGACATAGGTTGCGTGTCTCATAACCTTCGACCCCTCCGGGATTGATCGCGTTATCAGCGCGCCATTCGCTAGCGTTGCGGGCTGCGGGTGCCCTGGTCAGTCATCGAGTCTTCTTCGTTGGGCCCGAGTAAATGCGATGGATCCGACGGAATCAACTCCGCGTGTATCGTGCGACCGAACTTGAACCGCATGAGGCGGTGCGCCGACGGCACCAGCACGCCATGCAGGAACGGATACTTCTGCCGCAGCAGCCGTCGCGCCTTCCGGTATTCGGCCCCGTCTAGCAGGCGCACGCTGCCGGGTTGCGCGGGTCCAGTCCGCTTGCCCGATGCGGTAGCCGGGCCGAATTCGACGTTCGGGTTGCGTCGAATCCGGCGCACCTTGATCGCCTGTTCGAAACTGCGGAAGTAGGCGCGATCGCCGTCCACCACGATGCTGACGGGGCTGGAGCCGGGAGTGCCGTCCTTGCGAAACGTCGTGAGGCTGATCGTTTTCTGCCGCACGAACGACGCCAACGTCGGACTGGTCGCGGTGGCAACGGACCCCAGCACATAGCCGAGTTGGCGTAGCCGCAGCACGAACGCCACGGCCAACGCCACCGATACCAAACCGAGCAGCCATGCCTGCGTGACCGAACCACCCAGGTCGAGGTCCGTCACGTGGTTCACCGTGTGGACGGCGTTCGCAACGAAAAATCCTGCGAGTGCGCTGGCCAATGCGTCCGCCCAGATCAGCGCAAGCAGCAGCGTGATGCCCAGACCTAGCTGGAACGCCCCGACATCGTGCAGGAAGTGTTGGTGCGCCTGGAAATTTACAGCATCGGCGAAGGAGGTCGGATCAACCAGACACCAGATCCCAATTCCAACCGTGATCGCCCCCACAAGCGCTGTGACCGTGATCAGGTAAACCCGAGCCAACGTACTCAAGCGATTCATCATGCCCTTCCCGCGATGCTTGTTTTTCTTCGTAATCGCTAGACGGGCTTCGGCTTCGGTTCGTGACATCTTGGGCGCGTATCGGGAGGCGCCTGTGCTGGAGAACCCCGCGAACCCGCCGCGTCGACTAGCCAGCCGGCGGTATCAGGGGCGGCCGGCAGACGTTGGCGGTCGGATCCCACCACCAGCCGTTGTCGCATGCCAGCGGTTGCGGCCCGACACCCAGCGGCCGGCATACATTGGCCGTCGGATCCCACCACTCGCCCGCCGCACACGCCAGGGGTTGTGGCCCCACACCTAGCGGGCGGCACACGTTGCCCGTCGGGTCCCACCACTGGCCGGGGTCGCATTGCTGAGCTAGCGGCCCTCCTTGGGCCCGACACTCGTTGGCCTTCGGATCCCAGAACTCGCCGGTCGCGCATTCGGCCGAGCTCACGGCCGGCGTCGCGATCGTCACGGCCGCCATGGGCGCGAACGCCACTACGACAACAAGCACCAGATCGCGAACAAACGTCCTCATTGCAGCCCTCCCCTAGTCGCGTAGGCATCATCGAACCGAGTCCGGGCATAGAGGTCAAGGTCGCCCAACCCGTGCTGCCGCCCGCGGCATGCCGACAGGTGACCCCATCGGTCCGGCGCGCCTACCGTGAATTCTGTGACGACGGCTACCCAACACCCGACCGACGAAGCGGACATCCGGCGGCGAATCGACGAGTTGGCCGGCGCGATTCGCGCGCACGATCTCAAGGCCGTGATGTCGATTTACACGACAGACGTCGTGTCGTTCGACATTGAACCACCCCTCCAGCACGTGGGAGCAGAAGCAAAACGGAAGAACTGGCAACGCGTCTTCGCGGCGCATGAGCGCCCGCTCGGTTACGAGATTCGCGACCCAAACATCACGGTGGGTGCAGACGTGGCATTTGCGCGCAGCCTCAATCGGCTCAGCGGCACGTTGAAGAGCCGCAGCACGACCACCGGTTTCTGGGTTCGGGCGACGACGTGCTTTCGGAAGATCAACGGCCACTGGTTCATCGCGCACGACCAAGTGTCGGTGCCCCTGGATGTAACGACCGGCCGGGCTCTGTTGGATCTGGAGCCATGACCAGTGACCGTCCCGAAACTCCAGTCTTAGCTTTGACATCGTCCGCGCCCCGTGTCGCGGTCAGTGACGTCGCCCAGTGGTGACGAGCTAGTCCCACGAACGTCCGTGAGTAGGGTCAGCCTATGACCGCTCTGCGAACCCAGGTCTGTGTTGCCGGTGGCGGACCCGCCGGACTCGTTCATGCTCTCCTACTTGCCCGCGCTGGCGTCCAGGTTGTGGTTTTGGAGAAACACAACGACTTCTTACGCGACTTTCGCGGCGATACCGTGCATCCAACCACCCTGCGGATCATGGACGAACTGGGGTTCATCGACGAGTTCTTGCGTCTACCCCACACCAAGATCACGCGGGTTGCATTTGACACCGACGGGTCACTTCGCACTTTCGGCAACTTCAGTGTGCTCAGACGGCTGGGTTTCAAGCAGCCCTATATCGCGTTGATGCCGCAGTGGGACTTCCTCGACTTCCTCTCCGAAAAGGCTTGTGCCTAACCAGAATTCACCCTGGTCCGTAATGCCGAGGTCACCGAGTTGATCTTCGATGGCGATCGGGTCGCCGGGGTGCGCACGCCGGAACTTGATGTGCATGCCGAGCTGGTGGTGGGCGCCGACGGACGCACATCGGCCGTACGGGCTGCGGCCGGTCTGAAGACCGCTGCCGCGCACTCCCCGATGGACGTCTTGTGGTTTCAGCTGAAATGGCGCCCCGGTGATCCTCAAGAGCTCTTCGCAGTCATCCGCAGGGGCCTGCTCAAGGCCATGATCTACCGCGGTGATTACTGGCAGGTCGCCCATCTCATGCCCAAGGGAACCGACCCGCGCGACGGTTCACTGGAGGCGTTCAAAGAGCGCCTGGTCTCCGCGCGACCGCAGCTGCGGGAACACGTCGACGACCTGCACTCCTGGGAAGACACCAGCCACCTCGACGTGCGGGTGGACCGGCTCGAGACTTGGTGGCGCACAGGTCTGCTGTGCATCGGCGACGCCGCGCATGCCATGTCACCGGCCGGAGGGGTTGGCATCAACCTCGCCGTCGCCGATGCGGTAGCCGCAGCGAACATCCTGTGCGGCCCGCTTCGCGAAGGTCGAATGACCGACGGAGATCTCGCCAAGGTTCAGCGCCGCCGCGAGCTGCCCACCCGAATCATCCAGGCCGGTCAGGTTTTCATCCAAAACAGGGCGGTTGAACCCAATTTGACCGGCGACCTGTCCCCGATCCCCATTCCCAAAATCATCGGTCGGGGCCCGTTGCAGTTCATCCCCCCGATCGTCGTCGGACGCGGCTTCCACCCAGAGCATGTACGCACCCCAGATGTGCACGCCGGCTGAGTCGACCTCTTCACTTCGTCGCGTGCTGTGTCCTGGCACGTCCAGACCAACCCATGCCTCGTCGGTCCTATTAACTAGGCCTGCCCCACAGTGCTACCGCCGCCAAGGCCATCAGAACGAAGTTCAAAACGATCATTCCCGGTTCACGCCGACGCGCGTGTACCACTGCTGCACCGAGCACGACAATAATCAAGCCCGCCGTACCGGCTGTTAGCACCAACCGGCGCGAAACATCCAGCACCGCGGGCAGGATGATCGCCAGACCGCCCATCATCTCTGTGAATCCCACGAATCTCACTGTGCCCGAGCTGAAGTCCTCGACCCAACCCGCTCCCCCCAGTACTAGATGTTTCTTGGATAGGACCAACTTCGTGGCGCCGGCGGCGGCGAAGACCAAGCCCATCCCGATGCTGACAACCCATAGAGCCACATTCACTTCCACGTTTGTGGCGGTCGTGCCGTTCATCCTCAGAAAAGGCGACTCGCAGGGCATCGATTTCGACCAGCCGATCACGTAGGCGCGGCGGGATCGTGCTCTGTTCGTTCCCATGTTGGAGTCGACCGATCTCACAGTCGCACAACAACGTGGGGCCTTCGGCTCGATCGCTTAACCAACAAGCGGATCGAACATGTGCACTGGATCTATGCCAAGTTGCCGCGCAACGTGGCTGGTGTCCCGATACTCACGCCAGTGAGTGATCGCGCCGTCGCGGACCTCGTAAATGGCGGTGACGAAGAACTTAACCGTGACGCCATTCATTGCGTTCACGTCAACTCGTTCAACGACGACTGTGTCACTATTCGACACAATCGTGCGGATTTCGCTCCCTTCGATCATGCCTGTCGAGAGGCTGTTGTGCTTCTCGAGCTCGGCGCGTGCCTCGTCGCGCCCGACGACCACCGGCGAGAGAGGGACATGGAGCTGCCAAACAAAGTCGTTCGCCATTAACGCGGCCATCGCGTCGATGTCCATGTGTTGGCCGTAAGCTGCATGGAGGAAGTCGAGCACGATTTGTTCGATTTCATTTTTTTTTGCAACGCGTTCGGGCATGTACTTCTCCTTCACTAGTCATCGGTCTCGTCAAATGCTGGCTGCTGAACTTCGGGCCTAAATAAACTGGTTGATTTAATCCTCAGTTGCCCACGCGATCC
>Ga0335076_10005435_pt1 | contig 12879 bp, 12 predicted proteins | sample Lox_Sample_25_FD_206717 | JGI IMG/M metagenome (GOLD analysis project Ga0335076, IMG submission 206717) | Soil microbial communities from Loxahatchee National Wildlife Refuge, Florida, United States - Lox_Sample_2.5 | ecosystem: Environmental > Terrestrial > Soil > Wetlands | place: USA...
GCAGGCGTTGCCCGCGGTCACGGTGCCCTTCGGCTTGAACGCGGGCTTCAGCTTCGAGAGTGACTCGACGGTCGTGCCGGCGCGAGGGCCGTCGTCCCTGGTGACGGTGTGCGCGGCGATGACGTCGCCCCCGGCGTCGTGCGTCTCCGGGATGTCCACCCCCACGATCTCGGGGTCGAAGTGCCCGCTTTCGCGCGCCGCGCAGGCGCGCGCCTGCGATAGAGCCGCCCACTCGTCCTGGGCCTCGCGGCTGACCTTGCAGCGCTCGGCCACGTTCTCGGCCGTCAGCCCCATCGGGATGTAGACGTTGAAGCCGGTGCCGTTCGTGCCCTCCAGCTTCGGGTTTGCCACGGGCAGCGTCATGCCGGCACCACGGGACGTGGCCTCAACACCTGCTGCGATGTACTGGTCGCCCTCGCCGGCCTTGATCGCGTGAAAGGCCATCCGGATCGTCTGCAGCGAGGACGCGCAGAAGCGATTGACTGTAACCCCCGGAATGTGGTGGTCGAGACCGGCCAGCAACGTTGCGTTGCGCGCAATGTTGTAACCCTGCTCGTGATCGGGGAACCCACAACCCATCATCACGTCGACGGTCTCTGAGAAGTCGACCTCAGGGTTGCGCTCGACGAGTGCGCGCAGCGGGATCGCGGCGAGGTCGTCGGCTCTGATGTCCCGAAGCGTGCCTTTGACCGCTCGGCCGATAGGCGTGCGGATTGCGTCGACTATGACTGCTTCAGGCATGGATCCTCCTTAGCGCGATCCCACAGAGGACCGGACGGTTGCGTGGCTTGTCCGCGGAGTCTTGGCGAATGCGGTCGCCGCCTCATCCGCCAGCGCCCACAGCGGCCATGCGGAGAACTACGCAATGCCGATCGCGGCCCGGTCTGTAGGGTCGCCACAGACGCCACACCGAGCAATTTGAGCCGACCGGAGGATTCCATGAGTGAGATCGAGCTTGTCCACGCCCGCCAGATCCTCGACAGTCGAGGCAACCCCACGGTCGAAGTCGACGTACGGCTTGCCTCCGGTGCCTCAGGCCGCGCCGCGGTGCCGTCAGGCGCATCCACGGGAACGAGGGAGGCGCTCGAGCTGCGCGACGGAGGAACTGCGTTCGGCGGCAAGGGCGTAGGGCAAGCGATCCACAACGTCAGCGGAGAGATCGCTGCGGCCGTGACTGGACTGGACGCCGATGACCAGCGGGGGATCGACGACAGACTGATCGAGCTCGACGGCACCGACGGTAAGACGCGGTTGGGCGCGAATGCGATTCTCGGGGTGTCGATGGCCGCTGCCCGTGCGGCCGCCGCCGACGCAGGAGAGCCGCTGTGGCGCCACCTGGGAGGCCCGGACGTGAGCCTGCTGCCGGTACCGACGATGAACGTGTTGAACGGCGGGGTGCACGCCGACAACCCAGTCGACTTCCAAGAATTCATGATCGCGCCGGTCGGCGCCGGATCGTTCACGCAGGCGATCCAGATGGGCGCGGAGGTGTACCACGAGCTCCAACGCACGCTGAGAAGCCGAGGGCTGAGTACGGCCGTGGGGGATGAGGGGGGCTTCGCTCCCGCACTCGAGTCGAATGAGGCGCCGCTCGAGTTGCTCGTCAGCGCGATCGGCGCTGCGGGCTACCGGCCCGGAGAGGACCTCGCGATCTGCCTCGACCCCGCTGCGAGCGAGTTCTTCAAGGAGGGCCGATACGAGCTGGCGGGCGAAGGACGATCATTGTCGTCGGAGGAGATGGTCGATTACTGGTCTCAGGTCACCGAGCGCTACCCCGTACTGTCGCTCGAGGATGGGATGGCCGAACAGGACTGGGATGGCTGGCGCCACCTCACCGAGCGGCTCGGCAGCCGCCTCCAGTTGGTGGGCGACGACATCTTCGTCACTAATCCGGCGATCCTCCGCGAGGGCATCGAACGCGGCGTTGCCAACTCGATCCTGATCAAGCTCAATCAGATCGGAACGCTCACCGAGACGTTGGACACGATCGCGCTCGCGCACGAGGCGGGATACCGGGCGGTGATCTCGCATCGCTCCGGCGAGACCGAGGACACGTTCATCGCCGACCTGGTCGTGGCGACCGGAGTCGGTCAGATCAAGACCGGCGCGCCGGCTCGATCCGAGCGCGTCGCCAAGTACAACCAGCTTCTGCGGATCGAAGAGGAACTCGGCGACCAGGCGCGATACGCGGGCCGCGAGGCCGTCGCTCTGGCCTGAGCGGGGATGTGGAAAACCCGCAGTGGCCGTTCGGCTGCTGGCGGATCACAGAAGCCCGGGGTCGGTCTTAGGGTGAATCAAGCGAACTCACGAGGAGACGAAAGCGATGCCCGACACCGCTACTCAGATTTATCACGGCAGCTATTTGATGCCGTCGTTGGAGCACGCGACCGTCTCGGACGCGATGCATCCTGGGATCTTGTCGTGCGAGCCCGACGCTACCGCGACCGACGTGGCGCGGTTAATGGCCGCGCATCACGTGCACTGCGTCGCCGTGGTCGGCATCTCGCACGAGAAGCCCGAGTGCTTTGTGTGGGGGATCATCTCCGATCTCGACCTGGTGGCCGCGGGGATCCGCGACGAGCAAGAGCCGACGGCCAGAGACCTGGCCGGGCAGCCCGTCATCACGGTCAGGCCGAACGTCCCGTTGCGTCAGGCGGGCGAGGTGATGCTGGCGAACGGCGTCAGCCATCTGGTGGTCACCGACGCCGAGGCGGGTCGCCCGATCGGGATTCTGTCGACGCTCGACGTGGCCGGTGTGCTCGCGTGGGGCGAGGCGTGATGTACAAGAAGGTGCTCTGGGCAACCGACGGTTCCGAATCCGCCGACCGGGCGATGGCGCACGCCAAGGCGCTCGCGGCCGAGAGCGGCGGATCGATATCGGTCGTGTACTGCGAGGAGTTCACGCTCCCGGGTAAGGGCGGCGGAAGCTACCCGGTCCACGCCAACGAGGACGAGATGCAGGCGAAGATCCAGCGGCAGGTCGCGGACCTGTCGAGCAATGGCACGAAGGCGACCCTGCACACCACGCGGAGTCGGGTTGGCGGCGCAGCTCATGCGATCGCTGAAATCGCCGACCAGGAGCACTCGGATGTGATCGTGGTTGGTACGCGCGGGCGTACCGCGCTCACGGGTCTGTTGCTCGGCGGGGTGACGCAGCGGCTTCTGCACATCTCCCCATGCCCGGTGCTGGCGGTTCCCCCCAACCACGGCTCGGAGAGCTGACCGCCGTCTCGATGCTCTACTTCCGGCACTCTGCCTCGCTCGAGCACGACCCGCGTGTGCTCTCGCCTGACCATCCGGACACGCCGGAACGGATCGCCGCGCTCGACGGAGCGATGGAGCAGGTGGGCTGGCTCGGTTGCGACGTGCGCGATGCGCCGGCCGCCGGCGAGCGGGAGCTCGAGCTCGTGCACACCGCCTCGCACGTCGAGGCGATCCGGGAACTGTGCAAGGCCGGCGGTGGTCAGATCGATCCGGACACCTTCGTCGGCGAGGCGTCCTATCGCGCCGCGTTGCACGCCGCCGGTGGCGCGTGCGAGATGGTGCGATCGCTGATGCGCGGCGAGGCCCGCGCCGGGTTCAGCGCCACGCGACCGTCAGGCCATCACGCGGGCGAGGGCTACGCGATGGGCTTCTGCCTGTTCAACAACGTCGCGATCGCCGCAGAGGTGGCGATCCGCGAGCTCGGCGTCGAGCGAGTCCTGATCGTCGACTGGGACGTCCACCACGGCAACGGGACCGCCGACATCTTCCGCCGCCGATCCGACGTGCTGTTCGCGAGCATCCACGAACTCGGGCTGTTCCCGGGAACCGGCGAGGTAAGCGACGCCGGCTCAGCGGAGGGGCGTGGGTACACGATCAACGTGCCGGTGCCGCATGGCTCCGACGAGGAGACGTGGGTCTCCACGCTCGAGTACGTGATCATCCCCGCGGCCTTCGAGTTCGCTCCACAACTTGTGCTGATCTCCGCCGGGTTCGACGCGCATCGCGACGACCCGCTCGGTCACTGCCTGCTCGAGGCGAGCTCCTACGCGCAGATGGCCTGCCACGTCCGGGACATGGCGAGGACACTCGACGCGCCTGTGGGCGCGGTGCTCGAGGGTGGCTACCACCCGCGGGCACTCGCTGAGTCCGTGATGGCGACGATCACGGCTCTGGAGGGAGTCGGAACGGCTCAGTCGATCGCGCCGGACCCGTTCGTCACCTCACGAGTCGCCGCCCACGTCGGGCACTACTGGACCCTGTAGCCAGGTCGCCCCGGCCGCAAGCCGGGCCGGCTATTGCCGCGTCTCGAGGTGCCGCATCTCGCGCTCTACGTCGTCCTCGGTGATCGGATGTCGCATGTACACATCCCAAGCGTTGAACGCGATGCCGATTCCCCAACCGAGTGTCACGAACACCGGCCAGGGCCACCAGCTATGCGAAGACAGACCGATCACCAGCCACACACCCCAGACGACGAGATTGATCAGCACATACGCGAACAGGTGGGTCGCGAATTCACGACGCTTCTTTAGCTGTTGCAGCGCGTGTTCGCGCAAAAGCTCGCGGTGACCCGCGATGATCTCTTCAAAGGTTTCTGTCTCTTGAACTTCCATGACACGAGCTTCCCAGCATCCCCTCGTCCGCTCATCCGGGGCAACGGGCATGCTCTGCGGAACAAATACGGAGGGATGAGGAAAAACCCGGATGGCGCGGGTAACCCTGGTTCCTACCCTGGCGCAAACCACCCATACAGATAGGAGACGCGACCATGAAAGCTCTCGTCTATCACGGGCCTGGTGAGCGCGGTTGGGACTCCGTCGAGGATCCCAAGATCTGGGAGCCGACGGACATCATCGCCCGCATCGACACCAGCACGATCTGCGGCACCGACCTCCACATCCTCAAAGGCGACGTGCCGGAGACGACGGCCGGAACGATCCTCGGGCACGAGGCGGTCGGTACCGTCGTGGAGATCGGAGCGGGTGTCAGCACCGTCGCGCCCGGTGACCGGGTGCTGATCTCGTGCGTGACCTCCTGCGGCAGGTGCCGGTTCTGTAAGGAAGGTCGTTACGGCCAGTGCCTCGGCGGCGGCGGTTGGATCTTTGGACACCTGATCGATGGTCTCCAGGCCGAGTACGCACGTGTCCCGTTCGCCGACAACTCCGTGTACAAGGTTCCGGCCGGGCTTACCGACGAACAGGTTCTGTTCCTGGCCGACATCCTCCCGACGGCGTACGAGGTTGGCGTGTTGAACGGGATGGTCTCGCCTGGCGACACGGTCGCGATCGTCGGCGCCGGCCCGATCGGGCTCGCGGCGATCCTGACCGCAAAGCTGTACACGCCCGGACGGATCGTCGCGATCGATCTCGCCGACAGCCGGCTGGACGGGGCTCGGAGGTTCGGCGCGGACGTGACGATCAACAACGGCGTTGACGACGCGGTCGAGCGGGTCATGGAGCTGACCGACGGCCTCGGGGTCGACTGCGCTTTTGAGGCGGTCGGCGTTCCCGCCACGTTCGAGCTTGCCGCCGAGCTGATCCGTCCGGGCGGCCGCCTCGCGAACATCGGCGTCCACGGCAAGCCAGCCACGCTGCACCTGGAGAAGCTGTGGATCCGCGATGTGACCATCACTACGGGGCTCGTCGACACGTTCAGCATCCCGCAGCTGCTAAGGCTGATCGCGAGCGGACGTCTCGACCCATCGCTGTTCGCGACCCATCGGTTCGCCCTCGGCGACACGATGAGCGCATATGACACGTTCGGGGACGCGGCCAACACCGGCGCCCTCAAGGTCGTCCTGAGCGGGTCCGATCGGGCCGCCGCCGGAGCCGAGCGCGTCGCCGAGTCCGCGCTCGCCTGAACTCATCAGCGCCTACGGCCCGTCCGGGGCGACCACCCCGGACGGGCCCGGCCGCCCCCGTGCTACGCCGCTGCGACCGGTTTGCCGGGAAGCTCGTCCGCGATTTCGCCGGCGAAGTTGTCGATGGCAGCCCAGTCGCGGCAGTCTCCTTCGGGCGCGTGGATTCTGCGGACGGCCGCTCGTTCGGCGAAGTGAAGGTGCCGCATCTCGAGCCGACCCGGAAACGTGCGGTGATCGATCGCGTGCGTGAGTCGCATCAGCACCGGAACGTCGGCGGGCGTCCCCGGTGGGATTCTGTGATCGACCGGTCCAAGCGGACCTGAGCTGAAGAGCCACACCGGCATCCTCGATAGCGCCGAGGTGTGAATCTGCGCGAAGCGGCGAGCCTCCGCCAGCCATCTCCCCGTGTACACGGCGCTGCCGAGCACGACGGCGTCGTAGCCGTCGAGGGTGGTGATCTGCTCGACGGGGGCAGCCTCCGCCTCGAGGCCGCGTCTTGTCAGCCCGCTGGCGATCGCCTCCGCGATCTCTCGCGTTCCATAGTGGCGGCTGGCGGAGGCGACAAGGACTCTCATGGGAGGGCCTCGCGGTAGTTCATCTACGAAGCGACCCGACCCTCGGCGCGCCATTCGCGCCGCTTGGCTTCGTAGTCGGGAGGCAACGCGCCCTGCAGCGCCTCGGCCGCATCGAGTGCATTCAAAGCCGACGGGTAGTCGCCCCAGCGCGCATCGCAGTCGGCGAGGAGCAGCGCGAGCGCGAGCGCGTCCTCATACTCCTCGTCGGACACCGGCGGCCCGGGTACCGGGACCCGGTCGGCGAGCACGCCCGAGCTGAGCGGTGACGGGCGCGCCGTCGCGAGGTACGGAGCCAGGTACCTGCCGGCGATCTTCGCCGGCGGCCACCACAGCGCCTGGCCGGCGGCCGCCGACGCGTCGCGCGAGGGCCGGTGAGCCGCCGGCGCTTCGATCGCCACCGTCGCCTCCCGCGCGAGCCGTTGGGGCTCGGCGCGCAGGTAGAGCGGTGCGCCGCCCGTGAGCAGGAGCCCGCGTAGCACCGGCCGGAACGGTTCGGGCGTGACGGCTCCGCCGGCGAGGGCCGCGATCGACTCCGCCACGGCGTCGGCTTGCTGAGCCGCGAGACCCCCCTGCTTGAGTGGAAACGCGGTGACGTCGCCGGCGGCAAACACACGCTCGACCTCGCTCACACGCCCGAACTTGTCGACCGGAATGAAGCCGCGCTGGTCATGCGGCAGTCCGGGCAGCCTCGGCCCCTCGAACATCGGCAGCGTGATCACTCGGTCGGCGAACACCTCGGCACCGCCGGCGAGCAACAGCGTACGGCCGTGCGCCACCGCCGGGAGCGAGGAGGACCGCACGATTATGCCCCGGGCCTCGAGCAGTGAGCGCACTGCGTCGCTTGCGGCGGGACCGAACAGCTCGAGCGGCTCCTCCTCAGGTGTCACCAGCGTCACCCTGATGTCGTCGGCGCCGTGCTCGTTCAGGTGGGCAGCGGTCATCAGCGCGAGCTCGTACAGGGGCAGCGGCCACATTCGCGGCGACGGGAGCGCCAGCGCCACCGACTTTGCGCGCGCCGTGGTCAAGTCATGGAGCAGGCTGCGCAGAACCGGTACGTCATCTCGGCCATGGAACGTGAATGCGCCCGGCAAGGGCGCGGTGGGCACCGCGCCCGTGGCCACGACCAGCGCGTCGAACGAGAGCCTTTGACCGCCGGCGGTCACCGCGGTCCGGCCGCGGGCCTCAACATCGACCAGCGTGTCAACGATGAGCTCGCCGCCGCCCTGGTCGGTGAGTATCTCCGCGAGGTCGTAGACGCGAGCCTGCCCCCGGTCGAAGGCCTCGGCGACGGTCACGGGGCGGTAGACGAACTCAGGCGTCGGCGAGACGAGCGTGACGTGGATCAGATGGCCCGCCAATGCTCTGAGCGCCAGCACGGTCTCTAGGGCGGCCACGCCACCGCCGGCGATGACGACGTGAAATCGGTCGCGGCGAGGCACCGTCAGCCTCGATCTTGCCTCGCTCGATGTCGCGAGACCTGCAGAGCCCGCTCGATCCGGGCACGCATCTCTATCTCCCGAACACGAGCCAGATCTGCGCGGCGTGCGTTGCGCCTGCGCAGGTCGTCGTAGACGTTGCCAATTGGCCCCGAGGTCACAGAATGATCCCGATCATTGCGCTTGGTCATGGGCGCGACGGTAAAACACGCCTCTGGTCAGTGTCATCGTCCGTGGCCCACCGGGCCGGTAAGGAAAGTGCCGCGCCATGTGTGCGGGGTTTCCCCGATGCGGGCCGTTTGCGAGAAGCCCGTGAAGAGCGGCACGAGTCGAGCGCCTCGAGCCCTCTCCGTAGTTTTCCGACGCGGACGCGCTGCCGAGTCCGGATGCTCGGCCCCCGCTCGTCGGCCACGCTTGCGGCATGTCCAATCAGCCAATTCAAAGCGTGGCGCTCACCGACATTCTCGTCCGCGACTGCATGCATGCCGGCACGCTCACCTGTGGCGCGGAGGACTCGCTTGCGCACGTCGCCGAGATCATGGCCACTCACCGGGTACACGCGGTGGTGATCATCGCCGCATACGAAGACCGCCCGGTCGGCGTGGTGTCCGACATGGACGTGGCCGCAGCCGTGGCCGCCGGCGCCGACTGCTCGGCTTACGAAGCGGCCGCCACGGAGGCGCTCACCGTCTCGGCTGACGAGCCTCTGCGAAATGCGGCGCAGATGATGTGCGAACACGGCGTGTCGCACCTGCTGGTGGTCGAAGGCGCCGGCGGATATCCGGTGGGCGTCCTCTCGACGCTCGACGTCGCAACCGTCTACGCGGGCATCTGACGACAGCGGCCCGAGAGATCGATGACCGCGACCCCCGCCGTGGCGAGATATCCGTCTGAGCGCGAGGCCGACGTCGTCCTGCGCGACGGAGCTACCGTGCACGTGCGTCCAGTGCGGGCCGACGATGCCGCGGCGATGCACGCCTTCCTCGAGTCGGTCTCGCCCGACTCGATCTGGTTTCGCTTCTTCGGGACGATCAACCTTGACTGGGCCACGACGTGGTCGGTCAACGTCGACTATTCGGACCGGTTCGGACTGGTCGTCGAGAGCGGCAACCCACGCGCGATCATCGCTCACGCGGCGTACGTGCGCATCGACTACGGCCGCGCCGAGGTGGCGTTCCTGGTCGCAGATGCGTGGCAGGGGCGCGGTATCTCGACCATCCTGCTCGCCCATCTCGCCGAAGTCGCCGAGCAGCACGGGTTCTCGACGCTGTTCGCGCAGGTGCTGCCGAACAACTACCGGATGATCCAGGTCTTCCGCGAGAGCGGCTTTCCCGTCAAGCTCCGGTCGGCGCCGGACGCGATCGAGGTCGAGCTGCCGGCTTCGCTGTCGGCCGAGGCGATCGAGCGGTTCGAGGAACGGGAGGGGATCGGGGCGGTGGCTGCGGTACGGAGCTTCCTCGAGCCGCGTTCGGTCGCCGTAATCGGGGCGTCTCGCCGACGCGGCACGATCGGCGGCGAGATCCTCCACAACCTGCTCGCGGCCGGGTTCAGCGGCGCGGTTTACGCCGTCAACGACAAGGTCGACGTTGTTCAGTCACTGCCCGCGTTTCGGTCGGTGTCTGACATTCCCGGCGGGGTCGAGCTGGCCATCGTCGCGGTGCCCGCCGAAGCGGTGGTGGGGGCCGCGCGCGAGTGCGCGGCTGCCGGTGTGCGCAGCCTACTCGTGATCTCGTCCGGGTTCGCGGAGGCCGGTGCCGAGGGCGCCGCGCGGCAGCACGAGCTGCTCGAGGTTTGCCGGGACGCCGGGATCCGGATCGTCGGCCCCAACTGCCTGGGCGTACTCAACACGTCCCCGCAGGTGAGCCTGAACGCGACGTTTGCGCCACTGGTGCCCGTGCCCGGCGGGGTTGGGTTCATGTCCCAGAGCGGCGGTCTCGGGATCGCGATCATCGAGGCCGCGGGTCGCCTCGGCGTCGGCTTGTCGTCGTTTGTCTCCGTCGGGAACAAGTCCGATCTTTCGGGCAACGACTTTCTTCAGTACTGGGAGCAGGACCCGGACACCAAGCTGGCGCTGCTCTACCTCGAGTCGTTCGGGAACCCTCGGAAGTTCGCGCGCATCGCCCGCCGGGTGTCGGCCACGAAGCCGATCCTGGCGGTAAAGAGCGGGCGCTCGGCCGCCGGTGCGCGCGCGACCTCATCGCACACCGGGGCGATGCTGTCGGCCTCCGACGTCACCGTCGATGCGCTGTTCGAGCAGGCGGGCGTGATCCGGACCGACACGATGCACGAGCTGTTCGACGTCGCCGCCCTGCTGTCGGCGCAGCCGGTCCCGCGCGGGGACAGGGTGGTGATCGTCACCAACGGCGGCGGTCCCGGGATCCTGTGCGCGGACGCCTGCCAGGCGGCCGGGGTGGAGATCGCCGAGCTGCGGGCCGACGTCCGAGCCGAGCTCGCCGAGTTCCTGCCCGAGGGCGCGGCCCTCGGCAACCCGATCGACATGATCGCGGCCGCCTCGGCGGACGACTACCGACGGACGCTCCAGACACTGGCCGACGCGGACGCGTGCGACGGGATCATCACGATTTTCGTCCCGGCGCTCGTAACCACGGCCGACGAGGTCGCCGCCGCGATTCGCGACTTCGCGCAGGCCAATCCCGACGTCACGACCGCATCGGTGTTCATGGTGAGTGGCGGGGTTCCCGCGGAGCTGTCTTCGCCGGAGGTACGGGTACCCGGCTACGAGTTCCCCGAGGATGCAGCTCGTGCGGTGGCACTTGCAGCCCGTCACGGCCGCTGGCGAGCGAGAGACATCGGCTCGGTGCCGACGTTCGAGAACCTCCGCTCGGTCGAGGCGGCGGCGATCATCAGCAGGGAGCTCACGCGCGACGGGCCCTGGTTGTCGCCGGCGTGCGTGGCGCAGCTGTTCGACTGCTACGGGCTGCCGCTCATCACCACGCGCGTGGTCCGCGACACGGAGCAGGCCGTCGAGGCGGCCACAGAGCTCGGAGGGCCGGTCGCACTCAAGGCAAGCGCGAAGGGGCTCGTGCACAAGACCGACGCCGGCGGTGTCCGGCTCGCACTCGAAGGAGCCGACGAGGTGCGCGCCGCCGCCGCCGAGATCGAACACGACGTCGCGGGAGGCGGCTACCGCCTCGACGGACTGGTGGTTCAGCCGATGGCGCCCGTGGGGGTCGAGCTGATCGTCGGCGTCGTCCACGACCACAGCTTCGGTCCCGTGCTCGCCTGCGGCGCGGGCGGGACCACCGCGGAGCTGGTCAGCGATGTGTCGGTCCGCATTACGCCGGTGACCGACCTCGAAGCCCGCGAGATGGTCCGCTCGCTGCGCACGTTCCCGCTGCTCGACGGCTACCGTGGCGCGCCGCGCTGCGACCTGGCCGCAATCGAGGACGTGCTGCTACGGGTCAGCGCGATGGTCGAGGCCCATCCCGAGATCGTCGAGCTCGATTGCAACCCCCTGATCGCCGGACCGGACGGGGTGGTGATCGTCGACGCACGCGTCAGGGTTGAGACCGCGGCGCCGCCGCGCCCGATGCCGTCGCTCGAGGACTAGCGCACACACCCACCACTACGAGAGAAACGAGGTTCTGATGTCTGTACGAGTTGCCATCAACGGGTTCGGCCGCGTTGGACGCTGCTTCCTGCGCTCGGCCTACGAGCAGGACTCCGATATCGAGGTCGTCGCGATCAATGACCTGGTCGATGCCTCGACCCTCGCCCACCTACTCAAGTACGACTCTGTGTTCGGACGGTTTCCCGGCAAGGTCGCCGTGGAGAACGGCGGAATCTCGCTGGTGGGAATGGACATCCAGGCGTTCGCGGAGACGGACCCGAGCTCGCTGCCGTGGGAGGACCTCGGCGTCGATGTCGTGGTCGAGGCAACCGGGCGGTACCGCACGCGTGCCGGCGCCGAGAAGCATCTGGCGGCCGGTGCTCGCAAGGTGATCATCTCCGCCCCGACCAAGGGCGATCAGCCGCCTGACGCGACCGTTGTGCTGGGCGTGAACTTCGACGACGTCTACGACCAGGACCTTCACAACATCATCTCGAACGCATCGTGCACGACGAACTGCCTGGCGCCGGTCGCCAAGGTCCTGCACCAGACAGTCGGGATCCGTCATGGCCTGATGACAACCGTCCACGCCTACACGTCCGATCAGCACCTGCTCGACGGGCCGCACAGCGACCTGCGCCGTGCTCGCGCGGCCGCGCTCAACATCATCCCGACGTCAACCGGGGCCGCGAAGGCACTCGGGCTGGTGATCCCAGAGCTCGACGGGAAGCTGAACGGGTTCGCGGTGCGGGTACCGACCCCGACCGGGTCGCTCGTCGACCTGACCGTCGAGACCGCGCGTCCGACGACCAAGGAGGAAGTCAACGCCGCTTTCGCCGCCGCCGCGGAAGAAGGTCCGCTGATGGGAATCCTTGATTACACCGAGGATCCGATCGTCTCCTCGGACATCGTGAAGTCGACCTACTCGTCGATCTTCGATGCCGGCCTGACCTCGGTCATCGACGGCACGCAGGTGAAGGTCGTGGCGTGGTACGACAACGAGTGGGGCTACTCCACCCGGCTGGTCGAGCTCGCCGAACGGGTCGGGGCATCGATCGCTCAGCCGGTGTGAGTCTTCTCATACTGCACACGGTGTAAGAAAACTCACACACCACACCGCAACCCTCCGCAAGTAGTTATCCGCAATGAGGCCGCGCGCGACCCCCGATGGTGAGGGTCGGCGCGGCCCGTATCTTGCCGAGCCATGGCTGCCGTATTTGACCTCAATCACCATGCGACGTATGTGCACTGGCACTTCATCGAGTTGTCAGTGTCGAATCTGATCGTGATCGCGTTGATGATCGTCGTGTTCGTCGCGGCGATCCTGGTCCCGTTTCCGTCGCACCGCGCGTCCGGGGGCTCGTCATGAGCGCCACCGAAGAGCGCTCGTGGACCGGGGCGGTGCGCGAGCGCGCTGTCGGCGCGCTCCCCCCGGAGAAGCTGCTGCCGGAC
>Ga0335076_10005437_pt1 | contig 12875 bp, 14 predicted proteins | sample Lox_Sample_25_FD_206717 | JGI IMG/M metagenome (GOLD analysis project Ga0335076, IMG submission 206717) | Soil microbial communities from Loxahatchee National Wildlife Refuge, Florida, United States - Lox_Sample_2.5 | ecosystem: Environmental > Terrestrial > Soil > Wetlands | place: USA...
TGTCCCTGCTCTATCGCGGAGCGCTCGTCGCGCTGCTGCACCGAGACCAGATCGAGCTCGCGAGCGGCGATACCGAGTCGGATTGCCTGGTCAAAACGCGCGACCGGGTCGCGGCGCCGACCTACGTCTATCTCTCGCGTCTGCTGTCGACTTGGCAGGCGGCCGCGTATGCGCATCGCATACCGCCGCAGCCGGAGGTGGAGCAGCTCGCCACCGAGTGGCCGGCGTTCTTTCGCGCTGACCCCACGTGAACCGCCGGGCGCTCCACCTCGCGGTCGTGGGCCTGGCGCTGTGCCTGGGCGCTTTCCTGTTCACGCAGAACTACGCCATCGTAAAGGACCGCGTATGGGTAGGCATGCGCGGAGAGGCGAGAGTCAATCGTTTGCTTGCAGCACGCATGCTGCTCAAGCGCATGGGCGGCCGCGTCCAGGAGAGCACCGATCTCGCGCAACTGGACAAATTCCCTGTCGGCGGAACCATTTTCCTGGCCGCCGATCGTGGCGAGCTCGACCCGCCCACAGCGGCACGCCTGCTCTCCTGGGTGCAGGACGGCGGACATCTCGTGTTGGGTGTCGAGCGCCCGTTTACGCACGATGCGCTGCTGGATATGCTGGGCGTGTCGGCGCAACCGGACGAACTGCACATGTCGGAGACCAAGGCCGACGATTTCGAGCTTGCCGACGGGACGCATCTGCGCATCGACATATCTCCTTCGCCCCGTCTGTTCGACAATGAAGACTCCGCAAGCTGGTATGTGGAATCTCGCGGCGCCGTCCGCATGCTGCAGATTCCCTATGAGGACGGCGTGGTGACGGTGCTCTCGACCTTCCGGCCGTTCAGCAACTACAACATCGGACGCCTGGATCACGCCGAGCTTCTATGGCGCCTTGCCTCCGACAACGGCCATCCGGTCGACGTTTGGTTGGTACGCCACCTGGATCTGCAATCGTTGCCGCGCTGGCTGGCAAAGAATGCGATGCCTTTCCTGGCGGCGCTCGCCGTGTTCCTGCTTCTGGCTCTATGGCGTGTCATGCTGCGCTTCGGCCCGTTGCAACCCGACCCGGCCCCGGACCGGCGCAGCCTCGTCGAGCACCTGTCGGCGATGGGGCGGTTCTACTCGATGGAGCGACAGCTGACCAAGCTGATCCAAGTCATCCGTCAGGACGGACTCGATCTGCTCGCCGCGCGCGCTCCCGAAACGCGGGGACAGGATGGGGCAGTGCGGCTGAAGACTGCTGCGCGCCTGACCGGGTTGCGCCCACGCGAACTGCTGCAGGCGTTCACCGGTCCGGCGGCGACACCGCACGAGTTCACGCTCGCTGTGCGCGTCCTGTCGGCGTTCCGTCGGCAACTCGCCCCGAGCGCGATACCGGGAGAGATGCGGCGCGCGCGAGGCCGCCGGACCGCAGACAATGCACCGGGCAGCGAACGCCGCAGAGATCACAAGAAGCGCGCAGAATTCGACAAAGCGTTCCGCGAAGCGGTTGAGGGGGAGAAGGAAGACGCATGAACGAAACCACCAGCACCGATTTCGGCAGCCAGGCGCTGCGCGCCGTCAACGCCATTCGCACCGAAGTGGCGAAGGCTCTTATTGGCCAGACCGCGATCATAGATCAGGTGCTGATCGCGCTGCTGGCGGGAGGTCACGTCCTGATCGAGGGCGTGCCTGGGTTGGGCAAGACCTTGCTGGTGCGGGCGTTGGCGAAAACCTTCGATGGCCGCTTCGCACGCATTCAGTTCACACCCGACCTCATGCCTGCGGACGTCACCGGACACACGCTGTACGACCAGGCCACCCGCGAATTCACCACGCGCAAGGGACCGGTGTTCACCAACCTGCTGCTGGCGGACGAGATCAATCGGGCACCGGCGAAAACCCAGGCTGCACTGCTCGAGGTGATGCAGGAGGGACAGGTCACGATCGAGGGCACTGCCCACCCGCTCGAACCGCCGTTCATGGTGCTGGCCACTCAGAATCCGATCGAGCAGGAAGGGACCTATGCGTTACCCGAGGCACAGCTCGACCGCTTTCTGCTCAAGATCCGCATCGACTTTCCCGCTCTCGAGGACGAGCACACCATGGTGCGGCAGATCACCACCAACCAGGTGGGGGACAAGCTCAATGTGGCAGCCGTGAACACTCTGCTCAGGCCGCCTACGGTGCTGGCGCTGCAGCGTTACCTGGCGGCCATGACCGTAGATCCACGCGCTTCGGAATACGCGGTACGAATCACTCGTGCAACGCGGGCGTGGCCCGGCATTGCAGCCGGCGCCAGTCCACGGGGCGGCATCTCTCTGGTGCGTGCAGCCCGGGCGCAGGCGTTGATCAGCGGCCGCGACTTCGTCACGCCGGACGATGTGAAGGCGGTCGCGCTGCCCGCCCTTCGCCATCGCATCACGCTCGCGCCCGAGGTGGAGATCGAAGGTCAAGGCGCAGACGTGATCCTCGGCGCTCTGCTGCAAAAAGTCGAGGCCCCCAGGACCTGACGATCAGACGCCGACTGCAGTCGGAGCCTCGCTGCTCGCATCTGCCGTCGAGGCCAGATTCTCCGCTGCGAAGCTCCAGTTCAGGAGCTGGTCGACGACGGCGGTGACGTGCTGGTCGCGCCGATTCTGGTAATCCAGATAGTAAGCGTGCTCCCAGACGTCCAAAGCGAGCAGAGGCGTGTAGCCAGCGGTAAAGGGCACTTCGGCATTGCCCGTGCTCATTACCTTCAGCCGCGCGCCGTCGCGCACTAGCCACGCCCATCCGCTACCGAACTGCGCCGTCGCGGTTTTCACCAGCGCGGCCTTGAGCGCTTGAATGCTGCCGAAGCTCTCGTCGATGAGATGCGCGAGCTCGGCGCTGTATTTTCTCTCCGCCGCCTTGTTCCCGACCGGGATCAAGCTCTGCCAGTAGAAATCGTGGTTCCAGACCTGCGCGGCGTTGTTGAATATCTCGGTCTCCTTGGTGCCATGCATGCTCTGGATCAGATCCATCAGCGAACGATCTTGCAGACGCCGTTGCATCACCAGCGCATTCAGCTTGTCGACATAGCCCTTATGGTGCTTGCCGTGGTGGAAACGCAACGTGCGCGCCGAAATGATCGGCGCGAGGGCGGTATGCGCAAAAGGTAAAGGGGAAAGAGAGAAGGGTCCGTTCGCTTCGGGTGCTGCGGGGATATCCGGTTTCATATGGACTTACCTCTTCGGTTGAAGCCGCCGGCCCGAGTGGCTGATCGGCAAGATCAGACTGGAAGCCTGACCATCCGTCCTGCGATCACGGCTACAGATTCTTGGCCGTCGGCGAGATATGCGTCAATTTGCGCACTATGGACAAACTAGCAAAACCGCTTTCTCGCTCACATCAGACGATCGCTGCAAATTCTGTAGGTCGATTCCGACATCGCCACATAACGTGACATCTGACAAGCAACTTACAACGCGTGCAGCGATTGCACCCGGTCTTGCATCGAGCACCGCAGTTTTTACACGCAAGTCGAAACGAGCACCGCGGTAACTCCCTGAGGTCATGCGGCATATTCGTTGGCACGCCGCTTGCCGCTTTGCTCCTGAGCCAGTGCTTCTCCGGCTCGCGCATGTCTGAACTGCATTAGGAGGAATCTCATGTCAAAACCCATCCCGATCGCTCTTGTAATCGCTGGCGCATTGGCACTCGGTGCCTGCGCATCGGATCGCCATGCAAGCAAAGCCGAGTACGACGCCGCGCTCAGCCGTGCCGAGCGCGATTACCACGAGGCGAAGGCCAAATGCGATAGCTACTCGGGTAACGCGGAAGATATCTGCGTAGCCGAAGCCAAGGCGCAGAGAGACAAGGCCGAGGCCGATGCGAAGGCCATGTACAAGGGCACTCCGAAGGCTCGATATGATGAGCGCATCGCCAGTGCGGAGAGCGACTACAAGGTTGCGCGGCAGCGGTGCGACGTTCTGGCCGGCGACAGCAAGGATGTGTGCGTCAAGGAAGCAGAAGCTGCGTTGGCTCGGGCCAAGGCCGACGCGAAGACGGCCTACTAGATTATCAACCATCGTTGAAGCGATTCGCCGCCCTGAGCGCGAGCACGGGGACAGTTCCAGGCGCGGGGCGAGACGGAGCCGATCGGAGGTTCGGATGCTGCACTATGCCCTGGTGTTCTTCATCGTTGCCATCATTGCCGCGCTGTTCGGCTTCGGCGGGATCGCCGCCGGCGCGGCAGAGATCGGCAAAATCCTATTTTTCGTCTTCATCGTCTTCGCCGTCATCGCGCTGGTCACGAGCTGGATCAGAGATAGGTAGCGCGTCGCCGTCGGGTAGCGACGATTTCGGCATCGGTCCTGACGCCGGCCGGCCGCGGCTCACAGCAGACAAGCTTGGAGCCGGGCAGCGCGGCCTATACACTGGCGTAAGCCTATGTATTCTGCGTCCGACGCTGGATGATTCCGTCCCCGCTTCTGGTCCGCCTGACACTCCTGTGGATGGTGGCCGCGGTTGCCGCCTGCATCTGGCAGGGGCTGCTGGGAGCATGGACCATCGTCAGCGCGCTGCTCGGTGGGGCGGCACTGGTCGATCTCCTGCTGGCCTCGCGCCGCTTGCGCATCGAGGCCCGGCGGCAGGTTCCGGCTTCGGCTCCGCTTTACGTCTGGACCGAAGTACGCTTGCAGGTTTCCAATCGGGACCGTACGCGGCTGTCCTGCGATGCATTCGATCATCATCCGGCCGAATGCTCGGTCGAGGGGTTACCGCGCGGGCTTTCGATTCCACCCGGAGGCTGGGCCGAGTTCAGCTACCGCCTGCGCCCCACGAGTCGGGGGGATCTGCGCTTCGGTCCGCTCGAGCTGCGGACTCATTCTCCGCTCACGCTTTGGCAGCGCCGGGTCCGCGTGGGCGAGCCGTCCATCCTGCGCGTCTATCCGAACTTCGCGGCGCTTACTCGGTACGCGCTCTTCGCTACCGACAACCGCCTGTCTCAGATGGGTGTTCTGCAGCGCCGGCGGCGCGGCGAGGGGCTCGATTTCGATCAGCTGCGCGAGTACCGCGAAGGCGACAGCCAGCGCAAGATAGACTGGAAAGCCAGCCAACGACTGCGCAAGCTTATTTCCCGCGAATATCAGGACGAGCGCGATCAGCAGGTCGTGTTCCTCGTCGACTGCGGGCGCCGTATGCGCGCGAAGGACGACGACTGTTCCCACTTCGACCACGCGCTGGATGCAACCCTGCTGCTCGCCTACGTGAGCCTGCGCCAGGGCGACGCGGTCGGATTGATGACCATGAGCGGCCAGCATTTGTGGCTGGCGCCGCGCAAATCGCAGGCGATGGTGAACCAGATCCTCAACCAGGTTTATGGCCTTCAGCCCGGGCTGCGCACGAGCGACTACTATCAAGCTGCGGTGGATCTGTCGAAACGCCTGAAAAAACGCGCACTGGTGGTGCTGATCTCCAACCTGCGCGACGAGGATGACGACACTCTGCTGCCCGCGCTGCGCCTGTTGCAGAAGCGCCATCTCGTGCTCTTCGCCAGCCTTCGCGAGCGCGCGGTGGATGAAACGGCCGCGGCTGCGGTGGATGATTTCGAGGATGCCCTCACCCACGGCGCGGCCATAGAGTATCGTCTCCGGCGCGACGCCGCTTTCCGCCGGCTCAAGCAGGGCAACGTCGTGTGCCTGGATGTCCCGCCGCAACGGCTCGCGCTGGCTCTGGTGAATCAGTATCTGGACGTCAAGCGCAGCGGCCAGTTGTAAGCTATCGGTAACTAGTTAGGCCCCGCCCCTTTTGCTACGCTGACCTTCGCGGCTGTCCTTCAACCGAGCTCAGCTGGACATATCCAGCGGGCGCGCCGCGCAGCCTACCAGGGGGAATTGTAAATGCCATGCTTCCGTGTCTGCGGCGTGCTCGCAGGTGCACTCCTGCTAGCCGCCTGTGCAACTCAGAAGACTGCCTACAATAAGAACCTCTCCCGGCAAGCTGACTCTCAGCCGCGGCACCGCGTCTTGCTGGCGCAGCCGGACCTTCGCGTGCACGAGATCTCGGCGGGCGAGCTGGTGGAGGAGATGCCCGACTGGTCCCAGAAAGCCTCCGCCGAGGCTGCCAAGTCGGTCGAGATGCTTGCGGCCTCGAGCCGGTTGTTCGAGCTGGTGCAGCCTTCGAAGCTGTCGGACGCGGAGCGCTCCACGCTCGAGCAATATGGCGCCCTGTATGCATTGGTCTCGGGGAGCGTCTATGCCTCTCAGCATTCCACATACAGCGCGTGGAAACAACGCGCCGCCGACTTCGACTACACCCTCGGACCGGGGATGAACGGGGTCGCGAAGACCGCGAATCTGGATGCCGTCATCTTCGTCGTGGGCACCGACTATATCTCCACCACCAGTCGCAAGGCCGCCATGGCGCTGGGCATGGCGTTAGGCTTGTTGTCCGGCAGATATGCAGGCCCCGAATCCAAGCCCGCGTTCCTGTCTGCCGGCGTCGTGGACATGCACACGGGCGACCTGCTCTGGTACAGCACCGAGCTGCGCGGCGGGTCTGACGACCTGCGCGATCCGGCAGTCGTGAAGAGCCTCGTCGACGACCTCTTGAAGACCTATCCCAACGCGGTCAACTCCGCCAATGCCAAGCGATAGCGCTTTTGCAGCGTCGCTCCGGCGCCATGCCGTGTTCATGGCGCCCCGGCCAGCAACCGCTCTGCCAGCCCGATTCTGTGTTGCAGTATCGGCCGCCGCATGGAGCATCGCGGTTCTTGCCGCCCGCGTGCCACCCTTCGCCGATAGCGCGGCGCTGGAGCGCCTCAGTCTTGACGAGCAGCGCGTGTGGACTCAGGGCAACGAAGTCGCGCAGGCACTTGCCCGCGGTGGTGTGGTCTACGAGGACGCAGCGGCCACAGCGTATGTGCAAAGCGTGGCGGATCGACTCTTCCCTGAGTTCAAAGGTCACATCCAGGTGTCCATCGTGAAGTCGGCGCAACTGAACGCCTTCGCGCTACCCAATGGACGGATCTACATCAACCAGGGCCTGCTCGCCCGCTTCCAGAACGAGGCGCAGCTCGCGACGCTGTTAGGCCACGAAGGCACCCACTTCACCAACCGTCATGGCTACCAGAGCGAAACGAGCGCAAAGGACAGTGCGGCGTTCGGTACTCTCGCCGGCATGGTGGTGCCGCTGCTGCCCCAGCTCGTCGCGGTCACTTCCATGTACGGCTTTTCGCGCGAGATGGAAACCGAGGCAGACGTGCAGGGCTTCGGGCGGCTCAAAAGAGCAGGCTACGACGTGCACGAGGCGCCGCGCGTATTCGAGCATCTGATCGCAGACATCAAGGCGCAGGACATCAAGGAACCGTTCTTCTTTGCAACTCATCCCAAGCTCGTCGACCGCGTCGACAATATGAAGAAGCTGTCCGCCGGCGCCGCGCAGGGCGGAGCCGGCACGTCCAGCGTGGACTATACGAACACCATCATGCAGGTGCGCGTGGACAACCTGGAGCTGATGCTGTCGATGGGACGCGCGAAGAGCGCGCTGATCATGCTCAGCGACCCGGAGCGCAGAGCTGAGCTGCCGCCGCAAGCCGATTACTACCTCGGGGAAGCTTATCGACTCCGCGGTCAGGAGGGGGATGTGCAACTCGCTGAGCAAGCCTATACCAGGGCGATCGAAGCCGCGCCGGAGTTCGCTCCCAGCTATCGCGGCCTGGGCGTGCTGCGGCTCAAAGCGAATCACTATGCGGATGCCCAGAAGTATCTCGACCGCTATCTCGAACTGGCGCCGGACGCACCGGATCGCAAGTACGTGGAGAGCTACCTGAAAATCGCACGGAAGAAAGCGGGAGGTCAGCAATGACACGGACAACTGCGTTGATTTTCATTCTAGCGTGCGCCGGCTGCGCCCAGACGCCGAGCCGCATCGAAACCGCGAGCAACGACGCACCGGATAAAAGCTACACCGTGGACCTTCCAGTCGGCTGGATAAAGCAAGCTTCTCCCAACAACAAGAAGCTGTTTGCCAGCCGCAACGGGTTCCTGCTGGAAGTCATTGCAATCGCCAACCGCCCGCGGAAGGAAGCATTCCCGAAGACCAAGAAAGGCGCCGACGACGGCATCCTTCCGGCCGAACTGGCAGAGCTCGCGATCGCTGAGATCAAAGGCGAAGACCAGTTCACCGCCGCGTTGAACGTCGTCGAGAACGAACCGGTGGAGATCGCGGGCCACGAAGGCTTCCGGATCCGGGTCAGCTTCAAGAATGCGCGCGGGCTGGAGATCCAGCGCGTGGTCGAGGCGTTCACCGATAAAACGGGATACTACGAGCTCGCATTCCAGGCTCCTGCGCTCTACTTCTTCGACACCTACTATCCCGATTTCCAGAAAGCAGCCGCCTCGTTCCGCCTCGCCAGCGGCAGCAAGAGCGCGGGCATCCCGCCCCACTCCGTTCTCGTGCTGACCCTCGCCCGCTGACCGGACGATCCATACCCGGGCCGCCACGGTGGACGGATCGGCGCCGCGGCCAAGGCTTCATATTTCTCGGCGGCCCCGGCCTTCGTCCAGCAGCATCGCCTCGCGCCTGCGCTAAACTGACGCGATCTGCCCCCACGAGACAGTGAAATGATCAAACTTGTCTTACGTGCCGCCACCCTGGTTGCCTTGGCCTGGACAACGTCGAGCTGGGCTCAAGTCATATACAAGTCGACTATGCCCGATGGTCGGGTGATCTATGGCACCGAGCCGGCGCATGGCGCGCAGCGTGTGGAAACGATGAAGCCGGTCGACAGCACGGGGGTCAAACCGGTCGGGCCGAAGGATGAGAAGACCCTGCAACAGCAACAGGGGCAGCGGGACCGGCAGGCGGCGCGCGACAGTGAGATCCAGCAGGCGGAGCAGGCGTTACGCGACGCCGAAGCGGCGCAAGTCAGCGGCAAGGAACCCCTGCCTGGCGAGCGTCAAGGCACCGCGGGCGGTGCCAGTCGCCTGACCGACGAGTACTGGCAACGTCAGAAGGCCCTGGAGGACGCCGTCGCCGACGCGCGCAAACGGCTGGAGGCGGTGCGCAACGCTAGCCGCTAGCGCGGTTAGCGCAACTGGTTTCGATCAGAGTAGGCGCGATCCAGGCGAGCCTGCGCCTTGGCAACGCCTTCCTCGAGCTTCTTGATGCGCTCATAGTATTCGGGCAGGACTCTGGTGCCGCCTGTCGCGGAACTCTGGATCTCTCCCGGCAACAGTTCCCTACTCGTCTCGAGTTGGCGCTTGGCCTCGCCCACCGCGCGCTCCGCGTCCACGATCTCCCGCTGCGCGTTGTCGAGCGCGGCCGCTCGCTGGCGCATGCGCTTGTCCACCGCGGCACCGGCATCGCCTTTCGGGGTCGCAGCGGGGTTGGCGCGAGCGGCCGGCGCCGTGGGCGGGTCGGGCATGGTGACCTGGTAGAGCAGTTTCGCGCCTTTGATGCGGTGATCGGCATAGACCACCGATCCGTCGGGGAGCTCCTGCTTGTAGATATTCTTCGCCACGGCCGGAAGCGCGACGGCAAGCGCCAGGCCGACGGCGACGAGAACCAGGGCGTGGGTCAAAGGAGCTGCTGCTCGCGGAGCGCCTTCACGGCGACATCCGCCAGATCCTTTGCTGCCGCAGAAGCTTTGTTGAGTTGGAAAGTCTGCGAGGTGCTTGACCATACCAGTGCCTGATCGGAGGCATCCCACAGGCTGGTCTCGAGCGTATAGACGCCGTAACCAAAAGGCTCAGGCGGTGCGTGTACCGTCATGCCCGACTGGTAGACTGCATAGAACTCGGTTTTGGAATCGGGTTGCAACGTGGGCAGCGAGTAGGCGCCGCCTCTGGCGTCCTTGCCGATCATGCGTACGATCAGCAGTCCGTTTGCGTGCACTTCGCTCACCGCCTTGAGGATGTAGTCCTCCGGCAACTCCCCTTCACCCTGGACAACTGCGTGCGTTGCCACGGCAGTCACCCCCATCGCAGCGAGCTCCTGCACGAAGGCATCTTCATAGACGCGCCGGATCTCCGGGTCGGGGTTCGCCGCAAGCACAAGCACGCGGTCGAACGCGCGTCCGCTGTAGCTGGCGCTCTTCCATTGGCTGAGCAGGGCGTTGGGGGCGCAGCCCGCGGCCAGCAGCGCGGCCGCAGCCATATAGACAGTCCGTCGTCGGTGCAAGGCCGAGAGCAACAACCACGTGGCAAGCACACGCCACGCTCCGATGGAGCATGCAGAAGCGTTCAAATTTTCAGACGCTTTCAAAAAATCTTACGCGACGAAGCCCGTCTGGCGATGCGTGCCATCGCAAAACGGCTTCTTGCCCGATTGGCCGCACCGGCAGAGCGCGGTCTGCTCGCCAGCGAACAGCAATCCCCCCGCCGGGTGACGCACCTCGCAGGGGCCCTCGATGCGCAGCGGCCCGTTCACGCGCAGCCCTATGCGCAGCACCCCGCCGGAGGCGAACTGCGTGCTCGCCACCGTCTGAGGCTGGCTATCGTCGTGAAATCCTGTCTTCTCATGACTGCCGTCGCAATACGGTTTGCTGGCTGATCCGCCACAGCGGCATAGCCACGTTTCCGTTTCCTTGGCGACCAGCCGGCCATCGGCTGTGACGATTTCGAGTTCGCCATGGAGCTCGTACGGGCCGTCGATCGTGGGCACGATGATGTTCGCCGCCGCCTCCGTCATTGTGCCGTCCAGCCTCCGTCCACGCTGAGGGTTGTGCCGGTCATGGAACCGGCCGCCTCGCTGCACAAGAATACGGTAAGCGCAGCCACCTCGTCGATTTTCACGAACGCCTTGCTCGGCTGGCGCTCCAGAATGACCTTGGCTATCACCTCGTCGCGCGCGATGCCGTGGGCCTTGGCCTGATCCTCGATCTGCTTCTCGACCAGCGGTGTCAGCACATACCCGGGACATACGGCGTTGCAGGTGATGCCCTTGCCGGCTGTCTCCAGCGCCACCGTCTTGGTCAGGCCCACCAGACCGTGCTTTGCAGAAATGTAAGCCGATTTGAAGGGCGATGCGACAAGCCCGTGGGCGGAAGCGATATTGACGATCCGCCCCCAACCCTTGGCTTTCATTCCCGGCAGCGCGGCCCGTATGGTGTGAAACGCGGAGCTCAGATTGACGGCGAGAATGGCATCCCACTTCTCCGGGGGAAACTCGTCCACCGGTGCGACGTACTGGATGCCTGCGTTGTTGACCACGATGTCGACGCTACCGAAAACCCGCTGCGCCTCGGCGACCATCGTCTGGATCTGGCCCGGATTCAGCATGTCGGCGCCCGAGTAGATCGCTTTCACGCCGTGCTGCCGCTCGAGCTGGGCGCCGACGTTCTTGATCTCCTCAGCATTCCCGAAGCCATTGAGCATGATGTTGGTGCCCTCGGCGGCCAGAGCCCGCGCGATGCCGAGACCGATCCCGCTCGTGGAACCGGTGACGACGGCAGACTTTCCCTTCAGCATTTACTCGGACCCGCGCTCTAGATCAGCGCAAAGTCTAGCAGAATGGGCCAGGACCAACGGTATGGTCTCGGACGACCTCGTCAGCCCTGCACGGAAACGAAGCAGGACGGAACTGTCGAGTTCCAAACGCCGGAATGATCCGAGCGATCAACGTTCGCTCGAAGGGCCCGAGATTATAGCCGGGGTCGAGCAGCTTGCGCGATTCGCGCCACTTCGCTGCAGCAGTGCCGGCGCTCTCGATTCGAGCGGTCGGCAACGCGACGCTACGCCGCACCCAGCCGTCATCACGGCCAATCGATCATGTGCGCAACCGCACAGGCATGTCGCAGGTGCCGCGATCCAAGCCGACTTCTTCGCTACCAAATGCGATAGTTATCCAGATACGCCCCACAAGAAACTTCGGACCGGGCAATCCTCGCGGGGAGGACGGTTATTGTAAGTATCAGGTAAGTTTCGTCGCTTCCAGTCGAGAACTCTTACAGCTGCGCGCGGACGATCTACGCCGTGCCGGTGTATGACGCCTGCAAGTTATTGTGTTTCCGATCTCTTCTCTCGTAATTTCTCTCGGGCATGCGGCATGCGTGAATTTTTGACAGTCAGGGGAAATGACCTGGATCGTAAAGAAATCCGCCAGTCGGAATTCGACTGGCATATGGCAGAGGGAGGACCGAAGTGCTCAAGATCATTTCGCGCGTCGCTGTGATCACGGTCTTAGCAGCTCTGTCGGCGGCGGCACACGCCGTCGCGGTCAATCAGATGTTCGTGTTCGGCGATAGCCTCAGCGATTCCGGGAATGCCGCGGCGCTGACCCCGGTCGCACCGGGGGTCTCCTTCTTTCCGCCCAGCGACCCCAACCTGGTTTCGAACGTCCCGATTCCGCTCCCGTACGACTACGTTTTCTCCAACGGACCCACGGCACCAGAACAGTTGGCGAGTTTGCTCGGCACGGCGCCCTCGCTTCCAGCGTGGCCGACGTCACCGGACAACTCCAACCCTAACTTCGCGGTCGGTGGCGCCATGACAGGCGCAGGGCCTACCGTGGCGACTCTGCCGCCGGGGACTCAGGGGTTGTGCTGCAACTACAATTTTCTGGTGAACAGTCCTACGGGTTTGCAGCCAGGCACCAACCCGAACGTTCCACCCGGTTTCCCGGCGGTTCAGTTCACCGGCATCAACAACCAGATAGACCTGTTCGCGTTGCGTCTATCAAGCGGCGCGATTCCAGCGTTCAACCCCTCGACCACACTGTTTTCAGTTTGGGGCGGAGCCAACGATATCTTTTTGGCGTTGGCGCTCGCGCAGGAGCTCGGATCCGATCCGATGGTGAACTTGAGTCCGGCTGATCAAGCCGCCTTGATCCAGGCGTACACAGTCAACGCTGCCAAAAACATCGGGCTGGACATTGCTGCGCTCGCTGGGCTGGGTGCGGAGAACTTCTTGGTGCCCAACATGCCCGATCTCGGGCA
>Ga0335076_10005439_pt1 | contig 12871 bp, 10 predicted proteins | sample Lox_Sample_25_FD_206717 | JGI IMG/M metagenome (GOLD analysis project Ga0335076, IMG submission 206717) | Soil microbial communities from Loxahatchee National Wildlife Refuge, Florida, United States - Lox_Sample_2.5 | ecosystem: Environmental > Terrestrial > Soil > Wetlands | place: USA...
TGCGGCCGGTGAACTGCACGGCCATGCCACCTTCGCAGAGATCGATGGTACGGGCCGAATAGCGTGCGTTGCCCACGCAGATGATGGGAACCTCGACCGGCACCCGCATCTGCAGGCGGCGCTCGGACTTCATCAAGGCACGAACTGCACGGAAGCTGGCCTTGGCACGCTCGACGGCCAAAGGCTTATGGAGCACAAAATGGGCTCCTAACTCAAAGCCGCCCTTCATTCCCACGCTGTTTTCAACAAGGATGATGGATAGGGCGCGTTTATTTACCGGAGCGGCCTTGGTGGCGCGCAAAACATTGCCAGCGTCGTCGCGGTTGGCGCAGTCGACAATGATGGCCTCGAAGCGTTGGCGCGTTATGCGCCGCACGGCATCTTCCGAGCCGGCACAATGGTCGACTCCGATCTCTAAGTCGCTGAGCACACGGCGCAGGACGCGCACGGTTTTGTCGTCCGAGCTCAGTAGTAGAGACTTCAGGTTCATGTCTTAGTACTCGTCAGTTTGGTGTGCAGCTTGAGCTGCTGGCCGGCTGTGGGAGGGCGTTGCAAATTTCAACGCCAGCCAATGAGAGGCCCCGGCCAGCCCTGAACGCTTCGAAGCCCTAGGACACTCCCGCTTTCGACTGTATGTTCACGGATTGGCAAGGTCAATCGGATTGGCCGACGGCTGGTTACTCCCGTCACCGGAAGATATTCCTCGGCCCCACAAGCGACTTTTTAGGTGCAGGATGGAGGGTTTTGCGCGTTCTTGCCGATAAAGGCAACAGAAATGAGGCATTGGAACGTTAGACGCAACACCTTCGTGCCATTAAGTTTAAGCTGCAAGTTCCTGTTTACAAAGGGGATGAATATCAGCCAAAAGGAGTGTTCATTTTTCTATTGACTAACTAATAGAAACCCAATATTATCAATAGCTTCCATGGGTCCAGAGGTCGCTGTGCAGAGGCCGGCATTGTTGTGCTTGGCGTGAATCCCCTCGGGGCTTTTGGGAATCAAACTCAGTAGGAATTGTAGAAGAAGTCGTCATTTCACTGATAGAGGGCACATTTTTCATGGCAAAGCGACGCGGAAACCCCAACTGGGGGAAGCCAGAGCCCATCGGGCCCATCACCCCCACGATCACCGAGTTCGAACAGGTCGTACACGAGTATAAGTTGTCTCCGGATCAGTATTTGCGGTCGACGCGGCTGCGCGAATGGGCGCGCCGGAACAAGAACTCGAAGTACATCCCGGAGCCCTTGCTTGAGGCTTGGGGCTTTGAGATTGAGTCAACGCTGTGAAGGGGAAGAACTTCCGTAAGAAAGGGTCGCTTTGGCGACCCTTTCTTATTTGCTTCGTTGGAAGCAGTTGGGATTAGGATGTTTACCGATATATGCCTGCTCATCCACCTTTCACTGACGTAGAGACCGCCATCCGCGAAATTCGCGAAGGCCGGATGGTCGTGGTCGTTGACGACGAGGATCGCGAGAACGAAGGCGACCTGACCTTGGCGGCAGAGAAGGTGTCGGCCGAGGCCATCAATTTTATGGCGAAGTTCGGGCGCGGGCTCGTTTGCCTCGCCATGACCGAGGAGCGGCTCGACCATCTTCGCATCGGCAACATGACCGCCGAGAACACTTCGCAGTACGGGACGGCATTTTGCGAGGCGATCGACGCCCGCGAAGGGGTGACCACCGGAATTTCGGCCTATGACCGCTGCCACACCATTCAGGTGGCAATCGACCCGGCAAGCCGGCCGTCGGATCTGGCACGTCCCGGACACGTGTTTCCTCTTCGTGCTCGTAAAGGCGGAGTGTTAGTGCGGGCGGGGCAGACTGAGGCTTCTGTTGATCTGGCGCGCCTCGCAGGCATGATTCCTGCGGGCATCATCTGCGAAATCATGAAGGACGACGGCACGATGGCGCGGGTGCCTGACCTGATCGAATTCTGCCGAGTTCACAACATGAAAATGCTCACGGTTGCGGAACTGATCCGCTACCGCATGCAGCATGAGCGCTATGTGCATCGTGTGGGCGAGGCCATGGTCGAGACTAAACATGGCGAGTTCCGGCTCATCGCTTACGAGAGCGAGGTGGACGGGGGAGGGTCGCACATTGCATTGATTCGCGGTGACATCAGCGATTCGTCTGTGCCGGTGCTGGTACGCATGCATGCGCATTGCCTGCTGGGCGATGTGTTTGGGGCGACCGGCTGCGAATGTAATCGGACATTGGAAGGCTCGCTCGAAGCCATCGCAACAGAAGGCCGGGGAGCCCTGATCTACCTGCATCAGAGTTCGCGAGGATTCTCTGCCGAGAAGATCGGAGAGCAATCGTTTTTGACGTTCCATCGCGAGCGGAGCCTGCCGACATTGCCGGAGAGCGAGCGTAAGACGCAGCGCGAGATCGGCCTCGGAGCGCAGATTCTGTCGGATCTGAACCTGAAGCGAATCCGGTTGCTGACCAACCGCCCGCGGCGCGTGGCCGCGCTTGAGGGATTCGACATCGAGATTGTCGAGCAGGTTCCAGTAAAACTTCCCAATCCGCAGGTCGTCGGGTAGTCGCCGGTCGGAATCGCAAAGTCCCCATGCCGATCACCCTCGACCACATGCGGCGCTTCGCCGTCAGTCACAGCCTGTTTTCTCCAACCACCCTTAAACTTGCGCTCAACAAGATGGGATTTGTGCAGGCGGATCCGATCCGCGCGCCTGCGCGTGCCCAGGATTTGATCCTCCGGCATCGCGTGAAGAATTACCGCGCCGGAGACCTGGAACACCGCTATGCGAAGGCAGGCGTGTGGGAGGATGCGTTCGTCAACTATGGATTCGTGACGACCTCTCTGCAGGCGTTGATGCATCCGCGGCCGACGGTGGGCGTTCCGGCCGGAGGCAGCCAGCCTTGGCCACGCAAGCGAAAAAACCGCGCACAGCTCTTACTTGAATATGTGCGCCAGCGTGGCGAGGTGCATCCGCGCGAGGTCGATGAGTATTTCTCGCATGGCACGGTTACGAATTATTGGGGAGGCTCGTCGAATGCGACGACTCGTTTGCTGGATGCGATGCACTATGACGGCGTGCTGAAAGTCGTCCGGCGAGAACGGGGCATCCGGGTCTACGCGGCCCATGAGCACGGCCTCGAGCCCGCAAATGCGGTCGAGCGTCGCGCGAGAATGGATGCGCTCGCGGATGCGGCGGTGCGAATTTATCAGCCGCTTCCCGAGAGAAGCTTGTCGTTCCTTCTGCGGCGCTTGCGTATTGCCGTGCCTCAGTGGCGCGGGAAACTCACCGAGACAATCCGACTCGCGAAAGAACGGCTCCCACATGCGCGAGTTGACGGCGTTGAATGGTATTGGGTAGATAGCGATCCTTGCTTGCGCCACGAGCCAGCGGAAGTCGTTCGTCTGCTTACGCCGTTCGATCCGGTCGTCTGGGACCGCGATCGCTTTGAGTTGCTCTGGGGATGGACGTACCGCTTCGAGGCTTACACGCCTCCGGCAAAGCGCAAGCTCGGATATTACGCCTTGCCGCTCCTGTGGCGCGACCAGGTCATTGGATGGGGAAATGTCGCGGTGAAGAACGGTGAACTTCAGTGCGACTTTGGATATATAGGATCGAAGCCGAGTGATTCGGCTTTCACGCGAGAGTTAGAGGTTGAGGTAGAACGGATGCGAGCCTTTTTAGGTCTGGCGCGGGCCGAGGCCTTGTAAGACCATCCTCAAGCGGCCCGATTTCCTTGTTAGTCGCTTGACTCATCCGGTGATTCAACGATGGCGGGTTCAGCAGATCGACGCCAAACGTAGCCTGCGCTCGAATCACGAATTTGTCTTCATCCTCCTCGGTGAGCAACGCCACCCACTCCGACGCCGACATGCGATCGTGCACCTTCGCGATTATCTCCGCATCGGCGCCCACGGGATAGCGCAGCTTCACGCATCCCTCCTCGACCGCGTCATAAATCGCCCGCGCCACCGCGTCCGGCAAAGTTCCGTGGTCGAGTTGCGCGCCGAAGAAGCGCATCAGGCGGCTCATGCCTTGCTGGTACTCATGATTCTCCGGCATCAGCACCTCACCCTTCTTCCAGATTGGAGTCAGAATCACTCCGGGCTCGACAATCGCAACCTTAATGCCCAGAGGCTTCGCTTCGATGGCCAGCGTCTCACTCATCGCGGCCAATGCGTACTTGGTGGCATTGTAGAAGCCATGGCAGGGAAGTGTGACGTGGCCGAGGATCGACGTGACGTTGACGATCGTTCCGCCGCGGCGTGCTCGCATCGATGGCAGCACGGCCTGCGTCATGCGGATGGCACCGAAGAAATTCGTTTCGAACATCTCGCGGCCTTTTTCGAGCGGCACATGTTCGATCGCGCCGCTGTACCCGATTCCGGCATTGTTCACCAGCACATCGATGGCGCCGGCCTCGTGCAAAACTTCAGCGACGCACGCACGGAGGCTCGCGTCGTCGTTGACGTCGAGCCTCATGGGCGTGATGTTGGCGTGGCGCTCGATGGCCTCGGGTTTGCGCGCTCCGGCAAAAACGCGATAGCCGTTGCGCGCGAAATAAAGCGCGGTTTCGAGGCCGATTCCGGTGCTGGTTCCGGTGATCAGGGCGGTTGGCATCGCAATACCTTAGCACATGGAATTCATTGACGATATCTGGGCGCATCCGTAAGATTGAGCGACTTCAACGGGGTGCGGCGCGAGTGTGATCGGCGAAACCATATCGCATTATCGGATCGTGGAGAAGTTGGGCGGCGGCGGCATGGGTGTCGTCTACAAGGCTGAGGACACCGAACTCGGCCGTTTCGTCGCGCTCAAATTCTTGCCCGACGATTTGTCGCGCGACCCGCAGGCGCTCGAGCGCTTCCGGCGAGAGGCGCGGGCGGCTTCGGCGCTCAACCATCCGAACATTTGCACGATTTATGAAATTGGCCGCCACGGCGAACACACCTTCATCGCCATGGAGTTTCTCGATGGAGTAACGCTGAAGCACATGATTTCGGGCAAGCCGCTCGAACCCGAGCAGGTGCTGGAAGTGGGCGTCGAAATTGCCGACGGGCTCGACGCCGCGCACTCACAGGGAATCGTGCATCGCGATATTAAGCCAGCGAACATCTTCGTAACCAAGCGCGGCCACGCCAAAGTGCTGGATTTTGGCCTCGCCAAGGCGGCGCCCTCAGGCACGTCGTCGAGCAAACTTTCCTCCGCCGACACGATGACGGATGCCGGGGCCGAACATTTGACCAGCCCTGGTTCGACGCTGGGCACCGTGGCCTACATGTCGCCGGAACAAGTGAGGGCGAAAGAACTCGACGCGCGCTCGGATCTGTTTTCGTTCGGAGTCGTGCTCTACGAGATGGCGACGGGCACGTTGCCCTTCCGCGGAGAGAGCACGGGCGTAATTTTCGATGGAATCATGAATCGGGCGGCTGTGCCTGCAGTGCGAGTGAATCCGGCGCTGCCCGCCGAGTTTGAGCGGGTGCTGGAGAAAGCGCTCGAAAAGGATCGGGCTTTGCGCTATCAGTCGGCAGCGGAATTGCGCACCGACTTGAAACGCATCCAGCGGAGCACCGAGTCGGGGCGTTCGGCGGCGGTGAGCGCGGAAGTCCCAGCGAAGCCCAAGTCGAAGTCCGCATTTGCGATTGCCTCAGTCGCACTCCTGATCTTGTTGCTCGCGGGCGCCGGGATCGCGTGGTTCCTGAAGCAGCGCACACAGGCGTCAACTGCTGCCACGGCCAAGCCTTCGGTTGCAGTGCTCGCTCTGAAGAACCTAAGCACCGAACCGGATAGCGCCTACTTCAGCGATGGGATGACAGACGAGATCACGACCAAGCTCTCAAAAATTGAGAGCGTCAACGTGGTTTCGCATTCGACGGTTGCAGCCTTTAAGACTGCCGACAAGAATGCCGCCGAGATCGGCAAAGAACTAGGCGTGCGATACCTGCTCGAGGGCAACGTGCGCAAGGCTGGCGACCAGGTGCGGATCAACGTGCAGTTGATCGATTCGACCAGCGGATTTCAGGTGTGGGCGGATGATTTCACGGGAGAGATGAAAGACGTATTTTCGCTCCAGGAGCAGGCGGCGATGAAGATCGCGCAGTCGCTCAATCTGAAACTCAGCCCGCAGGAGCAGCAGGCGATTCAGCACCGGTATACGCAGAATCCGCAGGCTTATGACGCCTTCTTGCGAGGGCAAGCAGCAATTAGGCATCCGGATGTGACTGCGAAATTAGAAGAGGCGCGTCATTTCTACGAACAGGCGCTGCAATCGGATCCGAATTACGGCCCGGCCCTCGCCGGACTCGCATGGGTGGAGGGCCAAACGTACCGCAACATCGACGGCAACCCCTCACATTTGCGGCGTGCGGAGGAGTTTGCGCAGCGCGCGTTCACGATCGATCCAAAATTGCCCGAGACTCATCTGGCGCTTGGAACTATCGATGCCGATAAGTACGACTACGTCAACGCCTCCCGCGAGTTTCGCACTGCCACCGAACTAGCTCCTGACAACGCCTATGCCTGGGATCTCCTGTCCTGGTCGCTGGCGTATGAACAACCTCCGGAGGCCGTGGCATCGGAGAAGGCGGCTCGCGAGTCGCTCCGTCTGGAGCCTAGTTTCTACAATCCTTATTACCACCTGGGCCGCGCTCTGATTTTGCAACAGCGCTACGCTGAGGCGATGGCTGCGTTTCAGCGGCACAAGGAGTTGGATCCGGACAGCACATTCCCGGATCTCGGGATGGGACAGGCGTACCTCGCGAAGGGGGAATACGACAAAGCGATAGCGGCCATGTCCAAGGCGATGCGCCCTTCCGGCCTCAACTACTACTGGCTGGGCGCGGTCTATGCCGCGCGCGGGGATAAAGAGAAGGCTTTGACCGAAATGGAAAAGGCTTTTGCAATGGGGTTTAAGGATTTTGCTGTGCTCGATACTAGCCCGTACTTTGCCGCATTGCGTGGCGATTCACGATTTCAGGCGCTAGAGCAGAAATATAAGAAGTGAATCTGGAAAGACCGCGCGGCGCAATCGATTCTCTAGAACGGCTTCCGCGGCGTGATGACCTCGTCTTTAATAAAGAACTGCGCCGAGCATTGCGAAGAGCCGCAGATGGTGGGCAGCAGGCCGCCGATCTGCTTGCGCGTGATCAGGCCCAGCGTGCCACAGGATGGGCAGGAGAGCACCGCCCAGTACGGATCTTCTTTTTCTCCGACCTCGCCAGCGTTTTCGAGCACGAACACCGTGCCCGGTTCCATTTGTTCGGGGATCCACTCGTTGATGATGCTCAATTCGCCGATCATCATGCCTCCAGGTCTCCGATTAGGCTCTGCGGGCGCGGCTTACCGACCGTACCCGTTCTGACGCCGAACTTTTTTTCAAACTCTCTGGCCGCTGTTTAAGCGATACCGCATTGCCAGCTAAGAGCTGGCCGCGCACGCGGCGCACTTCGTCACTCAGGCAGATATCGAACATCGGCTGCGAAGAATTCTTGAGCAAGTCGACCACTTGGCGAGCAGATGTGCGCAGGTAAAGATGCGTGCCGTCAGTAAGCAGGTGATACTCGGATGCGGCACGAACGGTGGCAGCGAGGCTCGTGCCGAACTCGCGTTCAAGAAACGCGATCACCTTGCGCATGCGCTGGAGCGAGAAGCCGCGGCGCCGAAGTTGGTTGATAACAGCGGCAGTAACAAGCTGGTCCCAGGAGTAGATGCGGCGGTGACCTTGCCGGCTGGGCGTTACCAGACCGCGCTCATCCCACCATTGCAGCTGGCGTCCCGTGATGCCGGTGAGCTTGACGACCTCGCTGGTTGTGAATTGCCGTTTCATTCGCGGCCGATCATGTTTAAAACAGAAAACTAGAAATATGTTTGAAACATTCTAGGCTGAGGACGGTGTGGATTAGGCAGGGTTTCTTATCTGGAGATGTTGACTAGAGGGATGCGTCGAGCGAGATGCGGGGCCTGTGCGTTTTCAGCATAGGTTGTCGCCGCACAGACGGGACTCTTCAGCTTTCGCCCGGATGGCGCGCGCTCCAAAGTGTTCGTGTTGCTCAGAAAAAACAAGGAGACGCGGTCACCCGTGGTCTCCTCATTAGTTTTTTCGGTGAGACGATGTTGTCGCTTAAGGTCTTTCAGCCGCGAGTTCCGGTTTAGAAGCCGGGTTCCAGCCTGAAGGCTTCAGCGAGTGGTTGATCGCGTACACCACAAAACCAGCGCTCATGAGGAACAAGCCGAACCAGAAGGCGCTCATGCCTAGGATGGCCTCGTGCTCGCTGCTTGCGATGGCGAAGCCCAGCAGTAGCGTTGGCGCGATGCCGACTGCGATCGCTCCAAACCAGCCTCCTGGAACGCGGAACGGACGTTTCAACTCTGGTTCGCGGACTCGCAGCACGATCAGGGCAACAAATTCCAACGTCAGACTTGCGCCGTAAATCATGATGTCGAGCGTTACCAACCGCTCAAAGCCGATATTGAGGGCGAGGCCCCAGCCGATGGCTAGAGCGATAATCGCCACCCATGGCGCGCGCGATTTCGGATGCAGTTTGGCAAACACTTTCGGGAGCATGCCGTCCTGCGCCATCGCGAGTGGCAGACGCGAGTAGCTCATGACGAGCGCGTTGAACATTCCGAAGCCGCTCATCATGCCGCCAGCCACGAGTGCCATGCGCAGCACCGGGCCGCCCATCAACTGAGCGATATCGGCCCACGCGCCGGTTTCCCATGCGGAAGCGGGAAGTCCGGTCATCCACATGGCGGCGAAGGGAAGCACGTAGCTGAGCGCCACGATCACCACCGCCCAGAGCATTGCGCGCGGATAGGTACGCTGCGGTCGCTCGACCTCCGTGGCGATGGTGGAGGCGTTGTCCCATCCCATGTAGTTCCACATGCAGATGAGGAGACCGCCGAGGATGTCGACGTTCGAGGTTGTCGGCTTGGTGACGGCGTTGGCCAACACACCAATTTTGAACGGCGCGATAACGAAGATTGCGGCAAACGGCGCGGAGAGCGCGAAGAACAGCCAAAGCGAGGTAGTCGAAACTACCTTCACGCCGGCAATGTTCATTGCCGCACAAATGATCACTACGCCCAACGCAACGAGGACGCCGCGATGGTTCTCCTGAAAGTAGGGGAACATGCGCGTCAGGTACGCGACAAAGAGAGTGGGATAAATCGCCATGTCGAAAATGGACGCAACCAGCGACAACCACGCTTCCTGAAATCCCCAGAAATTCCCCATCGCCCGGCGCACCCACGCGTAGTAGCCGCCCTCGAAGGGCAACGCGCTCGAAAGCTCGCCAATCATGAAGGCGGTCGGCAGGCTCCAGAGGAGCGGGGTGAGCAGCAGAATAAGGATGGCTTTGCCATAGCCGGCCCCATGCACGATGTCCTCGGTGCCGTAGGTTCCGCCGGACACCATAAAGAATGTGGCGGCGACCAGAGGCCAAAGGGTGAGGCAGACGGATTTTTTACGGGGAGCAACAGCCGCGGAGGCAGATGCGAGAGGCTGTTGAAAGTTAGGAGCGGTTGCAGTTGCCAATTTCGATGTGGTCCTCCTCGAAGCGACTCACTCTCACCACCGCGTCTCCCTTGAAGAGCGCTGACTAGTCGTGCGCTTCTCGCGGCTCCCGGGTGCACAGCAGATTTCCCGGGCATTTCGGCAAAGTTAGTTCGCAAGTGTGAGATTACGGGAATTTCGCGCAGATGCAAGAATTTTTTGCGAAAAATATGAAAAAACTTATCAGCGGAGGCGTGTACGGAGGTAATGCTGCGAGAGTCGAGAAAAACGAAAGCAGGGGTCTACTCCCCAGAATGATGGCCTAGTCTTGACCGCCAGATTCTGTAGCACACGAATACACCCACCACGAGTCCCGGAAGAAACCCGTACTCCATTCCCACAAGAGGGAGCCAGGGCTGTGCTTCTCCGAGACGGATCCACCCAGCATTTCCGGCAAGTGAAAAGACAAGTCCAACGAGAAGAAGCCCGACTGAGCAGGCGATAGCTGTACAGAAAGCTGCGACCATGCCATATAGGACCGCTCCAACTTTTTGGGGGAAGCTGAGCGGAGTGATGTACATGTAGCGATCTTGCCCCTCTCAAGCAGTGTAGACAAGGTTACTTCCTGAGCCTTCCTCCGTGTACTTTCGTTAAAAATGGTTTGTCGTCGACACGGCCGATGTTCCCCTCGTGTAGGTACTTTCCTGTTTAGGGCGTCAATTCGTGTCCCCCACTAATCCGCGAAGGTCCGCGAAGTCCGCGGCAAAGAAGTTCTTGGAAGCGATAGCCAACAACTCCCGCGGAGGATAGAATTGCTGCCCATCAAGCAATCCCCTCTGCCTAGGAGGCTCCATGAATATCAGCTTCTCCGCCATGATGCAGACTGTCACCGCTGTGCTTACCGCTGTCGGCCTGAAGGTTTTGGGTGCGATTGTTTTGTTTATGGTTGGGCGCTGGCTGATCAGCCTGGCGGTCCGACTGGTTGATAGCGCGCTGCGCAAGCAGAAGATCGATCCCACGCTGATCCGTTACATCAATTCCGCGCTCGGCGCGCTGCTGAACATCGTGCTGGTCGTGGCCATCCTTGGCTTCTTTGGGGTCGAGACCACGAGCTTTGCCGCTTTGCTTGCTGCGGCCGGCATCGCTATCGGGATGGCGTGGTCCGGGCTGCTCTCCAACTTTGCCGGAGGCGTGTTCCTGGTTATTCTTCAGCCGTTCCGGGTGGGAGATTTTGTTACCGTTGCCGGGATTACCGGCACGGTTGAGGAGATCGGGCTTTTCGCCTCGACGCTGAATACGCCCGACAACATCAAGACCATCATCGGGAACGGAAAGATTTTCGCTGACACGATTCAGAACTACTCGGCCAACGCTTACCGCCGCGTCGAACTCACCGCGCAACTTGCGCATGGTGTGGACCCGCAAGCGGCTGCCGATCTGCTCAAGCCGGCGATGGCGCAGATTCCGAACGTGCTGGCGACTCCCGCGCCGGATGTGCAGATCATTACTTTCAATCTAGCGGGGCCGGTGCTGGCGGTTCGTCCGTATTGCAACAACGCGCACTACTGGCAGGTTTATTTCGATACCAACCGTTTGATCCGCGATACGTTCGCGAAGGCGGGCTTCCCGGTGCCCGACCAGCATTACTCAGTGCGGGGCGGGGAAGAGTTGAGGCTGGCTAAGACGGCATGAGTCGAGATTTCGCGACGACCGTCGCCCGAAGACTCTCTCTGAATCCTCCGAGTGCATCGTGGTTAGTTCTCGCGATGGATTCATCACATTTTCTACGTCTAAAGATCACTGCAGTTAGTCGACGACGGCGCTAGAAATTGCGGACGGCGACTCTCTCGCTGATATCGTCAACACGGGTCAATCGTGTGTCGGGCGCCGTTGTTCATGCTGCTATGAGAGTTCACTCCGTTCTTGGCCCGGGGTTATTGGAGAGCGCCTATGCAGCTCGCCTTGCTCACGAGCTTCACAAGCGGGGATACCACGTGAAACGAGAACTTGGTCTCCCTGTCGTGTACGAGGGCGAGAAGCTCGACTTGGGATACCGTATAGACCTGCTTGTCGAGAACCTGGTGATTGTTGAAGTGAAATGCGTGGAGGCGATCCATCCTGTCCATGAAGCGCAGCTTCTGTCTTACCCGAGGCTGAGCGGGAAGAATGTGGGATTGCTTATCAACTTTTACGTCACTCACTTGAATGACGGCATAAAGCGCATGGTTGACGGCAGTAATTGGGACAAATAAAACCCACAACCACGGAGGGCACAGAGGAAACACCACAACGCTTCCCTTCGTGAACCTCCGTGCCCTCTGTGGTTAAAGGTCTTGACTTAAACCTTTTCCCAAAGCTCAGCGCGAGGATCTTCGGGATTTAGCTTAGCGAGCTCTCGCAGGAGCTCTTTTGTCTTTTCGTCGCGGGGCATTGGGACCGTGATCTTCACTTCGACGATCTCGTCCCCGCGTACGCCGTCTTTTGTTGCGGACGGCACGCCTTTCTCGCGCAGACGAAGCTTCTGGCCGGATTGCGTTCCTGGCGGAATCTTCAACGTGCTGCGGCCGTCGATCGTGGGCACATCGATTTTTGACCCTAGCGCTGCCTCGACCGCCGTTACCGGGACTGTGATGTAGATGTCGTCGCCTTCGCGCTTGAACAGCGGATGCTCGCCGATGCGGATGATGACATAGAGGTCGCCGACTCCGCCGCCGCGCAGGCCGGCGTTGCCTTTGCCTGCGATGCGGATGCGCTGGCCGTCGCGGGTGCCTGCCTTAATGCGAACTTCGAGTGGGTCGGTGCGCTCGACCGTGCCTTCGCCGTGGCACACCGGACACGGGGAGACATTCTTGCCGGTGCCGTGGCAGCGCGGACAGGTTACGTTAAACTTCATGCGGCCGCCAGTCTGCTCGATTGTGCCTTTGCCGTGGCACTGCGGACAGACTCCGGGCGCTTCGATCGTTCCGTTGCCGTGGCAGTTGCCGCAGACATCGCGGCGCGCGATGTTCAACTTCATTACGCCGCCGCGGATCGCCGTCCAGAAGGGAACATTGACTTGATACTCGAGGTCCTGCCCTGACTCTGGACCTTCGTCGGCTGCCGCCTGCCCGCCACCGGAAAAGATGCTGGAGAAGATGTCGCGGAAGCCGCCGCCGGACGAGGACGCGGTGGTTTTTCGCCCGCCTTGGCGCGCGCCCTCGAATAAGTCTGAAAAGTCAAAGCCGCCGAAGTCGACGTTGCCGGTGCCTCCGGTGTACTGCTGGTAGCCGCCCGCTCCGCCGGGAAAGCCTCCTGGAAATCCACCGCCGGGCTGGCCGCCGCCGCGCGCATAGGCTTCCGCCGTCGCGGGATCGATGTTGTCGGAATAGAAGCCGACCTGGTCGTAAATTTTGCGCTTC
>Ga0335076_10005440_pt1 | contig 12871 bp, 12 predicted proteins | sample Lox_Sample_25_FD_206717 | JGI IMG/M metagenome (GOLD analysis project Ga0335076, IMG submission 206717) | Soil microbial communities from Loxahatchee National Wildlife Refuge, Florida, United States - Lox_Sample_2.5 | ecosystem: Environmental > Terrestrial > Soil > Wetlands | place: USA...
GGGACTCCTCGCGAACGCGCACATCCTCGAGGAACGGCGCCTCCGCGTTGCAGGGTCCTCACCAGGAGGCGAAGAAGTTGAGGATGTACTTCTTCTCGGCCCAGTCGTGGTTCGTGCGCCGCTCGCCGGTCCAGTAATCCTCGAGCGAGAACTCGGGCAGCCTGTGGCCGATCCAGGCGTTCTGCTCCTCGGTGACCGGCGCCGGCGGCCGCGCCGCGAGCAGGTCCTCGACGATCGACATCGTCTGGCTCCCGGCGTTGGCGACCAGGATCCGTCCGTCGTGCGGGTCGACGACGACGCCGCCGGGGCCTCCCCCGACCGGGATCTGCGACCACTCGGCGCCGTCGGCGACGCCGAGGACGCTGACGGAGCCGGCGCCGCGATTCGTGACGTAGACGCGGTCGTGGGAGGGATGCATGGTGAGCCCGACCGGCGCCGATCCGGTACGGATCTCCTCGAGCACCGCGATCCTGTCGAGGTCGACGCGCGAGACGGTGCCGGCGATCGAGTTGACGATGAACGCCTCGCCGCGCTCGGGGACGATCCCGATCGCGCAGGTACCGATGCCGAGCTCGAGCCTGCCGACGTCCTCGAAGGAGTCCGCGTCGTAGAAGTTGGCAGAGGCGGCGACGAAGTTGACGCAGATCGCGAGCCGGCGAGTCGGATCGACGCCGATGGCGCCGGCTCCCGGCTCCGCGTCGACGGTCGCCACCGTCTCGAGGCTGTCGAGGTCGATCACGCTCATCGTCGAGCCGAGCGAGTTGCCGACGTAGAGGCGGCGGAACTCGGGGACGTGCGTCAGCCCGGACGGATAGCCGCCCACGGGCACCGTGGTCTCGACCTCGAGCGTCGCCGAGTCGATGATCGTCACCTGGTCGGAGTGGGCGTCGGCGGTGAACACGCGCCCGGTCTGCTCGTCGAGGCCGATGTCGATCGGCTCGTTGCCCGTGGCGATCTCGCGGATCACCTCGTGGCTCTCGAGGTCGACGACCGAGACGAAGTCGCTACGCGAGCATGCGACGAACGCACGCCGCCGCGCGACGTCGACGGCAATTCCTTCCGGATCGAGGCCGACGGGGATCTCCGCGATCTGCCGCCACGGTGAGCGCGAGTCGATCCGGCACGCGGCTCCGACGGGGAACGCCGGGTCGTCTCTCTCGCCGGTCGCCGCCATGTGACTGGCGAGTATCGCCCTTCGACCAGACGGGTGGAGGGCGAACCGGTGCCGGATCGCTAGCATCGGCGGGGTCTTGGCCGACCCCGTTCTGATCTACGGCGACTCCTTCCGCTCCGCCGACCTGCGGCACGCCGTGCCGCTCGGGGTGCCGGATCCGTTTCTCTACGCCGAGCAGAACGGGAGCCGGCACGTCTTCGCGAGCTCGATGGAGGCCGGCCGGCTGCGCGAGCTCGGGCTCTTCGACGTCCACGAGCACGAGGAGCTGGGTGCGGACGAGCTGATCGAGTCGGGGGTCGACCGTCACGAGCTCACCGCTCAGCTCGCGCTCAGGGCAGTCCGCAGTCTCGGCTTCGAGCGCGCGACCGTGCCGGAGAACTTCCCCGTCTGGCTCGCCGACCGGCTTCGCGGTGATGGGGTCGTGCTCGACGTCGACCAGGATCTCTTCGACGATCGGCGGCGGGCCAAGACCGAGGCGCAGATCGCCGGGATGCGGCGTGCGCAGCGCGCGGCCGAGGCGGCGATGGACGTGTGCCGCGAGCTTCTGCGCCGGGCGGAGATCAAGGGCGACCGGCTCCTCCTCGACGGCGACGAGCTCACGGTGGAACGCGTGAAGGCGGACATGAACGTCGCCTTTGCTGCGCACGACACCACCGCCGACGAGTACATCGTGGCGCCGGGAGCGCAGGGGGCCGTCGGCCACGACATGGGGTCCGGCCCGATCCGGCCGAGCACGCCGCTCGTCGTCGACATCTTCCCGCGCGACAACGCGTCTGCCGTCTACACGGACATGACCCGCACCTTCGTGGTGGGCGGGGTGCCCGACGACGTGCGCGAGTGGCACCGGCTCTGCAAGGAGGCGCTCGACCGCGCGGTCGCGGAGACCCGTCCCGGCGCCGACTGCCGCTCGCTCTTCTACCTCACCTGCGACATCTTCGAGGCGGCAGGCGAGCCCACTCAGCGCACGAAGAAGCCCGGCGAGACGCTCGTCGACGGTTTCTTCCACGGACTCGGCCACGGCGTCGGCCTCGAGGTACACGAGGAGCCGGGACTGGGCCGCCTGGCGGAGGGAAAGCTCGTCGCCGGCGACGTCGTCACGATCGAGCCCGGGCTCTACCGCGCCGGCTACGGCGGTGTGCGCCTCGAGGACATCGTTCTGGTGATCGAGAACGGGGCCGAGGTCGTTACGAACTATCCATATGACCTCGAACCTTGACTAACCAGCACGAAATCGGGTAAAGCTGCGCCAAATACATCGGGGGACGACTGAGCCTTTGGGGGTTTCCGCCGTCTCCGGAGCTAGGAGGGCTGGATGAGCGCAATGTCTTCCGACCGGCCGGTGCAGTTGGTGGAGAGCACACCGGCCGCCGACCCCGCGCCGCTCGGTCTCGCGGGATTCGCGCTGACGACGTTCCTGCTGAGCGGGCACAACGCGACGTGGATCCCCGACCTGATCTGGGTCGGCCCCGCGATCTTCTACGGCGGCATGGCTCAGTTCGCAGCTGGGATGTGGGAGTTCCGCAACCGGAACGTCTTCGGCGCGACCGCCTTCTCGACGTACGGCGGCTTCTGGATGGGGCTCGGCCTGTACATCATCCTCGCCGTCGGCAACGGGAAGTGGCTCGCCGGTTACACGGGCGGCGACCTGACGAACGCACTCGCTTGGTTCCTGTTCGCGTTCGCGGTCTTCAACTTCTACATGCTGATCGCCAGCACGCGTGTGAACACGGCCGTGTTCGCAGTCTTCCTGACGCTGCAGATCACCGAGGTCCTGCTCGTGATCGGCTTCTTCGACGGCTCCCACAACGTCGGCAATGCGACCTACAACAACTGGATGCTCCATGCCGGCGGTTGGGCGGGCATCGTGACGGCGGCTGTCGCGTGGTACACGTCGGCGGCGGGCGTGATGAACGGCGTCTCGGGTCGGACGGTGTTCCCGGTCGGGAAGCCGTTGGTGACAGCAACTCCCGCGGCGGCGACCGCGTGATCTACGATTCGTAGTGCGATTGAGGCGGGCCCGCTCCATCGGGGCGGGCCCATCACGCATTGTCCGACTAGGAGGTGAAGCACGTGGGAACCGTTGACGACGTCCAGGTTTCCGAGGCGCAGATCGCTGTTCACTGGCGGGAGGAGGAGTACTACGAGCCGCCCGCGCGGATCGCGAAGGAGGCGAACGCAAACGATCCGGCGATTCGCGAGCGTTTCACCGAGGACAAGTTCCCGGAGTGCTTCGTGGACTATGCCGAGATGCTGACCTGGGACAAGAAGTGGGACACGATCCTCGACACGTCGGACCCCCCGTTCTTCAAGTGGTGGGTAGGGGGAAAGCTGAACGCGTGCGTCAACTGCGTCGACCGGCATCTCGAGTCGCGAGGCGACGCCAACGCAATTATCTGGGTGCCCGAGCTCGAAGAGGACGAGACGCAGGAGATCACGTACGGCGAGCTACACCGGCGAGTGAACGAGTTTGCGGCGTTGCTCAAGGACTTCTGTGGCGTGCAGTCGCAGGACCGGGTCACGTTCCATCTGCCGATGGTGCCGGATCTGCCGGTCGCGATGCTGGCCTGCGCCCGTCTCGGGGTCATCCACTCCGAGGTGTTCGGCGGCTTCTCCGGAACGGCCTGCGGCCAGCGGATGGCGGACGCGGGGAGCACGATCCTGGTGACGATGGATTCGTACTATCGAAACGGTGAGCTGATCGACCACAAGGTCAAGGCCGACGAGGCGATCGAGGCTGCCCGCAAGGAGGGGACGACCGTTGAGAAGGTGCTCGTCTTCCGGCGCAAGCCCGGCGAGTACCACTCCGAGAGCCCGATGGTCGACGGGCGCGACTTCTTCGTCGACGAGCTGCTGCCGAAGTACGAGGGGCAGGAGGTAGAGCCGGCGTCGATGGAGGCGACGGACACGCTCTTTCTGATGTACACGAGCGGTACCACCGGCCGGCCTAAGGGTGCGCAGCACTCGATCGGCGGCTATCTCTCGTACGTCACCGGGACGTCCAAGTACTACCAGGACATCCATCCGGACGACATGTACTGGTGCTTCGCCGACATCGGCTGGATCACCGGGCACTCCTACATCGTCTACGGGCCGCTCTCGCTCGGGACGACGAGCGTGATGTACGAGGGTGTCCCGACGTATCCGGACCCGGGGCGGCCGTGGCGGATCGCCGAGAGGCTCGGGGTGGACATCTTCCACACTGCGCCGACGACGATCCGGATGCTGCGGAAGCTCGGCCCGGACGAGCCTGCGAAGTACGACTACCACTTCAAGACGATGACGACGGTCGGTGAGCCGATCGAGCCGGACGTCTGGCGCTGGTACTTCAGCGTCGTTGGCAAGGGCGAGGCGTCGATCACCGACACCTGGTGGTTGACCGAGACGGGCGGCTTTCTCGGCTCGACGCTGCCTGGGCTGGAGAAGATGAAGCCGGGGAGCTGCGGCCCGACCGTGCTTGGGCTCTATGGCGTCATCTTCGACGAGAACGGCGACGAGGTCGCGATGGGGTCCGGCAAGGCCGGGAACATCTGTATGCGCAACCCGTGGCCGGGTCGGATGCTGACCATCTGGGGCCAGGACGAGCGCTTCGTGGACACGTACTACAAGAAGTACAACCGTGACCCGAAGAGCACGGACTGGCACGACTGGCCGTTCCTCGCCGGTGACGGTGCTGTCCAGGCGGCCGACGGCTACTACCGGATCCTGGGCCGGATCGACGACGTGATCAACGTCGCCGGCCACCGGCTCGGGACGAAGGAGCTCGAGTCGTCCGCGATCACCGTCGACGAGGTGGCCGAGGCTGCTGCCGTGCCGGTCATCGACGAGCTGCGCGGCCGGGCGGTCGAGATGTACGTCTCGCTCAAGCCCGGCTACGAGGACGGAGACGGGGTCGCTCAGAAGGTCTCGCAGGCGATCGAGCGGGACATCGGCAAGATCGCCCGCCCGAAGAACGTCTGGGTCGTGGCCGACATGCCCAAGACGCGCTCCGGCAAGATCATGCGGCGCGTGATCGCGAGCATCTCCAACTTCGCCGAGGTCGGCGACGTGACCACGCTGGCGAACCCGGAGATCGTCGACCAAATCAACCAGCACGTCAGGACGGAGAAGGTCGCGCACGGCGACATCCCGCGCGAGCTCTCCGACGCAGAGCTGGCCGAGATCGAGCGGTTCGGCCAGGCCGAGTAACCAGCCGAGAGCCTCTCGCAGCGGGGGAGCCGCAATGCTCCCCCGCTGCCGGAGGGATCGGGGCTCGCGGGAGCCTACGAGGTCCCGCTTGACTCTCCCCTAGCAGGAGGCACGATGCTGCCTGCGATGCAGCTCATGCCGATCGGTCGGTTCTCGCGTCTCACAGGTGTCGGCGTGAAGGCGCTGCGCCACTACGACGAGGTTGGACTCCTCGTGCCGGCCGCGGTGGACGACGAGACCGGGTATCGCTTCTACTCACCGGAGCAGGTCGAGACCGCGGAGGCGATCCGACTGCTGCGCAGGCTCGACATGCCGCTCGACGAGATCCGAACGGCTCTCGCCGCGGGCGACCCGGCCACGCTACGGACGGCGCTCGTCTCGCACCAGCGACGGATCGCGATTCGCGACTCCGAGCTGCGTGCGTCGCGCGCCGAGCTGCAGCGGCTCATCGACGGAAGGGAGACACTCGTGGGAATGCGATCGGAATCGTTGGACGCCGCGCAGCACCGGCGACTCGGAATCGATCTCTACAACCGAACCTGGACCCTCATGGATTCGCCGGGGGACGAGATGCTCCATTGCGCACATGCCTCCGCGTACCACTGGATGCAGGCGGATGGGACGACGGCGAATCGCTCGCGCAGCGAATGGCTGTGCTCGCGGGTCTACACGCTGCTCGGCCGCCCAGAGCCGGCGCTCCACCACGCGCGCCGCTGTCTCGAGCTCGTCGAGTCGGCGCCCTCGGAGATGGAGGAGTGGGATCTGCCGGCTGCGTACGAGGCAATGGCGCGCGCCCACCTCGCGGCCGGAGACCAGGCGGAGGCCTCCCGCTACAAGTCGCTCGGACTGGAGGCGATCGCGCGAGTCGCCGACGAGGAGGATCGCAAGCCCATCGAGGCCGACCTCGCGTCGATCCCCTAAGCGGGGGTTTGCTCCGTCCGCGCCGAGTGGTACAAACCTCGCGTACGAGCGGCTGCAGAGGTCGAAGGCACTTCAACGGGCGGATCCGGGTCAGGTGCCAACTGGACCGCCGACCTGTGGGAGCGCCGCCGCTGTTCTCTTGAATGCGCGCCGGGCACATGCCCGGCGCGCTGCGTTACGGCAAGTCAGTGACGAGGGTCGGTGCCCAATGGGTACTTGCCGGACCGACCGGAGCCCGAGGAGTAGGCGTCAGCCGCATCGTTCAGCCGTCGAGCAGTTGCTCGAAGCGAGAGGCGTCGTCGAACGGGCCGATCACCGCGAGCCGCAGGCGATCGTTCGCGATCAGGTCAGAAGCGACCCGCGCGACGTCGTCGCTCGTCACCGCATCGAGCCCGCGCAGCACCTCGTCGGAGTCGGGGAGCCGCTGCTCGAGGACCTCCTTCCGGAGCCCGAACATCATCAGGCCCTGGGGGCTCTCGAGCTGGAGGACGAAGCGGCCCTTGGCGAAGTTGCGTGCCTTCTCGAGCTCCTCGGCCTGCAGCGGCTCAGTCGCGATCTTGCGTAGCTCGGCGGCGATCGTGCTCACCGCGTCGTCGATGCGGCTGATGTCGACGCCCGCCTGCGAGTAGAGCGTGCCGGCGTCGGTGTAGCTGTGGTTGAGCCCGTACACGTAGTACGCGAGCCCGCGGCGCTCGCGCACCTCGCTGAAGAGGCGGGACGACATCCCGCCGCCGAGCGCGGTCGCCAGCAGCTGCAGCGGATAGCGGTCGGGATGGTCGAGTGGCCGGCTGTGCACGCCGAGACAGATGTGTGCCTGCTCCGACTGCTTCGTGAAGACGGCGACGCGGCTGTTCGCGTGCGGAGCGGCGGGATCCGGCTCGCCGGTCTCGGCGGCGACGAGGTCGCCGAGCAGCTCCTGAACGCGTTCGAGCACTCCGTCTCCGATGCGGCCCGCGATCCCGACCACGATCCGAGACGGCCTGTACCAGCGGTCGAGGTAGCTCGTGAAGGTGTCCCGCGTCGCGTCGCGGACCGTCTCCTTGCGGCCGATGATGTCGCGGCCGAGCGGCTGGTCGCCCCAGAGGAGCTGCTCGTAGACGCCGCCGATGAAGTCCCGCGGCGTGTCGAAGTACATGTTCATCTCCTCGATGATCACGCCCTTCTCCCGCTCGATCTCGTCCTCGGCGAAGCGGGAGTTGCGGATCATGTCGACGAGCACGTCGAGGGCGACGTCGCGGTGCTCGGCGGCGCACTTGACGTAGTACGTCGTGCTCTCCTTGCCCGTGAAGGCGTTGAACTCGCCGCCGATGGCGTCGATCGCGCCGGCGATCTCGCGCGCGGTCGGGCGCCGCTCGGTTCCCTTGAAGAACATGTGCTCGGCGAAGTGCGCGATTCCGCTCGTCTCGGCGGTCTCGTAGCGTGAGCCGGCGGCCAGCATCACGAGCACGGCGACCGACTGGGCGTGCGGTAGGTCGGCCGTCAGGACGCGCAGGCCGTTGTCGAGCGTGTCACGTTGGAACGTCGCCATCGCCGCCGATCGTATAGACGTATCCCGGATGCACGGCGAACAGACGAGATGGGCGATCGCGGCCCAACCGGAGTGGCTGGCGCAGGTCCCGACCGGCCGACGCTTCCCGGACGGCGCGCGGCTCCTCTTCACCGGCTGCGGCACCTCGTTCCACGCCGCCCAAACCGGAGTGAGAGAGTCCGGAGGCGAAGCGGTGCAGGCCTTGGAGCTCGTGCTGCGGCCGGAGCGAGACGCCGACCTGCTCGTCCTCGTCTCGCACGAGGGCGAGACGCCGCTGACGCTCGAGGCGGCGCGCGCGTGGCGCGGCCCACGGTGGCTCGTCACCGGGAAGGCGGACGGGCCGATCGCCGAGCTCTGCGACGAGGTCGTCGTCTGTACCCCCGAGATCGAGCAGAGCTGGTGTCACACCGTGAGCTACACGTGCGCGGTCGCCACGATCGCGGCGCTTCACGGCGAGGACGTCGCGTGGCTCCCGGGAGCGGTCGAGGAGGCGCTCGCGGCGCCGTTGCCGGAGGTGGGCGAACAGGAGCGGTTCCTCGTGGCGGGCGCCGGCCGGGAGCTGGCGACGGCGCACGAGGCGGTGCTCAAGCTCCGCGAAGGCGCCTGGGTCGCTGCCGAGGCGTACGAGACGGAGCAGCTCCTGCATGGCTATCTCGCCGCGGTGGACGAGTCGGTGCGGGCGTTCGTCCTCGAGGGGCAAGGCCTGGCTGCGGAGCGGGCGGCTGCGGCCGCGGCGGCGTTGCGCGAGCTCGGCTGCGAGGTCGACCTGCTCCCGGCCCGTCATCCCGTGGTCGACATCGTGCTCTTCCAGCGGCTCACCGTCGAGCTTGCAGAGCGGCGCGGGCGCGAGCCGGACCGGATCCGCCGCCACGACCCCCGCTGGGCCGCGGCCGCGGCGGCTGCGAAGGCGGACAACGCGTCGTAGCTAGATCTCGGCGAGCGCCTCGAGCAGCCGGTCGACCTCCTCGAAGCTGTTGTAGTGGACGAAGCCGGCCCGGACGGCGCCGTCGGGCTGCAGGCCGAGCCGCTCCATCGCCTCCATGGCGTAGTAGTCGCCGTCCCAGACCGCGATGTCTCGGGCGGCGAGCCGCTCGGCAACCTCGCGCGGCCTGATCGCTTCGACCTGGAAGGCAAAGGTCGGGACGCGCCCGTCCATGGTGTCGAGACCGTGCACCGTGCAGCGGTCAGGCAGTCCGTCGAGGAAGCGCTGTCCCAACGCGCGCTCGTGCTCGAGAATCGCATCCCAGCCCAGCCCGCTGAGGTACTCGACCGCGGCGACGAAGCCCGCAAGCAGCTCGTGTGCGAGCGTTCCCGTCTCGAAGCGCGCACCGAGCGGCTCGTCGGCGGCCGGTCGAACCTTGTACGGCCGCCAGGAGCGCAGGAGCTCCTCCCGTCCGTACGCGAGACCGAGGTGCGGGCCGAAGAACTTGTACGGCGAGCAGAGGAGCACGTCGACACCGAGCGCCGCGACGTCGATCGGGCGGTGCGGGGCGTAGTGCACGGCGTCCGCCCAGGCGAGCGCCCCGGCGCCATGCGCGAGCTCGACGATTCGCGGCGTGTCGGTCGTCGTGCCGAACGCGTTCGCGGCGAGCGGGAAGGCGACGACCCGGGTGCGCTCGGTCAGCTTCCGCTGGAGGTCGTCGAGGTCGAGCCTAGTGTCGTCGAGGATCTCGACGAAGTCGACGCGGAGACCTAGGTCGTGCGCGAGCTCGAGCCAGGGCGCGATGTTCCCGTCGTGGTCGAGGCGCGTGACGAGGATCTCGTCGCCGGTGTCGAGGTTCCGTCCGAGGGTGCGGGTGAGGCCGAAATTGAGCGTCGTCATGTTCTGGCCGAAGATCGTCTCCTCGGCACGGCAGCCGAGGAAGGCCGCGGCGGCGGCGTGCGCCTGCTCGACGAGCCCGTCACTGCGCCGGCTGGCGGCGAACGCACCGCCGAGATTCGCATTCGAATCGACCAGACACGTCGAGATCGAGTCGATCACCGACTGCGGGCACTGCGTCCCGCCGGGGCCGTCGAGGAACGCGACGCCCGACGCGAGCGCCGGGAATCGCGCCCGGGTCCCCGCAAGGTCGAAGGTCATCCCTGCTCGAGTGGTGCCATCGTCAGGCCGTGCTCGCGGAGCTGCTCCCAGTAGAGCTCGGCCTGCTCGCGGAGGCCGGACCAGACGACCGCCTGACCGGAGTTGTGGATCCGGGTCGCCAGCTGCATCCCGTCGTCGTACGAGACGCCGGGGATGACTGCCGAGAGGGCCGCGGCGACGCCCTGGAAGGTGTTGTGGTCGTCGTTGAGGACGATCACGAGCCAGGGGCGGCCGAGCCCCGTGCCCTCGCCGCGGTCAAGCCGCTCCCGCGGCGGGGTGAGCGTTTCGCTCACGCGAGCGCCCGGCCGTTCACGGCCCATCGGTAGCTCGGTTTGGCAGTGAGGGAGGAGCCGACGAAGCAGTCGCGCTCGGCCAGCTCGAGCAGCTCCGCCAGCGTTTCCGGTCCCGGCTCGGGGTCGAGCTTCAGGTCGAGCTCGACCTCGGTCTCGACGAGCGCGAACCGGCCGTCCGTGTCGCGCTTCGTCACGACCGTCCGGCTGGTGCCCGACGCGGAGCGGACGGCGACTTCCTTGCGCTCGGCGTGGTAGCGGAGGCTCTTGAGCGAGCAGCGCAAGAGGGCCGCGAGCAGCAGATGCTCGGGCGACCACTCCGCCGGCAGCTCGAGCGCAACGGCGTTCTCCTCGGTGAGCTGCCCGGCCGCCGTGACGTCGACCGCGTACCGCAACTCCTTCGCCCTGACTGCCACACTGGCATGGTCTCAGATGCCCGGCTCCGTCCGGGACGCGTCGTACGCTGCGGCACGTGCGGCGACTGCGCTCGCTGTCGGAGACGGAATGCTACGTCCGCTTGTACGGCGGCTGGGATTCGACGGTGACCCTCGTGAGAGTCGAGCCGCGGCGTCCACGCTACGAGCCGGCGGTCTCGGGGGAAGATCTGCGCCGGGACTTCGAGGCGCGGATCGAATCGCGGACGGAGGAACTGATGACAGAGCTCGACGCGGCCGAGGCTGCGGTCGAGGCCGCGTAGCCGCGCCGCACGCCCTCGTTGCGAGGTTGACACTCCGTCGTAGCGCCTCGTCGCCTACCGTTCGCGAAGGGAGCCTCGCTCCCCCATCGGGGGAATACGTGGGTCACGCAAGGGAAATGGCCGAAGAAGACGCGACACCGAGCGCGGTGCCGGACGTCCTCGCTCCCGATCTCAGGGTCGTCTTCGTCGGCATCAATCCCGGCCGGGTGTCCGCGGCCGCCCGCGCCCACTTCGCAAATCCGCGCAACGACTTCTGGCGCCTGCTGCACGCGGCGCGCCTCACTTCCCGCCTCTACGAGCCGCAGGAGCAGTTCGCCCTCCTCGAGGAGGGGATCGGCGTGACGAACGCCGCCTACCGGACCACTCCTGGCTCGGGCGACCTGCGCAGCGCCGACTTCGCCGGCTCCGCCGAACGGCTCGAGGGGATCGCGCGCGAGCTGCGGCCCCGCTGGCTCGCGTTCGTCGGCAAGGAGGCATACCGCGGGGCATTCGGCGAGAGGGCTGCGCTCGGCGTTCAACAGCGGGAGCTCGCCGACTCACGCCTCTTCGTCCTCCCGTCCACGTCGCCGGCGAACGCGGCCGTACCGTGGCGGGAGCGACTGCGCTGGTTCCACGACCTCGCCGGCCGAGCCTCCGGGCTGCCGATCCGCGAAGCCGTCCGCGCGGTCGTAGTCGCACCGGACGGGCGCACCCTGATGCTCCACTACGCGACCGAGTACGAAGAGTGGTGGATCCCGCCGGGCGGCGGCATCGATCCCGGCGAGACCGACGAGCAGGCGCTCCGTCGCGAGCTACGCGAGGAGCTCGGCTTCGAGGGCTTCGAGCTCGGGCCGCTGCTGTTCGAGAGCGAGCGGCGGTTCCTGCTCGAGTACGGCTACGGCGGGCAGCGGAACCGCCTGTATCTCGTACGTGCGCCGCTGTTCGAGGCGCGAGTCGTGAGCGAGGCGCGTGACGCGCGCTGGTTCACCCTCGACGAGCTCGGCCGCGAGCCCGGAAGGCCGTGGGAGTACGAGAGCCTCGTTAGCTCCGCCAGCGATTGGTGATCGGCGTGCGCCGGTCGCGGCCGAACGCCTTCGGGCGCAGTCGCACACCCGGCGGCGCCTGTCGGCGCTTGTACTCGGCGCGGTCGATGAGCGCCACCGCCCGCGCGACGACCTCCGGGTCGAAGCCGTCGGTGCTCAGTTCGTCGAGCGAGCGGTCTTCCTCGACGTAGGCCTCGAGCACACGATCCAGCTCGGAGTACGGGGGCAGCGAGTCCTCGTCGAGCTGTCCCTCGCGCAACTCCGCGCTCGGCGCCCGCTCGATCGTCGAGTCGGGGACGAGCTCACGTCCCGCCCGCTCATTCAGGTGCCGCGCGAGCCGGAAGACGTCGGTCTTGAACACGTCCTTGAGGAGGGCGAACCCGCCGGCCATGTCGCCGTAGAGCGTCGCGTACCCGACCGACAGCTCCGACTTGTTGCCGCTCGCCACGAGCAGCCACCCGAACTTGTTCGACAGCGCCATCGCGAGGGTCCCGCGAATGCGCGCTTGGAGGTTCTCCTCGGCGACGTCCGGCGCGCGCCCGGCGAACGACCCCGCAAGGACGCCGGTGAACGCCTCGACCACCGGCTCGATCGCGAGCTCCCGGAAGTCGCAGCCGAGGTTCTCGGCCAGCTGCCGCGCATCGTGCCGGGTCGCCTCTGACGAGTAACGGGAAGGCATCGAGACGCAGTGCACGCGTTCGGCCCCGAGCGCCTCGACGGCGAGGGCCGCGGTCACGGCCGAGTCGATCCCGCCCGAGACGCTGACGATCACCGCTTGGAAGCCGTTCTTCGCGACGTAGTCCCGCAGGCCGAGCACGAGTGCGCATCGCATCTGCTCGATCTCCTCGCCGAGCGGCGCGAGCCCCGCCGCCTCCGGCCGCTCGAGGTCGACGACGAGTAGCGCCTCTTCGAAGCCGGCCGCCCGTGCCAACACCGTGCCGTCGCTCCCGATGAAGAGCGAGTGCCCGTCGAAG
>Ga0335076_10005445_pt1 | contig 12863 bp, 14 predicted proteins | sample Lox_Sample_25_FD_206717 | JGI IMG/M metagenome (GOLD analysis project Ga0335076, IMG submission 206717) | Soil microbial communities from Loxahatchee National Wildlife Refuge, Florida, United States - Lox_Sample_2.5 | ecosystem: Environmental > Terrestrial > Soil > Wetlands | place: USA...
TCTCGCGGTCTGTGAGGATTGCCTTACAGAGCTTGCGGATTCCAAAGACCGGCGCCATCAATATCCGTACATCAACTGTACCAACTGCGGCCCCAGATATTCCGTTGTGGTGCGCTTGCCTTACGATCGCTGCAATACAACCATGGCTGGGTGGCCGCTGGATGAATTTTGCAGCGGCGAATATCACGATCCTGCGAACCGGCGATTCCACGCACAACCCGTCGCTTGCCCCGAATGCGGGCCCACCTACTTTCTCCACGAGAAGGGAGCCAAGTCCGCGCCTGGTAATGACGCGATTCGAAAGGCAAGTCAGCTTTTGCGGGCGGGCAGCATACTTGCTGTGAAAGGGATCGGCGGATATCACCTGGCGTGCGACGCTTTGAATCCCGCTGCCATTCAGGCTATGCGGGAGCGTAAATTCCGCAAAGAGAAGCCGTTCGCCGTGATGGTGCGCAACCTCGATCTGGCGCGTTCTTACATTGAACTCTCCGCGGAGTCCGAAGCGCTTCTTTGTTCCGTGGCGCGGCCGATTGTGTTAGCCCCTGCCAAAGTGGAGCTCGAGGGAGTTGCTCCTGACAATCGCGAGCTCGGATTGATGCTTCCCTATACGCCTCTGCATTACTTGCTGTTCGATTGCGGTGCTCCCGAGGTCCTCGTGATGACGAGCGCGAACCGCTCGAGCGAACCCATCGCGTACGAAGACACGCAGGCACTGGAGGACCTGTCAGAGATCGCCGACGCATTTCTGGTTGGCGAGCGGCCGATCGCGCGTAGGGTCGACGATTCGGTTGCGCGGCATGGAGTATTTGGCCCAGTCATTCTCCGCCGGTCGCGCGGTTATGCCCCGGGGGCTGTCGCTGAGCTTCCGACGCAGCGGCCTATTCTGGCGGTTGGTCCCGACCTCAAGAACACAATCACGCTTGTGGTGAATGGGCAGGCGTTCGTCAGCCAGCACATCGGTGACCTCTCACACTTTGACGCGCTGCGCGCATTTCGCGAGACAATCCAGGATCTGGTCTCGATGTACGAGGTCTCATACCACGATCTGCTTGTGGTTCATGACTGCCATCCTCAATATGCGTCGACTCAGGAAGCGTTGGAGCTTCCCGGCGCGCAAAAGAGGGCCATTCAGCATCACCGCGCGCACATCGCCTCGGTGCTTGCGGAACGCGGGGAATGGCACAAGCGAGTGCTCGGCATCAGTTTCGATGGGACAGGCTATGGCGATGACGGCGGCATTTGGGGTGGGGAGATTTTTGTTGGCAGCGTGGCTGAGGGATTTCAACGCGTCGGTCACCTCCGCCAAGCTGCGTTACCGGGAGGAGACGCGGCCGCGCGCTATCCCGTTCAGGCAGCTGCTGGATTTCTGTCGCAGATTGATGATTTGCCTGATCTCACGGCTGCGCCGTTCAATTTTCCGGGTCGCTATCGGGCTGCGTCTGATCTGGTTCGCAAGGGCGTTCGGGCTTTCGGGACGACCTCGATCGGCCGTTTGTTCGATACAGTCGCGGCTCTGCTGGGCTTCACGCGGTCGATCAGTTACGAAGGGCAGGCTGCGATCTGGGTGGAACAGCTCGCGCGGACTTCGTCTTCCACTGGTTCTTATCCCTTCCGGCTCACGAACAATGAGCTCGATTTTCGGGACCTCTTGCGGGATGTAGTTGCGGATCGAAAGCGGGGAGTTGGAACAGCACAGATCGCGCGCAGGTTCCAGAGAAGTATCGCGGAGGGAATGGGTCAGGTCGCATCAGCTATTTGCGAACGAGAGCACCTCGACACTATCGTTCTCTCGGGCGGTGTCTTTCAAAACGAGTTGCTGCTTGAAGATTTTCAGTCTCTCACGGACGAAAGCGGATGGACCGTCTGGACGAACCATGCGGTGCCTCCGAATGATGGCGGGATCAGCCTCGGACAAGCCGCCCTAGCCGCGTTTGACCGCTTCGACGCCGCAGTAGGCGCAATCGCCTCATGAGACCAGTTTGTCGCCCCTTAGCTCGCCCGGCGTCATCGAATCGATATAGCACCAGACCCATGATTCTCCCGGCTCGATGGAGCGAATCAGCGGATGTTTTGTTCCATGAAAGTGCTTGGTAGCATGCTTGTTCTTCGATGAATCGCAGCAGCCGACGTGGCCGCACTCGAGGCACAGTCGCAAATGGACCCACCGGTCGCCCATCTTCACGCACTCTTCGCAGACGTGCTCATCGGTATGGGTGATACGAATCTGATCGAGATGACTGCAAGAACTCATGTTTCCCCCTCAGTTTCCAGTTAATTCAATATAGTTCGGCTAACGCCGCTTTAAGACGGATGAACCGGAACTGCCATCGATTCAAAATATGAATCGCCGGCATTTGAAAAATTCATGGCTGCAGACGGCTTCTAATCATTGACGGAAACTGGTGGTGATCATACCTTAAGAAACAGCATGTTGCTTCACGCTCACCATCGCCATCATCATCACGCGCACAGCGCGTTGGCGGGGGTGCACGCAAGGTAAAGCGCACTTATAAGATTTTGGGCCCGCCGATGCAGGAAACGTCGGCGGGCTTTTTTGTTTTTCGAGTCTTTTTTGTGAGAGGAACTGAAATGAATGCGAATCTTGAATTTTCAAAGCTCGACGGACTGATTCCCGCGGTGGTGCAGGATACCGCGAACGCCGAGGTGCTCATGGTGGGATTTATGAACCAGACGGCTCTGGAGCAGACTCTCGCCGAAGGGTACGTCACCTTCTTCAGCCGAACTCGCCAGCGGCTCTGGACGAAAGGTGAAAGCTCCGGAAACCGGCTGCGCGTCATCTCGGCGTTCACCGATTGCGACCGCGATACTTTGCTGCTTCGCGTTGAAGTCGAAGGCGCGGGGCTGGTGTGCCATCTGGGAACGCGCTCGTGTTTTGCGGAAGAACTGCCGGTGCAATCTCCGGAAAAAGGCACACCGGATGCCCAAAAGGTGCAGCCATGAAACTGCGCATCGGAATTCCGAAGGGCAGCTTGCAGGAAGCTACTCTGCAGTTGCTCGCGCAGGCAGGCCTGCCAGCCTATACGAACGGGCGATCCTATTTCGCGACGACCGCCGATCCGGATATCGATTGCATGCTGATTCGAGCCCAGGAAATGGCGCGCTATGTCGAACATGGCGCGATTGACGCTGGCCTGACTGGTCTCGACTGGGTGATCGAGAGCGGACTGGAAGTCGTTTCGGTCAGCGATCTCATCTACGCCAAGCGCACGCGGGGAAAAGTTCGATGGGTGCTGGCTGTTCCGGAAGATTCGCCATATCAGCGCGCCGAAGACCTGTCGCAAAAAATCATCGCCACCGAGCTTGTGAATGTGACGCGCAATTATTTTTGTAAGAAAGGTGTCGAGGTCAGGGTGGAGTTCTCCTGGGGAGCGACTGAAGTAAAAGCCCCGATGCTGGCTGATGCGATCGTCGAGGTCACCGAGACCGGAAGTTCGCTGCGCGCCAATCGGCTCCGCATTCTTGAGACCGTGCTGGAATCGAATACCCAGCTCATTGCCAACAAATCTTCGTATGAGGACCGCGAAAAGCGGCGCAAGATCGACAATCTTGCACTCATGCTGCAGGGAGCGATGCAGGCGCAAGATCGCGTGGGATTGATGTTAAACGTTCACCGACGCGACCTGGCGGCCGTGTTGGCTGTGCTGCCCGCGTTGCAGAAGCCGACGATTTCGCATCTCAGCGATGAAGACTGGTTTGCTGTGAATACAGTGATCGATGAGGCGGCGGCATGGGAGGTCATTCCACGCCTGAAGGCGGAGCAAGCAGAAGGCATCGTGGAATATCCGCTCAACAAGGTGGTGCTGTGATGCGGATCTTGTCAGGCCGAGCGGCCGACCGAGTGGTCAAACGCCTCGCCAACCGCGGCTTCGAGCTGACGGCACTTGAGCCGCGAGTACAGCAGATTGTTGATCGCGTTCGCAAAGGCGGAGACCATGCCCTACGCCAGTATGCGGTGCGGTTCGATGGACTCGGCGCGAATCAGAAGTTGCGCGTGTCGCCAGCCGAAATAAAGTCGGCCTGGCAGTCGATCACACCGACGCTGCGGCAAGCTCTGAAACGGGCAGCCGAAAATATTCGCCGCTTTTGCCAGTGGCAAATGCCAGGAAATTGGACTCGGAACCGTTCCGGCATTTCACTGGGACAGATTGTTCGTCCGCTCAACTCGGTCGGTTGCTATGTGCCGGGAGGACGCCATCCGCTGGTTTCGACGCTGCTGATGACTGCCATCCCAGCCCAGGTCGCAGGCGTGAAGTATATTTGCGTTGCGTCGCCGCGTCCTTCAACGGAGGTACTGGCTGCGGCGGAAATGCTCGGAATACGCGACGTCTATCGGGTTGGCGGAGCACAGGCCATCGCGGCGTTGGCTTATGGCACGGCAAGCATCCCGCGGGTAGACAAGATCGTTGGACCCGGAAACGCCTACGTCACGGTCGCGAAGAAACTGGTTTCTTTTGATTGCGCGATCGACCTCGTAGCGGGACCGACCGAGGCAGTCGTCCTGGGTGATTCGATGCCTCCGGAGTTCATTGCCGCTGACCTGGTTTCGCAGGCGGAACATGATCCCGATGCGGTTGCCGTTTTCATCACAACTTCTCGAAAGCTAGCTCAGGCAGTTGCGTCGCGAGTCACATCCTTGACGGCGGAGAATCCGACTGCGCGGGAGTCACTCAGGGCGAAGGGAGCGATCCTGATCGCAACCTCTCGGAAGCAGGCGCGGGAGTGGGCCAATTTGCTTGCTCCCGAGCACCTCACAATCAACCGCGAAGACTTGCCCTTTATACAAAATGCTGGCTCCATTTTTGTGGGCGATTACTCGCCCCAGGCGGCAGGAGATTATGCGTCCGGGCCTAATCACGTTTTGCCGACCTCAGGGCAGGCTCGGTTTCGAGGCGGGCTCAGCGTGCTGGATTTCGTCAAAATTATTACGGTGCAGGAGTTGTCGAAAAATGGACTGCGGCGGATCGCGGGCGCCGTGGAATGTCTCGCGCTCACCGAGGGCCTGCTGGCGCATGCGGAGTCTATCCGCGTGAGGTTTGCGCGTGCTTAGCCCAAGGCGAGCTGTACTCACGTTGCCTTCCTATCACCCGCCGCTCGCAGGGCGCAGCGGGTTGCGCCTCGATTTCAACGAGAACACAGTCGGATGTTCTCCTCGCGTGATGGAACGTTTGCGAAGCCTCTGTGCCGAAGATCTGGCTCGCTATCCTGAGCGCGAAGCGGTGGAGGAAAAGGTCGCCGGCTTTCTTGGAATTCCGGCGTCAGATCTGCTGCTGACAAATGGCGTGGATGAGGCCATTCATCTGCTCTGTCAGACGTATCTTGAATCCGGAGACGAAGCGTTGATCGTAGTTCCGACATACTCGATGTACCAGATCTACATCATGTCTGCCGGAGCGCAGGTCACGAGCTTGCCTGCTGCCACCAATTTCGAATTTCCCCTTGCGGACCTGCTGCGACAGGCAAGCGATCGCACGCGGCTCATCGTGATTGCAAACCCGAACAATCCGACCGGAACCACAGTGGCAGAGACCACACTGCTCAAGATCGCCGCTTCGGTTCCCACTGCGGCAGTGTTGGTCGATGAAGCCTATTACGAGTTCTTCGGTCCGCCACTGCTGCGCCAGCTCGAACCTTTTTGTTGCCCGGACATTTTCGAAAGCGTATGGCTTGGCCGGACTACGGATTGGCGTGCTGGCCGGAAATCCAGGTCAAATGGCCGCGATCCGTAGGGTCAGTTCCCCCTACAACGTGAATGCGGTCGCACTGGCCTGTTTGCCCGAGGCAATCGCCGATCAGAGTTTCATTGACACTTATGTAAACCAGGTACTGGATTCGCGCTTAAGGCTTGAATCGGCACTGAGAGGCGCAGGAATACAATTCTGGCCGAGCCAGGGCAACTTCGTGCTCGCTCGGGTTGGCTCATCCCAAGCCGACTCTGCCGCGTTTGTCGAGCAGATGCGTTTGCGAGGCATTCTGGTTCGTGATCGTTCCGCCGATCATAACTGCAAAGGCTGCGTCCGTATCACCGTGGGCCTGGCAGAGCATACCGACCGCCTATTGAATGCCCTCCGCGAGACAGTTGCTGCGCTGGATATCCGCCAAGGAGTGCCGCGGTAATGAGAAAAGCTACGATCAAGCGCACGAGCAAGGAAACGCAGATTCAGGCGTCGCTCACCATCGATGGACGCGGCCACTATCAGGTATCCACTGGCATCCGGTTCTTCGATCACATGCTGGAGTTATTCGCGCATCATGGTGGATTCGACCTGAAACTCAGGGCCCGCGGAGACCTGGACGTCGATCAGCACCACACGGTTGAAGATGTCGGCATCGTGCTCGGACAGGCCTTTCAGAAAGCGCTGGGCACGAAACGAGGCATTCTTCGTGCGGGTTACTTCCTCATGCCGATGGATGAAACGTTGGGCATGGCTGCCGTCGATTTCTGCGGACGAACCGCGGCTGTCATCGATACCAAGGTGCGAATCCGGATGGTCGGGGATTTGCAATCGGAACTGGTTCCGGATTTCTTCGAAGGCTTTGCACGCGGAGCACATTGCAATGTTCACGCGCGCATTCTGTACGGCCGATCCAATCATCACAAGATCGAAGCCCTCTTCAAGGCCTTTGCGCGTGCGCTTCGCGCGGCTTGCTGGCGCGACCGGCGGATGGCGCGCCTGCTGCCCAGCACAAAGGGAGTGCTGTGATGATCGCAATTGTCGACTACGGCGCCGGCAACCTCGCTTCGGTAAAGAAAGCATTCGATTTTATCGGCCAGGAATGCGCTGTCACCTGTGACCCCGACGAGGTTCGGAGAGCTGACAAGGTCGTTCTGCCTGGAGTCGGCCACTTTGCGTCTACAGCGGCGCTGGCGCGTTCCGGGTTGCAGGAGGCGATTCGGGAGCGTGTCGAACGTGAAATTCCCTTCCTCGGCATTTGCGTCGGCATGCAATGGATGTTCGCGGGCAGCGAGGAGTCGCCTGAGACGCCCGGCCTTGGCTTGTTTACAGGTGAATGCGCTCACTTTCCCGGCAGCGTCAAATCGCCCCACGTCGGATGGAACCAATTGAATATCAAATCAAATTCTCGGTTGTTGCGAGGATTGGCGTCGGCTTCGTATGTGTACTTTACTCACTCATATCGTGCACCACTGAATGGAGTCACAGTCGCCTCCTGTGATTACGGCGGAACTTTTTCGGCTGCGGTGGAGCACGAACATTTATTCGGAGTGCAATTTCATCCTGAAAAATCCGGTGACACCGGACTCAGAATTCTGAACAATTTCTGCACACTGTGACATGTTGACAAAACGCATCATCGCTTGCCTTGACGTGGATGCCGGCCGCGTGGTCAAAGGCGTCCAGTTCCACGATCTTCGTGATGCCGGCGATCCTGCGGAGTTGGCACATGCACACAGCCAGTCAGGAGCAGATGAGATTGTCCTGCTCGACATTTCAGCCACGCATCAGCAACGGGCGACCCTGCTGGAGGCCGTTCGTCGTGTTGCCAGCCGGCTCTTCATTCCATTCACCGTCGGTGGAGGAATCCGAACCTTTGAGGATGCTGCGTCGGTGTTCGCAGCTGGAGCGGACAAGATCAGCATTAATTCTGCTGCCCTCGCCGATCCGGCCTTAATCACGCGGATTGCGGGGCGCTTCGGCTCCCAAGCGGTTGTTGTCGCAATCGACGCCAAGCGTGGAGGCAGCGGGCAGGTATGGGAGGCGTTCACTCGCGGAGGACGCACTCCAACCGGTCGCGACGCTGTCGAGTGGGCACGCGACGCAGAAAATCGCGGCGCTGGGGAAATTTTGCTGACCTCCATGGACCGCGACGGCACGGCCATCGGGTTCGATTGCGAGCTCACGCGGGCCGTAGCCGACTCTGTTCACATTCCGGTTATTGCCTCCGGGGGCGCCGGTACTTCTCAGCATTTCGTCGACGTCTTTCAAAATGGCCACGCCGACGCGGCGCTCGCGGCTTCGATTTTCCATTTCGGCCTGACGGGAGTTGCAGAACTGAAGCAGCAGATCAGCCAACAAAACGTCCCAGTGAGGTGGCCTTGCTGATACCTTCCATTGATTTGATGGATGGCAAGATCGTCCAACTCGTGCAGGGTAGCCGCAAGGCCCTCGAGTTCGAGAATTTTCAGGAATGGATTGACCGTTTCGCAAAATATCCGCTGGTTCAGCTGATCGACCTCGATGCGGCCATGGGTCGCGGCAATAATGCCGACCTCGTGCGCGACATCGCACGCCAGCTCCCCTGCCAGGTTGGAGGCGGGATTCGTTCGCTCGATGCTGCTCGAGCCCTGCTGCAAGCATGCGCTCGCCGCGTGATTCTGGGCTCATGCCTGGTGTCGGGCGACACCGTCAACCTTGGACTGGCTCGCGAAATTGCGGCTGAACTCGGCCCTGAACGGCTTGTATTCGCGGTCGACTCGCGGGCTGGCTTCGTTGCCATCAATGGGTGGAAGAAAATCACGCGCCTCAAAGCGAACGACATGATGCGCGAGCTGGAGCCCTATTGCAGCGCCTTTCTATACACTCATGTCGACACCGAAGGCCTGTTGCAAGGATTTCCCCACGCCCTCGCGAAGGACCTGAGACAGGCGACATCTCGCCAACTCATTGTTGCCGGAGGTATTCGGAGCCAGGAGGAAGTCGCCAGCCTGCATACCCTTGGGGTCGATGCGGTTGTGGGGATGGCGATTTACCAGAACCTGATGCCGGTCTGAAGATCGGCATCCCGCATTGTACTGCCGGACAATTGTAAACGCGCTTTTGGTCATAGCCCCGCATGGAATGAGATCGTCGGTGGCTAAAAAGATGCCAATATCCGCATACGGCTTGATTTTACTTGCATTCAGAGGCGGCCTTCGTTTTAACATGAACCATGGCCAAGAAAACAGGATTGAGCGATTCGTCCCTTTGGATTACCACGATAGTGCTGTTGTGCCTCGCTGCGTGGATGTACTTTAAAAGATAGCCGTTTCTCCGGGTGGCGTTCTTCGGGCGGGTTGTCGATTGCGTTCCTGAACTTGCCGTGACCGCTACCATCGTGCAACACTCGCCTGCTGGCAGTTGCAATGCCTTCCCGGCCCGGCGAAAATTCTTACGTGAGAAAAAGTCGATCGGGAACCGCCGATTCTCGCAGACCCCAAGCGCCATTCCTCCCCGGCGCAGTGGTCATTGCCACTCTTTGTAATCCACGGGAGAAATTCTGGGGGATGATTCTGGCTCTGGCTCCGGAAGGGGTCAGCCTGAGCGGAGCCGAATTGGCTTCTTTTGAAGACCTGACCGTGATGGTCCGCGATGGTGAGCCATTCACTCCAGCGGTCGTTTTCTTCCCCATGCACCGCATCGAGCGGTTGGAGCTTGACCTGCCGGACGGCAACCTGCCGTCCCTTTCACAGCGTTTCCTCTCGAAGACAGGATTGGAACCGACCGTTGCCCTGACGCCGGCCGAGCAAAATGGCGAAGAAGCCGACTCTGGCCCCCCTGTCGAGGAGCGTACGTGAGGCTCTCGCAAGTCTTCACTGCCCCAAACCAGCTCACTTTGTTGCGGATGATTTTCGTGCCCTTCATTGTCATCCATCTTGTCGACGGGCACTACCTGTGGGCGCTGGTCGTGTTTGTGATTGCCGGCTTCAGTGATGGTTTGGACGGCTTGCTGGCCCGGAGGCTTCATCAGCAGACGCTTCTTGGCCAATATCTCGACCCCATCGCCGACAAGCTGCTTTTGAGCACGATGTTTTTGGTCTTGTCCATCCTTCACAAGATCCCCTGGAAATACACAGTCGTGGTCTTCAGCCGCGACATTTCGATTCTGGCTGCGAGTGCGGTGCTTTTCGCGATTGCAGGATTACGTGATTTTCGGCCGAGTATTTTCGGCAAGGCCAATACCTTTTCCCAGATCAGCGCCGTCTTTTTTGTTCTGTTGAATGAAGTTTATCCTGCCCGCTGGGTGCGGATTGCGCGGCTGGAATTTTTGCATGCAACATTTATCTTCACCGTTCTGTCCGCGCTGCATTACGTGATTCTTGTACAACATCGCTTGCGCGACCATACGCACGCCTTGCCACCGGCGCCCAATGCCAGCTGATGGGCATTTGACCGCTCTTCTCGCTCACACCTAGAATCTTAGGTTCGTTTCACAGCTCTGAACTCATCTATGGCCCTTCATCTCTACAACACTATGTCTTCGCGAATCGAGGAGTTTCAGCCCATTCGCGCCGGTGAAGTTCGAATGTATGCCTGCGGTCCCACGGTTTACGACTACGGACACATCGGAAATTTCCGCACTTTCGTGGCCGTCGATCTGCTGTGCCGGTTCTTGCGGCAGAGTGGATTTGCCGTGAACTACGTGATGAACATTACCGATGTCGATGACAAGATCATTCGTAATTCCGCGCGCGATAGCGTAAGCGTGCGGCAATATACGGCGAAATACGAAAAAGCCTTTCTGGAAGACGCTGCGATGATCAATATCGAGCAGCCCAAACTGGTCCGCGCCACCGAGCACATCGCGCAGATGGCAGAGTTTGTCGCGAAACTGGTGGAGAAAGATCTGGCGTACCGCACGGATGATGGTTCCTACTATTTTCGGATCGCCAAATTTCCGGAGTATGGAAAGCTGTCAAAGAAAGATTTCAAAGGCATGCTTGACGGCGCTCGGGTTGACGTCGATGAGTACGACAAGGACAGTGCTCGCGACTTCGCTGTCTGGAAGGGGCCGAGGCCCGGCGAGGCCTCCTGGGATACCGAAATCGGCCCCGGCCGTCCTGGCTGGCACCTCGAGTGTTCCGTGATGTCGATGCAGGAACTCGGTGAAACTTTTGATCTGCATGCTGGCGGTGAAGATCTGGTATTTCCGCATCACGAAAACGAGATTGCGCAATCCGAATCGCTCACCGGAAAGACCTTTGCGCGTTTCTGGTTTCATGCCCGCTTCCTGTTGGTCGAAGGCGAGAAGATGTCGAAAAGTCTCGGCAATTTCTTCACGCTGCGTGATTTGGTCTTGAAAGGCCATAAGCCGTCGTCGGTGCGATATCTTCTGACCTCGGTTCCTTACCGCAACCAGCTGAACTTCACATTTGGTGGCCTGAAACAAGCCGCGGTATCGGTGGAACGCTTGCGGAATTTTCGCCTGCGATTGAGCGCGGGGAACTTCCCGGCGGGAGCGAATCCGGCGATGCAAGCCTTAGCCACCGAAACGGTGGCGCGCATGAGGAGTGCGCTTGAGGATGATCTCAACACGGCGCAAGCCCAAGCCGCCATTTTCGAGATGGTCCGCCAAGCCAACGCCGCTTTTGACACTGGCGGACTCCAACAGGAAGACGTCAAACCGTTTCTATCGGTCCTGACGAAGTTCGACGAGGTTTTTGCCGTCCTCGACGACGATGACGTACCGAAGATGAAGCGCGTTCTGGAGTGGGCCACGACGGAAGGACGCGAGGGCGAGATCAGCGAAGAATTGCGAGAGGCGATTCGCTCCGGTCAATTGTCTGACGCCGACATCGAGACGAAAGTCGGCGAAATGAAATCTGCCCGCGGCGCGCGCGATTTCAAGACTTCAGACAGATTGCGCGCAGAACTCTTGGAGGCAGGCGTGATCGTCGAAATTACGAAAGACGGCATCCGTTGGCGCCGCAAATGATCGCTTGATGTTACCCTGAAAGCAGAAGGCCACCGCTGAGGGGTTCGGTGAAATCACTGGAAGAGTACCTGCGCGACGCTGAGCAGGCGCACGGACATATTTGCGCTGGCCAAGTCCTCGGAGTGCGTCTCGCCATGCTCGGCTTGCGCGAACTCGGTGTCGAAGATCCCCAAGGCAAGGACCGCAAGCGCCTGGTCACGTTCGTGGAAATCGACCGTTGCGCTACGGATGCCGTTGGCGTTGTCACCGGATGCAGGTTAGGCAAGCGCGCGCTGAAATTTCGCGACTGGGGAAAAGTAGCCGCCACTTTCATCGATCTCCAGACCGGAAAGGCAATCCGGATTGCGGCAAAAGAGTCTTCGAAGGATCTGGCGCGCCAGCTTCATCCTGAAATCGAAGACAAGAACAAACAGCAGATGCGGGCCTATCGGGAAATATCTGACGCTGATCTTTTCACAACCCAATGGGTCAAAGTCGATTTGCCCCCCGAAGAATTCCCCGGCTACAAGGGACCTCGCGTGTCATGCGATGAATGCGGGGAAGGAATCAACTTCCGCAAAGAAATCCACCGCGACGGTAAGGTCTACTGCAGAGGCTGTGCGGGCGAGAGCTACTACCAGTCAGTTGACTGATTTTGGTGCAGTCGCACCTTCGAAAGCGTGCGCCAGACGCAGAATCGTAGCTTCATCGAAGTGCTTGCCTAGAATCTGCAGCCCAATCGGCAGCTTGTCTCGAGTTTCTCCGCACGGGATCGATATCCCGGGGATTCCAGCCAAGTCCGCAGTTACGGTGTAGATATCGGCAAGGTACATTGCGAGCGGATCATTCGACTTCTCGCCCAGCCGGAAAGCTGCTGTGGGACTGGTTGGCGTAACGATGGCGTCTACTTTCCGAAACGCCTCGTCGAAGTCGCGAGTGAGCAAGGTGCGAACCTTTTGCGCCTTCAGGTAATACGCATCGTAATATCCGGCGCTTAGAGCGTATGTGCCGAGCATGATTCGCCGTTTCACTTCCGCACCGAATCCTTCGTCGCGGCTGCGCCGGTACATTTCTGACAGTGTTCTCACGCCCCGCGCGCGATGGCTGTAGCGAACTCCGTCGTAGCGCGCCAGATTCGCCGATGCCTCCGCGGTAGCGATCAGGTAATAGGTCGGAATTGCATAAGGCGTGTGGGGAAGGGACACGGGTACGAT
>Ga0335076_10005447_pt1 | contig 12861 bp, 12 predicted proteins | sample Lox_Sample_25_FD_206717 | JGI IMG/M metagenome (GOLD analysis project Ga0335076, IMG submission 206717) | Soil microbial communities from Loxahatchee National Wildlife Refuge, Florida, United States - Lox_Sample_2.5 | ecosystem: Environmental > Terrestrial > Soil > Wetlands | place: USA...
CTATGTCTCGCGTTACGGCGCGAAATTCTGGGCGGCGCCCGGGATGAAGGACGAGCACGGCCTGACGCCCGACATGGAGCTCGTCCCTGGCGGCGAAACGCCTTTCGCAGGTTGCAGCGTCTTTGCGTTCGGTTCGACGAAATTGCCCGAGCTCATTATCCGGATCGATCGCGCCGGCGGCATACTCGTTGCGGCCGACGCGCTCCAGAACTGGATGTCGCCGAACGAGTTCTTCTCCGACGAATCGCGGGCGATGATGACCGACATGGGCTTCTTCCAACGCGCCAACCTTGGCCCGCTCTGGATGCAGGTAAACGAGCCGAAGGCCGACGATTTCGCGAGGCTTCGCCAACTTTCGTTCCGGCACGTTCTATGCGGACATGGGGAGCCGCTGCGGGACGAGGCCAAGGAGGCGTTCTCTGGCCGAATCGCCACAGTCTTCGGCGTCTGACGCGACCGCGTTGCGCGCCGATCGGGCTTCGAGGGTCATGGTTCCAGGGTATGAAATCGTCGAGGCCATCCATTTAACGGAGACGAGATCGGTTTATCGGGCCCGGCGCCTATCGGATCGCCTCAACGTCGTCATCAAGACCTTGGAGGCTGAATACCCGACGCGCCAGCAGGTCGCTGAACTCCGCCACGAGTTCCAGGTTCTGGAGCGGCTGCAGAAAGTCCCGTCCGTCATCCGGGCTTACGCCATCGAATCGTACGGCAACGGCAATGTGGCCTTGGCGCTCGAGTCGTTTGGGCGGTCGGTCGTCGACCAGATCGCGGCGGAGGGTCGCCGAACCCTGCCGCTGGCGCGCGCGCTGTCGCTAGGGATCGCCGTCGCCGAGACGCTCGGGCAGATCCACGAGCTCGACATCATCCACAAGAGCGTCACCCCGAGAAACATCCTCGTCGACAATCGCTCGAACGCCATTCGTCTCATCGACTTCCGGATCTCGTCGGAACTCTCGCTCGAGCGCGAAGGCGCGGCCTCCGCCCGGCATATCGAAGGTGCGCTTCCTTATATCTCGCCCGAGCAGACCGGACGCATGAATCGCGACCTTGACTACCGCTCGGATTTTTATTCGCTGGGCGTCACGCTGTTCGAGCTGTTGACGGGACAACTGCCGTTTCAGGGCGATTCGGTTCTATCCTGGGTGCATTGCCATATCAGCCGTGCAGCCCCGTCGCCGAGCGCGATCAATTCCGCGATTCCGGGGCCGGTGTCCGCGATCGTACTTAAGCTCCTGGCGAAGAACGCCGAGGACCGCTATCAGAGCAGCTACGGTCTGATCGAGGATCTCGAGCGTTGCCGGCGCGAACTCGAGCAGACGGGCTCGATCGTCAAGGCCACGCTCGGCCAGCACGACATTTCGCGCAAGTTTCAGATTCCTCAGCAGCTCTACGGGCGCGAACTGGAGCGCACCGCCCTTCTCGCCCTCTATGAACGGGCCGCGGCCGGCGACGCTGAGTTCTGCATGGTTTCCGGCCATTCCGGCATCGGCAAGTCCGCCCTGGTCAACGAGATCAACCGCGCGATCGTTCAGCACGACGGCTACCTGATTCAGGGGAAGTTCGACCAGTTCCAGCGGAGCAAACCCTACTCGGCCGTCGCCAGCGCTTTCCGCGGACTGATTCCTCAGTTGTCGGTCGAGCCCGAAGCCTGGCGGCGCGCCCTGCTGGCCGACCTCGCCGCAGCGGTTTCTCCTAATCTGGGCCTCCTCGTCGAACTCGTTCCGGAGCTCGAACAGCTCGTCGGGCCGCAGCCGCCAGTTCCGCCTCTGCCGCGAACGGAGGCGCAAAACCGCTTTCAGATCGCTCTCATAAATTTCGTCAAGGTCATCGCGGCCACCAGGCCGCTAGTCATCTTCCTAGACGACCTGCAGTACGGCGACGCTTCGACGCTGAACCTGATCCGCTGGCTGGCGACGAGTCGAGATCTCAAGCGACTGTTTGTGGTCGGCGCCTATCGAAGCAACGAGGTCGACGTCGGGCACCCGCTGCGACTCACGCTGAACGAAATCGCGGAGACTCGAACGATCCACGAGCTGAAGCTTCAGCCGTTGAATCTCGCGTCGGTCAAGCAGCTCGTGGGGGATGCGCTGCATACCGACACGGCCGACTGCGCCCCGCTCGCGGAATTGCTGCAAGAGCAGGCGGACGGCAATCCCTTCTTTCTCACTGAACTCCTGAAGACGCTCGCACAGTCGCGGGCGATCGCCTTCGCCCCCGATCTCGGCCGCTGGCGTTGGAGCCTCGACGCGGCGCGCGCGAGCGGAATCAACGCAAACGTGGTCGATTTCGTCGTTGCGAAGCTGCGCAGGCTTCCTGCCGAGACCCAGAAGGCGCTTCAGCTCGCCGCCTGCATCGGCAACACCTTCGATCTGAGAACGCTCTCCATCATCAACGAGCAGTCGCTGGACGACACCGCCAGGAGCCTGATGCCTGCGCTTCAGCAGCACCTGATCGCGCCGATGAACGCCGACTATAAATTGGTCGGCATCGCGAGCGGGCAAGAGGCGGCGCACGCCGACGCCGCAGGAGTCAATCCGGTCTACCGCTTCCAGCACGACCGGGTTCAACAGGCCGCTTACGCCTTGATCGACGAGGACAGGCGGCAGGCAGTTCACCTTTCAATCGGCCGACTTATTCAAACCCACGCCGACGCGCAGGAGCGCGAAGAGCGCCTGATCGAGATCGTCGGCCATCTGAACAATGGCCGCCGGCTGATCGCCGATCCGGCCGAACGAATCAGTCTCGCCCGGCTCAACCTCGCCGCCGGCGTTCAGGCGCAGCGCTCATCGGCTTACGAGGCGGCGATCAACTATCAGCGGATTGGGCAGGAATTGCTTCCGGGCGATTCCTGGACTTCGCAGTATCGGCTCACCATGGATCTCGCCATCGAGTTCCAGCAGTGCGCCTATCTGACCTCGCGTTATGACGAGGCGGAATCCTGGCTCCAGAACATCCTGGCGCACGCCGGCACGACGATGGAGAAGGCCGAGATCCTGTCCATGCGGACGCGGCAATACGCGACGACCGGCCGGATGGCGGAATCGATCGACGCCGCGATCATGGGGCTGTCGCTCCTGGGCATGCGCATCACGGCCAATCCGAGCCGGCGCGCGGTCGGCAGAGAAAAGGCCTTGGTGAAGCGCAACCTGGCGGGCCGACGCGTGGCCGATCTTATCGACGCGCCGGCCATGACGGATCGGGCTCAGATCCTGGCGGTGCGGTTGCTCATGGAAATATTCGCCGCCGCATTCCTTTCCGGCAGCGGCAACCTGTTTCCGTTCCTTGTGCTGAAGTCGGTCAACCTCTCGCTGCAATACGGCAACAGCCCGGAAACCGCGTTTTCCTACGCCGCTTACGGCATGCTCTTGTGCGGCGCGCTCGACGAACCCGCGCTCGGCTACGAGTTCGGCAAGCTCGCGGTCGCGATGAACGACCGTTTTGACGACATCGCGCTGAAGTCGAGAGTGATCTACCTCCATGCGATGTTCGTGATGCACTGGTCCGAGCACTGGTCGAACATGACCCCATGGTTCCGGCGCGGCATCGAGGCCGGATATCAGTCGGGCGACCTGCTCTACCTTGCCTATAGTGCGCAGGACTGCGTGATCTGGGATCCCAGGCTCGATCTCGACGCCGCCGCCTCGGAGCACGCCGATCTCCTGACAATCGTGCGCGACTGCGCCTACCAGGACTCGTTCGATTCGGGGTCGCTGTTCCTGCAGATGCAGCGCAACTTTCTGGGTCTCACCGACGGACTCTACTCGATGAACGACGCGATGTTCGACGAAGAGCGGTGCCTCGAGGGGATGCTCAAGCGGCGCTTCATGACCGGCGTCGCGAATTATCACATCTATAAGGCTGAGATTTTCTTCTTCTACGGGGACTATGCGAGCGCGCTGGCCCACGTCCGGGAGCAGGACAGGCTGATGGCGTCCGTCATGTCCCTGCCGCAGCTCGTGCGGTTCCGGATTGTCGCCTTTCTCACCTTGGCCGCGCTCCTCCCTGAGATGACCGTCGCCGAGCAGGAGCGCACAAGATCCCGCCTGCAGGAGCAGCGGCTCGTGATGAGCCGCCTTGCCGCGCATTGTCCGGACAATTTCCGGCATCTGAGCCTCATCATGCAGGCGGAGCTCGCCCGCCTCGCGGGCCGGACCGAGCGCGCGATCGCCCTCTATGACCAGGCGATCGAAGCAGCGCGGCGCTACGAATTCCGGCGCGACGAAGCGATGGCGAACGAGCTTGCGGCTCGCTGCCTTCTGGCCGCCGGGCGGCGGAAAGCGTCCGAAGGCTATCTGCGCGCCGCGCGCAATCTGTACGATCGATGGGGAGCGCGCCGGAAGGTCGCCCGCCTCGACGACGAGTTCCCGCAGGTCCTGAAGCTGGCGGGCGTGACCCGAGCGGTCGGCACGAGCGATATGCTGACATCGAGCACGACGCCGGTCGATTCAGCCGAGCTCGACATGGCCTCCATTATGAAAGCCTCGCGAGCGATTTCGAGCGAGATGGTGCTGGATCAGCTCTGGATCATCACGATGCGGATCATGCTGGAGAATGCCGGCGGTCAGCGTGGCTGCATCATTGTCTGGAAGGGCGGACAGCATGTCATCGAGGGATTGACGGAAATCGGCGACGAAGGTTCAACCGGGCGCTCGATCCCGCTCGCCGGCCCGGAAGGGGCGCTGACCGTGCCGGTTTCCGTCGTTTACGCGGTGTTGAACGGAGGGGACGCGGTCGTGCTGAACGATGCAGCCACGACACGCGAATTTGCCCGCGACGCCTATTTCCATTCGCGTAAGCCGCAATCCATTCTGTGCGTTCCCTTCAACCGTCACGGCGCCGCGGCCGGCGCGATCTACATGGAGAACAGCGTAGCCTCCGGCGTATTCACCGCGGACCGGATCGAGATCATCAAGCTGCTTGCGGCCCAAACGGCGATCTCCGTTGAAAATGCGGAGCTCTATCAGGGACAGGCGCGGTTGATCGAAGCGCAGCGCCGCTTTGTTCCCAATCAGTTTCTCGAGAGTCTGGCGCGGAGGGACATCGCTCACGTCGGGGTCGGCGAGTACGTGGTCAAGCGGATGAGCGTGATGTTCGCCGACATCCGCGGCTTCACGCCGATCGCCGAGGATCTCGATCCGCGCAACGTCATTGAGCTTCTCAACCGGTACTTTCCCAATATGGAGCGCCCGATCGTCGATGCGGGCGGCTTCATCGATTCCTTCGCCGGCGACGAAATCATGGCGCTGTTCGAAGGGACCGTCGCTTCCGCCGTCCGGGCCGGCGTGGCGATGTGGCGGGCCCTTGACATATTCAACGAGCGCAACGCCGAACTCAATCAACCCACGCTGAACATGGGCGTCGGCGTCAATACCGGCGCGGTGGTTCTGGGGACGGTCGGCGGCGAAAACCGCATTCAATGCACCGTGGTCGGGGACACGGTCAACCTCGCCTCGCGCATCGAGCAGCTGACCAAGCTCTATGACGCGCGCTTTCTGGTGAGCGGCGCGACCTACGCAGAGCTGAATGATCCCGACGCCTTCATGATTCGGCTTGTCGATCGGGCGGCCGTCGCAGGAAAAAGCGCGCCGGTCGATGTCTACGAGGTTCTCGATGCCGATCCGCCAGACCGCCGGAGCATGAAGTTCGCAACCCGCGAGCGATTGCACGCGGGCTTGAACGCGTATTTCCTCGGCGACTTCAAAGCCGCCCAAGCGAATTTCGAGCGGCTTCGGTCCGAGGACCCTGCCGATCGGGTGCCCGAGATTTTTGTCGAGCGCTGCGCCCAGAATCTGCGGGCGCCTTCAGACGCGCAAGGCATGGACAGGCTCGTGCGCGGGTGATCAATCGCGCTCGTCCGACCCACAACGGCGCCACGATAAAAGAGTGCTTGCCATCGGGTGCGCTCTCCGCGGCGCCGATCGAGCGCGAGGCGGACAGGAGTTCTTGTGGGGCGTTCGCGCTCGGCGAGCGTCAGGGCGGAAGGCGGTCATTTTGAAAGAACCTGCGGTTTGAGGCCTTCCGCGGGAGGGCATCGCCGCGGGAACCGGCTAACGGTCGAACCCAACCTTTTCGTTCTTGCCGAGTTGGGGTCGCTCGCCCTTGACGCTGGCGGCGATCAACTTGAGCGCGGTGACAACCGTCCCGGCCCCTTCCCAGAACTGCGCGCTCTCGGGCATGACGCGCAGAATTCTTATGCGCGGGTCGTTTTCATCCGACCAGAACGCCTTGTCATAGATCGACCAGATTTTCTTGATCCGGTCCTTGTCGTCGATAATATCCGCTTGGCCGGTGACCGACACGTATCTGCGGCTCTTGTTGTCGGCAAAGGCGAGGCAGATCGTGTCGCTGCCCTTAACCTCCGAAGCTTTGGGGGAATCGACGTCGGTAAGAAAATAGATCGCGCCTTCCTCTTCCGCCGCATGCGCGGCCATCGGACGGGCTCGCATATCCTGGCCATGTCCGTCGTGGGTGACGACCATGGCGACAGGAATTTCCTTAATCAGAGTCCAAACCCGGTCAGTGTCACCCGTTCCGTCGAGCATGTCTTCTTCCCTCCCGATAGCCGCATTTCGAGCATCAGCGGAACGCGGCCTCGCGCCGCGTTCCGCTGGTTCGCCGCCGTCAGCTCCTGCTCGCGGTCCACTGGCCGCTGTACTTGAATTCCGGCGCGGACTTGAGCTCGTCTTTGGTCGCGTTCATGGTGGCGCGCCACTCCTTCTTGTTGGCGTCGTACCCGACCATGACCGAGTTCGGATCGACCGCGACATAGTGCGTGCCCATGCCGAGGAAGCCGCCGACCGACAGAATGTAGCCTGTCATCTGCTTCGAGGCGTTGAAGGCTACGTCCTGAATCTTGCCGATGTTGTTGTTCGCCTTGTTATAAACGTCGAGCCCGACGACGTTCGAGCTCAGCATGTCGGTGTTTTCGACCTTTACGAAGGATGGCCCTTTGTCCGGGACTGCTTGCGTCGTTTTGGCCGGAGCGGCGTCGTTCATGTTCGGATTTGCTCCGATCGCCGCGCCGCTTTGGCCGGCGGCGGTTCCGGTGTCGGTATTGTTCGGCGATGTGCTCTGCGCCATGGCGCTCCCGGCTGCGAGGGCGCTGACCGCTGCTGCGGCGAATAGGAATTTACGCATGGATTGTCTCCTTCACGGCTGACCGCTCCCCTGTCGAACTCGAACGGGCAAAGAAAGTTCCAAGGCTCAGCTGCGATTGGGCAGAATCGCGGCGGTTCTCACGCGAGTACGACTTCAGGCGCTTTGATCTCTTCGGTGAACACGACGAAACGGGTCAGCGCATGCGAGCCGAAGGTCGTGATCATCGGGATGTCCGCCGCGTCGCGTCCTCGCGAGATCAGAATGCGGCCGATCCGCGGCCGATTGTGGCGTGGGTCGAAAGTATACCAGCGGTCGCCGAGAAAGGCTTCGAACCAGGCGTTAAAATCCATCGGCGCAGGATCGGGCGGCACGCCAATGTCTCCGAGATAGCCGTTGCAATATCGCGCCGGAATGTTCAGGGCGCGGCAGAGTGCGATCGCCAGATGCGTGAAGTCGCGGCAGACGCCGACACCTTCCGACAAAGCCTCGCTCGCCGTCCGCGTCGGGCGCGCCTCGGGATAGCTGAATCGAAGCCGCTGATGGACGAAATCGCAGATGGCCTGCACGCGGGCCCACCCGCCGGCCAAGGCGCCAAAGTTCGCCCAGGCGAAATCGCCCAGAAGGTCGGACTCGCAATATCGGCTGGGCAAAAGATAGGGCAGCGCCGGAGGCGGCAAGTCCGACGCCGGCGTCACATCGGCGGCACGGTCCACCTCATCCGCGCGGCCCTGGCAGCGAAACACGCCCTTGAGGCGCAGCGACGTCGATCCAGCCGGCGCCAGCAGGCGTGTCACGATGTTCCCGCGACCATCGACAAAGCGATCGGAAGCCATGACCGGCGAGATCTCGAACTCCGTCTCCTCGGCGATGCAATGTCGGAAATCGGAATGAACATCCATCATCGCGAGAATCGTGGCGGGCTGCGGAAGCTCGATGGCAATGTCGAATCCGTAGCGAATATTCACGAGCAGTCTCCAAAAGGGCTGGCGCAGCGGCGGCTGCTGACGCCAAACCGCGCCATTCCGGCTTTTGTTCCCTCGGCCTGGCGTTCAGCGATGGCTCCGTCACGGCGCAGTGTTGGCGCGCGTGGCCGCAAGCACCGATCCGGCGTCCGCAGGCCGCGCCATTTCCTCGGCCTGGCGATCGACGCGGTCCTGGACGTGCGGGCTGTCGCGACGCAGTTCTTCGAGGAGCTGGATGACCTTGGCGATCTTGTGCTCGCCGAGGATCGCGAGTTCGAGCGTCAGCGTATCGCGATGCGCATTGAGTTCATCCTCATGCTTTTGCGCGACCAGCACCAGCATGACGACAAACAACGAGAAAAGATTGACCGCCCCTTGCAGCCAAGGGAACGCCGGCGCGTCGATCGCTTGCAGGCCAAGAGCGCCTGCGATCAGGTTCGCGACTATCCAGCCGACGACGCCGAGCCCGGCGCCCGCGAGGAATAGCGGCTGCGCCATGAAAGCGGTGATCCGATTCACCGCCCGTTGCGCCGCCGTGGCGCTGCCGTGATGATCCGAATGGAGCTGCGCCACCGAACGCACCGCCTCCTCGACAGGGTCTGGCGCGCGTGGCTTGGAGCGCGGTTCGTGCTTCATCTTGAGCTCGCGATAGTCGGAATCACCCAGTCCGGCGGGGCGCTGGAGCCCCGCCGGCTTCCTCCTATTTCTGCCTCTCGCTCATGCCGTGCGCCGTCTCGGAATGTTCGTGGGCCGTCTTCGAATGGCCGCGGGCCTTCGCCGATTCCTCACGACCCTTGGCGTGGTCGCCCTTGCCATGATGTTCGGCAGCCATCTTGTGGCTCCTCGCCGCGGTCTCATGGTGTTCGGCGGCTTTGCTGTGGGCGTCTTTTGGCATTTCGTCCTCCATTGGTCGAGTTGCGACGCCGGTCAACGCAGCCCTGTGGGCAATCGTTCCCCGCCGGATGGGGCCGCCAAAACGCCCGCTGGCGACCTGAAAAGGCCGACTGTTCAGCTGCATAGTGGAACCGGCTGCTAGCTTCCGCGTTGATCAGGCAACCTCAGGAGGGTCTCATGTTTGGCTGGGCGATCGCTTTTCTCGTCATTGCCGTGATCGCGGGCCTGCTGGGCTTCGGCGTGGTGGCCGGAACCGCGTTCGCCTCCGCAAAGATCGTGTTCGTGATCGCCTTGCTCGCGTTTTTCATTTCGGGCGTGCTTGGGATCGCCGGGCGCGGCGTGCCTTAGATTCGATTGCCGCCGGCGCCCGGCATAGGCCCCGCCGAAGCTCGGGCTCACGTGGACTGCTTGCCGAGATCGTGAACCAGCCGACGCGGGCGCGACGTGCTCGCGAGGTGTATTTCATGACTACAACCCGTACAAAAAGCAGCGAGCAGCCGGGTGCCGCAGAATTTGATTCGAAGGCTGCTGCAGCCGTCGGATGGGCGCTCAGAGCCCGCTACGCCGATTTCGCGCGTGAGCCACTCCCAGCAAGGTTGACCGAGCTGCTGGCTCGCCTCAACGCCGGAGACCGGCCGGCCGAGCCACAAGGGAGCCGCAGTGCCTTCCGATAACTTCAGAGACGCGCTGCTCGCGGAAATCAAAAGTCTGCGCGCGTTTGCGATCTCCTTGTGCGGGTCCGCCGCGCTCGCCGACGATTTTGTTCAGGAGACGCTCCTGCGCGCCTGGAGCAAGTCGGACAGTTTCGAGCCGGGGACCAACCTCAGGGCGTGGCTGTTCACGATCCTGCGCAACATCTACTATTCCAATTACCGAAAACGCGCGCGCGAGGTCCAGGATAGCGATGGCGTGTTTGCGCGCCGCCTCACTGTCCCCGGCGACCAGGAGAGCCACGTCGATCTCGAGGATTTCCGCAAAGCTTTGGCCATGCTTCCGACCGAGCAGCGCGAGGTCCTGACGCTCATCGGCGCCAGCGGTCTTTCCTACGAGGAAGCGGCGTCGATTTGCGACGTGGAGATCGGCACGATCAAGAGCCGCCTGAGCCGCGCCCGGTCGAGGCTGGTTGAGCTTTTGTCGCCCGACAGGCCAACGGACAAGGCCGCCGCCCTCCCGGTCGAGCGCAGAACCCGACGCGCCAGATAGCGGTCAACGCGCCAGTACGGTTCTCACAGCCGAGAGCACCGCCCGCGTCGAAGCAGGCTTCTGGACGATCGAACAGTCGCTCCACTCGGCCATGCTCGGCTCGTGGCGCGACTTTCCGGTATAGAGCACGAACGGCACGCCCCGGTTGACCAGCCGGTGCGCGAGCGGCGACACCGTATCGGATCCAAGACCGAAGTCGAGAACCGCCACGGCGAAATCACCTATGTCCGCCTGCTGCATCGCCTGATCCAGCGTCTGACAGGGGCCGACGACCACCGCGCCCGCGTCGACGAGACTCGCGTCGAGATCCATGGCGAGCAGCGGATCGTCTTCGACGACGAGCACTCGGACGCCGCTCAACTGGCCGCCGTTGTTCTTCGATTGAACCATAACGCTGCTTTCTCTGTGGGGACGGCCGTCCCTCCGTCCGCGAAGCCCAACACTTTCCGAGCGCGCTTGTTCCGCCGATGTCACGTCGCGCCGATTCCGATTGCGTTCGGACTGGAGCGGCCCTCGGGCCCGGCGGCGTGTCTAGTCTCGCCCTTATCTGAGGGCTTCTACCGACAGATCGACCTCTTGCAATTCGAGGTCATCCGGACGATTCGCCGCTTCGCTGATTATCACTCGGCCGTGAGCCAGAGAACGAACGGCCAAGCGAGGAACTTTCTCCGCCAGCGCGAGTTCACGGGGGAACATAGATCGTTCAGCCCAGGAGAACGCCCCAATGCCACGCGGCGACAAGTCGAAATATACCGACAAGCAAGAGCGGAAGGCGGAACATATCGAAGAGAGTTTCGAAAGCCGCGGCGTTCCGGAGAAGGAAGCCGAGCGTCGGGCTTGGGCGACCGTCAACAAAGACGATGGCGGCGGAAAACGCGCCGGCGGATCGGGCCGCGGCAAGTCGACCGGGCATCCAGCAGCGCACAAAGGCGGCCGGATCGGCGGCGCCGCATCCGCAGCGCGATCGCCCGCGAGCCGGTCGGCGGCGGCAAAAAAAGCCGCAGCTACTCGCAAGCGCAACGCGGGAGGTAGCCATGACTGACCGCGATGACCGCGTCCGCGAGCTCGCCTATTTGCTCTGGCTCGAGGAGGGTTGCCCGGAAGGCCAGCAGGAGCGCCATTGGCAGGATGCCGAAACCCTCTTCGACGCTGAGCAGGAGCGTAAGCGCATTGAGGGTGAGCCTCCCGGCGACCCGTCAGCTGATTTACCGGCGGCTTCCGACCCTTCAGATTCGGGCGGGATGTCGCAAATCCCCCGTCGGCGCGCCGCCTCCGGAAAAGATCGCTGAGTGCTCGAAAAGCGCGCTCGGCGATCGCCCACGGCTGGCGCAGTTGCCCGAGACGGCGTAAACTGACGGTCGCGAACCAAAGTTCCCCGGAGGCGCATGGCCGACAGCCGATTCGATGTCGTCGTCCGATAGGCCAACCCCGCGGCCTGTCCAAGAGAAAGCCGTGAGCGAAGCGTCGGATCCGACCCTGCGCTTGTTGCATCAGCGCATCCGACAGCAAGAAATCCTGGCCGAGCTCGGGGTTGGCGCGCTGCAGGGGGCGGAGTTCGAGCAACTTCTCGACGACACCGCGCGTTTGACCGCGGAAGGCCTTCGCACCGAGTTTTGCAAGGTGCTCGAATATATTCCCGCCGAAAACCGCTTTTTGGTTCGAGCCGGGGTCGGCTGGGAGCCGGGCGTCGTTGGCGTCGCCACGATTGGCGCCGACCTCGCTTCGCCAGCGGGCTTTGCGTTGAAGACAGGCCGGCCGGTCATCTCCAACCATCTCGAAAGCGAAGACCGCTTCAGAACGCCCGAAATCCTCAAGAAACACGGCGTTCATCGCGCCATGAACGTCATTCTGCAGGGAGACGGGCGGCCGTTCGGCGTCCTTGAGGTCGACAGTCGATCGGAAGATCGGTTCGTCGAGCATGATCTCGCGTTCCTGCAGGGCTCTGCCAACATCCTGGGGATGGCGATCGAGCGGCAGCGGCACGAGCGCAATCTCAAGGCCGCGCTGGAGCGCCATGAGTTTCTCATCAAGGAGATGAACCATCGGGTCAAGAACAGTCTAGCCCTGGTGGTGAGCATGCTGCGCCTTCAGGCGCGCGAGAACAGCGAACCTGAATTCGCCCGGCATCTCGAAGAAGCCACGCTTCGCGTTGGGGCGATCGGCAGGGTGCATGAGCAATTATATCAGTCGGCGGACGTCGAGCGTTTCGACATCGGAAGATACATCGAAGCCATTTGCAAGGACCTCGGCGCCAGCTTCTCGCAATGCGAGATTTTCGTCGAGGCGCAGCCTGGGATCGTCATTTCGACCGATCGCGCAATCTCGGCGGCGCTGATCGTCAACGAGTTGGTGTCGAACGCGGCAAAGCACGCCTATCTGGGCGATGGCGCGGGGCGAATATGGGTCACCGTAGCTGCGACCATCGACAACGACCTCATGATCTCGGTTCGCGACGAGGGCGGCGGTGTTCCCGACGACTTTCAAATCGATAAGGGAAAGGGACTGGGAACCCGCATGGTGCGGGCCCTCGCGGGGCAACTAGATGCAGCGGTCGCCGTCGTCGCGCATGATCCCGGCGTCGAGTTCATCCTCACCGCGCCGCTTGCTCCTTAGCGCGAAGCGCCGAAGCTCCTGCGCGCTTGAGAAATCTACGATTCCTTGTTCTTCCCGTCGCTGTCGAGACCGTCGAGCAACTTGAGAA
>Ga0335076_10005448_pt1 | contig 12861 bp, 13 predicted proteins | sample Lox_Sample_25_FD_206717 | JGI IMG/M metagenome (GOLD analysis project Ga0335076, IMG submission 206717) | Soil microbial communities from Loxahatchee National Wildlife Refuge, Florida, United States - Lox_Sample_2.5 | ecosystem: Environmental > Terrestrial > Soil > Wetlands | place: USA...
AATGGTGGTTAATGCTTCGGCTACCGCTGGCAGATCCTTTCCTCGCAGTACGACATATAGCTCGTCGTCGCCTAGTCCGGTGTACACGCGATTGCCCATGCAGCCCAGACTCGTGATTGCACCATGCTGCAGGGACGCAGGCAGGGCCATGCAGGTTGGTCTGCCCAGCGCAGGTGCCCCGCTTCCGACTCCGGCGCGATTCGCGGCTTCTTGAACTAACATTGCCCCGGAGGGCTTGACGGCAAACAGCACCACGTCCGGGACTGCTGTCGATGCTCCCAAGGCAGAGTACAGGATCGCCTTTGGAGCCTGAGCCAAACGTGGAATCTGGGAGACTTCCTGGGGTTTTACGTAGCCCAAATTGAACATCATCTTGAGCGTTTGTTCTGTTTCCTTTTCACGCTCAGGAGAGAGAGTGATATTGTGGGTGTAAGCCCCGACGGCACAATTGAAATGGTTTTCGGGGGTTGTGTAAAAGGTGCGACCGGAAGAGGCGAGCCGCCAAAAACTGCAGCCGGAAGGTTGCGTGCCTTGGAATGGCTCGGCGTACTTGGGAATCTCTTGCAGGAATGTGACTGCTACCGGCCTGTGCACCGCTTTGGTCACCGACATCAATTTCTGCTCTAGTTCTTTACCGTTCCACGTCGAGCTCATGTGCTCTTCTCCTTCATTTAATAAGGATTAGAAGCATATCACGCGAGGTGGAACGGCTTGGCGCTGCTCTGATGTGCGCAGACCCGCATGGAATCAGGGGTTTTGCACACCCCGTGAAAAAAAATCGCGTTTTTCCCTTAATTTTTGAGGTTTCGCCCTTGCGTTCGCTGTTCGCGTTCGTTTATAGTTCCAACCGGCCCGAGTTTTCCATCGAAAAATAGGGGTTTTTCGCTCGTGCTGACCTCGATTCACTCGGGGTGGAGAGACAATTCCAGGAGGATAAGCAAACTAAAATGGCAGCTAAGCCACTGAGCAAGACCAAAATCGTTGGACACATTGCCGAGAAAGTGGGCACGTCGAAGAAGACGGTTGCGACTTTCTTTGAAGAGCTTCACAAGCTCGCCGTCAAGGAAGCCAAGGGCGCAGCCGGCAAGTTCGTCATCCCCGGAATCGGCCGTGTTGTGAAAGCTCATCGCAAGGCGCGCATCGGTCGCAATCCTCAGACCGGTGAACAAATCAAGATCAAGGCCAAGACGGTGGTTCGTCTTCGTCCGGCCAAGGTCCTCAAGGACGCCGTTCTGAAGTAGTTATCACGCCGTTTTTCTCCCAGCCCGGGAGGAAAAAAGATTGGAAATCCCCGGAAGGCCTGGGTGCTTCAGGCCCCGGGGATTTCACTTTGTAGATTGTGAGAATTGAAGGTGGAGCTGCGGATTAAAGCGTCTTGACGTAGGCGACGACGTCTTTGATTTGGTCGGGCTCCAGCACCTCTTTGAACGGAGGCATCAACTGATCACCATTCTCAATCCAGTTTTTCAAGCTCTCATCTGTGATTTTGTTTCCGTTCACGCTGAACGTGCCGCGCTTGGAGAGGCCTTTGAGGCCTGGCCCGATCTTCTTCTGATCGCTGGTGTCATAGTGGCAGATCGAGCATTTCTGCTGAAAGAGTGATTTCCCGCGCGCAACCGCCGCCGAATTGGCGGCCGACTTCTTCCCGGAGCTCTGCGCGAGTAACGTCCCCGCAACCAGCAGTGAAGCGCACACCGCCAATCCCAAAATTTCTTTGCTATTCCGAATCACTGTTCCCCCAATCTCTCTGAAGCCCGGCAATCTCTTGCCTGTTCATTCTCTCCATTCTCTGGCCGAATTTCCACTATGCCCCCGTCAGAACGGACAGGTTGCGCTTTTGCACAGCTAGAACCTTCGTACCTTTGACCTAACGCGATTCTCGCATTCACAATGGCGTCATGAATCAGGAGACCCTGACTCGCGCATGGGAGGTGTTGCAAGACGCCTATCAAGCGCAGATGGAAGGCGACTACGATCGGGCAGTGGAGCTCTACCAGTCGTCCCTGGACCTTCATCCGACGGCAGAGGCGCATACGTTCCTGGGCTGGACTTATCATTTTCAGGGCAAGCTGCTCGATGCCATTGCCGAATGCAAACGCGCTATTGAGCTGGATCCTGATTTCGGCAATCCCTACAACGATATCGGAGCGTACCTGATCGAACTGGGCCAGTTTGACGAGGCCATTCCGTGGCTGCAACAAGCTGTGGAGGCGCGGCGGTACGAACCGAGGCATTTTCCACATTACAATCTGGGCCGCGCCTACCTTGGAAAGGAAATGTACGGTCAAGCGATGCGCTGTTTCCAGGAATCCATCAACATTGAGCCACGCTATTCATTGGCCCGCCAGGCTCTCGAATCGCTGCGACGCATGGTGAATTAAAGCGCCGTTTCCGCAGTTCCCGCCAAGTGCCAATTCATCCCGTTGCTGTAGGTCTAGCTGGCTGAACCACGCGATCGTAAATCCACAGAAGCACGGTGGTTGCCATACCGATGCCCGTGAGCGCCCACAAAAACAGTGCCGGTCGGTGTTGCACCTCACCGAAATGATGCAAGAGCACTCCTCCAATCGGCCCGGAGGCGAAAGCGCCGATGCCGAGAGGCAGAAACGCAAAACCCATGTAGGTCCCTTGTTGGCCTGGCGGCGCGAGGCGTGAAATGTAATCGTAATAGCGTGGTTGCTGAATCAGTTCGCCCACCGCGATGACCACGAGAGTGCCATAGGCCGCAGCGATGCTGCCAAAAGTCGCTAGGACCGCGAATCCCAGCATAGAGATCAGGGTGCCGATCAGCACTGCGCGAAACGCCGAGATTTTCTGCGTCATCACACTGAACACCACAGTAAAGGCGATAACGATGAGCGGTCCTGTCGACAGCATTCTCTCGGTATCTGCGGCGGAGTTGACGTAATCATGCACGTAGATGGGAAGCGTGACAAATTCCTGCCAATACACGATCCAGTAGCCAGAAAAAATCAGCAGAAACAACATAAATTTCGGATTGCCTAAAACTTTGAGAAAATTCCTCAGGGTAATACTCAAGCTTTCCGTGGCTACGTCGCCGGATTTGCGGGGCTCGCGGAAAAAAAGCAACACCGCAAAAAACATGACAAAAACACTGAGGGCGGAAACACGGAACACATTTTCCACGCTGAGGTTCTTGTGTACCCAGGACGCGACGAAGGGTCCGAGCGCTCCGCCGATGTTCACCAGGGTGTAATAGATCGAGTAGCCAATCGAACGGACGTTTTCGTTGGACGCTCGCGCAGTGGTTCCCACAACACTGGGCTTCACCAGCGCGATCCCCAGCGCCGGCAACATCAAGACCAGGGTGACCAACACAATCAATGGAATCGTAGCGCGTAACGGACCCATCCACGTGGTTGCAAGCGATCCCAGCAGGAAATACGAAACCGCCAAAATCAAGTAGGCGAGGGAAAGCGCGCGGCGGAATCCCAGGCGGTCGGCAATGGCCCCGCCAAAGATCGCGAGAAACCACACCAGCCCTCCGAATAGGCCCGCGAGATTGGCAGCTCGCTCCAGCGGGAAACTCAGGGTTTCGTGCAGGTACCGCGCGAGAGAGGCAAAGGCAGCATAGTAGGAAAGTCGCTCAAACAGTTCGCTGATATTCGCGACCCAAAATGCTCGTTCGAATCCACTCTTCACCTCATCCAGCCGCTGCGCAAAACTCATCCAGCCTCCGTACTACGTCGGCTTGTGGTGCCGCCGTCCGCAGTCCCGCTCATTTGTTATCACTGCCTTGTTTGGGAGCAGCGTTCCACATTTCTTGTTGGATCTTCCATCCGCTTCCAGTTTTGCGAAGAATCAGCAGAATGTTGCCGCGGCCTTCAATCGTCGGCTTGCCCTCGGAGGACTCCAACACCTGATGCTCCAGTCCCCATTCATAAGCCCAATCATGCATGGTCTGAATCTGCTGAAAATCGATTTGCATGGTCTGCATGTGGTAGCCACCGAGTTGCGACACAGCGTCAGCGAAAAATTTCCCGATCGCCTGCTTGCCCTTCAACGGCGCCATCTGCGGCAGAAGCCCTACACCATCGTCTGCCCACATTGCTAAAACCGCCGCGTCATCCATTTTCAAATGGGCAGCTAGGTATTCTCTGTTGAAGGTATCGATTTCGGCGCGAGACGAATCGGTCTCCATGCGAATATTGCAACCCATGAGGGTCCAGGTCGAGATTACCGAGAAGATCAAAAGTAAACGGCCAGTCCCTCTCATGGCTACCCTCCAGTTTCCGTTCGGCCACAAAGATACCCCGGAATGCCACATGAGCACAGACGCAAGTCACTCAAACTGAAGCATTGCCGAGAGGTCGTTCTGAGGCGTAAGGTGTCCTTGCGTGAAGGCGGCCTGGTTCAACTGCGTTCACGGAAGGCAGGGAGGAACGCGATGGGGTACCTACTGGTACGTCATAAAGTGAGAGATTTCCACGAATGGAAGCGAGTGTTTGACCGGCACCAGCATGCGCAACGTAGCGCCGGGCTCCGTATCGAAAAGGTACTGCGGAATTTGTACGAGCCAGACGAGGTATTCTTGTTTTTTGAGGTTCTTGATCTCGCGAAAGCCCGAGGATTTGTGTCCTCAGCAGATAGTTCCCAGGCGCAAGTAGAGGCTGGGGTCGTGGATAAGCCGGATATTTATTTTTTGGCTTAAGCGGGGCGGCGCATCGCGCGAAAAAATACGTTCCGATTTGGAGTGCCTTTTCCGTGACTTCCCGTTTGGGATTTATGGTTTTGGTTTTTCGGCTTCCTGGTGCTGACGCTCCTCGGTCCAGGGCGGAACCACTCCGATCGAACGGGAATAAGCGATGGACTGGCCCAGATGCTCGCCCAGCTGCCCGGAGACAATGAAGAACATACCGCGGACAGTCGTCTGTCCCCTCGGCGTTTTCATTTCCTTGTCGAGTTCGGAATCTTTCAAGGCGAGAATGGCGGTACGTAATTGAGCAAAAGAATCTTTCAAAGCTTGAATCACTTTGGGTTTGTCTGTGACGTAAGCCATCATGGCCTTGGTGTCCACCCCGGCGGGCATAGGCGTACCCAGCATTTTCGCGATGTTGTAATTCATGCCAGCCACATGCAGGTAAACTTCGCCGATCGAGCGAACGCCTTCCACCGGACGCCACCCGTATTTCTCCGGCGGAACGGCATCCGCCAGGCGTTCGAAGCGCTGTTCGAAGTAGGAAATCTCGTCCAGGAATTCCATGCGCGCGCCGGTGGTTGGCGCGGTTTGCATGCTCGAGGCATGATCCACGGGCTTCTGCTGTGCTGGAAAGTTCTCGGCGGAGAATATTAGAAAAGAACAGAAAAGGAAAATGGCTCTGAGCATCGGCTCACCCCCATGGCCGGCGACCATTCTATAACGAAAGGCATAACGTCAGCGCGTATCGGAGAACGCCTGGGAGGCAAACAGAAGGGAAGCTGGAAGATGCTCCGCGAAATATGCAGGGTCATGCCGTCCGGGGTAAATGTGAAATTCATGCGAAATGTGGCGCGCCGTTAGTACCCTATCCAGAGCAGCGGCCCCGGCTTCGAATCCATAATCATCCTGATCGCCGCAGTCAAAATAGATTTTCAGGCCGGTGAGATTCGCTGTACGAGTCAGCTGGATGGGGTTGTTGCGTTGCCAGAACGCCTCATCGGGCGGGCTACCGAAAACAGCACCGAGCATGCGGGAGCGCAGCGAGTTAGGAGCCGGTCCCAGATACGCCGGAAGCTTTTCGATCAATGCCGCACTGTGTGCGCTCACCGAACTAAACAGCTGAGGATGATGGAACGCAAGGTGCAAGGCGCCGTAGCCACCCATCGATATGCCCGCGACCGCGCGATGGCCGCGCCCGGGCTCGACGTGGTACCGCTTCTCAATTGACGGAAAAAACTCCTGCAGCAAAAAGTCCTCGTAACGGTCCTTGCCATCTTTGGAATTAATGTAGAAGCTGGCGTCGGCCTCTGGTGTGGCAATCAGGAAGTCCTTCAGTTCGCCTTTCTCGCGCATGTCCTCCGCCAGATTCCACGCGCCCGAGTGCACAAAGAACTGTTCGTTGTCCCCCAATCCATGGAAGAAATACAGAATACGGAAATGGCGAGTTTTGTCGGCGTCAAAAGAAGGAGGAAGCACAATACAGTAGTGCACAGGGCGCGCAAGAATTTTGCTCGGCACGGAATTGCATTCAACGCGCCCGGTGGCCGCGAAGCTGTTTCCAGTGAACAGGACCAGCAATGCCAACAACCTGAGCCAGCAGGTGCTATTCATAACGAAGCGCGTCGATCGGGTTTAGCCTGGCCGCGCGCGAAGCAGGATAGAGTCCTGCGAGCAAGCTGACCAGCAATGCGAAGACCAAAGCGAGCAGCACAAGCCACCACGGCACAGAAGAAATGTCGATGGGATTCAGGCTCTGCCGTTTCAGGTAAACATTCGTGCCAAACGAAATCGCACGGCCCAGTAACCAGCCGAAACCCACGCCGAGAACTCCTCCGCAGAAACCCATCACGCCCGCTTCGACGAAAAAGAGCTGCTGAACATCCGAATCGGCGGCACCGAGCGCCTTCAACACTCCAATTTCGCGGCGACGTTCCAGAATCGCCATCACCAGCGTATTGACGATTCCCAAAGTGGCCACTGCAAGTGCCAGGCTGCCAAAAATGCCGAGCAGCAGATCGAACACGGAGAAGAAAGTACGCAGGGACTTGGACGCGTCTAGGAGGGAGAACGCGTTGAAGCCGAGATTCTTGATGGCGGTCTCGAGAGCCTCGACCTGCGAGGGGGACTTGGCACGGACCGATAGTGACGCATAGGTGATCTTGTCGTGCTCGTTGCTTCCGCGCACGATGTCTCGCAAGTCGTTTACTTGTGCCGCGCGTAGTGTAGAAGCAGTCTCCAATGGCATCAGTAAGCGCGCGTTGCCCATGCCTCCATAGCCCGCCGCTGGTTCGGTCTCCACTATTCCGACGATCTTCAGCTTCAGCTCTTTTGGAACAACAGAGAAGCCGCCTCCGGGCCCTCCGGAATCCGGCGAATTTCCAGGTGGAACCGCTGGAATGGCTTGCCGCTCGGCATATCGCAAGATCAAATTCTGGCCAATCAGTGAATTCGGATTATCTGAAAGTTGCTTCGCAAACTCGATTTGCAGGATCGCCTCATCCGCACTCGCAGAGGTAAAAAAGTTTCCTTGCATGCCATCGAATGCACCGGAGTTCCGCGACGATTCAGGCATGCCAGCCACGACGGTGGCATACGGCTTGTTGTTGGAGCGCACTTCGGTAAAGAAACGCACCTGCGGATAAACCTCAATCACGTTCGGAAGCTTTTCCAGTTCGCGGCGCGCGTCTTCGTCCAACGACCTGACGGGCTTATCCGACTGGGGATCGCGCTGTGGCCGCCCCATACCGCGAAAGTTATTTTTCGGCGTCACGAAAATCGTGTCGAACAGGCCGCTCTGGGAAAGCCGCTTGGACGCCAACTGCTGCAGCCCGACACCGAGCGAAAGCATGGCAACCAGAGAGGCGACGCCGACAGCCACGCCGACGGTAGTCAAGGCATTGCGAAGAATGGCTTCGCGTAGATTTCGCAGCGCCAGGTCCGTCAGGTCTTGCGGTTTCATCTCGCGGCACCTTGCAAAACGGGCGAAATGCTAAGCAGTTTGCCATCTCCCATGGTCGCGAGCCGGTCGGCGAACCGCTCCGCGAGCGGCTTCTCGTGCGTAACCATGATGACGGTCATTCCGAGGTGAGCCTGCAACTCGCGCAGCAGCGTCAGAATTGCTTCCCCGGTCGATGAGTCCAGGTTGCCAGTTGGTTCGTCCGCCAGAAGAATTTTTGGACGATTCACCAACGCGCGCGCGATCGCCACGCGTTGTTGCTCGCCACCCGAAAGCTCGGCAGGACGGTGACCGAGGCGGTGAGTCAGCTTTACGCGTTCCAATGCTTCACCAACCCGACTGGCACGCTCAGAGCGGTTCACTTCCGCAAGGCGCAAGGGCAGTTCCACGTTTTCTTCCAGGGTCATACGCGGAAGCAGATTGAAGGATTGAAAAATCATGCCGATGGTGTTGCGACGATAGCGGGCCAGGTCGAGCGAGGAAAGCGACGCCAGGTTCTTCCCTTCAGCAACAATAATCCCGGAAGTAGGACGGTCCAGGCCAGCGATAAGGTTTAGAAGCGTAGATTTCCCGGAGCCGGAAGAACCAAGCAGGCCAAGAAATTCGCGAGGGGCCACGGCGAAGGAAACGTCGTCAACCGCGCGCACGCTGGTTTCGCCCATTTGATAGCTTCGGGAGATGCGATCTAACTGGACGGCGGGTTGTGTGTCAGACATGGCCTCAATTCATGATACGTCCAGAACCGCGAAAACATAGCATTTCGGTTGGATGCGCGTTCTCGCTGGAACGTGTAGCCGGGACAGCAGGCGCACTGAAGCGCTCCCGCCGCCTGTGCTAGCATTGGTATCTGCGCGAATGTATCCTGCCTGCGCGAGGAGCCTCCAGAATGCCTGCGACCATGAAAGCGTTGCGCAAAACGCATGCTGGCAAGGGTCTGCAAATCGAAAAACTCCAGGTGCCGTCGATTGGCCCGACCGATGTTTTAGTGCGCGTCAGAGCCAGTTCGATTTGCGGAACGGATCTGCACATTTATGGGTGGGATCGTTGGTCACAAGGGCGGATTCACCCGCCCGTCACGCTGGGGCATGAATTCTGTGGAGTGATAGAGCGCACGGGCGAAGAAGTATCTGCCGTCAAGACCGGCGATTTTGTTAGCGCGGAGATGCATTTGAACTGTGGCCACTGCCGGCAATGCCGGGTCGGTCAGGCACACATTTGCCAGAACGTGCGGATTATCGGCATCGATCTCGACGGCGCCTTCGCGGAATTCGTTAAGATTCCGGCCACCAACATTTGGAAACTGGATCCTGCGATTCCGGAGCATTACGCCGCGATACTCGACCCACTCGGCAACGCAGTGCACACGGTGTTGGCGGGAGCGATTGCCGGCCAGACTGCGCTGGTCACTGGCTGCGGCCCGATCGGCCTCATGTCCATCGCGGTAGCAAAGGCCTGCGGCAGTGCCACCGTTTTCGCCACCGAAACCAACGAACATCGCCGCGCCTTGGCGATAAAGATGGGCGCCCACTCCGTCGTGAATCCTTTAACAGAGGATCCGGTCAAGAAAATTCTGGAGGCCACTGGCGGCACAGGGGTGGATGTGCTGCTGGAAATGAGCGGAAATCCCGCCGCGATTCAGCAAGGGTTCAAGGCTCTTCGTGCCGGCGGCAGAGCTTCGCTTCTCGGCATTCCCACGGAAAATGTACCTCTTGACCTGGTACAGGACGTCATTTTTAAGGGCGCTACAGTTCAGGGCATATATGGACGCCGCATGTACGAAACCTGGGTGCAGATGACCGCGCTGTTGAAAGCCGGGCACTTAAACCTGGAGCCGCTGTTTGGCGAGCGCATGGGACTGGAGAACTTCGAAGCGGCATTTGCAAAATTGCAGAACGGATTGGCTGGGAAAATCCTGATGTACCCAAACGGAATTCAAGGATAACAATCGCGCTCTCGTGAAAGCGAGGGCGGCGAAATCAGAACGAGTTGGAGCAAGAAAATGAGTGAACTCGCGACGCAAACCACGAAACACGACCCCCTCGCATATGTGACGGAAACCCTGCAGGACTTGCGCACCAAGGGCGTTGCGCCGAAGCTGCGCGTGTTGGAAGGCGAGCAGAAGGCCGTGTGCGTGTTCGATGGCCGTGAGGTCGTCAATCTCGCTTCCAACAATTATTTAGGACTCACCACGCACCGGACGCTCCGCAAAGCTTCCATTGAAGCCGTGCGAAAACTAGGTGTGGGCGCGGGAGCCGTGCGCACGATCGCCGGCACCATGAAAATTCACATGGAACTCGAAGAGCAAATCGCCAGATTCAAGCACGTCGAGGCATGCGTGGTGTTTCAGTCGGGATTCACCGCAAATGCTGGAACCGTTTCCGCGGTGTTGGGAAAAGAAGATCTGATCATCTCTGATGAGTTGAATCACGCCTCGATCATTGATGGTGCGCGCCTCTCGAAGGCGACCATCAAAGTTTTCAAGCACAAAGACGTCCAGGACTGCGAGCGCATTTTGCAGGAACACGCCAATTTCCCGGGGAAGAAACTCATCATTACCGATGGTGTGTTCTCCATGGATGGAGATATCGCGCCCCTGCCAAATTTGTGCGATCTTGCCGAGAAATACGGTTGCATCATGATGGTCGACGATGCCCACGCCAGCGGAGTGCTTGGCCGGGGCGGTCGTGGATCGGTAGACCATTTTGCGTGCCACGGGCGGGTGCAGATACAAGTGGGCACGCTTAGCAAAGCGATCGGCTCGATGGGTGGATATGTTTGCGGCTCGCGAGATCTCATCGATTTCCTGTATCTACGCGCCCGTCCATTTCTGTTTTCCACCTCGCATCCCCCGGCTACGGCCGCGGCGTGCCAGGCGGCATTTGCCCTGCTCGATTCCGCCGAAGGTGAGAAGTTGGTCAAAAAGCTCTGGGCGAACACGAAATTTTTTAAACGTGAGCTGAAGAAGCGCGGCTTTGAGTTCAAAGCCAGTGAAACACCAATCATTCCGATTCACGTTGGTGACGCGGCCAAGGCCTTTGAGTTCTCGCGCAAGCTGTTTGATGCCGGGGTTTTTGCGCCTGCCGTTGGCTATCCCACTGTGGCGGAAGGGAAGGCTCGGCTGCGGGCGATTGTTAGCGCCAGCCACAAGCGGGAACACCTTCTGAAAGCCGCCGATACTCTCGCCGAAGTGGCCAAATCGATTGGCTTAGCGTGACGAACGCCTAGGGTCATTACTTGAGTTTTATTGTAAATTTTTCGACCGCGTGGGGATTTCCACCCGCAGGTCCTACGTAGCACCGCGAGAGACCGCGCGGTCTCGCCACTTGCCAGCGAACGCTTTGGCAACCGTTTTGCCCCTAAACCCTGTCGCACTTATATAGCCCAGCCCTCGCTATATCAGGAGGTAAGACTATGAAACGCTCAGTCACAGCCATCATGGTGGCGCTACTGTTTGGGGGGCTCGCCGGTGCCCAGTCGGGTAGTGAACCTGTTCGGAACACGACGACTCGCGGTGAGGAGGCGGTGTCGCTTCCTCCGGGAGCTCCCATTGACGCCGCTCTTAGCAAATCGCTGGATTCACACAAATTGAAGCCGGGCGATCCGGTGACCGCGGAGACCACCGAATCCACCGAAGACAACGGAAAGATCATCATTCCCAGAGGTACAAAACTGGAGGGACACGTCGTGCAGGCATCGGCTCGTTCCAAAGGGGACGCGTATTCCTCGTTGGGAATCGTCTTCGACAAGGCCGTGCTGAAGCACGGTGAGCAAATCTCATTGAACGTTACCGTGCAGGCCATCGCTGCTCCCGTGAACGCCACGCCGCCGTCCGCTAGCTCTGATCTGGGAAGCTCCTCAACTGCGGTCCCGGGCCAGAATTCGCAGAATCAAACGCCAGCGGGAATGGCTCCGGCCGGAATGGCTGCTGCACCGAATCCGAATGCGGGCGCAAATACAAACGTAGGTAACGCCATTGATGGAACCGGCGCCGTGGGAGGCACAAACTCATCCGGACGATTGACGGCCCAAAGCCGCGGAGTGTTTGGCCTGAAGGGACTCGGCCTCACGGGGTCGACGGCGGGCGGGCAGGAACCCGCCAGTGTGATCACCTCGACGGGGAAGAATGTTCATCTGGATAGCGGCACACAATTGCTGCTTGTGACGCAAACATCGACTCCACGGCCACACTCTTAATTCGGGGTGGGACTTTTTCTTCCGATGGGCGGCGAAGCGACAGCATTCGCCCTCTGCGCTATACTCGCGTTTGTGGCGAAAACGGAGGAACGAAAAAAGCTCTTTCTTGTAGACGCGATGGGTCATGTGTACCGGGCGTTTTATGCGCCGATGGTCCGCATGAACGCGCCCAGCGGTCTTCCGACTAAAGTTCCTTTTCTCTTTGCCAACATCCTTCGCCGACTGATCAAAGATTACAAACCCGATTACGTCGGGATCGTGTTCGATACCAGCAAGCCCACGTTCCGCGACAAGCTGTTCGAATCCTACAAAGCTCATCGCGCTCCAATGCCCGATGAGATGACTCTGCAACTCCCGTATGTACGTCGGCTTTGCGAAGCCATGTGCATGCCTATCCTAGAGCTCGACGGGTACGAAGCTGACGACGTGATAGGTACGTTGTCCAAGAAAGGCGCCGCCAAGAATCTCGATGTGCTGGTCATCTCCAACGACAAGGACATGATGCAACTCGTCAACGACGGCGTGCGCGTTTTGCGCACGGGAACCGGCGGTGTGAAAGCCGATACCATCGTCGACGCCCGGAAAGTCGAAGAAATCCTCGGTGTTCCACCCGGTAAAGTCATCGACTTGATGGCGTTGTTGGGCGACAACATCGACAACATCCCCGGCGCGAAAGGAATCGGCGAGAAGGGTGCAACTGAATTGATCCAGAAATACGGAACCGTCGAAAACGCCCTGGCGCACGCCGACGAAGTACCAAACAAGCGTTATCGCGAAGCGCTACAACAGCAAAAAGACCAGGTGCTCATGAGCAAACAACTTGCGGCCATTGAAATGAATGTGCCGCTGGAACTGGAGCTCGACAAACTGAAAATGTGCGCTCCCGATTCCGCCGCGCTCATCGAGCTATATCGCGAGTTGGGCTTCAATTCGCTGCTCAAAGAATTGCTCACCAGTGGTGCAAGCGAAGCCCGTGTTCCCGTTACGAGTGGGAACGGCAGCGGCGCGGTAGTGGCAGAGCTAGTAGAGAAGAAAGATTATCAGCAATTGG
>Ga0335076_10005449_pt1 | contig 12859 bp, 11 predicted proteins | sample Lox_Sample_25_FD_206717 | JGI IMG/M metagenome (GOLD analysis project Ga0335076, IMG submission 206717) | Soil microbial communities from Loxahatchee National Wildlife Refuge, Florida, United States - Lox_Sample_2.5 | ecosystem: Environmental > Terrestrial > Soil > Wetlands | place: USA...
ACTCGCTGAAACGGTCCAGGCAATTGTTCCCCTTGCACTCGGATATCGTGATAACTAAGTTGGAACTCGACTTGTATCCGCGAGCCATCCGTAACCCATTTTCCCTTCCAAATGCTCTCGCTGTCCGAGATCTTCCCCTTCCGCTTATACACCGTACCGCTGAGCATCCTAAAATCCCCACGATCTCCAAAATACAAAGTCACCGCCGCACCAGCGCTCAAAGCGGGGTCTACGTCCTTCGGAGCTTTTTCCCATGCGATTTGTTTCTGCAGCCAAATCGGCTGTTTCTTCAGCAGGTCAGTGTCCAACTTGCGCACCTACCGATAGAAAAAGCGCAATAGCTGTCAAAGAGATCTTCATTGATTACGCCAGATACATCCCGCCATTCACATCCAGCACATGGCCGGTGATGTAACCGGCCTCATCGCTCGCCAAAAATATGATCGCAGCGGCTACATCGCGCGGGGTTCCCATGCGACCCAACGGAATCCGTTCCTTCAATTCTTCTTTCACTTTGTCCGGCAGCACATCGGTCATGGGCGTCTCGATAAAGCCCGGCGCCACCGCGTTCACAGTGACGTTGCGCGACGCAATCTCCATGGCAATGGCCTTTGTCAATCCGATCAAGCCCGCCTTCGCGGCCACATAGTTCGCCTGCCCGGCATTGCCCATCTGCGCCACCACCGACGCCACATTGATGATTCGCCCACCTCGCGCCCGCATCATCGTTGCCAGCGCCTGCTGCGTGCAAAAGTGCGCTCCGGTCAGGTTCGTGCGTATCACCGTGTCCCAATCTTCCTGCTTCATGCGCAGCGCCAGCCCATCTCGAGTGACCGCCGCGTTATTCACCAGGATGTCCAGTTTCCCGAACTTTTCCAGCACCGTCTTGAATCCCGCCTTCACCTGCTCCGCGTCCGCCACGTCCATTTTCACCGCCAACGCGGCGCAGCCACTGGCTACGATCTGTTCTGCCAGAGCCGCGAGTTTCTCTTCGCTGCGTGCAGCAACGGCCACATGCGCGCCCGCCTCCGCCAGCGCTAGCGCGGTTTCGCGCCCGATCCCCTGCGATGCTCCCGTAACCAGCGCTACTTTTCCCGCCAGACTAAACATGATTTCCTCGATGCCTGATAGTTCTCCACGCTTTTACTCGGAACTGCGAACTGATTACTGGCAACTTCCTTCACGCCGCATCGCTTTTCGCGCCAGCAATTTTCTCCAGTGTCGCCGCCAGACTCTTCTCGTCTTCCACGTTCAGCGTGGTCACCGAGCGCTCGATCTGCCGCATCAATCCCGTCAGCACGCGTCCAGGACCAACTTCGATAAACGTGTTCACGCCCTCATCCAACAGCAGGCGCATCGATTCTTCCCACCGCACCGGCATCGTCACTTGCCGCCCTAGCGCATTTTTGGCTTCTTCGCCCGTTTGTATCGTGTCCGCGTCCACGTTGGTCACCAGCGGCATCTGCAATACGGCAAATTTTGTGGAGCTTAAGTCTTTCTCCAGTTTCTGCTGCGCTGGCATCATCAAAGCGCAATGGAAAGGAGCGGACACGGGCAACACCACCGCGCGCTTCGCTCCTGACTGCGAGGCGATCTCCACGGCGCGTTTCACCGCTCCCACCGTTCCGGAAATGACCGTCTGCTCCGGTGAATTCAGGTTCGCCGGCGAGCACACTTCGCCCTGCGCCGCGCGCTTACATACATCCGTTACCACCGTCGGCGACAAACCCATAATTGCAGCCATGCTCCCCTGGCCCGCAGGCACCGCTTCCTGCATATACGTACCGCGCTTCCGCACCAGTTTTACGGCATCCCCAAAACTCAACGAACCACCCGCAACCAGTCCCGAATATTCGCCTAAACTATGCCCCGCAACGAAATCCGGGGTAATCCCTTTTTCCGCCAGAACCCGGGCGGCTGCGACCGATACCGTCAAAATGCACGGCTGCGTGTTCGCCGTCAGTTTCAATTCGTCTTCCGTGCCCTCGAAACACAATTTCGACACGGACACTCCGAGCGCCTTGTCCGCTTCTTCGAACACCGCGCGCGCCGTGGGAAATTTTTCCGCGAGTTCCTTGCCCATTCCCGAGTACTGCGACGCTTGCCCTGGAAACAAAAATGCTACTTTCCCCATACTTCACCCCTCTCTCCGAACCTCACGCTTTCGCGGTGGTCAGTGAGAGCTCCTGTTCGATTTTCTCGTTCACCCGCGCCCGCGCCAGACCTGCGGCCACGCGAATCGCGTTTTTCATGGCATTGGCGTTCGACTTACCGTGCGAAATCACGCACACGCCGCGAACCCCCAGCAGCGGCGCTCCCCCATACTCGGAGTAGTCCATCGTTCGCTTTATGCCCTTCAACGCTCCCCTGGATAACATGTAGCCCAATTGCGACGCCCACGACCCCTTGTACGTCTTGCGAAGAAACTTCACAATCTCCATCGCCAGCCCTTCGCAAATCTTCAACGCGATGTTGCCTACGAATCCATCACACACAATCACGTCTACTTTGCCGGAGAACAGGTCGTTTCCTTCCACGTTCCCCACAAAATGCACTGGCAGATTCTTCAGCCGTTCGTACACCGCCCGCGTCAGTTCGTTGCCTTTAATCTCTTCTTCACCGATCGACAGCAGGCCCACCCTCGGCTTGCGGCTCCCGAAGGTCACTCGGAAGTAAATCTCGCCCATCACCGCGAACTGCAACAGATGTTCGGGCTTGGAGTCCACGTTTGCTCCCACATCGAGCAACACCGATACTCCACCCTTCGCGTTCGGAAACGGCGCCGCCAATGCCACACGGTCCACCGCCTCCAAAGTCCCCATGATGAACTTCGCCGTGGTCATGACCGCACCGGTGTTCCCAGCGCTCACGAACGCAGCCGCTAAGCCCTCTTTCACCAACCGCGCGCCCACGTGAACCGAACTGTCCTTTTTGCGCCGGAACGCCTGGGCGGGGTGATCCTCCATCGTGATCACCTCGCTGGCTGGAACAATCTCCACGTTCCCCGCCGGCCGCGATAGCCGCGCCAGTTCCCCCCGTATCACGTTCGGCTGGCCCACCAAGAGCACGCGTACTCCATACTCTCGCGCTGCCAGAACACTCCCCTCCACCTCGGGCCGGGGCGCGTGATCTCCCCCCATGGCGTCCACCGCAATTGTGATCATGGGTTTTCGGCGACTCAGGCAAGTTCGGCGGGCACAAATTGCTAACGATTGTGCCGATCAGGACTTCGAGAGCCCGGTTTCCACCTGTGCGCTACTTCGTATCGTGTACCGGTCGACCCTTGTAATACCCGCAATGCGGGCAAGCCCGATGCGGCTGCTTCATCTCATGGCAATTGGGACATTTGGCCAGAGCCGGAGCAAACAGCCCGTCGTGTGCACGCCGAGTGCTGGTGCGGCGCTTGGAATGTCGTCGTTTCGGATTTGGCATTGCACTACTCCTTCTTTTTGCGCCTCGTTCGCGGCTACACACTACACCTGACCGATTGAGGTCGGATTCTATGGGCTTTCCGCCCCAAAATCTATTGTTTCTTGAGCCAGTCCTGCTTCAGTCGCGCAAGGGGAGCCAGACGCGGATCCGCAGCGTGTGTCTCGCAACGGCACTCTTCGTGGTTCAGGTTGGCCCCGCACGTGGGACACAATCCCCGGCAATCGCTCTGGCAGATCACTTTCATCGGCAATGACAATAAAACTTGCTCCTTCAGTACGTCCGCCAGGAACAAGCCTTCTCCTTCGAAAAACCCTATCTCCGTATCGTCGTCTTTCAACCGCTCTTCTTCGTGACGCGTCCCCTTCGGCAGCGGCTGGTAAAACAGGTCGAAACCCCGGTGTATGTCCTCGACCACCGGCTCCAGGCAGCGAGCGCAGACCATTTCCACCTTGGTTTCCAGCTCACCGGCGATCCTGATCTGACCCTCTAGCAACTCCGCGGTCGCCGTAACCTCTAGAGGCTCCACCTGTTTTACTTCATTGGTCCCGTAATCGATGCTTCCCGGGGCATAAGTTTTCCGGATGCGCACTTTGCGGACGGCAAGGTCCTTAACATCAAGGAACATATCTTCAGCGCCTCCGGCGCGTACGCTCATGCTATTCCATTATTTCGGCAGTTCCGCCGTAAGTCAAGAAAGCTGGCCGGATTGTCCCTACTTCGCGGCATTTGTATGCAAGTCGTAACTGCTAGTACTCCTCATGCCGCACACCCCTATTCTTTCGCGTTCCAAAACGGTACCATCCCACCTACAGTGAAGACTTTAGTCCAGTCCGTCCTACGGCCCTTTGGTCTGCGTCTCAGCCGTCTCGAAGAGCCCAAACCTGATTATGGCGCACGTGTATTCTTCGCCACGCTGAAACGCTTTGGTTTCTCCCCTCAGCAAGTAGTGGATATCGGCGCCAATCACGGGAATTGGACCAGAGGGGCTCTCGCCTACTTTCCGGAAGCTGCCTATCTGCTCGTCGAGCCGCAGAACCACCTGCGAGTTTATGTTCAGGACCTCATCGGCTCCGGCTATAAAATTCAATGGGTGAATGCCGGAGTAGCAGATAAGCCCGGCACCATGACTTTCTATATCTGTGATCGCGACGACAGCAGTACCTTTCTCCCACGCGAAGAACAGCCGCAAGCCCGAGTGGCTCAGGAACGCCATATCGAGGTGAAAACTGTCGATCAACTCCTTTCGGAGTACGACCTTCCCGTCCCCGACGTCGTCAAGATTGATGCCGAGGGCTTCGATCTGAAGGTGCTCCGGGGTGCTTCCCGCCTCATAGGTAAGACCGACGTGTTCTTGCTCGAAGCGGGTGTGAGCTGCCCCTTCGAAAATTCTGCTGCTCGCGTGATTGGCACCATGGAAGACTTTGGATATCGCTTGGTGGACATTACGGAGTTGAATCGCAGCCCAAAATATGGCGTCCTTTGGCTGACCGAATTAGCATTCCTGCGCAAATCCAGCCCTTTATTCAATTCTGTTACTTCCTACGAATAAAACCGCGATTGTCGTTCAGCTTTGGCTCAGCGGCTCCTTGAGGTAACCGCTGACCAGTTTCACATAAGCGGGAAACGCGACTTCCGGCTCTTGAATGTCCGGGTGCCACACCTTCTCCCATTCGAAGCAGTAATACCCTTTATAGCCGATCTTTCGCAGAGCCATTACTTGCCGTCCCATCGGTACTTCCCCGGTTCCCGGCAGCACATATTTCCGCCCAGTCCCGTCGGGCACGGAATCCTTCAAGTGCGTGTGCCGAATCCACGGACCCAGTGCTGCGACCGTTTGTTCCGGCTGTTCGTGCCCGTCCACAAACGTGTGATGCGCGTCCCATAGCAAGGCCACGTGCTTCGAATCTGCCCGCGTCAGCACGTCTTTCAATGTGGGCGAATCCACAAAATCTCCATGCGATTCGAGGATAACCGTGACCCCTCGCGGTCCCGCGTACTCCCCCACCTGATGCAGCCCGTCCACAACTCGCGCCAACACTTCTTCGCGCGGGCCGCGAATCTGATTCCCAAATACCCGCACGTACGGAACTCCCAGCGCCGACGCCAAATCAATAAACTTTCGCGCATCGCCAAGTTGCTTGGCGCGCTCCGACGGGTCGGCTGTATGCATTTCCGCCGAGCTCCCCAGATCCGAAATTTTCAAGCCGTGCGCAGCCACTTGCTGCTTTGTTTCCGGGATTTTCAACGCCGTGAATTCGGGTAGCGCGGGCAGATCCATTTTCCCCATGATTCCACGCACCTCAATCGCCGCGAATCCGTTGGCGGGCGCGTACTCCAGAATCTTTTGCCAATCCCACGCCGGGCAGCCCAGGGTCGAGAAGGCCAGCGGAAGAGGCTCGCCGCTCGCCAGCGAGACTCCATGTAGCAATGCCGTCGCTGCTCCCGCGGCAACGAATTCTCTTCGCGTTAATCGCATAACTGTCTCCTGTTTTGGGAACGCAGTGCGCTTGTCACTTTCGGAAGACAAAAAACAATCGTTCACGCTTCACGAATTACTTTAAGCAATCCATCCATCGATTCGCTGCTCGATTGCTCTTTGTTCTTCGCGGCGTTCAGGTAATGCGTCTCCAGGGACATCGTTCCGCCGTACCTGTTCTTCAGGAACGCGCGAAACTGCCCGACGAAATCAATCTTCCCGCTGCCGATCGGCATCCACTGGCTCTCTCCCGGCTTGGCACCCGGAGCCGCATCTTTCAGGTGCACGTGCCAGATGCGTTTTTTATCCAAAGCATCATATCCATTCGGATAAGGTGTTTCGCCTGCGTCGTACGCATTTCCCGGGTCCCAATTGGCCCCCAGAGCCGGCGAGGTCACCACCTTCAGCATCGCTGCGCTTTCTTGTCCGGTGGCCACATTACAGGAAAACTCATTTTCCAGAACCAGCCGAATGCCTTCGCGATGCGCAATCCCGGCAGTGCGCTCCAGTTCTTTCGCTACCCGGTCGAACACCATCTTTGGGTCGGCCACCCGCAAAAACGAAAAAATTCTCACCTTATCTGTGCCAAAGTCCTTGGCCCGCGCCATGGCTCGCTCCAACAACGCGTTCTGCTGCGAAAATTCGCTCTGTAACGGATCCGGCTTGCCTTCGAATTTCGATTGTGTGCCGGGCAGCGGCGTCTTGAAATAAGCCGAATCCAGCACGGACACCTTCAAATCATATTTCGCCAGCAGGTCTTGGGCTCGTTTCACATCCTCAGCCGTAAATTCCGTCACGTACTTGTTCCAGATGAACCGCAACTCCACCCAGTGCAACTCGTAGTGCTTGGCCCACTGCAGCGCGTGTTCGAAGTCCTGGCTGATTTCGTCGGTAATCACTCCAAGGTTGAACTGCTTCAATTCCGCCGCCCGAATTGGCAATGCCCCAAGCACTGCGGCAGCCGCTCCTGCTCCCACAAATTCTCTGCGATTCATTTTTCCCTCGCCCGGCCTCACATCCTAGTGCCCCATGGCCTCCCCGTCAATTCCACCGGCCTTTGTAGGGCCGCCTGCTCATATCGTATCCTCCTAGTAGGGCCCGCCTTCTGAGGCGGGCCGTAGTTTTTCCCGCTGGCTCTCGAACAACACAGTCAACTCGTTAGCCAAACCGTTCTCCCCGTTTTTGGACTCCGCAAGCCACGTGCGAGAATAACAGCACGGCATTGTCCGCGGACTGGAGTCGCATTGGCTTCTTCGCTCAAACTTCTTTTTGCTCTACTGCTCAGCGCAGGACTTGTCAGCCCCTGGCTCGCCTCTCAAACCAACGAAGGCCCGGCGCCCATCCAGTTCACGAACATCACCCAAACCGCCGGGATTCACTTCACTCATTTCAAAGGCAACAACGGAATTTCCATCAACCTGGAGGAGTTCGGCCCTGGCGTTTGTGTTGGCGATTTTGATGGTGACGGCTGGCAGGACATTTATTTCGTCAACGCCCGCGACCTCTACGGTCGTGGAATCAAAGTGCAGAACGCGTTGTATCGCAACAATGGCGACGGCACCTTCACCGACGTCACCGACAAGGCCGGCGTCCCCGGCACAGGATTCGGACTGGGTTGCGTCTGGGGCGACTACGATAACGATGGCCACCCCGATCTGTTTGTCACTCAATACGGCCGCAACGTTCTTTATCACAACAATGGCGACGGCACCTTCACCGATGTCACCGACAAGGCCGGCGTCGCCGGTATGGAGAACGGCACCTACTTCCATTCCGGCGCCACTTTTTTCGACTATGACCGTGACGGCAAGCTCGACCTCTACGTCGGTGGTTATGTCGCCTTCGCTCCCGGCGCTCAGCGTTATTGCAAACTCGGCGGCGTCACCAGCAGTTGTCCTCCGAGCGCCTACGAGGGCAGCGCCAACGCCCTCTATCACAACAATGGTGACGGCACCTTCACCAACGTCACCAAAAAAGCCGGAATTTTTCAGCCCGGTGGCAAAAATCTCGCCGTGGGTGCCGCTGATTACGACAATGACGGCTGGCCCGACTTATTCGTCGCCAACGATGGCCTCAGCGCTTACCTCTACCACAACGAACACAATGGCACATTTAAGGAACAAGGCTCCCTCACCGGAATGGCCTTCACCGGCAACGGCCTCACCATGGCCGCGATGTGCATCTCTCTTGGGGACTACAACAACGACGGCTGGCTGGACCTTTACGTCTCCGATTTTCAAGGCAGCTCAGACCATCTCTGGAAAAACGATGGCCAGGGAAATTTCGATGAAGTCAGTGACCGCGTGGGCATCAGTGTCCCCACACGCCGGATTCTCAGTTTCGGCGGCGGCTTCTTTGATTATGACAACGACGGCTGGCTGGACCTGTTCATCGCCAATGGCCACGTCTACCCGGAAGTGGAGCAAGTCACGCCGGAAGTCCACTACAAGCAAATCAACACGCTGTTCCATAACGATGGCCACGGCAAATTTGTGAACGTCACCGCCGTATCCGGCAACGCATTCGATACTCCGCATGCCGCGCGCGGGGTCGGCTTCGCGGATTTCGACAATGACGGCTTTGTGGATCTCGTGGTCGCTAACAACAACGATCCACCCCTGCTGCTGCACAACGGCGGTGGCAATGAAAACCACTTTGTTTCCTTCAAGCTGGTGGGCACAAAAAGCAATCGCGACGCCATGGGTGCGCGTCTCACCCTCACCGCAGGCGGCTTAACGCAGATTCGCGAAATCGCCGGCGGCGGCAGCTATCTCTCGCAAAGCGATCTGCGCGCCCATTTCGGGGTGGGCGCCGCAACGCAAATTGACAAGCTGGAAATTGCCTGGCCAAGTGGCGAGCACCAAACGTTCACCGGCTTTCCGGCCAACCAGTTTTACAGCATTCAGGAAGGCCTAAACACCTTGGGCTATCAGCCCTTCGTCAAACCGTCGTCCAAGAAAACCGACTCCAAACCTTCCACCGAATCTCCCAAAGCAAGCGCTGCGCCCTAACTCCTCGCCTCTGCTCAAACAAACAGAGTGCCTCAACTCCGCCGCCCGAATGGGCAATGCCCCAAGTACCACCGCCGCCGCCCTTGCTCCCACAAATTTGCTGCGATTCATTTTTTCCCTCGCCCGGCCTCACATCCTGGTGCCCCATAGCCTCCCCGTCAATTCCAGTTGCCTTTGTAGGGCCCGCCTTCTCAGGCGGGCCGTTAAGTTTTTCCCGCTGGCTAGCTGCAAAATAACTTTCATCTTTTCTCCCGCTCGCACATCCAAGCCTCCGTGCTTTCAGGAGGAGGTATGAGTTCGCCGTCTAAGCCTTCGGTCAGCCTGGTTCCACCCTTCACCCGCGAGACCGCCATTCTCAAGATTCGCGCAGTGGAAGATAACTGGAATTCCCGCGACCCCGAACGGGTCGTCAAGGGATACACTCTCGATTGTCATTGGCGGAATCGTGCGGAGTTCCTCGATGGCCGCTCGCAAATTCTTGCATTTCTCCAACGCAAGTGGGCCCATGAGCTGGACTACCGCCTCATCAAGGAGCTTTGGTCTTTTGATGGAAATCGCATCGCCGTTCGCTTTGCCTATGAATCCCACGACGACTCGGGACAATGGCATCGTGCCTACGGCAATGAGAATTGGGAATTCGATGACGCCGGGCTCTCCAGAGTCCGCCACGCCAGCATCAACGACCTGCCCATCAAAGAACAAGATCGCTTATTCCATTGGCCTTTGGGCCGCCGTCCCGATGATCATCCGGGATTGACCGAGCTCGGCTTGTGAGCGCGCCTCCTCAGCCCCTGAAGATTCGGAAATTCCATGAAACGGGTTGCTGAACTCATTCCCGGCTACTCGTACGGCACCGCCGAGGTCGCCACCTCGCCCCTCTCCGTCGAGGATTTGCAGCGTCTGAAAATCACCGTCGGATTTACAGACAACGACCAACTCTATCTCCGCCTCGCTGGTGAAGTGCTCTCGGATCAAACCAGACAAATTGTCGAACACTGGCGCAGTGGCATCATCGCCGGCATTCCAAATCTTGCTCGCCACTCTCGCTCGCCTCAGGGAGATCCGCTTCCCCAATATCTGGCGAACAGCAACTTGCGCTTTCAGCAATGGATTCTAGACACTTGTTTGCGTCCCTACGATCAGGACTGGCTCAACTACCAGCATGAAATAGCTTTGCGCCATACCTCGCTGAAGAAAAACAAAGTCGATTCGGTTCGCTCCACTCCTTACGTACCGTTGCGCGACATTCTTGCTTTTGTTGCCGTCATGAACGAGACCATCAGGCCCTATCTTGCGGCAAAGGCTAACCCTCCCGAACAAGTCGATCGCATGCACCTCGCATGGTGCAAGTCCATTCAATTACAGATTGCTCTTTGGGTCGGCTCTTATGCACATTCGGCACAATTACCCGCGGAGTGGTGATCGCCTGGCTGCGCTCCTCGACCTGTCCAAGGCCCACGCTCCCGTCAAATGGCCTTGCCTGTGCCCGGCATCCGCCTCTTGACGCGCCGCTTCGCATGGGAGTCAAATATCGTCTCCCCGCCCTGCTTTTCAATTGACTTCCTCAAGTCGAACCTGGTGGAAAACTATGCCCAACATTCCGAAACAAAATAACCATTCCAGAATCGTCATCGTGGGTGGCGGTTTCGCAGGCGTGACCGTGTCCGAGCACCTCAATCGCCACGTTGCTCCTGATGTCGAGGTGGTGGTCATCAGCAGCGAGAACCACATGGTCTTCACTCCTATGCTTGCGGAGGTGGCGGCCCGTTCTCTTTCCGGCCTCGATGTGGTCGTGCCGGGCAGGCAAGTCGCTCCTCGGGCCACTTGGCTAACCGCCACCGTCACCGGCGTCGATCTAACCAACAACGAAGTCGCATACACCCGCCCGGACGGTAAACTTGCCACTCTTCCCTATGCTCACCTCGTTCTCGCCTGCGGCTCGGAGATTAACCTCGAGGTGGTTCCCGGCATGGCCGCTCATGCCTACACGCTCAGGACCGTCGGCGACGGTTTTACCCTCGGCAACGAAGTGATCGCTCGCTTTGAACAGGCCGCCGTTGAACCCGACGACGCCGAGCGCCAGCGTCTCCTGACCGTTGTGGTCGTGGGAGGCGGTTTCACGGGTGTGGAAGCCGCGGGCCACCTGTTCGATTTCATGCGCAATATTCATTCCTTCTACCCGCAGCTAAGCCACAACAAGCCTCGCATGGTACTTCTGCAACGGGGCGCGCGTATCGTCCCCGAATTTCAGCACGACTCTCTCTCGCAATTTGCCTTGCGCAAACTCCAACAAAACGGCCTCGAAGTCATGCTGAAGACAGATGTGCAAGAAGTCACGGCCCGCTATGTCCGGTTGGGTACCGGCGAACGGATCTATACCGGTCTAATACTCTGTGCCATCGGGACCGCACCCGCCGCCCTCATCAGAAAAATCGGCTTGCCCATGGAGCACGGCAGGTTGAAGACCGAGCCGGACATGCGCGTCACCGGCACAACCAACGTGTGGGCTTTTGGTGACTGTGCCGCGGTTCCCAACGAATGGAATGGTCAGCTTTCCCCTCCTACCGCTCAGTTTGCCCTGCGGCAAGCCAAGCAACTCGCTGCCAACCTGCTTCGCGTGCAACGCGGAGAGGCTACCAGGCCATTCCGCTTTCGTCCGCAAGGTCTCTTGGCGACCATTGGCCACCACAACGGCGTCGCTGAAATTTACCGCCTGAAATTCTCTGGTTTGCTTGCCTGGTTCCTATGGAGGACCGTTTATCTGCTCAAGATTCCCACCTTCATGCGCAAGCTCAATGTGGTCGTCGATTGGACTTGGGATATTTTCTTCAAGCCCAACATCGTGCAAGTGCACGTAGAGCAACAGCAGCGCTTTAAGCGCGCACACTATGCTGCCGGTGATTTTGTTTTTCGCAAAGGTGAACCGGGTGGCGCCTTCTTTGTCATCAAGAAGGGCAGCGCCGGGCTCTACTTGGACGAAACCTCAAAAACTCCTGTGGCTACGTGGACGAAGGGCGAGCATTTCGGGGAGCCCGCGATCCTCGAAGGCGAGGGGAACCTCACATACAGAGCCTCCGTCAAGGCAGAAACCCCGCTGGACGTGGTGATCATCGATCCGGCCGATTTCGACAATCTTGCCGAATCCTTGGGCGCGCTGCGGAGAGAGATGGAGCATTCCTTGTTCGCGCGAGAGGCCTACGAACATTTGACCACGCTGGCTGCGAAAAATCCTGCCGTTGCGGCTCTCACCGTTGCCGATGTCATGACTCGTTCCGTTCAGACCTTGAGCCTCGATCTCACCTTGGTCGATGCCGTCGCGAAGTTTCAGGCCGGCCATGTCGCTTTCCCAATCGTGGAAGGTGAAATCTTGAAAGGCTACTGCAGCCGTCGCGAGCTTTTCGCCGCGCTGGGTCGCGGTCTCCCCTTTGACACGCCCGTTCGCGTGTTCATGCGGCAAGCTCCACATAGCGCTCGCGAGACCGACCCCGTTTTGGCTACAGGTATCGACTTCCTTCGCGGCGATCTGGACATCATGCCGGTGGTCGCCGCCGATGGCAGCGGCCGGCTCGTGGGGACGTTCACTCCGCTCGATGTCGCCCACAGGATCGCGGGAATCGCCGGGTCGGATTTGCCATCTCGTTCTTCCGCAGCCGCGAGCTGACACAAACAACCGCTGTTAACCCCCTTTTCGCTTTTTCGCTAGCGCAACCTCCGCCACGGACACGTGTTACTATTCACGAAAAGCTTGCGCGTGGGAGTCATGGATGACAGTACGGGCCCGGGTCGGCGCTCTGGTTGCCATTTTGTTTTTAGCCGCAGTTCCCCTCATCGCCAGTACGAAAATTGCTCACCGTTGGGTGCTCACTGGCATGCCCATGCCGAAATTCCAGAAAATGCTGGTCGCCAGCATTGGCGAAAATTATTTGGTTCGCCAGGAATT
>Ga0335076_10005451_pt1 | contig 12855 bp, 8 predicted proteins | sample Lox_Sample_25_FD_206717 | JGI IMG/M metagenome (GOLD analysis project Ga0335076, IMG submission 206717) | Soil microbial communities from Loxahatchee National Wildlife Refuge, Florida, United States - Lox_Sample_2.5 | ecosystem: Environmental > Terrestrial > Soil > Wetlands | place: USA: Florida...
CGGATGCGCGCCAAAGAGTATCTTGCGCAGCCGCTCGCTGGCCAAAAATCCGGGCGACGTGCGTTCGAGCTTTACTTCTTCCAGTTTCTGCCGGCGCTCGCGTTCGAATTCCGCATTGGGAAATGCCGCTTCGCGCGCTAATTCATTCACCAAGCGCAGCAGCGGCTCCGCAAACTCGCTCAATCCCGCAAACGAAATCGCGCTGGTGTCCTGTCCCGCGGATGCGCCCAGATCCGCGCCCAGCCGGCGCAGATCCTCTTCGATCTGTCGACTGGTGCGCGCATTGGTGCCGGTGCGCAACACCGTCGCCGTCAATTCCGCCAGTCCCACCGAGCGGTCGGAAACCAGCGCCTCGCCGGCGCGAAAGAAGAGTTCCCCATGGAATTTGGGAATCGAGTGAGCCTCGGCGAGCACCACCTGCATGCCATTCGAAAGCCGCGCATGCGTGCGCTTCGGCCATGTCACCGCCCGCTCCGCAGTCAGCGCGGGTACGCCTGCGGCCACCTCTGGCGCTCGTGTCGCCATTACGCGGCCTCCTTTTCATTCTTCGTCACCGGTGCGCGAAATACGATGGCACGGTTTGCGGGCTGCAGATATCTCTTCGCCGCCGCCTGCAGATCTTCCGGCTTCACTTTCAAAAACCCGTCCAGAATCGAATTCACCAGCCGCGGGTCGTTATCGAACAGCGTAAAGCAGGCCAGCAGGTGCATCAGGCCGTAGCGTGGCATGTAACCACCGCGCCCGCCTTCCAGCGTCGAATAATAGTCCGACCGCCACTTCACCTTGATTTGCTCCAACTCCTCGGCGCCGATTCCCTGCTCCTTCACGTCGCGGATCACCGCATCGAAAGACTCGAGGGTTTGCTGCGCGGTATATTCCGGCTTGTGCAGAATCCGAGTGGTCATCTGCGCAGGACCGTTGTAACCAAACAGGTCGTCGACCCCGCCGTCGGCCTCCACCGCGATCTGCTTTTCCAGCACCAGTTGGCGGTGAATCCGTCCGGCGCGCCCGCCATGCAACGCCTGATCCAGCAGCGCCATGGCGTACCACTCCGCGCTCCGCCGCTTTGGCAAGACGTAGGCAATGGCCATCGCGGGCAGGGTTCCGAACTTTTCTTCCACGTTCCCGCGGCGCTCTTCGGTTTGCGGCGGCTCCGTGGGATCGGCGAATGGCGGCGCCGCACCCGCTGGAATGGCGCCAAAATACTTTTCCGCAAGCGCGAGCCCTTCCCTGGGATCGACATCGCCGAGCATCAGCAGCACCGCGTTGTTCGGCACGTAGTAGGTCCGGAAGAATTTCTGCACATCCACCAGGTTGGCCGCGTCCAGGTCCGCAAAATCACCATAAAAGTTATGCGCATTGGCCCAGTTGCGAAACGCGACCGGCGGCATATCCAGCCACGGGAATCCGCCGTAGGGCTGGTTCATCACGTTGACGCGGACTTCTTCCTTCACGACGTCGCGCTGATTGCGCAGATTCTCGTCGTCTACTTTCAGAGCGCGCATGCGGTCCGCTTCCAGCCAGAGCACGCGTTCCAGCGCGTTCGACGGCACGGCTTCATAATAATTTGTGACGTCGTACATCGTCGACCCGTTCAGCACGCCGCCGCTCGAATTGATCAACTTGATGTGCTGCATCTTCGGGGCGTTCTCCGAACCCTGGAACATCATGTGTTCGAACAGGTGGGCAAAGCCGCTGCGTCCCTGCGGCTCCAGCCGAAACCCGATCTTGTAATACACGCCGAGGGTCACGACCGGTGCGGTCGCGTCGGGCGCGACCACGACGCGCAATCCGTTCGTTAACGCCGCGGATTCCAGCGGTATGTGCAGTGATTTCACGCTTCAGTCCCCTTTGGCCTTGGCGGCCTGCCGATTTCCTGAAATCTTGTCCAACTCGCGCAGCATGGTTTCCGGATCGTGCGAGAGTACGCGCGCCGCCAGCCGGCTCACCGCCTGGTATGCCGCCAGAAACTCCGGCCCCGCTTCCCGCAGCGCTTTCTCGTGCGCGGCCACCACTCCATAATCACCGCGAGCCAGCGGTCCGGTCCACGCTTTTTGCGCGCCCAGTTTCTCGTAATGTTCCAGCACCTGCCGCGACAAGGATAGCAGCGCCCGTTGCGCTTCGCGACGCTTCAACCCCGCTCGCATCAGCAGTTGCGCGCCGCTTTCCTCGAGAGCCAGCAGCAATCCCGCACCAAATGCGCCTGCGGCATGGTAGAGCGGCTTGCGCTCCGCCGGAATCGTCACCGGAATCCCGCCGAGTGCCCGCGCAATTCGCCTCGCCATGCGCGTCGCCGCTTCGTCACCTTCAATCGCAAACACCTTCCCCGAGAGCGGAGGCACGCTCACACCATTGAAGGTCTGCAACGGATGCATGGTCCCCGTTGCGGCGCCTTGCTTCCGTAGAGGCTCGAGCGCCGCTGTGTCCAGCGCGCCACTCGTATGCAGCACGATCTTTCCCGGCCACTCGCCTTCGACCGTCCGCGCCAGTTCTGCGGCGACCGGCCCGATCGCATCGTCCGGAACCGTCAGAAGAATCGCGCTTGCGCCGGTCAGCGTCGCGGGAAGGCCCGCCGTGGCTCTACCGGCGCCTATGAATCGCGCCGCCTTCTTCGCTGAGGTGCCGGTCCGCGCCGCGACGACGACGATTTTCCAGCCCGCTTCCCGCAGGCTAAGGCCGAGGGCGCGCCCGACCCGGCCCGCACCGATGATCGCAAGACCCTTCGTCATTCATGCTAGGATACCCCGAGGCTGGCTCGCGACTCCAATCCATGCACCTTCTGGGGATTCTCTTCTTCGGGCTGATTGCTTCCGCGTGGGTCTTCTACGGTTCCAAAGTCGCTTACGGAGACTTGCGCCTGCCCTGGGTGAAGGATTTCTCACCTTCGCGCGATTCCGAGTGCCCGCCCGTTTCCCTGATCTTCGCCGCGCGCGATGAAGAAGAAAAGCTGCGCTCGGCGCTGGCTACTCTCGTCGTCGTTGATTATCCCGGCCTGGAAATTATCGCCGTCGACGACCGCTCCGCCGACGCCACCTCGCGCATCCTCGACGAATTCGCCGCCGCGCATCCCCAACTGAAAGTTGTGCACATCAAGGAGCTGCCCGCAGGCTGGCTTGGCAAGCCTCACGCCCTGCTGAAAGGCTACGAAGCTTCGCAGGGGGAACTGATCGTGTTCACGGATGCCGACGTGAAATTTAAGCCCGATTCGCTGCGGCGCATCGTCTCTCTCTTCCGTGCGCGCGAACTCGATCACCTAGCCCTTCTGGGCGACGTGGAACGCAGCGGTTTCTGGGACACGGTGCTCATTTCGTTCTTCGCCATGGGATTTCAACTTGCCACCGATCCCTACAGCGTCAGCAATCCCAACTCCCGTGCATATGTGGGTGTCGGCGCTTTCCAGATGCTGCGCCGCGAAGCTTACGAAGCCTGCGGCACGCATCGCCGCCTGGCCATGGAAGTGGTCGATGATATGAAACTGGGCAAAATCGTGAAACTGGCCGGTCTTCGCTCGGCTGTGGCCGTAGCCCAGGATCTCGTGTCTGTCGCGTGGCACCTGGGATTGCGGAATCTGATCCGTGGCACCGAGAAAAACTTCTTCGCCGGGGCGCAATTTCGTGTGCTGACCGCCGCTGTGCAGATTCTCGCTCTGATAATGATGAATGTTCTGCCGGTTTTCGCTCTGATTTTCGGCCACGGCTGGATTCGCATTTTCGCGGCGGTGGCTGTAGTCGTGGCCATGGGCTTTCACTGCGGCGTGGACATCGTGATGCGTGTTTCGCCGCTTTATTGCCTGACGCTTCCGTTCGGCGCGCTGATTTTTGCCTACATGATCCTGCGTTCGACGATCATCACCCTGCGGCGGGGCGGCATCGTGTGGCGCGGCACGTTTTATCCCCTCGACGAACTCCGCAACGGCCTCGTTTAAGCTTCACTTGCCGATGCCGCCGCCTCGCCCGCGTCTTTGCTGAACAATCCGGCCAAATCCTGCTGCTTGAGGGATTTGATCTTGTCGCGCAACTGAGCGGCCTTCTCAAACTCGAATTTCTTTGCCGCTTCGCGCATCTGCGTTTCCAGCTGCCCCAGCAGTTCCGCCAGCTCTGCCTCAGACTTCACCGAAGCCGCCGCAGCATCCATCGCCACCACATCGAGCGGCACCGTGACATAATCCGCTTCCACGATGTGCGCCAGCTCCATATCGACGCCCTTGATGATCGATTGCGGGGTAATGTTGTTTTCCTTGTTGTAAGCAATCTGCTTCGCGCGCCGCCGATTTGTCTCGCTGATGGCTTCGTTCATCGACTTGGTGCGCACATCCGCGTACAGAATCGCTCTGCCCTCAACGTGCCGCGCGCATCGTCCGATGGTCTGGATCAGGGAAGTGGCGCTGCGCAAATAGCCTTCCTTGTCGGCGTCCAGGATGGCCACCAGCGACACTTCCGGCAAATCGAGCCCTTCGCGCAGCAGGTTGATCCCGATCAAAACGTCGAACTCGCCTCGGCGCAGATCGCGCAAAATCTTGATGCGGTCCAGCGTCTCGACTTCCGAATGCAGATACCGGCAGCGCACGCCGATCTCCGAGAAATATTCGCTCAAGTCCTCGGCCATGCGCTTCGTCAGCGTGGTCACCAGCACGCGTTCGTTTCTTTCTGCGCGCACGCGAATCTCTTCGAGCAAATCGTCCACCTGACCCTTAACCGGACGCACTTCCACTTCCGGATCGATCAACCCGGTGGGTCGAATAACCTGTTCCACAAATGATCCGCCCGAGCGTGTCAATTCGTACGGCCCCGGCGTCGCCGAAACATAGACCACCTGATTCATCCGGTTCTCGAATTCTTCGAAGGTGAGCGGGCGGTTATCCAGCGCCGATGGCATGCGGAACCCATAATCCACCAGCGTCTGTTTCCGCGAACGGTCCCCATGGAACATCCCCCGCACCTGTGGAATCGACGCGTGCGCCTCATCGACAAACAACAAATAATCCTGCGGCACGTAATCGAGCAGCGTTGGAGGTGCCTCGCCAGGCAGCCGCCCGCTCAGGTGCCGAGAATAATTCTCAATTCCGTGGCAGTAGCCGATGGTCCGCATCATTTCGATGTCGAACATGGTGCGCTGCACCACCCGCTGCGCTTCCACAAACTTTCCCTGCTTCTCCAACTCCTTCTTCCACCATCCCAGTTCTTCCTGGATGGTCACGATCGCGCGTTCTCGCTGCTCCTGGGGCATCACGTAGTGCGTCTTCGGATAAATCGGCACCCGGGTCAGATCTTCCTGGCCAGTGCGAATCTCTCCCGTCACCGGATCGATTTGACGGATGGTATCAATCTGGTCTGCCCACATTTCAATCCGGTAGCCCTGATCCTCGTAGGTCGGATAAATCTCGATGATGTCGCCGCGCACGCGAAACGTGCCGCGCCGCAAATCCTCGCTGCGTTCGTACTGAATATCCACGAATCGACGCAACAGCGCCTCGCGCGACGTCTGGTGCCCCTTCTCGAGCATCACCAGCATCCCGTAATACGCTTCCGGCGAGCCTATGCCGTAGATGCACGAAACGGACGCCACGATCACCACGTCTCGCCGTTCGAACAGCGAACGCGTCGCGCTCATCCGCAATTTATCCAGCTCGTCGTTGATGGTGGCTTCTTTGTCGATGTACAGGTCCGCCGAGGGCACGTACGCTTCCGGTTGGTAAAAATCGTAGTAGCTGACGAAATATTCGACCGCGTTTTCCGGGAAGAACCCTTTGAACTCGTGATAAAGCTGAGCTGCAAGCGTCTTGTTGTGCGCCAGCACCAGCGCCGGACGGTTCGCCGCCTCAATCACCTTGGCCATGGTGAACGTCTTGCCCGACCCGGTGACGCCCAACAGCACCTGGTGCTTATCGCCGGCTTCCAGCCCGCGCGTGAGCTGATCAATCGCGGCCGGCTGATCGCCGCGTGGCTGATAAGTGCTTCGCAATTTGAAATGCATTCCCAGGGCTCCTGCACGTCCGGCGAGGCCCGCCGAAACCGTCATTATAGCGCACAGCGCAAACCGCGATTCCAAAGCAGGGCAGACGGACAATCAATCGGCGTTGGAGCCGGCGGGAGGGCGCAGCGCCGTTTCGAGATGGCTTGTCGCCGTGATGGTGTAGTGAATCTGATTGCTGCCGTCGGCTTTGGCGATGGTTACATCCATCGCCTGCTGCAAATCCTCCGTGGCGCGCACCACGAGGCTCGTTTTCAACGAAATGTACGACACGGTTTCATTCGTTCCGCTCGCGGTGCCAGAAGTTTTCAGTTGATGCAGTTTGTAGTCCTCGGGCGTGGTGTCCTTGGGATTGGACTTTTGCCGAAGTGTTGCGCTGGTCAGAAAAATCGCGCAGGTCTCGTCCGCCAGGGTCGGACACTTGTCATTCTGCACGTAAGTGGTCTCGCGGTCCCAAACCAGATTGGCGATGGGCGTGGGTGTTTTTTCCGTCTCCACCGATTTCCATTTTTCCCCAGGCCTGACTCCCGCCGGTGGAAGCGTCCAACCGAAAGCGAATTGCGCGGCCCAGAATTGCCAGGTCAGATTCTGCTCCGGGTCCAGATCGTCGGCGCCGTCCACGATGTGTATGTCTCCATTCCCGGCGATCGTGAACACGATTTTCGCGGGCTTCTCGGCGGCTTCATTGGGATCAGGCGCGTCCAGCGAGACGATGTTGGTCGAGCCCGAGAGCATCGGCCGGTTGTCCAGCAGCTGGATCTCCTGGACATCAAGCCGCAGCGCCGAAGCCAGATCGCGGCGCACCTGCCGTGGCCCCACCATGGAGTAGACATTGCTCTTCGTCGCCACATGGCGGTCGATGCGCGCGCGCGTCTCGTACTGCACGGAACCGCCATTCTGCAGCTTCGGCAGCAACTGGATGCGGTCTTCGCCCGCCGCCCACGTCACCGCAACCGCCGCACCAGCGAGCGTGTACAGCCAGAAAAGGGCGAGAGCTCTGGCGCGCGGCCGGGAATGAGACGTGGCGTTCATTTTCTGGAATTGCCAAGCTGGCGGTCGAAAAAGTCGCTCGCCGCAAGGTACCCGTTCAGCCAGTTCCGATAGAGCAGAAAATCGTGCACATCGTCAGGAAACACAAGCTGCTCGATCTCCACGTTCTTCGTTCGCAACCGCGCCACCAGGTCCACCGTCTGCGAAAACATGACGTTGCGGTCGTCATCGCCGTGAATGAACAGCACCGGCGATCTCCAAGTGCCCACCGCCGTAATCGGCGAAGAATCGCGCGCCAGCTTCACCAAGTCTGGTGGAATGTTCTTCCCTTCCCAATTGTCTGTCGGCCAGTCGTGCACGCCGTGCAGATCCACGCCCGCGGCAAACAAATCCGAGTTGCGTCCGAGCCCCAGCGCCGTCAGATAACCGCCGTAGCTTCCGCCCCACAACCCGATACGCGCGAGATCGACTTCCGCCTGCTGCTGGAGGAATTTTCCCGCCGCTACCACGTCCTGATACTCCGCAGCACCGCGGCCCGCGCGGCCCGGCGCTTCGCGAAACGCTCGTCCATATCCAATGCCGCTGCGATAGTTCAGCGCCAGCACCACATAGCCACGGCTCGCCAGAAACTGGTTCATCGCGTAACAATTCGAGTAGTAGTACATGTAGTGCCAACCGAGCAGCATCTGGCGCATCGGCCCGCCGTGCAGGAAAATCAGCGCCGGGCGCTTCACGCCCGCTCTTAGGTTTGCCGGTACGAATAGCTGTCCGTGGAGTTGCAGCCCATCGCCGGACGGGAATAGCACCTGTCTGGGAGTTACCAGGCTTGCTGAAGGGAAGTTGGGCGAGGTGGCCTGCCCGGAAACCGCCGTTGACGCTCCACCTCGCGCCATCCCCCCAATTCTCACCAGCCCGCGCTCTCTCGTGTCGGAAGAAATATACGCATACGCGGAATCGTCACTCAGCGTAACAGGATTCCATTCAATCGCCGCCGTTTCGCTGGAGGTCAGTTCCTGGGGCGGCCCTCCGTGCAGTTCCACGCGCCAGATGTGCCGCCGGTCCACGTCCGCGCAATTCGAATTGAATAGAATCGTCTTCTTATCCGGTGAGAACGACCACTGTTCCACTTCGCAAATTCCCGGCGTCAGCAACTTCGCCGCCCCACCATCAGCGGGCAGTGAATACAAGTGCTGCCAGCCATCCGCTTCGCTCGCGAATACGATGCGATTCCCCGCGGCCCAATTGAGGACGCCGCCACCCGTCTCTCCCGCCATGTACGGATAGGAATCCTGGAGCGCGGTGCCGCTGTGCCAGATTTCCTTCGCCGTCAGCGTCTCTGCATCGCCCACCCAAATGGCCCACGGATGCGGCCGGTCCGGTTGAACGAAGTATCCTTCGGGCGTATCGCGCGGCACTGCCGGTTGTTTTGTGTAAGCAACGAGCTTGCCATCTGGCGACCACACCGGATCGGAATCCGAATCCACACTCGGGGCAAAAAACTTCACCGTCGCTGCCGCCGCATCGTAAACCCCGACAAAGCTGTGATCATCCCGCGAAGACGCAAACAGCAGCCGTGTCCCATCCGGGGACCACTCTGCGGGAGAGTTTTTCCCTCGCACCACGATCTGCTTAGGCTTTACTTCCGTTTTCACTGACGATAGCCACATCTGCCCGCCGCGCTGGTACGCAATCCACCCTTGGGCTGAAATCACCAGCGAATTTCCCGCGTCGATCTTCCTCGGCGCGCCGCCGTGGAACGAAACAACCCACACATCCTGCTCCGCCCCCTCGGGATTGCTGGTGGGATTCGCGTAGTCTCCCGCCGCGTCTTTCCCTTCTCCCCGTACGAACACGACGGCTTCGCCATCTGCCGTGAAATGGAGGTCCGACAATTCACCGCCATCATCCGCCGTGTAACTCGTCAGTTGGCGCGCCGCGAAAGCCGGACCTTCCGCCCCATAGATATTCCGCCGGCCTTCCTGGTTCACCGTCCACGCCATACGGTTGGCGGATTTCGCGGCTACCAGATTAGAGACGAAAGGCGCCCCCAGTACCTGCTGAAGGGTGAAGGGCTCCTGCCCGTGAGAATTCCCCGCGCACAAAGCCGCCAATATCAACGATGCCGCACACCAGCGGATTCGATTCATGGATCTCCTTTCGAATTAGACGAACGAAACTCTGAATCAGCGGGGCTTCGCGGCGGCTGCGCTCAACGATTCCACCACCAAGGTCGGCGCTTCCAGTGGGCCAGTCAATCGCAGCTCGCGTGCTGCCGGTGCCACCTTGCTTCCGTGTTTGGTCCACATCGGAGAAAACGTCAGGTCGCCCGTCATGTCGAATCCGATATTTCCGCTCAGACGCGTCGTTGCTCCGAGGCCCAGCAGTTCCACGTCCGCGAACCGGATCCTGCGTTCCCCAATCTCGAATTGCCCTTCGCCCGCGATCCATCGCGACGTGCCCGCGCGCAAATTGCCGGCCTGCGCGCTGGCCTCCACGTCCCACCCCCGCAATTCCACTTTATTCAGTTTCAGCGTGCCTTCGCCCGCCAACTGCTTCAACAATTCCTCGCGCCCGATCCCGCCGGTCGTCAAATGAACGCGGCCGGACGCCGAGCCGCTCCAGCGTTCCGCCCACTTCGTGGCCCACGGCAATTGCGCCGGGCTGACTCGCTCGAATCCGGTATCCAACTCGTAGCGCGGCACCGGCGAAAACTGCGCCCGCATCTCACCGCGAATATTTCCGCCGGCCCATTGCGCCTCGACGTCGCGGGCCTGCAATTCCAGGTTCTGTAGCGCCAGCGTCGCCCGTGCCTGCGCGAATTTCACTTTCTCGAACGAAATCGTATCGGCGGTAAGCTCTCCTTCCGCCGACAGGCGCCGCAGCAATTCGCTGGCGTGCACGGTATTCGCATTGTCGTTTCCACCCAGCAGCGAGGGCATTAGCCGCTGTAGCCAGTTCGGCCGCGCGCGTGGCCCGAACCAGCGGTCCAGGTCGGCCGCATCCAGGCGATCCGCGTGCAATTGAAACCGCCACTGGCGTTGGTCACTGGCGTCTGCTTGCGAAATGCTGCCCGACCAGTTCGCGCCAAATGCTTCGATCTTCCCGATCGTCGCCCCGCGCTGATGTTCTTTCCATTCCACGCGAGTCTGTTCGATCTTCAGTGGCTCGTTTAGCCCGGCAACCTGCAACCGGGCTTTTGACAATTCCAGCAAGCCAGCACGGTGCGGCTCTTTCGGATTATTGCCCCAGGCCCAGGCGGCACTGCCCGCTAATCCTCCCGAATATTCCCAACCCCGATTCAGCACGTGCCCGAAGGCGCTGGCCATAAGAAAAATCCGCGAGGCGTCCGCGAAGTGAGCGTTCAAGCGCAATTTGCCTTGATGGAACACAGAATCGTGATTCAACGCCGCACCAAGGAAATCCTCGGAAACCGGCGCAGGGGCACGCGTTTTCGCGTTGTTCTTTTCATCCGCCAGCGTCTCCGCAGCCAACCGGACCTGCAAATCCTCCAACTTGAATTTTCCATCGCGTACCGAAGCATGGAAAGGCTCAATCCGCGAAACCGCCAGTGCCGGAATCGCCAGCGTCCCAGCCTTGCCTTCGAGCACTCCTTGTTCCCAGCGCAACGGCCAGCCACTCGCCGACAGATTTCCGGTCAGGAAATCGTGCACCGCCACTTCGTCCGCCACTCCCGGGGTAAATGCGCGATACCACGCCAGCAAGTCTTCCACCTGGATCGCCATGCTGCGAAACTGGGCGTGCCAGCCTCCCGGACTGATGGTCAGCACCTCAGCCGCCCCGTTCAGATTCGAATGCGGCAGTTCGACGCGCACTTCCTGCGCGCGCACTGCTCCGCTCACCACGTTCCAGTAGCCCTGCACATTGAAATTGAAGCTGGGATTGTCGCTGCGTTCGGTCAGGTCCCAGCGGTGGATCTGCTTGGCCCGCGCCATCATCAGGAAATGCCATTCTCCCGGACGCCCGTCCGTGTCCGGCGACGCCACGCCAATACTGGCATGGCCATCGAGCGCAAAATCACCACGCACTCCGGAATCATTTCCTGTCATCAGGCGGAACATATCGGCGATCGACACCTTGTCCCAGTGCAGGCGGATTTGCGCGGGCTGCAGGCGCGCCGTGGTCCCGGCCACATCCCCATCCACGCGCAGCGTTCCCGTCGACTGTAACGGCACGCCGCTGCGCCATGGCGTTGCTTCCAGGCTCAAGCGCCAGCGGCCCGCCGACACTTGCTCGACGTTCCCGGAAACCTCGGTGAACGCAAACGGCTTTTTCTCGTCGCCAAATTTGAAATTGATTCTGCCGTCGTCGAATTCCAACTTCTGCAGCAGATGCGTTGCCTGCGCCGGCGCTGGCACGGTTGCGACTGCTGCCTTGGAAGCTCCCTCTTCGCCGGCCGGTTTCCCGCGTGCCGGGGGCAACCAGCCTTCCAGATTCCATCGCCCTTGCGCGTTGCGCACCAGAATCAGACTCGGCCGGGTCAGTGACATGGTTCCGAATTCGAAATGACCGCGCAGCAGACCTGTCCACCTAAGGCTTGCCGTCATGCGCTCCGTACGCAGGAAATATTCATGGCCAAACGCCGGCTCTTCGCCGATGGTCACGCCTTCCAGCGCTAATTCCGGAAACGGAAAAATCGAAAACGAAAATCGTCCCACTTCCACCGGCCGTCCGAACGCTGCCTCCAATCGCGCCGTCAGGTATGCGCGCATCCGGTGTGTCCGCACCAGCAGGCTCACGCCGGCCTGCACAGCCACCAGCGCCGCAATCGCGAACACCGCCATGGCACTATATTTTCGAGCGCGACTCATTGGATTCGTAATGGCGCGGCCTCAGCGTGGCGGCGTAGCGCCGTGGCTTCAGCCCGGCATGCAGGCCTCTCCCTAACTGTGATGAAGAGTGTAGTACGCCGCCGCCCGCAATTAAATCAGTGCACGGTATGGAGCATCCGGCTCCAGCGCGTCCTGGCCGGGAGATGCATTAGGGTATCAAAAATTCCGATCAGCCTTTGGCCAAAGGTGTTGTCGCTGTAATCGTTGCTGCTGGCGTCGATCGACCAATAAATGAGGAACGGCCGCCCCATGATGGCGTCGTGATCCACGAATCCCCAGTAGCGGCTATCCAGGCTGTGATCGCGATTGTCTCCCATGGCGAAATATCTTCCTTCGGGCACCACCAACTCGTCTCCCTGAATGTACTTGCGGATCTCGTGCGCCCATTCGGGCTGCACCAGCGACAAGTACATCTGGTTCCCCACGGGCGGAAAGGTGTAGTTGAGGGGATCGTAGCCGGAGGCCGCATCGTGCACCACGTACGGTTCGTCCAGGGCCTTGCCGTTCACGTACACCTGCTGGTCCACGATCTTTAAATGGTCGCCCGGCAAACCGATCACGCGCTTCACAAAGTGCGGATGATCCTGATAGGGAAACTTGAAGACAATGATGTCGCCGCGTTGCAGCGCCCTGTAGGGTAACAGCTTGTCGTACCAGGCCCCGCGTCCACCAAAAATGAACTTGTTCACCAGCAGGTGATCGCCCACCAGCAGCGTCCGCTCCATCGATTGCGAGGGAATCTTGAAGGCCTGCACCACAAAGCTCGTGCCAAACAGCGCCAGGATCACCGTAACGAGCAGCGATTCGAGATACTCGGAGAACGTGGTCTGCCCCGCGCGCGCGTGCTCCTCTCCCTCAACCTCCGTGGGCGCGGCGACGGCTTCCATGTTCTGCGGCTCCAGCGATGTCACGGGTCCCGGCGCGGGCGTCTCATCCTGCATTCGGTCCGACCTCTTCCTTCTCTTTGGCTTTCGGGTCGTGCAGCTGCAATTTCTCCAGGGCGCTTCGGGCCGCTTTCTGCTCCGCTTCCTTCTTGGTGCTTCCT
>Ga0335076_10005453_pt1 | contig 12851 bp, 8 predicted proteins | sample Lox_Sample_25_FD_206717 | JGI IMG/M metagenome (GOLD analysis project Ga0335076, IMG submission 206717) | Soil microbial communities from Loxahatchee National Wildlife Refuge, Florida, United States - Lox_Sample_2.5 | ecosystem: Environmental > Terrestrial > Soil > Wetlands | place: USA: Florida...
GTCGCCGTCCAAAACCTTGCCGATCGGTCCCCCCGCCAATCCTTCCGGCCCGATGTGCCCGATGCACGCGCCGGTCGAAAGTCCGGAGAACCGCGCGTCGGTCAGGAGCGCGACCTGCTTTCCGTACGGCAGATGTTTCAGCGCGCCAGTGACCTGGTAGGTTTCCTCCATGCCGGTGCCCATCGGCCCCACACCGGCCAACACCAGCACGTCGCCGGCCTGGATGTGGCCTTGTTTGATGGCCGCCATGGCCTCCTTTTCACTCACAAAAACGCGGGCCGGGCCTTCCTTGTGATAAACGCCGTCGGCATCCACCACGGACGGATCAATCGCCGTGGCTTTCACCACTGAACCTTCCGGCGCCAAGTTGCCCCGCGGGAAAACCAGCGTGCTGCTCAAGTTACGTTGTTTCGCTTTGTCCGGCGGGAAAATGACCTCGTCGGCGTCCACGCCGTCCAGTTCTTTGAGCAATTGGCGGAACCGGCGGCGGCGCTCGGATTTCTCCCACCAGTCCAGGTTTTCGCCCAAAGTTTTTCCAGTCACCGTGAGCGCGTTTATATCGAGCAGACCCAATCGTCGCAGATGCAACATCACCTCCGGCACGCCGCCCGCCAGGAACACACGGACGGTCGGGTGATGAATCGGGCCATTGGGCAAAACGCTGACCAGCCGGGGAACACGGCGGTTGACGGCAATCCAGTCGTCCACGGTCGGACGCTTCAATCCGGCGGCGAAAGCAATGGCGGGAATATGCAGCAGCAGATTGGTGGAGCCGCCGAACGCGGCGTGAATGACCATGGCGTTCTGTATGCTCGCAGGCGTCAGGACATCGCGCACCTTGAGTTTGGACTCATGCAATTGATGCAGCGCCCGGGCCGAACGCCGGGCCATGTCCAGCCACACCGGTTGGCCCGACGGCGCCAGCGCCGAGTGCGGCAACGAAAGCCCGAGCGCCTCGCCGACGACCTGGGCGGTGGCCGCCGTGCCGAGGAACTGGCAGCCGCCGCCCGGCGATCCACAGGCGCGGCAGCTCAATTCCGCGGCTTCCGACAGTGACACCAGCCCGCGCGCGAAGCGCGTTCCGAGGGTTTGCACCGTGCCGGCATCTTCCGCCGCATCCGCCGGCAACGTGACGCCGCCGGGAACAATCACGCACGGTAAATCGTGCAAACCGGCCACGGCCATCATCATGGCCGGCAACCCTTTGTCACACGTGGCGATGCCGAGCACGCCGGCACGCAGCGGCAGTGAACGGGCCAACCTTCGGAAAATGACGGCCGCGTCGTTGCGATACGGCAGGCTGTCGAACATGCCGGTCGTTCCCTGGGTCCGGCCGTCGCACGGGTCGGAACAAAAACCGGCAAAGGGAATGACCTGCAACCGGCGAAATTCTTCCGCAGCCGCCTGGACCAGCAATCCGATTTCCCAATGCCCGGTGTGATAACCGAGCGCAATGGGTTGGCCGTCGGGCGCGCGCAACCCGCCCTGGGTGCTGAGAATCAGAAATTGCCGGCGTCCGGCCTCGGCAGGATTCCAGCCCATCCCGGCGTTCTGGGTCATGCCAAACAAATCGCCACTCGGACTGTTCCGAAGCAGGTCGTCCGTTAGCGGCAGGCTTCCCGCCGGGCCATGGGCGTGGGTTTGGACCCGGTAAATGTCCGGCGCGGAATCGAACATGTCGTGGCTGGAACTCATAACTTGATTGAACAACAAAATGTCAGGAGGCGTGCCGAAAGCAATTCAACAAACCGGCTTAATCCGCGAATTTCGCGAATGAACACGAATTTCTGGTGGAGCGAGACTCCGTCGAACCGAAATCTTCTAAAGGCAGGGCGATGCGCCGCGTGCTCACCGCTAAACTTTTCACAGAAGGAAACGGAGATAACAAAGAGAAGACCCAATCGCAGTTTCCTCGGTAATGATCACGAGGAGGAGAACGACGACGAGGACGATTTCAGGTTGATCCGTAACCGTCCGCGCCATTGGCGGTAAATACATTTCGTGTGCTTTGTGTGTTTCGTGGTCTGATTCCTGTCGCCAAAGGGCGGCGGTCCTGCTAAAAACCCGCACTCCGAACCTATGAAACAGCAACGTTGGCTCCGCATTATTCCCGTCGCGCTGCTGATGTACACCATCTCGTACATAGACCGCACCAACGTTTCCCTGGCGCTCGACCCGAAAATCTCGTCCATGATGAAGGACCTGCTCATGGACGACAAAATGAAAGGCGAGGCCGCGGGCATTTTCTTTTTCGGCTATCTCCTGCTGCAAATCCCGGGCGGTTATTTCGCGTCGCACTGGAGCGCCCGCAAAGTCATCAGCCTGTGCCTGATCGGCTGGGGCGTTTGCGCGGTCGGTTGCGGACTGGCCCAAACCTTCCGGCAATTTGAGGTCATGCGGTTTTTCCTGGGCGTGGCGGAAAGCGGCGTGTTCCCCGCGACGCTGGTGCTGCTGGCCAACTGGTTTTCGCGTTCCGAACGCGCGCGCGCCAATTCCTACTGGCTGCTCTGCCAGCCGCTCGCCGTAGCCGGCTCCGCGCCGATTACCGGCTGGTTGCTCGGGAAATATGGCTGGCAACAAATGTTGATTCTCGAAGGCATTTTGCCGTTCGTCTGGCTGCCCATCTGGTGGTTCTGCATCCGCGATCATCCCCGCGAAGCCAAATGGATTCCCGCTCGGGAACTCGAGCAACTCGAAGTCACCCTGCGCCAGGAACAGGTGGAACTGGAGCCGGACCAGAAAATTTCCTGGTTCGAACGATTCCGGCATCCGTCCATCCCGGTCATGATTGCCCTGTATTTTTTGCACAACTGCGCCGCGTACGGATGCATGACGTTTTTCACGGACGGCTTGAAGGGCCAGGGATTCAATGCCGTGCAATACGGATTTTTATTTGCCGTTCCGTATGCGGTTACGGCGGTGGTCATGATCATCAACTCATGGCATTCGGACAAAACCCGGGAACGGCGCGGACACGTCGCCGCGGTTTATTTCATGAGCGGCACGAGCCTGATATTGAGCGTCGCGTTCCGGGAACATTTTTGGGTTTCCTACGCGTTCATGTGCCTGGCCATTCCCGGACCGTTCGCGGCCATGGCGCCGTTCTGGGCCATCCCCAGCGAAACGCTGCCGCGCGCGGCCATGGGTATTGTCATGGGCCTGGTCAACGCCTTCGGCAATCTTGGCGGGTTTGCCGGACCCTACATCATCGGTTCGCTGGTGAAGGAATATCACAGCACGGCGATCGCGTTCAACGCCATCGGGGCCGGCATGCTGGGGTGCACGGCGTTGGCGTTTCTGCTGCCGAAAGCGAAGGCCTCAAGTTGTAGCGGCGGTCTGTGACCACCGCCAATTAAAATCGGCGACGCTCACGGAGCGCCGCTACAAAAAGATGGAGACAGGCGGGACGCCTGTCCTACGATAACGCATCCATGAAACTCTGCCGGTTCAAAAATAAACAGGGCCAAATCCACGCGGGTCTGGTGACGGACGATTCGACGTTGCTCGATTTGGCGCCCGTCGGCATTACGCAACTCCAGCCGTTACTCGAGAGCGACAATCCAGTCGCGCGGCTTGACTCGATAGTGAAGCAAAAATTACCACGCCTCGCGTTGGCCGAAGTTCAGTTGTGCGCGCCGGTGGAACGGCAGGAAATCTGGGCGGCGGGCGTCACCTATCTGCGCAGCAAAACGGCGCGCATGGAGGAATCCGATTTTAGCGCCACGGCCTACGACAAGGTCTATGCGGCGGAACGGCCGGAACTGTTTTTCAAGGCGCTGGCGGAAAAGGTCGTTGCCGCGGGCGAGCCGGTGGGCATCCGCCGCGACGCGAAATGGAACGTGCCGGAACCGGAGCTGGCGCTGGTGCTTAATTCCAAAGGCAAAATCGTCGGGCACACGGTTGGCAATGACATGAGCTCGCGCGATATCGAGGGCGAGAACCTGCTCTACCTGCCACAGGCGAAAATTTACACCGGTTCGTGCGCCCTGGGGCCGTGGATTCAACTGGGCGCCGAAGAATCTGCCGCGCGGGAATGGAAGATCCGGTTGAACATCCAGCGGGCCGGAAAACCGGTCTTCAGCGGTGAAACCTCGGTTGGCCAGATTAAGCGGCGTTTTGACGAGCTGGCGGAATTCCTTTTCCGCAGCCAGGTTTTTCCCCAGGGCGCGGTCTTGCTCACGGGCACCGGCATCGTTCCGTCGGAAACGTTCACCTTGCAGGAACGGGACGTGGTGGAGATTGAAATCAGCGGAATCGGTTTGCTCCGGAACCCGGTGATGGTAGTTTGACGGCTACCATGAACTTGCACGGTCAGAATTTTATCGGCGACCAACTCCGGACCAGCACGGGAAAAACTGTCCACGTCATCAGCCCACTGGACAGCGCGCCATTGCCGACCGAATTCCACCCAGCAGGTGAGAAAGACGTGGATGACGCGCTGAAACTGGCGGAGCAAGCCTTCCAAGTCTATCGCGAAATCACCGGCGAACAGCGCGCGATATTTCTGGAACGCATCGCCGACGAAATCATGGCGCTGGGCGACGATCTCATCCGGCGGGCACATCAGGAGACCGGCCTGCCGGAGGCGCGGTTGACCGGCGAACGCGCGCGCACGACCAGCCAGCTTAAACTGTTCGCGCAGGTCGTCCGCGAAGGTTCATGGGTGGACGCGCGGATTGATACGGCAATTCCCGACCGCCAACCGGTCCCCAAACCCGATTTGCGCCGGATGCTGATTCCCATCGGCCCGGTGATTGTATTCGGGTCGAGCAATTTTCCGCTGGCGTTTTCCGTGGCCGGCGGCGACACGGCGTCGGCGCTGGCGACCGGCAATCCGGTGGTAGTCAAGGCGCACAGCGGACATCCGGGCACGTCGGAACTGGTGGCCACCGCGGTTCGCAAGGCCGTGGCTGCATGCGGCCTGCCCGCGGGGGTGTTTTCGATGTTGCACGGCGCCGGCCGGGTGATCGGCATGGCGCTGGTGCGGCATCCGCTGGCGCGCGCGGTCGGTTTCACCGGTTCGCGCGAAGCCGGGCGCGCCTTGTTCGATGCCGCGGCCGCGCGGCCGGAGCCGATTCCGGTTTTTGCCGAAATGAGCAGTTTGAATCCAGTTTTTATCCTGCCGGAAGCGCTCCAAACGCAGGCAGCCAAAATTGCCGAAGGATTAAAGGCATCCGTGACGCTGGGCGTCGGGCAATTCTGCACGAAGCCAGGCCTGGTTTTTGGTTTGCAGGACACCGGCTTCGAGCAATTCCAGAAAGCGCTGGCGCAATTGTTTGAAGCGGCGCCGCCCGCCACGATGTTGCATGGGGGAATTTGCGAATCCTATCACGAAGGCATGAACCGTGCGTCGCACATCGGCAGCGTGAAGGTGTTGGCGCGTTCAAAAGAAAATCCGGACGCCAAAAAAACGCACGGCGAACCCGTGGTGGTCTGCACGGATGCAAAGAATTTCCGCAAGCATCCCGAACTGGCCGAGGAAGTGTTCGGTCCGTTTGCCGTCCTGATTTCAGCGCAAGCGCTGGCGGAACTGGAAGACATTGCGGAGAATCTGGAAGGCCAGCTCACGGCCACGGTACATGGCACGGCGAACGATCTCTCGCAGGCGAAGCGGTTGTTGCAGATTCTGGAACGCAAGGTGGGCCGGCTGCTCATTAACGGATTCCCGACCGGAGTCGAGGTTTGCCCCTCGATGAACCACGGCGGACCCTATCCGGCCACGACCGATGTCCGGTTCACGTCCGTGGGCACGGCGGCGTTGTACCGGTTTGTCCGCCCGATTTGCTACCAGAGTTTTCCGGCATCACTCCTTCCCGGAGCGCTGAAAGATGAAAATCCGCTGAAGCTCTGGCGCCTGGTAAACGGAACGTTGTCCCGCGACGCCGTCAAGGCCGGTTAGCTTCTTTGCGCCGACCCAGCCGTAAATCCAATCCCTATTGCTTCACCGGGGCGGGCTTGCCTTGTTTCAAGGCGGGCAGCCAATCGTAATAGGCGCGATGAAAGAAAGGCTCCTGTGAACCACGGACATTTTGATGGCCGGAGTTGGCGAGAATGATGACTTCCTTGGGCGCGCTGATTTCGTTCGCGTCCGCCAGGATACTGGAGGGCGGGGCCAGTTGTTCATCGTGCAATCCCAAGGCGATGAGCACCGGGCATTTGATATGAGGCGCGAAGTTGGCCGGGTCAAAATACCGGCTGGTTTCATGCACTTTCGCGGCGTCTTTGCCATTGGTGTTTGAATACCAATTCGGGAACCCCGTCGCCCGGCCGATTTCCGGTGCCAGCATGTCGGAAGCCGCCGGCACGAGCGCCAGCGCCGCGGTCACGTCGTCGGGACAAAGACCGGCAAGCATCAACGTCTGTTGTCCGCCTTGGCTTTGGCCCATCACAACCAGGGTTTTGCCGTTCCAATCCGGACGCGACTTCAGGTATTTCATCGCCTGCACACAGGAAAGGTACATTCGCAGATAATAACTCTTGTCGCGGTCGTCGTTGCCGATGTTCCAATAGTTGTTTAATTCTCCGCCCGGAGCGGATATTTTTTTGTAGTAGGAAGCGGGATTATCGATGGGAATGTCGTGGGCTTCGATGTTCAGGGTCAGCCAGCCATCTTTGGCCCGGTCGGTCACCCAGCTCTTTTGCAGGGCGTACACACCGGCGTATTGAGGAAGGAGCAGGGCCGGGAATTTGTCGCCGGTGGCCGGACGGGCAATTTGGCCCTGAACGTGCGTGCCGTTGATATTGTCGAGCGTGATTTTCCAGTAATCCACGTTGGCTTTCCCGCTGTTGGTTTGTTCGAGTTGCGCATGGACCGGAATTTTGTCCAATGCCTGCAATTGGGCCTTCCAGAAATCGTCGAAATCGGCCGGCGCCGGCGCAGCCGGCAGGATTTTGTCCGGTGCAGCGACGGCGCCGCCCCAGACGCGATTGGAATTGCTGTCAGGCTGCCAATCCACTTCGATCAGCATCGTGTTGGGTTTCTCGAAGGCGGAATCCACCGTGGCCACGTCGTTGCTGAAATTCAGGCCACCCTGACCGACTTTGGTCAGGCCGCCGCTTTTCAGGATATATTGCGCGGCGGGCGCGTCACTTTCGCCTTTCCACTCGATCGTCCAATGAACGGTATCACCCACCTGATACACGCCGTTCGTCCGGTCCGGAACGACGGTCATGGGTTGGGCCCGGCAAACGGCCGGCGCAATTAAAACGGCCAGAACCGGAAGAAAACGAGAAGGAAATCGCCGGAGATGTTTCTGCATAAACTTGCCTTCGCAAACGCGAATTATTCTGATTTGGCCGCCGGTGATATCGGCGGACCGTGGATATATTGGTTTGCCCACTTCAAAAACGTCGGCCAATTCGGGGCGTCGGTGTGTCCGCCGTCATGTTGTCGCCAGGCCAGGTCGCCGTCAACCAGCGCCGTGTTGACCGGTGGCATCGGATCCGTGAGATAATTACCATGCGTACCCAGATCTTTTTTGCCCAAGAGCCGGTAAACCGGGCCGGCGGCGACCGCGGCCATGAAACTGCCGTGCTGGTCCACCCACGTGCCTTCGGCGCCGGGGCTGCCGGATGAGGCACCGTAACTGATGAACACCGGGCGCGGCGCGCACAACGCAATCAATTCATGGGCGTCCACGGGCAAATCGCCGGGAGTCAACGGACCGCCATATTTCAGAAAGTTGCCGGCCATCCAATGGTATTCGCCGGTGCCGGTCAGATTTTCCACGAGCTCACCCCAATAACGCCGGGACAGTTTCGCGCCGCCTTCGCCGGAGGAACCGACCAGCGCGATGGCGAAGCGCTGGTCGTAGGCCATCGTGACAATGGTCGCCTTCCCGTAGCGTGAGAGTCCCTCGATGCCGACCTGTCTGGCGTCCACCGCCGGGTCGGTTTCAAAATAATCCAGCGCGCGGCTGGCGCCCCAGGCCCACGCGCGCAACGCGCCCCAATCCTCGGGCTTGCGCGGCTGGCCTTTGTTACAGAGGCCGATGATGCCTTTGGTCAATCCCGCGCCATTGTCCGCCTGGTAACTGGTAGGGACGATGACGGCGTAGCCCCAGCCATTGGACAATACAAGTTGTTGCCAATTCGGACCGCCAAAGCCGCCAAAGCCGCGAAAGGCATTTGTTCCACCGCGGGCCAGGCCATTGGTTCCGCCAAAACGATTCGTCCGGCCGAATCCCCCAAATCCTGGAAAATTTCCGAAGCCAAATTCCATCATCACCGGCACCGGGCCGGTGGCGTTGGCCGGCGTGGTCAACGTCAATTGAATGTCCACTTTGATTGACGGACACGCAGAATTATCGACGTGACCGACCAATTGTTTGGTAATGACCGGGACAGCGCCGTTGTTGGTTCGGGTGGTGCTGATGACTTTCCAGGTCACCGATGGCACGTTGGCTGGAACCCGGCCGTAAACTTCACGATCAAAATCCTCGACGATTTCCGGGCGCCGGAGTTTCCACCACATTTCCGGCGTGGTCACCTTTTCTCCGTTCTTGAGCATCAGCGGGTCGGGCAGGTTGGGATAGGGATTCGCCTTGGCCTCGTCGGTGTTCTGGTAATTCGGCGCCTGGCGATTCATGCCCTCAGCCCCGGGCCGCAGGGTTTTGATGCCCAGTTGCTCCATCATGTTCCGATGGTCCTGTTCGGCGTTCCAGTTCAGCGGCGCCGGCAAATTCGTATCGGCGGCCGAACCGGCCATCTGCTGGGCGCGGCCGGCAGCGGGCAGGGTAATGAGTACAGCGACTAAGGTGGAGGAACGGTAGAGGTTTCGCATAAAACAGGCGGCCACGGGGTTGGAGGCATTTTGCACTTCCAAACTGAGACGTTGCCGGGACCACTCAGGTTTCACTTTTCGAATAATTTCAGGTCAATGGCGTCCGCCATCATCTTGTAGCCCTTCTCGTTGGGGTGCAAATGATCGCTGCTGTCCGCCGCCGGCAGGAGGCGCGTCGGGTTCTGCGGGTCGCGCAGGGCGGCATCAAAATCGATCACGGCATCGAACTGGCCGCCGGTCCGGATCCAGTTATTGACCGTCTGGCGCGCGGCTTCGTGCGCGGGGCTGTCATAAAAGGACGTGCCGAACGGCGTGATGGTCGCCCCATAAATCCGGAGATGATATGCGTGAGCCCGTTCGATGAATTTTCCGTACGCGGTAATGAGATTGGTCGCCACGGAATCACTCCGGCTTCCGCCGATGTCGTTGACGCCTTCAAGAATAATCAACCAGCGCACGCCACTTTGCGAAAGCACATCACGATCAAAACGCGACAGCGCGGTCGGCCCCAATCCCCCGTGAAGCACGGCGTTCCCGCCGATGCCCTGGTTCAACACGGCGATGTCGGCCGTGGATTTGTCCGCCTGCAAACGGCGGGCCAGGTTGTCCGGCCAGCGGTCGTTTTTGTCCGTGCCCGAACCGCGACCGTCAGTAATCGAATCACCCAGCGTGACGACGGCGGCGCTCTTCCGCCCGCCCACCACGTCGATGCCCGTCAAAATATACCAATGCTGGGTTTTGGCCGCCGCCGACAGGTCCGGCGCGGATGCCGCGTCACCGGTCTGCAAATAGGATGTCATGCGGGAACCCGGATGACCGGTCACGTCTTCCGATGTCCCTTGAAAATAAAGGGTCACGGCGAGGTCGGACAAAGGTTCCAGGTCAAAGGAGAAAGTGTCTGAAAGCACCGATTCCCCGGCCGGAATGGTAACGGAAGGTTTGCCATTAAACGTGAGCGCCTTGTCGCTCTCCGGCTTGATGGCGCTGCCGCCGGCGGACAAGGCCAGATGCGCGGCGGCGATGGTGACGGGGCTGTTGCCAAATACGTTCGAAAGCCGCACCCGAAGCTCCTTGCCACCGATGGACACGTGCACGACCTGACGGAGGGTATTGCTGGTCAATCCTGGGGGCGGCGGCAGGTTTTTGGTTTCCGTCAATTGTGGCGCGGTTCCCCAGGTACCCACCCACGGGTCAGCCGCGCGGCTGATGCCGCCAACTGCAATCAGAAAGAACGCAAGCGTGAACAAGGACGGTAGTTTGGATTGCATAATCCGGCATCGTAGTTGGTGCCACCCGCTTCCGCGATATTTTTTTTGGCCGGTCGACAATTATTTTCGAGATTCGTCGCTGGCCAACCGCAGGATGCTTCTTGTCGTTGCCGAGAGGAAAATACCTGTTGCCATCCCGGTCTTGCGATAACCAGCGTCATTGCAGGCGACAACGGAATAATTCACCGTTGCGGACGGCCAGATATTCCACGCCGGCCGGCGTGAAGTCCGGTCTGGCCGGGGGCAAATCGTAGTCGGGGCCTTTCTGGCCGTCCACCACCACAAACCAGTGTCGGTTCTCCAAAGCCACGAACGCGAGGTGACGACTGTCCGGGCTGAACCGCAGGGAAAAAGCACGGACCAAATCGTACGGCTCGCCCGCCTGCCCGTCCACGATCACCCGCCATTTGTTTTTTTGGTGCGCCGCGTAGGCCAATCGTTTGCCATCGGGACTGATGACCGGCGTGCCTTCCCCCACACCGTCGTAAGCATGGCCGGCGGCTCCGTTGGACACGACAAACCAGAGATTGCTCTGAGCGGCGGCATAGGCCCAGAGCGACCCGTCGGCGTTAACCACCAGGCTGCCTTCCCCGACGTTCTCATGGAGCGGACCCTGAATACCGTCCGTCACGACCGCGGAGTTGGTACCCAGCGCGGCCAGATAGGCTACGTGTTTTGAATTGGCACTGAAGACCGGGCCAGGATCATCTATCAGATCATACTCGCTTCCCGTTTTCCCATCCATAACCACGAATTGCTTGCGTCCGCGCCTGGCCGGGTAAGCCAGGTGTTGGCTGTCAGGGCTGAACGCCGGCTGGCCGACTCCGTCAAAGAGCGGTTGCGGGCGGCCCTCCAGCATCATCCGCTGTTTGCCGCCTTCAACCACCCCATAGGCCATCCGTTGGCCATCCGGACTGAACACCGGCGTGGCGACCCCGTCGAATTCCGGTCCCGGTTTGCCATCACAGACCACCGCATACCGGTTGGTGGGGACCGCTATTCCATAAGCGACACGCCGGCCGTCAGGGCTGAAGACGATATCTCCCACCCGCCCAAACGGTTTTTGAGGAACGCCGTCCACCAAGGCCTGCCATGTGCCGTTCCGGCCGGCGACATAAGCAAAATGTCTCCCGTCAGCGCTGAAGCGGAGATCGCCGACGGCGTCATAGCCCGGGCCGGCCTTGCCATCCAGCACCACAAACCACTCGTGGCTCCGGCGGGCCACCCAAGCCACCCGTCGGCCGTCCGCGCTGAAAAGCGCCTGCCCGATTTCTGCGTATGCGCCGTTGGTTTTGCCGTCCACCACCACCCACCAGGCGCTGCCGTTGGTGGGTTCAAACATCCACGCCACGTGCAGATCATCGGAACTTCTCAACAGACGCGGGTGCAGGGCGGGCTGCGGCAAGAGTCCCAGGCTCGTTTCCACGCTGGTCAGGGCGAGGGCAGGAAAGTCGCTTGCGAGCGTGAAGGCGGCCATCAGCGGGAGGAACTTCATACGGAGCATAATCAAAGCGGAAGGAGCATATAAAACGGGCCGCGCCTTTGTAAAGCAGCGGCCCGTTGTAATCGTGTCTTGATTTGGCCGTTGCCGAGCCGAGCCCGAATGAAATTTTCAGCGATCAAATAGTTAAAATTGGTGTCAAAAATCACCTTGTACGGCCAAACCGTCCGCTATAACTCTAAGCCAGCAGCCATTTGGTTCATGCGTCGCGAATTTCTTCATCAAGCGTCCCTTGTTTTGAATGTCGTCCTGGTCGTGACGGTGGTGGGGCTGATCCGGTACCAATCGGCACCTGCGTCTGCGCCCCCTGTCCGCGAAGTCAGCCCGGCAAAAATGACGATTAAAACGCCGGTCTTCACCGGCCAGCCGAAGTTGCCCCAATATCTGGACACGGCATCCGCGTCGGACCGCCGGCGGTGGTTGATTGACCAGTTGCGCGCGGCGGGTGTTCCCAACAACGTCCTGGCGAGAGTGGTTCTGTCGGATCTCGATGAGGGCTGGGACAAGCGGTTTGAAGAACTGGCGGTAAAGGGCAAAGGGGACGCCGACTCAATGACTGCGCTGCAACAGGAGCGCGAGCGGGACGAAGATGCGGAAATGCGCGCGGCGCTGGGAGAGGAGGGTTACAGGCTGTGGGACCGGGCAAATATGTTGCGCGAAGCCAATATCGGCAACCTCCAGTTAACCGACTCCGAGACCAATGCGATTTATGACTTGAAGAAAAAGCTGCAGCAACGCAAGTGGGACCTGGAGCAGGCGAGGCTGAACGGAGGGATGGACGATGCTGAAATCAACGATGCGTATGACAAGGCCCATTCCGAATTTAATCAGCAAATGCAGGCCCTGTTGGGGGATGCCCGTTACGCGGAATCCCAGGGAGCGGACGAGGGCACCGCGGCCGCCAATTTACGGCAGGACCTGGCCAAAGCGAACCCAAGTGATTCCCAGTTCCAGGACCTTTTGAAAGCGCAACAGCAATTGAACGAACGCCGTTCGGAACTCGACAAGCAGTTTCAAGATGATCCGTCATCCCCGGATTATGCGGCGCAAACCAAGGCGCTGGATGAAGCGCGCGACCAGGAATACCGGCGCGTGCTCGGCACCAACGTTTTCGACAGTCTCCAAAAGGCGCAGGACCCTGGCTACTCCAGGATGAAGAAATATGAAAACATCTGGGGACTGGACGACAACAGAATCGATTACGTATATGGTTCTATCAAGTATTACGAGAAGAGCGTGCAGGATTATCAGGACGAGGCCCGCGCGCTCGAAGCCCAGGGCCAAAGCGTGGACTGGGACG
>Ga0335076_10005456_pt1 | contig 12848 bp, 5 predicted proteins | sample Lox_Sample_25_FD_206717 | JGI IMG/M metagenome (GOLD analysis project Ga0335076, IMG submission 206717) | Soil microbial communities from Loxahatchee National Wildlife Refuge, Florida, United States - Lox_Sample_2.5 | ecosystem: Environmental > Terrestrial > Soil > Wetlands | place: USA: Florida...
TTCGGCTTCGCTGGATGTCATCGGATCTCTCCGGGATATCGGGGCGTCGGATGCCTCAGCTGCGCAACGCCCCGGGCGACGCGAACGATCCGATGCCCGGAACGCCGTCATCCCCGAAATCCACCGGTTTATCCCGGAGGATCCGGCCAACCCGCGGCACGCTCGCGCCTTCGTCGTAGATGGTTTGTCGGTACATCTATGCAGACCGGCTTGCATGTGAACCGTCTTGATCCTTGATCTGGCGCGCAGATGTCGCGGTGCGGCGGGAACCAAGCATTAAAGGTGGTCGTTTTGTCCATGACCGGCGTGCGGCAGGGCCTGAGGGCCATCGGCGTTGGGTCGAATTTCCCGACACCCCGCTCACTCAGCGAGACCGATGATGGCCGCCACCGGCTCCCGCCTCGTGATCGTCTCCGACCGCATCGCCCCGGCGCCCGACGCCCAGGCGGGCGGCCTCCCGCTGGCCCTGCATGACGCGCTCGCCGCATCCGGCGGCTTGTGGTTCGGTTGGAGCGGCCACACCGCGGATCACCCCGCCGACGCGCCGACGCTGAGCGAACGGGACGGCATCGGCTTCGCCACGATCGATCTGGCTCCCGCCGACCGCGACGCCTACGAGAGATTCTGCCAGCGCGCCCTGCGCCCGGTGTTCCACTACCGCGCAGACTTGGCCGGCTTCGAGCGCAGCGGCCACAGCGGCTACATGCGCGTCAACGCGCGCTTCGCCACCGCGCTGTTCGGCTTGCTGCGGTCCGACGACCTCGTCTGGGTCCATGACCACCACGTGATCGCGGTGGGCCAGGAGCTGCGCCGGCTGGGCGCCGGCCAACGCCTTGGTTTCTTTCTCCACACGCCGTTTCCCGCCACCGAAGTGCTGCTGACCCTGCCGACCCACCGCGAGCTGGTGCGGGCGCTGTTCGCCTACGATCTGGTCGGCTTCCAGTCGCCCCGCGATCTGCGCGCCTTCCACGACTACGTCGCGACCGAGGCCGGCGGGCGGGTGTTCGACGACGGCCGCGTCAGCGCGTTCGGCCGCATGATCCGCGCCGACGTGTTTCCGATCGGCATCGACGCCGACGCGCTCGGCCGGCTCGCCGCCAGCCCGGAGGCCGCGCGCCACGTGGCGCGGCTGCGCGCCGCCACCAACGGCAACGACGTGATCATCGGGGTCGACCGGCTCGAGCACAGCAAGGGCCTGCTCGAGCGCTTCGCCGCCTTCGAGGCGCTGCTCGCCAACCATCCGGACACGCGCGGCCACGTCCACCTGCTGCAGATCATGCCGCCGAGCCGCGGCGATCTCGTCGAGGAGGCGAAGCTGCGACGCCAGATCGAGGCGGCGGCCGGCCGGATCAACGGCCGCTTCGCCGAATTCGACTGGACGCCGATCTGCCATCTCAACCGTCGGTTCAGCCGGCGCGTGCTGGCGGCGCTCTACCGCGCCAGCCGGGTCGGTCTCGTCACGCCGCTCCAGGACGGCATGAGCGTGGTCGCCAAGGAATACGTGGCGGCGCAGGCCGAGGCCGCGCCCGGCGTGCTGGTGCTGTCGCGCTTCGCCGGCGCGGCGCATCAGCTCGACGGCGCCCTGATCGTCAACCCGCACGACCCGCAGGGCGTCGCCGACGCCATCCAGGTCGCCCTGACGATGAACCTCGAAGAACGCCGCAAGCGTTGGCGTAGCATGATGTCGGTCCTCAGGCACGAAGGCCTGACCGCCTGGCGGACGCGCTTCCTCGGAGTGCTCGCCGGCACCTCGCCGATCGTGCCGTTCCGGCGCACCGCCGCCGGCGCCGCCATACGGCCGCTTCCGGCGGCATCCTGATCGCGCGCCAGTCGGCCGTGGACTCGCCCGATCGTGTGACCGACGCGCGCCCGGAGCCCGCGCCGAAACGGCCGCTGGCGCGCGGTGCGCCGAAATCGAGCGCGCCCCGCATCGTCATCGAGGACGTCTATCCGGAGATCGACGGCGGCCGCTATCCGGTGAAGCGCGAGGTCGGCGACCGGCTCGACGTCTGGGCCGACATCTTCACCGAGGGCCACGGCGTGCTGCAGGCGGCGCTGCGCTATGCCGCGCCCGGTGCGGCGAGCTGGCAGGTCGCCCCGATGCGCCTGATCGACAACGACCGCTGGCGCGGTGCCTTCGAGCTGTCCGCACTGGGCCGCTGGCGCTTCACCATCGAGGCCTGGGCGGACCGCTTCGGCAGCTGGGCGGCCGACCTCGCCAAGAAGCGCGACGCCGGCCAGGACGTCGCGGTCGATCTCGACGAGGGGCGCGCGCTGGTCGCGGCGGCGGCGCAGCGCGTCCAGGGCCCGCTGCGCGCGCGCCTGCGCGCCGTGCTGGCCGAGGCCGCCGACCCGGCGCAGCGCCTCCAGGTGCTGCTCGACCCCGAGCTGCGCGCCCTGATGGCGACCTGGCCCGAGCGCAAGACGGTGGTGCGCTACGATCGCGAGCTCGAGGTGGTGGTCGACCGCATCGAGGCGCGTTTCGCGGCCTGGTACGAGATGGTGCCGCGCAGCCAGGGCGACGACCCGCAGCGCAGCGCCAGCTTCGCCGACTGCGTGCGGCGGCTGCCCGAGATCCGCGCCATGGGCTTCGACACGCTCTATTTCACGCCGATCCATCCGATCGGGCGCACCAATCGCAAGGGGCGCAACAACGCGACGGTGGCGGCGCCCGGCGAGCCCGGCAGCTTCTATGCGATCGGCGGCGCCGGCGGCGGCCATACCGCGATCCATTCCGAGCTCGGCACGCTCGAGGATTTCCGCCGGCTGGTCGCCGCGGTGCGCGCCCACGACATGGAGCTGGCGCTCGATTTCGCGGTCCAGTGCTCGCCTGACCATCCGTGGATCCGCGAGCATCCCGAATGGTTCAGCTTTCGCGCCGACGGCACGATCAAATATGCGGAGAACCCGCCGAAAAAATACGAGGACATCGTCAACGTCGATTTCGACGGGCCGGACGCCGGCGGGCTGTGGGAGGAGCTCCGCGCCGTGGTGCGCTTCTGGATCGCCGAGGGTGTCACGGTGTTCCGGGTCGACAACCCGCACACCAAGCCGCTGCCGTTCTGGGCCTGGCTGATCGCATCGATCAAGGCGCAGCACCCCGAGGTCCTGTTCCTGTCCGAGGCGTTCACGCGCCCCAAGCCGATGCGCGCGCTCGCGAAGGCGGGCTTCAGCCAGTCCTATACCTATTTCACCTGGCGCAACACCAAGCAGGAGCTGATCGAATATTTCGTCGAGCTGGCCCAGGGCTGGCCCAAGGAATATCTGCGCCCGAACCTGTTCCCCTCGACCCCCGACATCCTGCCGCGGGTGCTGCAGACCGGCGGCCGCCCCGCCTTCATCACCCGCTTCACCCTGGCGGCGACGCTGTCGAGCGTCTACGGCATCTACAACGGGTTCGAGCTCTGCGAGGCCGCGGCGCTGCCCGGCCGCGAGGAATACGCCGATTCCGAGAAGTACCAGTACAAGGCGTGGGACTGGGACCGCCCGGGCAACATCAAGGACTTCATCACGCGGGTGAACCGGATCCGGCGCGAGAACCCGGCGCTGCACCATCTGAAGAACCTGCGCTTCCACGGTGCCGACAACGACCAGGTGCTGTTCTACGGCAAGATCGCGCCGGATCGGCGCAACGCCGTGTTCGTCGCCGTCAATCTCGATCCGCACCTTGTCCAGGAAGCCCATATCGAGATGCCGCTCGACAGCCTGGGCATCGGCGCCGGCACGCCCTATCGCCTCGACGATCTCCTGCTCGGCCACAGCTGGCAATGGACCGGCCGCTACCAGCATCTCCGCCTCGACCCGGCGAGCAACCCGGTCGCGATCTTTCGCGTTAGAGATCTAGAGCCCGTCCCGCCGGCACCCTGACACCATTCGTGCACCGATCGGCATGACCGAAAGCGATCCCCTTTGGTTCAAGGACGCCATCATCTATCAGCTGCACGTCAAGGCTTTCTTCGATTCCAATAACGACGGGATCGGCGACTTTCCAGGCTTGACCTCGAAGCTGCCCTATCTGAGGGAGCTGGGAATCAACACCCTGTGGCTGTTGCCGTTCTATCCGTCGCCGCTGCGCGACGACGGCTACGACATTGCCGAGTACCGCGACGTCCACCCGACCTACGGCACGCTGGCCGATTTCCGCAGCTTCGTGCGGGCGGCCCACGCCTATGGCATCCGCGTGATCACCGAGCTGGTGATCAACCACACCTCCGACCAGCATCCGTGGTTCCAGCGCGCGCGCCACGCCAAGCCGGGGTCGAGCTTTCGCGACTACTACGTGTGGAGCGACACCGACCAGAAATACGCCGGCACCCGCATCATCTTCAACGACACCGAGACGTCGAACTGGGCGTGGGATGCGACCGCCAAGGCCTATTACTGGCACCGCTTCTTCTCGCACCAGCCCGACCTCAACTTCGACAATCCGCGCGTGCTGAAGGCGGTCATCAACGTGATGCGCTTCTGGCTCGACATCGGGGTCGACGGGCTGCGGCTCGACGCCGTGCCCTATCTGTGCGAGCGCGACGGCACCAGCAACGAGAACCTGCCGGAGACCCACGGCGTGATCCGGCAGATCCGCGCCGCGCTCGATGCGCGCTACCAGGCCCGCATGCTGCTGGCCGAAGCCAACATGTGGCCCGAGGACGTGCGCGCCTATTTCGGCGATGGCGACGAATGCCACATGGCGTTCCACTTCCCCCTGATGCCGCGCATCTTCATGGCGGTCGCCCAGGAAGACCGTCATCCCATCATGGACATCATGCGGCAGACCCCGGAGATCCCGGAGAACTGCCAGTGGGCGACCTTCCTGCGCAATCACGACGAGCTCACGCTCGAGATGGTGAGCGACCGCGAGCGCGACTACATCTGGGATTTCTATGCCGCCGACCGGCGCGCGCGCATCAATTTCGGCATCCGGCGGCGGCTCGCGCCCCTGATGGGCAACGACCGGCGCAAGATCGAGTTGCTGTATTGCCTGCTGATGTCGCTGCCCGGCACGCCGATCCTCTATTACGGCGACGAGATCGGCATGGGGGACAACATCTTCCTGGGCGACCGCAACGGCGTGCGCACGCCGATGCAGTGGTCGCCCGACCGCAACGGCGGCTTCAGCCTGGCGGATCCGAACTACCTCTATCTGCCGACGCTGATGGACCCGATCTACGGCTTCCAGACGGTGAACGTCGAGGCGCAGCGCCGCAGCGCGACCTCGCTGCTCAACTGGACGCGCCAGCTGATCAGCATCGTCAAGGCGCACCGCGCCTTCGGGCGCGGCAGCTTGCGCTTCTACCAGCCGGTCAACCGCAAGGTCCTCGCCTACCTGCGCATCCATGAGGACCAGACGGTGCTGTGCGTCGCCAACCTGTCGCCGTCGGCCCAGCCGGTCGAGCTCGGTCTGGGGGAGTTCAAGGGCCGCGTGCCGATCGAGCTGATGGGCCGCTGCCATTTTCCGCCGATCGGCGAGCTGCCCTATTTCCTCACCTTGCCGGCCTACGGGGTGTTCTGGTTCCTGCTGGCCGACCGCTCGGCGCCCGATTGGCAGCAGCCGACGGTCGCGACCTTGCCCGACTTCCTCACGCTGGTTGCTCCGGAAGGCTGGGCGAGCCTGCTGAAGGCGCCGGTGCGCACCCAGCTCGAGCTCCAGATCCTGCCGGCGTACCTGCTGTTGCAGCGCTGGTTCGGCGCCAAGGACGCCGGGACGCCGCGGGTCGAGCTGGCGCGCACCGTCGCGCTCGACGGCGGGGCGCGCTTCGTGCTGGCGCTGCTGCGCGTCACGCCGCCACAGCACGAGCCGTTCCTCCAGCTGCTCGGCCTCGGCGTCGTGTGGGAGGGTCGCGAGGATCCGGTCGAGCGCCTGGGCGCGACCGCGATCGCGCGCATCCGCAAGGGCGCGCGGCTGGGCGTGCTCTACGAGGCCTCGGGCGATCCCGACTTCATCCGCGCGCTGCTGCGCGATTTCGTCGACGCCGACGGGGCGACCGCGGCAAGCGAGCTCGCCTTCACGCGCACCACCGCGTTTCCGGGTCTCGACCTGACCGCAACCGTGCGGCGCCTGGGGGCCGAGCAGACCAACAGCTCCAGCGGCATCGGCGAGAGCGCGATCATCAAGCTGATCCGCAAGCCGGAGCCGGGGCCGCATCCCGAGGCGGAAATCAGCCGGTTCCTGACCGAGGTCTCGCCGTTCGCCCACACGCCGCCGCTCTTCGGCACGATCGCGCTGGTCGACCCCGATGCGCGGCCGCTCACCGTCGGCATCCTGCAGGGCATGATCCTCAACCAGGGCGACGGCTGGAAGGTGACGCTCGACTACCTCGACCGCTTCTTCGCCGATTATCGCGTGATGTCGCCGGAGGACTTGGCGCGCGACGCCGGCCACCGCCACGCCGACTATATCGAGCTGGCGCGCCGGCTCGGGGTGCGCACGGGCGAGCTGCATCGCGCGTTCGCCGCCAAGACCGGCGATGCGGCCTTCGATCCGGAGCCGGTCAGCCAGCGCCGCCGCGAGCTGTGGATCAAGGCGGCGCGCGGGTTGGCGCGCGATGCCGTGCGCGCGCTGCGCGGCGCGCTCGACCAGCTCGACCCCGAGACGCGCAAGCTCGCCGAGCGCCTGATCGACGAACGCGGTGCGCTGCTCGACCGGCTGGCGGCAGCCCTGCCCGCGACCATCGACGCCGCCAAGACGCGGCTGCACGGCGATTATCATCTCGGCCAGGTCCTGGTCGCCAAGAACGACTTCTACATCCTCGATTTCGAGGGCGAGCCGATGCGACCGCTGGCCGAGCGCCGCGCCAAGCATTCGCCGGTGCGTGACGTGGCCGGCATGCTGCGCTCGTTCGACTACGCCGCCACGGCAGCCCTGCGCGCGGCCAACGAAAAATACGGCGCCGAAGCGGCCGGCTTCCGGCCGGGCGCCGAGGAATGGCGCGACGTCGCCTCCGGCGCGTTTCTGACCGGCTATCTCGAGGCCACCAACGGCATCCCGAGCGTGCCGGCATCGGAGGACGATTTCCGGCGGCTGCTCGACTTCTTCCTGATCGAGAAGGCCTGCTACGAGACGCTCTACGAGGCACGTCACCGACCCGAGTGGGTGGCGATCCCGGTGAGCGGGCTCGCCAACCTGCTGGCGGAAGCGATTGCCCCATGACCATCGATCTCGCCACCCTCGACGCGATCACCCAGGGCACGCACGGCGATCCCTTCGCGGTGTTCGGCATGCATGCGGTCAACGGGCACCTCGAGGTGCGCTGCTTCCAGCCGCACGCCGAGCACGCCGACGTGATCGATGCGCGCTCGGGCGCGACCGTCGCAGCGCTCACGCGCCTGCATCCCGCGGGCGTGTTCGCCGGCTCGGTTCCCGGGCGCGAGCGGTTTCCCTACCAGCTGCGCCTGTCGAACCAGGGCGGCAGCTGGACCGTCGACGATCCCTACCGGTTCTCCCTGGTACTCAGCGACTACGACATCTACCTGCTGGCCGAGGGCACGCACCACCGCGGCTACGAGCAGCTCGGCGCCCATCCGCGCGAGATGGACGGCTGCCCCGGGGTCGCCTTCGCGGTGTGGGCACCGAATGCGCGCCGCGTCGCCGTCATCGGCGACTTCAACGACTGGGATGCGCGCCGTCATCCGATGCGGCTGCGCCAGGGCTCGGGAATTTGGGAGCTCTTCATCCCGAACGTGGCGCCCGGCGCGCTCTACAAATATGCGATCCGCGGCCCGTACGGCGAAGCGCTGCCCGAGAAGGCCGATCCTTACGGCTTCGCCGCCGAGCTGCCACCCGGGACCGCGTCGGTGGTCGCCGCGCTGCCGCCATCGGTCCAACCGACCGACGATCGCCAGACCACCGACAAGCCGATCGCGGTCTACGAGGTCCACCTCGGCTCCTGGAAGCGCGGCGATGGCAACCGGTATCTGAGCTACGCCGAGCTCGCCGACGACCTGCTGCCCTACGTGCGCAACATGGGGTTCACCCACGTCGAGCTGATGCCGGTCTCCGAGCATCCGTTCGACGGATCGTGGGGCTACCAGCCGGTCGGCCTTTATGCGCCGACCCGGCGGTTCGGCACACCCGACCAGTTCCGCGCGTTCGTCGATCGCGCGCACGAGCTCGGCCTCAAGGTCGTGATGGACTGGGTACCCGGCCACTTCCCGACCGACCCACACGGCCTCGCCCACTTCGACGGCTCGGCGCTCTACGAGCACCAGGACCCGCGCGAAGGCCGCCACATGGACTGGAACACGCTGATCTACAACTACGGCCGGCATGAGGTCGCCAACTTCCTGCTGTCGAACGCGACCTTCTGGTGCGAGCGCTACGGGATCGACGGGCTGCGCGTGGACGCGGTTGCCTCGATGATCTACCGCAACTACAGCCGGCACGAGGGCGAGTGGATCCCGAACCAGTATGGCGGGGTCGAGAATCTCGAGGCGACCGGCCTGCTGCGGCGCATGAACGAGCTGGTGTTCGGCACGTTCCCGTCGGCCACGACGTTCGCCGAGGAATCCACGGCCTGGCCGATGGTGTCGCGGCCGACCTCGATGGGCGGGCTCGGCTTCGGTTACAAGTGGAACATGGGGTGGATGCACGACACCCTGGACTACATGGCGCGCGAGCCGATCCACCGGCGCTATCACCACGACCAGCTGACCTTCGGGCTGATCTACGCCTTCACCGAGAACTTCGTGCTGCCGCTGAGCCACGACGAGGTGGTGCACGGCAAGCGCTCGCTGATCGGCAAGATGCCGGGCGACCGCTGGCAGCGCTTCGCCAACCTGCGCGCCTATCTCGGGTTCATGTACGGGCATCCGGGCAAGAAGCTGCTGTTCATGGGCGGCGAGTTCGCCCAGGAGCGCGAATGGAACCACGATGTCAGCCTCGACTGGCATCTGCTGTCCGACCCGGCGCATCTCGGCATCCAGGCCCTGGTGCGCGACCTCAACTATCTTTACCGCGGCGTGCCGGCGCTGCACGCGCGCGACGCCGAGCCCGACGGCTTCGAGTGGATCGAGCCGGACGCGCGCGACGAGTCGCTGTTGACCTTCCTGCGCCGCGGCCGGGGCCCGCGCGACATCGCGGTCATCGTCTGCAACTTCACGCCCGTGGTGCGGCCCGGGGTGCGGATCGGCGTCCCCGAGCCGGGCTTCTATGGCGAGCGGCTCAACACCGACTCGACGTTCTACGGCGGCGGCAATGTCGGCAACGGCGGCGGCCTGCGCAGCGAGCCTGTCGCCTGGAACGGCCGACCGCATTCGATCCTCGCGACCCTGCCGCCGCTCGCCACCGTGTTCTTCACCCTCGAGGCGGGCGACGCCGGCGCATGATCCGGTCGGGCAGCCGGATCGGCGCGGGTCGCCCGTTTCCGCTCGGCGCCACGTGGGACGGCAGCGGCGTCAACTTCACGCTGTTCTCGGCGCACGCCACCAAGGTGGAGCTGTGCGTGTTCGATCCGAGCGGCCGGCGCGAGGTGCTGCGCATCGCCCTGCCGGAATATACCGACGAGGTGTGGCACGGCTACCTGCCGGATGCGCATCCCGGCCTGCTCTACGGCTATCGCGTCCACGGCCCCTACGATCCCGCGCACGGCCATCGCTTCAACCCGAACAAGCTCCTGATCGATCCCTACGCCAAGTCGCTCGAGGGGCCGCTGCGCTGGCACGACGCGGTGTTCGGCTATCGCATCGGCAGCGCGCGGGCCGATCTCAGCTTCGACCGGCGCGACAGCGCCGCCGTCATGCCGAAGTGCCGCGTCATCGACCCCGCCTTCAGCTGGGGCCAGGATCGCCCGCCGCACACCCCGTGGAGCGATACGGTGCTGTACGAGGCGCACCTGCGCGGCTTCACCAAGCGCCACCCCGAGGTACCGGAGCCGCAGCGCGGCACGTTCGCCGGCCTTGGTCATCCGGCGGTGATCGAGCATCTGGTCAAGCTCGGCATCACGGCGATCGAGCTGTTGCCGGTCCACGGCTTCATCGACGACCGCTACCTGATCCAGAAGAGCCTGCGCAACTTCTGGGGCTACAACACCATCGCGTTCTTCGCGCCGGACCCGCGCTATCTGAGCGAGGGCGGGTTGACCGAGTGCCACAGCACGGTGAAGCGGCTGCACGAGGCCGGCATCGAGGTCGTGCTCGACGTGGTCTACAACCACACCGCCGAGGGCAATCATCTCGGCCCGACCCTGGCGTTCCGCGGCATCGACAACGCGTCCTACTATCGGCTGTCGCCCGAGAACCCGCGCTACTATTTCGACGTCACGGGGTGCGGCAACTCGTTCAATCTCAGCCATCCGCGCGTGCTCCAGCTCGTCATGGACAGCCTGCGCTACTGGGTGACCGAGATGCATGTCGACGGCTTCCGGTTCGACCTCGCCTCGACGCTCGGACGCGAGCAGAACGGCTTCGATCCGGGGGCCGGCTTCTTCGATGCGGTGCGCCAGGATCCCGTGCTGTCGCAGGTCAAGCTGATCGCCGAGCCATGGGACACCGGCGACGGCGGCTACCGCGTCGGCGGCTTCCCGCCGGGCTGGTCGGAGTGGAACGACAAGTTCCGCGACACCGTGCGGCAGTACTGGCGCGGCGACGAGGGCAAGCTCGCCGAGCTCGCCTCGCGCATCACGGCATCGAGCGACCACTACAATCACCATGGCCGGCGGCCGTGGGCGAGCGTCAACTTCGTCACCGCGCACGACGGTTTCACGCTGCACGACCTGGTCAGCTACGACGCGCCGCACAACGAGGTCAACCAGGAAGACAGCGGTCACCCCGACAACAAGAGCTGGAACCACGGCACGGAGGGCCCGACCGACGACGCCGCGATCAACGCGCTGCGCCAGCAGACCAAGCGCAACATGCTCGCCACGCTCCTCTTGTCCCAGGGCGTCCCGATGCTGCTGGGCGGCGACGAGTTCGGGCGCACCCAGCTGGGCAACAACAACGCCTTTTGCCAGGACAACGAGATCAGCTGGCTCGACTGGGAGGGCTGGAGCGAGGCCGACCGGGGACTGCTCGGCTTCGTGCAGCGGCTGGTCGCGCTGCGCCGCCGCCACCCCGCGTTCCGGCGCGCGCGCTTTTTCGCCGGGGCGCCGATCAACGGCACCGGCCAGAAGGACGTCACCTGGCTGTCGCCGATCGGGCGCGAGATGATGCCCGAGGACTGGACCGTGGGCTACGCGCGCTGCGTCGGCATGCTGCTGGGCGCGCTGCCCGACGAAGAGGGGCCGTTCGCGCTGCTGATGAACGCGCACCACGACACGCTGCCCTTCAAGCTGCCGCCGTCGCTCGACGGCACGCCCTGGCGCACCGTGATCGACACCGACGCGGCCGGGCGCAACGACGCGCGCTTCGCGGGCGAGGAGACGATTCCGCTCGCCGGCCGTTCCTTGGTCGTGCTCCAGGCCGGAGGCCGACCGCGCCGGGCACACCCCTAGCGAAGGAGGCAGACCGGATGAGATTCGCCCATCTCATGCCGATGGGCGCGCAGGTCGAGGCGGAAGGACGCGTCCGCTTCCGGTTGTGGGCGCCCAGCGCGCGCTCGGTGGACCTGCTCCTCGACGACGCGGCGCCGCGTGCGCTGCAGCCGGCCGCCGACGGCTGGTATGGTCTGACCGTGAGCGACGCCGGCCCGGGCAGCCGCTATCGCTTCCTGATCGACGGCGAGCTGGCGGTGCCCGATCCCGCGTCGCGCCACCAGCCCGAGGACGTCGACGGGCCCAGCGAGGTGATCGATCCGCGCGCCTTCGACTGGCCCACGGACGGCTGGCGCGGCCGGCCCTGGCACGAGGCCGTGCTGTACGAGCTCCATGTCGGGACGTTCTCGCCCGACGGCACGTTCGCCGGGGTGGCCGAGCGGCTCGATCACCTGCGCGAGCTCGGCGTCACGGCGATCGAGCTGATGCCCGTGGCCGATTTCGCCGGCGGCCGCAACTGGGGCTATGACGGGGTGCTGCCGTTCGCCCCCGACGCGCGCTACGGGCGGCCCGACGACCTGAAGGCCCTGATCGTTGCGGCGCACGCGCGCGGCCTCATGGTGCTGCTCGACGTGGTCTACAACCACTTCGGCCCGTCGGGGAATCATCTCGCGCGCTACGCCGCGCCGTTCTTCACCGAGCGCCACAAGACCCCGTGGGGCGCGGCGATCGACTTCGACGGACCGGCGAGCGGCCCGGTGCGCGACTTCTTCGTGCACAACGCGCTCTATTGGCTGCGCGAGTACCGCTTCGACGGGCTGCGCCTGGATGCCGTGCACGCGATCGCCGACGACTCCGCCCGGCATGTCCTCGATACCCTGGCGGGCGAGATCCGGGCCGCCATCGAGCCTGGGCGGCACGTCCATCTGGTGCTCGAGAACGAGCGCAACCAGGCGCATTGGCTGGAGCGCGCCGCCGACGGGCGGCCGGCGCGCTTCACCGCGCAATGGAACGACGACTTCCATCACGCCTGCCACGTCCTGCTCACCGGCGAGACCGACGGATACTACGGCGACTATGCCGCGCATCCCGCCGACGCGCTCGGCCGCTGCCTGAGCCAGGGCTTCGCCTACCAGGGCGAGGCCTCGCCCTACCGCGACGGCGAGCCGCGCGGCGAGCCGAGCCGACATCTGCCGCCGGTCGCCTTCGTCGATTTTCTCCAGAACCACGACCAGATCGGCAACCGCGCGCTGGGCGAGCGCCTGGCCGCGCTGGTGGCGCCCGATGCGCTCGAGCTGGCGCGCGCCATCGTGCTGCTCGCGCCGGCGATCCCCATGCTGTTCATGGGCGAGGAATGGTGGGCCGCCGAACCGTTCCTGTTCTTCTGCGATTTCTCGGGCGAGCTGGCCGACGCGGTGCGCGAAGGGCGGCGCCGCGAATTCG
>Ga0335076_10005457_pt1 | contig 12844 bp, 10 predicted proteins | sample Lox_Sample_25_FD_206717 | JGI IMG/M metagenome (GOLD analysis project Ga0335076, IMG submission 206717) | Soil microbial communities from Loxahatchee National Wildlife Refuge, Florida, United States - Lox_Sample_2.5 | ecosystem: Environmental > Terrestrial > Soil > Wetlands | place: USA...
CCAGCTCCAGCCGACCTCACCGAGCAGCGGGTCCGCCGCGATCTCCGGCTCCACGTCCGCGTGGACGTAGGCGACCAGCCGGAAGTAGCCATCCCAGCCCCGCTGGCCGTCCGGGTCGTAGAGCAGCACTAGCCGTCCCCAGGCCACGTCCGCGTCGCCGCGCTGGACGGTGGCCGCGACGGCCCTGGCGTACGGGGCCAGCCGCTTCGGCGCCGGGACATCCTCGAACAGCAGACCGGGCCCGCGCTGGGCGTCCAGGCCGGCGGTAAAGGCCGCCACGGCCGCCGCGAACGTCGCCTCAGCGGCCGGGCCCGCGGCGGGGCCTGTTGCCGGGCCCGCGGCGGGGCCCGCGGCCAAGTCGGCCGCGCCGCCGACCGGGCCTGCGGTAATCCCCGTCACCGCGGCAGCGGCTGCCGTGGGGCCAGGTGCCGCGCTGACGGGTGCCGCCTCCGCCCGCCCCGGCGCTCGTGATCGCATGACGCGCCGATCCCCTCGCCCTTCAATCGGCCTCATGACCTGAGCGTACGTGTCGCTCACGGCTATTCATGAAGCACCGTACAGATTCATGCCACAAACCAACGTTTCACGCGGAAAGCCTGATTGACCGCCGTTCCGGGACCGCCCCGGAAATGACGCTGAATCGCCTGGTCAGGCGGCCCTGGTCGCACGGTCCCCGGCGACGCGGGCGGGCGACGGCGGCCCGATGAACAGGGCATCGCCACAGACCGTACAGGCCCACTCAGGGCATTCGCCGTCCGGTGCGTCGGGGCAGCCCGCGGGCTCCGCGTGAAACCGCTCGAACAGCCGCTCCTCGTTGCATCCGGCGCAGTGCCTGCTCAGCTGCGTCATCCTGGCGACCTCCTCGGTGCGATGCGGCACGGGGCCAGCGGGAGTTGAAGCGGTTGGTGCGATAGTGGCATGCTCTTGCGCTGATTCGTGGGATCTCGGACGGCGTGTCTCCCGGCGACTACCGTGCGGTGATATGAGACGATCGCAGACGTGACCGCGTCCCGCGCCCATTCCCCTTTTATGCTGGCCTGTCGGCGAGAGCCGGTCCCTCACACGCCCGTCTGGTTCATGCGGCAGGCGGGCCGGTCGCTGCCCGAGTACCGGCGAGTACGCGAAGGCATCTCGATGCTCGACTCGTGCACCCGCCCCGAGTTGGTCACCGAAATCACCATGCAGCCGCTGCGCCGGTACGACGTGGACGCGGCCATCTTGTTCAGCGACATCGTGGTGCCGCTGCGCGCGGTCGGAATCGACGTGGACATCAAGGCCGGGATCGGGCCGGTGGTGCAGACCCCGGTGCGGTCGGCCAGGGACCTGGATCGGCTGCGCCCGCTTGACCCCGGTGACGTGCCCTACGTGACCGAGGCGGTACGCGCGCTCGTGGCCGAACTAGGCGAACGCCCGCTGATCGGCTTCGCCGGCGGGCCGTTCACGCTCGCGTCCTACCTGGTGGAGGGCGGTCCGTCCAAGAACCACGACAAGACCAAGGCGCTGATGTACGGCGATCCGGAGCTCTGGTCCGCGCTGCTCGGCCGGCTGGCCGACATCACTATCTCGTTCCTGCAGGTCCAGGTGGCGGCGGGTGCGTCGGCCGTGCAGCTCTTCGATTCGTGGGTGGGCGCGGTCGGGCCGGACGACTACCGGCACGCGATCCTGCCGCATACCAGCCGGATCTTCGGCGCGCTCGGGCCGGCCGGGGTGCCGCGCATCCACTTCGGCGTGGGCACGGGGGAGCTGCTCGGCCTGATGGGGGAGGCCGGCGCCGACGTCGTGGGGGTCGACTGGCGCATCCCGCTCGACGAGGCCGTCCGGCGGGTGGAGCCGGGCAAGGCGCTGCAAGGCAACCTCGACCCGGCCATCCTGCTCGCGCCCTGGGACGTCATCGAGCAGCGGGCCAGGGATGTGCTCGCCCGGGGCCGCACCGCTGAGGGATACGTGTTCAACCTTGGTCATGGCGTGCTGCCGGAAACCGACCCCGGCGTGCTGGCCAGGCTCGCCGACCTCGTGCACGCCGAGTCGGCCCGCACGCCCGCCTGATCAGCGTGGTCGCCGTGACAGCCCTGGGTCAGGAATCACTCATCCAGGCCATTAGGGGTATACACCAGTGGGCTTCGGCCCGGTCCGGCTCGGATGAACCTCAGGTACGTATCATCGGGTGACGTCTGCCAGGCTGGAGCCATGGAGCGTACCACCGCGCAGCCGCACGTGGTGATCGTCGGCGGCGGGATTTCCGGGCTGGCGGCGGCGTTTGCCCTCCGGGACGAGGCGGTACGGGTGACCGTGCTCGAGGGGTCGCCGCGGCTCGGCGGCAAGCTGGCCGTCTCGGAGATCGGCGGCCTGGCCGTGGACGAGGGCGCCGAAGCGCTGCTCGTCACGCGCCCGGAAGGGACCGCGCTGATCGCCGAGGCCGGGCTCGACGACCAGCGCACGGTCCCCGGCCCCACGTCATCCGCCATCTGGACGCTGGGGGCGCTCAGGCCGCTGCCACGGCGGCAGTTCATGGGCGTGCCGTCCGACATGGCCGAACTGGCCAGGTCCGGCGTGCTGTCCGACACGGGCGTGGCCCGGGCCAGCCAGGATCTCGAGCTGCCGCCCACCGCCCGCGACGGTGACGTGCCGGTCGCGGAGTACGTCGCGGCGCGCCAGGGCGCCGAGGTGGTGGACCGGCTGGTCGACCCGCTGCTCGGCGGGGTCTACGCGGGCCGTTCGGCCGAGTTGTCGTTCGACGCGACGCTACCCGCGCTGGCGGCCGCGTCCCGGCGGCACCAGTCCCTCGCCGAGGCGGCCCGCTCGCTGCTGCCGCCTCGCGCGGCGCCGTCGCCCAGCTCGGCCGAGGCACCCGCGGCCGGGACCCGGGCGGGCGGCCCGGTGTTCACCACGCTCGCCGGCGGCCTGGGGTCGCTCCCCGCCTATCTGGCGAAGGCGTCGGGAGCGGCGGTGCGCACGTCCGCGATGGTCCGCGCGCTGGCCCGGACCGGAAGCGGCTGGCGGCTCACCGTCGGGTCGGCGGCGGCCCCCGAGCAGGTCGACGCGGACGCGGTGATCCTCGCGATCCCCGCACGGCCCGCAGGGCGCCTGCTCGCGGACGTTGCCGGCGTGTCCGCCGCGGTCACGGCCCTCGGCCAGATCGGCTACGCGAGCATGGCGATCGTCACGCTCGGCTACCCGTGGTCCGCATTCCCCGGCCCCGGTCTGGCTGCCCTCGGCTGCAGCGGGTACCTGGTGCCGGCCGTGGACGGGCGGGCCGTCAAGGCGGTCACCTTCTCCACCGTGAAGTGGCCGCACCTGGCCGGCGCGACGCCAGCCGGTGCCGAACCCCTGGAGATCGTGCGCTGCTCGGTCGGCCGGACCGGGGAGGAGGCACTGCTGCAGCGGGCCGATGAGGAGCTTGCCGTGCTGGCCGCGGCGGAACTCGCGGAGGCCACCGGGGTGCGGGGCGCTCCCGCGGCGATCAGGGTGACCCGCTGGGGCGGCGCACTGCCCCAGTACTCGGTCGGGCACCTGGACCGGGTGGCCACGATCCGCGCGACGCTAGCGGCCCAGCCGGGGCTCGCGGTCTGCGGCGCGGCCTACGCCGGGGTAGGCATACCGGCCTGCGTCGCCACGGCACGGTCGGCGGTCGGCCAGGTGCTGGCTTTCCTGGCGGCCAGGCGGCCGCCAGCCGGTGACACCGGTGCGGTCCGGTGATCGCCGTGCCCGACAATGGTGGCATGTCTGACGAACGAGGGACGACAGGGGGCCAGGCACTGGCCGGCGCGGGCGGTGGCATGACCGAGGCCGCGCAGACGGCCCGCAAGCCGAGGGCCCGTGATCTCAACGAAGTGATCCGCTACACGATGTGGTCGGTGTTCCGGGTGACCGACCGGGGCGCGCTGGAATCCGGCGGCCTCGGCAACGCCGCCGCCGAGGTGAGCGACCTGCTCGACCAGGCCGCGGCCAAGGGGATCATCACCCGCGGCTGCTACGACGTCCAGGGCCTCCGGGCGGACGCAGACTACATGTTCTGGTGGGTGGCGTCGAACTCCGATGAGCTGCAGGACCAGTTCGTGCGGTTCCGCCGGACCAGGCTCGGCCGCTGCAGCGGACCGGTCTGGTCGGTGATGGCGATGCACCGCCCCGCGGAGTTTAACAAGAGCCATATCCCGGCCTTCGTCGCGGACGAGAAGCCGCGCGCGTACGTGAGCGTGTACCCGTTCGTGCGGTCCTACCAGTGGTACCTGCTTGATCCCGCGGACCGTCGCAGGATGCTCGCCGAGCACGGGATGATGGCGCGCGAGTACCCGGACGTCAGGGCGAACACGGTTCCCTGCTTCTCGCTCAACGACTACGAGTGGATACTCGCCTTCGAGGCCGATGAGCTGCACCGGATCCTGGACCTGATGCGCCACCTGCGGGGTGCCGAGGCTCGCTTGCACACCCGGGTGGAGATCCCGTTCTACACTGGCAGGCGCAAGCCGGTGCGCGAGCTCGTGGCCAGCCTGGCCTAGCCCGCGGGGAACTGACGCCGAAAGATGCCCGATGATCTCCGGGTGAACGGCTGGCTGCTGATACCCGGCAGTGAGCTGCACGAGCGCTTCTCCCGGTCATCCGGGCCCGGCGGCCAGTCGGTCAACACTGCCGACAGCCGGGTCGAGCTGTCCTTCGACGTGGCGCGGTCGGCCGCGCTTCCCGAGTGGGCGCGGGCCAGGATCACCGAACGCCTGGCCGGAAGGCTGGCCGGCGGCGTGCTCACCGTGGCCGCCTCGGAACAGCGCAGCCAGCTGGCCAACCGCCAGGGCGCCCGGGCCCGGCTGGCCTCCTTGCTTCGCGACGCGGCCGCCCCGCCGCAGCGCCCGCGCATCCCGACCAGGCCCGGCCGGGCCGCAAACGAGCGTCGGCTGGAGGCCAAGCGCAACCGCGGCGCGGTCAAGCGCGCCCGCCGTTTCGACAGCCGAGACCCCGAGTGAGGTTCCGGGCGCCCGGCGGCCCGGCCGGGGCCGCCGGGCGCCCGGCCGCCGGGCGATTAAGCAATCGGAATTGTCAGCGCCCGATGGGATACTCGTCTTCATGGTGCTGCATGTGCCTAGCGGGCGGATGGTCGGGCGCGACGACGAGCTCGGCCGCCTGCTCGTGCTTCTCGACGACGCCGGGGCCGGCCGCTCGGTGGCCGCGCTGGTCAGCGGCGACGCCGGGGTCGGCAAGTCACGGCTGGTCAGCGAGGTGAGCAGGCTCGCCGGGGAACGCGGCTTCACCGTACTGTCCGGCCAGTGCGCCGAGCTCGGCGACAGCGTGCCCTACCTGCCGCTGGCCGACGCGCTGCGCGGCGCGGGCCAGTCCACCGGGGTCAGGGACGCGCTCAGCTCGCGCCCCGCGCTGAGCCGGCTGCTGCCGGAAGGCGGCGACGGGCGGCTGGCCGAAGAGGACCGCTCCGGGCTGGCCCGCCAGCAGATGTTCGGCCTCGTCCTCGGCCTGCTCACCGAGCTCGCGGCCGCGGCCCCGGTGCTGCTGGTGTTGGAGGACTTGCACTGGGCCGACGCCTCCACCCGGGACCTGGTCACGTTCCTGTCCCGGATGCTGCACCGGGAACGGGTGGCGCTGATCGGCACCTACCGGACCGACGACCTCCACCGGCGGCATCCACTGCGCCCCGTGGTGGCCGAACTGCTCCGGCTGCCCAGCGTCACCGCGGTCGACCTCGCCCCGCTGGCTCCCTCCGCCCTGGCCGAGCACCTGACGGCAGCGCTGACCGAGCAGCTGAACGTGGCGGCGCCCGGCCGCATCGACGCCACCGTGCTGAACGAGATCGTGGCCCGGGCCGAGGGCAACGCCTACTACGCCGAGGAACTGCTCGCCGCCTGCCTGACCGGCGATCCCGCCGAGCGCAACGCCCTGCCCGCCGGCCTGGCCGCCCTGCTGCTTAGCCGGGTGGAGGAGCTGTCCGACGCCGCGCAGCAGGTGCTCCGCGCGGCCGCGGTCGCCGGGCGCAAGGCCGACGACGAGCTGGTCCGCGCCGCGTCCGGCCTGTCGGCCGACGAGTACGAGGCCGCGGTCCGCGAGGCGGTCACCCGCCAGCTGCTGGTGCCCGCCGGCGCCGAAGGGTACGTCTTCCGGCACGCCCTGCTCCGCGAGGCCGTCTACGGGGACCTGCTGCCCGGGGAGCGGACCAGGCTGCACGGCAGGATGAGCTCCCTGCTCTCAGAGGAGCAGTGGCGGGACATGCCGGGCACGGCCGCCGAACTCGCCCAGCACTGCCTGGCAAGCCACGATATTCCCGGCGCGTTCGCCGCCTCGGTGGGCGCCGGGAAGGAAGCCGAGCGGCTGGGCGCGCCCGCCGAGGCGCACCGCCACTACGACCAGGCGCTCGCCCTGTGGGACCGGGTGGCCGAACCGGAGAAGACGGCCGGCCTGGCCCGCGGCAAGCTCGGCCTGTGGTCGGCGATCACCGCGGCCGACAGCGGCGACTACGAGCGGGCCGTCCACCTGCTCCGGCGGCTGCGGCATCTGCTCTCCGCCCAGGCCGAGCGCGGTCTACCGGACGAAGCCGAGCCCGACGTCCTACTGACCAGCCGGATCGGCGAGCGCCTGGCCTCCTACCTGATGCTCCTGGATGACCGCAAGGCCGATGAGGAAGCCGTCGAGGTGGCCCGGGCCACGGTCGAGGCCACCGCGGCCGAGCCGCCGACATGGCAGCACGCCCGGGCCGTCTCCACCTACGCCAACACCCTGCTGGTCGAGGGTGACGACACCGTCGCCCGGGAACAGGCCGAGCGCGGGCACACCGCGGCGCAGGCCGCCGCCGCGCCGTGGGTACAGGCCGACGCGCTGGTCACGCTGGGCTTCATCAGCAACCGCGAGGGCCGCAACGACGAGGCCATCAAGCTGCTGACCGAGGCACACAAGCAGGCCCGCCAGGCCATGGTCCTCGGCGTGGAACTGCGGGCCGCGTACCACCTGGCGCGGGCGCACCTGGAGCGGGGGGACCTGACCCTCGGCGGGACCGTCGCCTACGAGGGCACGAAGCGGGCCAACCAGACCGGGCTCGGCATGGCGCCGTTCGGCTGGGACGTGCAGCATCTGCACTTCCAGTGCCACTTCGCGGACGGCAAGTGGGACCACGCCCAGGAGATCGCCGATGGCTTCCCGGTCCGGGTGACCAGCGTGCCCGAGGCGAACCTGTCCTCGATGGCCCTGTTCATCGACGTAGCGCGCGGCAGCCCCGCGGTGGCCGAGCGGCACGCATGGATCGAGCCGTTCTGGCCGGCCCACGGGTTCGACGGGTACATCGCGCGCAGCGTGCTGGCCGAGCACGCGGTCTGGCAGGGCGACGCCGAGCAGGCCCTGGCCGACGCGCAGATCGCGATCAGCCTCACCCACCAGGCAGGGTGGGGCTACTACCCGTCCGCCATCCGGCCGGCCGCGATCGCCGTGAGCGTCCGGGCCGACCGGGCCATCCAGGCCCGGGCCACCGGCGACGACGAGACCGCGGCCGCCGAGCTGGCCGCCGCCGGCGAGCTGCTGCAGATCGCCCGGGAGGGCGCCACGTTCCCCAAGCGGCCCAAGTTCATCCTCGGCCCGGAGGGCCGCGGCTGGCTGGCCCGGGCCGAAGCGGAGTACGGCCGGGCCTGCGGCCGCAACGATCCCGAGGCGTGGCGGGCGGTGCTCGACGAGTTCGGTCCGCATTACACCTACGAGATCGCCAGGACCCGGTGGCGGCTGGCCGAGGCGCTGGCCGAGGCGGGCCGCCGGGACGAGGCCGCGGAGCAGTGGGGGAGGGCGGCCCAGACGGCGGATCAGCTCGGGGCCAGGCCGCTGCGCCGGGCGCTGGACGACCTCGCCCGCCGGGCCCGGATCGGCCCGGACCCGGTAACCGAACACCATGGCGGCGACGCGACCCTGGCCTTGCTGACCAGCCGGGAACGCGAGGTCCTCCGGCTCATCGCCGCGGGCCGCAGCAACAAGGAGATCGCCTCCGTGCTCTACATCGCGCCGAAGACGGCCAGCGTGCACGTGTCCAACATCCTCGGCAAGCTCGGTGCGGCCAGCCGCACCGAGGCCGCCGCCATCGCCCACCGCGAGGGCCTGACCAGCCAGCCCTCAGGACGCTGACCTCCCGGCTCGGCGCCGGGGCCAAGTCAGCGCGGAGCGAGCTCGGCGAGGATCTTCCCGGCTCGTTCGGCCGCCGCCTCGGGCGCGACCGACGGGTTACCCACCTGGGGATCCCAGTTCAGGTCGTGGAACAGCTCGGTAACACCCTGCCCGGCCAGCCAGGCGGCATCCTCGCGGATCTGCGCATAGCTGCCGGAAAGCAGCCGGCGGCCGCCGTGGGGCCCCTTGGCCTCCTCGCCGGCCAGCACCACGCCCCGGCAGACGATGCGCACCGCGTCCGGGTCCCGGCCCGCCGCCGACGCCGCCGACCGGATGACGCCGGCCGCCTCGCTGATCTTGGTCAGGCCGGCCCGGCTCGAGGTGATCCAGCCGTCCGCAATCCGCCCGGCCCGCTCCATGGCCGGCCGGGACATGCCGCCGAGCAGCACCGGCGGCCCGGGGCGCTGCACCGGCCTGGGATCCTGCCGCCCCGCCGGGAGCGTGTAGAACTCGCCGTCATGCGAGCTGACCTGGTCGGCCCACCGGCGCACCGAATCCGATCTTCATGACCCCAACCCTAGTAAAGACCTTGGGGCCGAACGGGCCCGGCCGTGCCACGGCGCAGCCTGGCAGCCCCGTCCGGGGAACGCTGTCCTCGTAGACTCCAGCTATGGAGATGCCGCTGTCGACGCGGGGCCGCTTCGTCGTCGACGCGCGCGGGCAGCGAGTCCGGTTCGCCGGGGTGAACTGGTACGGCGCGCACGAGGACGACGGCGTCGCGCCGGGCCTCGACCGCACCGACCGGCGCGCGCTGGCCAGCCGGATCGCCCTGCTCGGGTTCAACAGCGTGCGGCTCCCGTTCAGCCTGTGGATGACCGAGCAGACCAGGTCGGTCCCGGACGAGTACCTGGCCGCCAACCCCGATCTTTACGGGGCCACGCCCCTGCAGGTCTACGACGCCTGCGTCGAGGGGCTCACCGAGGCGGGCCTGATCGTCATCCCCAACTGCCACGTCCTCGACCCAGGGTGGTGCCCGGTCCCTGAGACTACGCAAGTCCTGACGCGCTCAGGATGGAAATACTGGCACCAGGTGGAAGGCGGGGATCAGACGCTCGGACGTGCTGGCAGCGGCGAACTGCAATGGACGCCGATCCTTCGCGTCACTAGCTGGGGACAGCAACCCGTAATCAGGCTAGGTAACGTCAGGTGGTCGGCAGTGTGCACGGAGAACCACGGCTGGCTGATGCGTTCGCGCCGGAACCGGTACGTGAAGGGCAGCGGCAGAAAAAACGCGCTGCGGACGGGCCCGCGCTGGAACGAGCCAGAACCGCATCCGGCCAGGGACTGGGCGACGGGTGAATACCAGCTTCAGCTCACAGGTTATGCAGAGGGAGGAAAGAATGGCTGCACCCCCGAGCAGGCAGCAATCATCGCCTGGGTGCTAGCCGACGGAAGCTGCATATATGGCAGACGCGACCGCAGGCACCTGCAGGCTTGCATCTATCAGAAGAAGGAACCTCAGCTCTCGCACATACGTACTCTACTGCAAAGGGAGGAAGCGTATTCCAGCGAGGCGGTGGATTCCCGCAACGGAGTCACCAAGCTCAGGCTGAAGAAGTCATATATAGCCCCGCTCTGGGATTACTTCCGGGTGGCGGACGACCTTACCGCCTTCGTCCTCGGGCTGTCTCAGGAAGCCAGGAGCGCATGGCTCGACGCCTGGTTCGCCGCTGAAGGGTGGTTTGGGTCAGGCGGCAGCACCCGCCTTATCGCACAAGATCGCGGGCAAGTCTTCGATGCGATCGCACTCTCGGTATTCCTGGAAGGCTACATGCCAGGCATCACCAGAAACGCCAAAGGCTCATTCGCTGGGAGTAAAGGTAACAGCTACAACATCACTCTCCTGACTAAGACGATTGGTAACACGAGGAACTGCACGCCGGTATACGAAGCCATGGGCACAGAACCGGTCTGGTGCCCGACTACCGGGCTGGGCACCTTCGTCGCACGCGACAGCGAAGGGAAGATCTTCCTTACCGGCAACTGCTCGGAGGATGATGAACAGGGCCTCTGGTTCAACAGGCGCTGGCAGGCAGCCAAGTTCTTCGCGGCCTGGCAGGACATGGCGGCGCGGTACAGGTCCAACCCCCTGGTCGCGGCGATGGACATCGTGAACGAGCCCAGGCGGACGCGGGTGGGCTGGCGCGTTCTCACCCCGACCTGGGGCAGCAGGCCCAGGACCGATCTGGCCGCCCTGTACACGGCAGTGGGGAACCTCATCCACGAGGTCAGCCCGGACGTCCTGATCATCTGCGAGGGGCTCGGCTACGCCGCCGACCTGACCGGCGTGGCCCGGTACCCGGTGCGGCTCGAGCGGCCGGACAAGGTGGTCTACAGCCTGCACGACTATTCGTGGTTCCATCCCAGGCGCCAGCCCCGGCAGGCGTACTTCGCCCAGATGCACGATCGCGGCGGCTACATCCTCAGCCAGCAGATCGCCCCGCTGTGGATCGGCGAGTTCGGCAACAACCCGAGATTGCCGGCCAATTTCGGCCTGGGCGGAGCCGGTGACGCGGACACCGGCGTGTGGTGGGGCAACATCGAAGCCTGGCTCACCGGGCAGGACGTGGACTGGTGCTGGTGGGCGCTGAACCCGACGCAGCCGAGGGGAAGCATCCCGGTGACCAGGCAGCACCGGTCCAACTGGGGTGACCCCGAACCGTGGGGACTACTGGCGCCGGACTGGCACGGCGTCGCCAGCCCGCAGGTGCTCGACATCCTCAAGTCGATGATCCCGCCTCGCACCGGCCCTGGCGTCAGCCCAGCTTAGGTAGCACCGCGGCGGCTAGCTGCTCCATCTGCTCGCGCTGGTCGAACAGCGCGGTGAACAAGATGAGCTCGGCGCCGGCCGCGGTGACCTGATTCGCCTCGCGGACGCAGTCGGCGGCGGTGCCGGTGACCGCTGCGGCCTCGATGGCCGGTACCCGGTGCCCGTAGATTCCTTCCAGGGCCGCGTTCATCCGGTTCCGCGCCCGCTCGGCATCCTCGTCGATGGCAACGTACACCCGCTTGGCGATGGGGAAGCTCTCGGGTGCCCGGCCCTCCTCGGCGAGCGCCCGCCGCACGATCTGGACCTGCCCGGCGAACGTGTCCGTGGGAGAGGACCCGGCGCCGAAGAAGCCGTCGCCCATGCGCACCGCGCGGCGCAGCGCGGGCTCGCTGGCCGCGCCGAACCACAGCCGCGGGTAGGGCTTCTGGAACGGCTTGGGCTCCATCGGTGCATTCTCCAGCTGCCAGAACTCGCCGTGCAACGTGACCCGCGGCTCGGTCCACAGCGCCTTCATCACCGTGACCCCCTCGGTGAACCGCGCCACGTACCGGTGCGGGTCCGCGCCGAAGGCGGCGAACGGGCGGCCCCGGCCGCCGGTGCCGACCCCCACCTCGATCCGCCCGCGGCTGAGCTGGTCGAGCGTGCTCACGCTCTTGGCCAGGTGCACCGGGCTGTGCAGGGTGGACACGAACACCACGCACCCCAGCCGCAGCCGTTCGGTGCAGGCGGCCGCATAGGTCATCGCCTCGATGGGGCTGAACTGCGGCGACGCGCCGAGCACACTTTCCTGCGTCCACGCGCTGTCGAAGCCGAGTTCCTCGGCGCGGGCCAGGTAGGAGCGGAAGGCCGCGGGATCGAACTCCCCATCGGCGTAGAACTGCGGGATCGCGATCGCGAACTTCATGGGCGCCAGCGTATCCCGGTGCCCGGTGGGACAATCGCTGGGTGAACGATCCGACCGCCAGCCTGGCCGGCTAACCCAGCACCGACCTGGTGACGTCCGCGGCGCAGCCCCAGGACATCGAGATGCCGGCGCCGCCGTGACCGTAGTTGTGCCAGAGCACGCCGTCGCCGAGCGGCTCGGATTCCAGCCGCACCTCGCGCCGCCCCGGCCGCAGGCCGACCCGGTGGCCGAGAATCTCCACCCCGCGCAGCCGCGGCTCGATCGCGGTGCACCCGGCCAGGATCCGCTCGGCCACCTCGGTATCCGGGTCCATGTCCCAGTTGCCCTCGTCATTGGTGCCGCCGAGCAGGATGGTGTCGCCGTGCGGGAACATGTACACGATCCACGGCGGTTCCGGATCCCGGTTGACCAGGAACTCCTCGATGCCAGGGTTGGCGGCCATCACCACCTGCCCGCGGACCGGCACCACCGCGGGGTCGGGCACCAGGTCGCGGGCGGCGGCGCCGGAGCAGTTGACGATGACCGGTGCGGCGCCGGCCAGGCCGGCCAGCGTGTCCACCGGGGACATCTCGAGCGCGCCGCCTGCCCGCTCGAACCGGGTCCGCAGGTAGCCCAGGTAGACCGGCATGGTGACCAGCGGCGCGGTGTAGTGCCAGCCGTCGGTGAAGCCGTCGGGAAGTTCGGATTCATCACAGGTCCGCAGGTCGGTCAGGAGCCTGGTCCAGTAGTACGGCTCCAGCGGGGCGCGGGAAACCTCCCGGCCCGCGGCGATCCGCACTCCGGTGCCGGGTTCGGCGGCGAGCTTGGTCAGCACCTCGAGCCCGACCCCGCCCCATTCCAGCGCCCGTTCGGGCGGCCCCACCTTGACCGCGCCCCACACCGCCCCCGCCGCCGCCGACGTGGTCTGCTCCGGTGGCGCGGCCGTCCTGATCGTCACGCTCAGCCCTGCCTCGGCCAGGCTGATCGCCGTCGTGAGGCCGACGACCCCGGCCCCGATCACGAGAACGTCCATGCCCCGACCGTATCCTCAGCCCGGG
>Ga0335076_10005459_pt1 | contig 12843 bp, 13 predicted proteins | sample Lox_Sample_25_FD_206717 | JGI IMG/M metagenome (GOLD analysis project Ga0335076, IMG submission 206717) | Soil microbial communities from Loxahatchee National Wildlife Refuge, Florida, United States - Lox_Sample_2.5 | ecosystem: Environmental > Terrestrial > Soil > Wetlands | place: USA...
ACGTTTCCAATGCTTCCCGAACCATGTTGCTCAATATCCATACCTGTACCTGGGATGACGAATTGCTGAAACTGTTTGACATTCCTGAAAATATTCTGCCAGCTGTAAAAGCATCAAGTGAAGTATATGGAAAAACAGGTACTGTGGTAGCTCCCACTTCTGGGATCCCGATTGCCGGTATTGCAGGAGATCAGCAGGCTGCGCTGTTCGGGCAATTGTGTACCCAACAGGGAATGGTCAAAAACACTTATGGAACGGGATGCTTTATGCTGATGAATACCGGCGAAAAAGCAGTGGCATCCACAAATAATTTACTCACTACCATTGCCTGGAAAATCAATAACAGGGTAGACTATGCGCTTGAGGGGAGTATATTTATCGCCGGGGCAGTGGTACAGTGGCTGCGTGATGGGTTACAGTTGATCAGGGCATCCCATGAAATCGAACCACTGGCATCTCAAACAACCGAAACAGACGGAGTATATATCGTTCCTGCCTTCGCGGGACTGGGAGCGCCTCACTGGAATCAATATGCGCGGGGAAGTATTTTCGGAATGACCAGGGGTACTACCAATGCACATCTTGCCCGGGCCGCGTTGGAAAGTATAGCTTACCAAACCTACGATGTACTGAAAGCTATGGAAGCCGATTCAGGGATTAATATTAAAGAACTAAGAGTAGATGGAGGAGCTACGGCCAATAATTTATTGATGCAATTTCAATCGGACATTTTACAGGTACCTGTTGTCCGGCCTAAAATTTACGAGACGACGGCTCTCGGAGCCGCCTACCTTGCCGGGCTTGCCGTTGGTTATTGGAAAAACGTGGACGAAATCCAACAACAATGGCAGGTCGACCAGAGGTTTATACCGGCAATGGATAACCGAAAAAAGAATGAACTCCTCACAGGATGGCAAAGGGCTGTAAAAGCATCAGTTGCCTGGGCGGAGAATAAATAGAACAGCAAGTGGGATTGACAATTCCGCCGGATTATTTCAGGTTTTCACTTTGATATTCCAAGTTTAATAAACAGGCATGCTTCGCAAAACCATGATTGACCAGTTGGAATCACATTCAGGCGAATGGGATATCTGTATTATCGGCGGAGGAGCTACCGGGCTCGGAACTGCTGTGGATGCAGCATCCAGGGGATTTAGAACCATCCTGCTGGAGCAACATGATTTCGCAAAAGGAACTTCTTCTCGATCCACCAAGCTGGTTCATGGGGGCGTCCGTTACCTGCAACAGGGAAATATCAAACTGGTGATGGAAGCGCTGCACGAACGGGGAACACTAAAGAAAAATGCGCCGCATCTTGTAAAAAATCAATCCTTCATCGTCCCCAATTACAAATGGTGGGAAGGACCTTATTATGGAATAGGATTAAAAGTCTACGATTGGATGGCCGGGCGATTGGGCCTGGGCTCATCTCAATTGCTTTCGAGAGAAGAGACGCTTCAATTCGCCCCCACCCTCGATGCAGATGGATTGAGAGGCGGAGTCATGTATCACGACGGGCAATTTGACGACGCCCGATTGGCGATTCATCTTGCATGGACAGCCGCAGAACAGGGAGCAACCCTGCTCAACTATTGCAGGGTAACCGGTTTAAAAAAAAATAAGGGAACACTCTCAGGCGTGCAGGTCAGAGATGAAATAAATAAAAAGGAATATGAAATCAAAGCCAGGGTGGTGATCAATGCAACGGGTGTATTTACAGATCTCGTATTAAAAATGGACAGCCCTTCGAGTGAGGATATCATTTCACCCAGCCAGGGAGTGCATATTGTTTTGGATAAAGAATTTCTTCCGGGTGATACGGCAATCCTCGTCCCCCATACCGATGACGGGCGCGTGCTATTCGCCGTTCCCTGGCATGATAAAATTATTGTCGGCACAACTGATACTTCACTGGATGTGCACGAAGACAATCTTTTGCGTGAACCCGTGGCATTGAAAGAAGAAGTGGATTTTATTCTCCATCAAATTGATAAATATTTAGCACGAAATCCAACAAGAAAGGATATACGAAGTGTATTCGCCGGTTTAAGACCTTTAGTGAAAGCCGACAGCAGGAAAACTGCAGAATTATCCAGAGATCACCTGATCACGGTTTCTGAATCAGGGCTCATCACGATTACCGGAGGCAAATGGACAACCTACCGGCGTATGGCCGAAGACGTGATCAACACCGGCATCAGGAAGGCAGGATTGGAAAATATACCTTGCAAGACCAGCGATTTACCTATTCATGGCGCAAAGCAGGACACCGATTTCAATGCAGCTTTGTATTATTACGGAACCGATTCCGATCATATCCGATCTATGGTAAAAAATAATCCATCACTTGGAGAACGGCTGCATCCTGGCCTGCCCTATATCAGGGCGGAAATTATCTGGGCTGTCAATAATGAGATGTGCATGACCGTTGAAGATGCGTTGGCAAGAAGAACAAGGGCATTGTTATTGGATGCAAAAGCTGCTATTGAAATTTCACCTGTAGTTGCAGAACTTATGGCGAAAGAAACTGGCAGGGGCCGCGAATGGCAGGATGAGCAAATCCGGAATTTTATGGAAGTCGCACGAAATTATCTGCCCCAATGATGCTAAATCATTCGCTTGATCGTTTTATTTTCACGCATCGTCAATATTGTTAAACGATAATTTTATTCAACCAAAAAATCTCTTATGAGCCCATTTCTTGGAGAATTAATCGGAACTGCAATTCTCATCACGATGGGTGACGGGGTCGTCGCCAATGTCGTACTCAATAAAACCAAAGGAAATAACAGTGGGTGGATTGTAATTACATTCGGATGGGCAATGGCTGTGTACTGTGGCGTATTTATTTCTGCTCCTTATAGTTCTGCTCATCTGAATCCTGCTGTATCCATTGGTCTGGCAGTTGCGGGAAAATTCAACTGGGCCTTGGTTCCAACTTATATTGCCGCCCAACTGATTGGGGCCATGGTTGGCGCGATCGTAGTATGGCTCGCATATCGCCAGCATTTCAATACAACTCCGGGTGGAGATGAAAAGCTCGCAGTGTTCTGCACGGGGCCGGCTATACGAAGTTCATTGAACAATCTGGTTACTGAAATCATTGGAACTTTTGTATTGCTGTTTGGAGTATTGTATTTACTAGGCCCATCAATCAGGATCAATAATAGGGAAGAAACCATCGGGCTCGGCGCAGTAGGTGCTTTGCCGGTCGCCTTGCTTGTCTTATCAATTGGCTTATCGCTGGGCGGGCCAACAGGCTATGCCATTAACCCTGCAAGGGATCTGGGTCCGCGTATTATGCATTTCATATTGCCCATTCCAAGAAAACGGGACAGCGATTGGGGTTATTCATGGGTACCCGTGACCGGACCTATCCTTGGTGGAATCATAGCCGCTCTTCTATATAGAGTTCTGTAAACGAGTTTTTCACGCAGCGTTGCAAAGTGAAGAGCAGGACCGCGCCTTCGCGTCTTTGAGTGAAATTTCACTTATGACATTACGCGATCAATCGACTGCAAAATAATTTTGCATGCTTCCTTTATCTCTTCTTCCTGAATAATAAGTGGCGGTGCAATACGCATACAGTTGGTTGCGAAGAGAAACCAATCTGTCAGTACCCCGTTCACAATACATTCATCGATGATTTTTTTGTTGGTTTCAAAACTGTCAAACTCAAGAGCTATCAGCAAACCTGCCGAACGGACAGATTTTATTTTTGGATGAACCAATAATCTTCTAAATAATTTTTCTTTATTCTTCACTTCACTGATCAATTTCTCTTCAAACAATACCTTCAATGATGCCAATCCTGCTGCGCAACAAACGGGATGCCCTCCGAAAGTAGTAATATGCCCCAATACAGGCCGGTTGGTCAATGTGCTCATCATTTTCTTATCAGCAATAAATGCGCCGAGTGGCATTCCTCCGCCCAATGCTTTTCCTAATAAGAGAATATCGGGAACAATATCTGCTTCCTGGAAACTCCACAATCTTCCGGTTCGCCCGAACCCGGTCTGTATTTCATCGATTATTAATAAAGCTTCTGTCGCTTCAGATTTTTTTCTCAAAGCCCGAAGCCATTCAACTGAAGCTGCATATACTCCTCTTTCAGCCTGCACGGTTTCTACGATAACACAGGCTATTCTGTCAGAAAGATAGCCCAGAGATTCGAAAGACCCGTGATCGAGATGCAGGATATCGGGTAATAATGGACGAAATGCATTTCTCCAGTATTCTTCGCCCATCACGCTCAAAGCGCCCTGCGTAGAACCATGATAGGATTGTTTGAATGCAATGATGCCGGTTCTTCCTGTATATCGTTTCGCCAGTTTCATCGCTCCTTCAACCGCTTCAGCTCCTGAATTGGTAAAGTAAACTGAATTTAATGAAGAAGGAAGCTGCTGCGCAAGCAAAGAAGCATATTGTACCTGTGGCGACTGAATTAATTCTCCATAAACCAGTACATGCAGGTACTGATCAATTTGTTCTTTGATTGCTGCGACCACTTTCGGGTGACGGTGACCGGTATTACATACACTGATCCCTGCGATCAGGTCAAGATATTTTTTTCCCTGCACGTCATAAAGCCAGGTGCCTTCTGCTTTTGTGATCTCCAACCCAAGTGGAATGTCGGAGGTTTGAGCCAGATGACGGAAAAACAATTCTTGCTGATTCATTGGACTAACCTTAGGGACTTTCTTTACATTTGTATACCCCGAAGGTAGAGACTGATCATTTCATAATTTATAAATTTATTCTATGCCCGTTATCCTGCCTGTAAATAATATAAATCCACGGATGGGAAACAATTGTTTCATCGCTCCTAATGCAACAATTGTTGGTGATGTGATCATGGGTGATGATTGCAGCGTATGGTTTAATGCAGTGATACGCGGAGATGTCAACAGCATCAGGATAGGAAACAAAGTGAATGTGCAGGACGGATGCATTATTCATGGAACTTACCAGAAAGCCAGAACAACAATCGGGAATAATGTGTCGATTGGTCATAATGCTATTGTTCATGGGTGCACAGTACTGGACAATGTCCTGATTGGAATGGGTGCAATTGTGATGGATGATGCGGAAATTGGAAGTAATTCGATTGTTGCAGCCGGAGCAGTCGTCCTTGAAGGAACCAAGATGGAATCAGGCGTGATTTATGGCGGTATTCCTGCCAGAAAAATAAAAGATATTCCACAAGACCTGATCAGCGAACAGATTGAACGGATTGCAAATAATTATGTGCATTATGCAGACTGGTTCCGGAAGTAAGGAGATTGGTCGATAACCGTTGGCGGATGGCCATCGTTCATCTATGAAATGCTGAAAATTAGGCTGGTATGCATACAAACGAGAGTCGGTGTTTGATCATCGGTCAACCTATCATTCCAAAAATCGAAGAATTCGTCCATTTCATCGATATTTTCCCTTCCCGGTTGCAAATCCTGAAAAATATTTGTAGGTTTAAATCGTTTAAATCAGTATCCGATGAAGCATGGTAAAACCATACTATTTTTTCTTCTGTTTGTGGCGTTTGGTTTCTGTGCTATTTCCTGTAGTCCAAAATATGGTTGTCCCAGCAATGGTAAGAATGTGGGGGCAGAAAGGATATTGAGCGGCGAAAAAGTGCCCAAGGCACCAAAATTCAAGGCATAAGTATTCTATTATAAACCTAAATCCGACACTATGAGCCTTACATTACGCACTGATTTCGGCTGTACCGAAGCCGTTATCGACGACGATTGTGGCCTCAAACGATTCTACGAAGTGGCCAATATTCTTTCCGACGACCTGGATATCAACTTTACTCAAAAAACGGATGATTTTGATTCATTGATGTGGGATTTTATATTCAAGGGCCATATCCTGACCCTGCATTATAATATCTACACCGGTATTTCAATTTATCCGAGAAAATTCAGGGAAGCTCCGAGAAAGGATAATGAAGCAGTAGTGGAAGTGGCAAAATTCCTGGAAAACAAATTGATGATTAATACGGCCAGAAAATACTTGTCGTAAGTTCAATATAATTTTTCATCAATAGAGTCCAGAATATTGCAATAACTGATGTAGCGATCTTCATAAATTTTGCCCTCTGCGAGGGCTTTTTTTATGGCACAACCCGGTTCATTCAAATGAAGACAGTTATTAAACTGGCAATCCTGCAATCTGTCACGCATCTCGGGGAAATAATGAGACAATTCCTGTCTGGAAATATCTACCAGTCCAAATTCCCTCAGGCCGGGAGTATCGATAATCTGGCCTTCTTCAGGAGGCTCCAGGTCAAACATTTCTGCAAAACTCGTGGTATGGATACCCTTGCCGCTCCATCCGCTGACATCCTGCGTTTTTAACTGAAGTGCAGGAAGAAGTACATTGATAAAAGAAGATTTCCCAACTCCTGAATGGCCGCTCAACAAAGTCACTTTACGCTGCATCAGGGGTCTTATTTCGTCTATGCCTGTACGTTGTTTTATGCTAATCAGCATCATGCGGTAACCAATGCTTTCATACATTTCTTTCCAGTTTATGAACTTATCCATTTCCTTTTTCCTGTAGATGTCCGCCTTGTTAACAACCACAATAGCGGGCACATGGTAGGCTTCGCAGGTCACAAGAAAACGATCAATGAATCCCTGTGATGTTTTGGGTTCAGCTAAAGTGGCAATCAGGATTGATTGATCCACATTCGCCGCGATGATATGCTGGAGGGATTTGTGTGAAGGAGACTGACGGTTGATATAATTTTTTCTTTTTTCTATGGAAAAAATTAAGGCCGACCCTTCGGCAGCATCCTCAATTTCTATTTCGACTTCATCACCTACAGCCAGTGGATTGGTGGACGTGATGCCGTCGATCTTAAAAATTCCTTTTATTCTCGCCTTCCATGTTTCATGCGTAGCTGTTTTCACAACATACCAGCTCCCTGTAGATTTATATACTCTTGCTTTCACTCCATTCATTTTTTATTTCCCCGCTCTAAGGAACAGGCTTGATTCCAAACATTCTTTTCATCCATAATCATGGAAACATGAATGTTTATTCACCCAAAGAAACTAAGATACTAAGGAAACTTTCTGAAAACAGTAAACCGTAAAATAAATTCGAGCAGCAGCAAACCTGCAGCTACCAGGGCAAAAGGAAAAAATTGCTCACTGTATTTTGTGAAAGTCGATATTTCAACTTTAGATTTTTCCATCTGGTCTATCTCCTTATAAATCGAGCTCAGGCTTTCATTGTCTTTTGCGCGGAAGTATTTCCCGCCTGTTTCATTGGCAATCTGGGTGAGCAGTTTTTCATCGATGCTGACTTTTTCCCGCTGCATGATCACACCACCGGGAGTTTGTACCGGAACAGGAGCAAAGCCTTCTGTTCCAACACCCACGGTATATACCCTAACACCAACCGATTTGGCAATTTCTTTCGCTGTATTCGGATCGATCAGTCCTCCATTGTTTTCTCCATCGGTCAGTAAAATAATGACTTTGCTTTTGGACTTGGATGATTTTAGCCGCTCTACGCCAGTAGCGAGTCCTGAGCCAATCGCAGTACCGTCTTCCAATAACCCGCTTTGTACATTATATAGTTGGGATTTCAGTACTGCCCGATCCGTAGTCAGTGGACACATCGTAAAACTCTCACCTGAAAAAATGACCAGCCCTATCCGGTCGGTGGGGCGACTGTCGATAAACTCAGAAGCTACATTCTTGGCGGCTTCCATCCTGTTGGGAGTAAAATCCTGCGCCAGCATACTGCCGCTTATATCCAGGCAAAGCACGATATCAATGCCTTCTCCATTTGTTAGCTGTTCTTCATTTTTAAATTGCGGACGTGCCATGGCGATAATTAAACAACTTATTGCAAGGAGTCGGCAGATAAACAGGATATGCCGGAATGTATTTTTCCAGGAACCATTCTTAGCAAATGTCTTTACTGAAGAAACAATAACGGTTCCGACTCCTTTATTTGCTTTTCTGAAATACCAGGATATCATCAATGGTATCAATAAAAACAACGCAAAGAAAACAGGGTATGCAAAAACGATATGCTGGAACCAGTCGTACAACACCTATTTTTCTATTTGATTTAAAAGTTGAATGGATGATTCGATAATTCCAAAATTCTGATCATTATCATTTTTATCCGGAAGATATTTGGCAAACTTCACAAAATCACTCATCCGCAACGAAGCCGTCAATTGAGAAAACTGATCTCTTGATATATTCTGTTGACGGAGTTGCAGGATTAACTCTTCGTTTGTTTTTTCCATACTTGCAATATGGAGTTTCCTCATGACAAACAAACGCAGGATATCATTCAATCTTGTATAGAATAATTTTGTCTGGCCCATTTCCGGAAGTCTTTGTTTCCTTAATTCTTCCAGTGATTTAATGGCCTCCTCGAAGGGAGATAAAGAGGGAAGTTCGGGTTCAGTCCGGCTAAAAACCAGTACTTTTTTCTTTTGCACGAAATACAAAAACAATGCAGCTGCAATCAGCGTTAATGCAAGCAGTATCCAGATAATATATTTCACATAAGGATTCTGAATGTCAAGAATATCCTTGATATCATGATAATCCTGGTTAGGGTCGAATTTAGAGAAACTGACTTCGACAGGAATAGAATCGGTGTAATACTTCTGATTGTCGATCGTTGCCGGTAATGCCGGAATCATTACTCTTCCTGAATCAAAGCTGGTGATGACAAGTCGCTGGCGATATGATTTTCCAGCTCCGGTTTCTACTGAATCGATTTTCCCTTTCTCAATAAAATTGAAGTGGGGAATACTGTCCAGCGCGAACCAGCCGGTATTGGATCCCACCGGGGAATTGACTTCGAGCACAAGCTCCAGGGGTTGTCCCAGTATGATTTCGTTGCGATCCACACTGGCTTTTACATTCGGAATATTTTGTGAAAAAAGAAATGGCGATTCAGCCAGTAATGCCAGGATCAATGCAATATGTAAGAAGTTCCTTCTCATCTGTTATGCGGGCCTGTTTCGTCCCACGAAAAATTTCTGAAGTACTTTAACGTAGTCTTCATCTGTTCTCATATGCAATAAATCACAACCTGATTTGAGGAAAATGCTTTTGCACTGTTCGGTAAACGAAAAAAATGCCTGCTGATATTTGGTTCTTACCAGGTAATCGCCGGTGTCTATCCATTGGGTTGTTCCTGTTTCTGCATCTTCCACTTCAAGCAGTCCGGCATCGGGCAGTTGCATATCCATTTTATCATACACTTTAATGCCGATCACATCATGTTTTTTGCCTGCCACATTCAATGAGTCTTCATATTTTTCATCGATAAAATCACTCAGAATAAAGGCTATACTTTTCTGCCTGACGGAATTGTTAAAGAACCGGATAGCCTCTGCAATATTGGTTCTTTTCCGGACAGGCTCTGCCGTTAGTAATAACCTGACAAGGTGCAACACATGTTCCCTTCCTTTTTTTGGAGGTATATATTTCTCAATTCTGTCGCTGAAAAAGATCAGGCCAACTTTGTCGTTATTATTGATCGCCGAAAAAGCAAGCACCGCACAGATCTCGGTAATGAGGTCTTTTTTTCTGGCATGAACCGTTCCAAACAAAGAACTCGCACTCACGTCCACCAGGAGGATCACCGTCAGTTCACGTTCTTCTTCGAACAGTTTGCTATAGGGATGTCCGAAGCGCGCCGAAACATTCCAGTCAATAAACCGGATATCGTCACCGGGATAGTATTCCCTCACTTCCCTGAAACTCATGCCCCGCCCTTTAAACGCACTATGGTATTCCCCGGAAAAAATATGACGCGTAAGCTTTTTACTTTTGATTTCCAGCTCGCGGACTTTTTTTAATATTTCGGCAGTTGTGAGCATGAGAATGCAGATGACAGTTTACAGTTGACAGATCACAGTAATAAGGTAAATAAGTTAAGACGATAAAAGTTTTTACTGCTTTTATTTCTTTCGAAATATGAGATTAAACCATTCAAAATTTTAATGCACTCATCAGATTCCCTTGACATTTCAACAAATTTTGTTTCTTCCAATAAATTCAACATCACGGCAATACTCATCAAAGTTTCAACTTCGTAAAGAGAACCTCTTGCGATATGAAGAAACTGAACGGTCTCTTTTTATGATTTCACTCCAAGCCTTCAGCTATATCAGATGGTACAGATATAGCAGCACGCCTGGTCTGTGCGCTCAATCCATATAGTCCTTCTTCCGGATAAAATTTTACTATTGAATAAATTTCTTTTACTAACTGCATGGACTTCTTCCACGCCTCAAGAGTGTTATAATTTGTCATAGGAAGGTTTTTTAGGTTTATTGAATTTATTTACTTTCTTCACTGTCGACTGTCAACTTACAACTGTCAACTTGCTAAGGTACTTGTATCGCTTTCAACACATCATCAATCACATGTTCCACATTTACATTTTCGGCTTCGGCTTCGTAAGTCAGGCCGATGCGATGGCGGAGAACGTCTTTGGAAATGGTTCTTACATCTTCGGGAATGACATAACCCCGCTTATTCAGAAATGCATTGGCTTTTGCAGCAAGCGCCATATTGATGCTGGCTCTTGGCGATCCGCCATAAGCAATCAATGGTTTCAGTTTATCCAGCTTGTATTTTTCCGGAGTCCTGGTTGCAAAAACGATATCCAGGATATAATGCTCGACCTTTTCATCCATATATATTTTTCTCGTCAGATCCCTGGCCTGAAGGATTTCCTGTACAGATACGACCTGTTCCAGTTCGGGTAGTTTCAATCCCTGTACATTTTGGCGGATGATCAATTGTTCTTCCTGCTTGCTGGGGTATCCAACGATGACTTTCATCATAAACCTGTCCTGCTGTGCTTCAGGCAAAGGATAAGTTCCTTCCTGCTCCAGTGGATTTTGTGTCGCAAGTACAAGAAAAGGCTCGTCCAAAACATAGCTTGATTCACCGATCGTCACCTGTCTTTCCTGCATAGCTTCGAGTAAAGCGCTTTGCACTTTTGCAGGAGCCCGGTTGATCTCATCGGCCAACAGAAAATTGGTGAAGATGGGGCCCTTGCGCACGATAAATTCATTTCGTTGCTGATTGTAGATCATCGTTCCGATGACGTCTGCCGGCAGCAAATCCGGAGTAAACTGGATACGACTGAATTTGGCATGAATAGCCTGGGAAATCGATTTAATGGTAAGTGTTTTCGCCAGGCCCGGAACTCCTTCGAGCAGGATATGACCATTGCTGAGCAGACCGATAAGCAGTCGGTCAAGCATGTATTGCTGACCAACGATCACTCGCCCGATTTCATCACGCAAACGATCGATAAAAGAACAATGGTATTGTATTTTTTCATTCAATTGCCTGATGTCTTCGGCAGTATAAACCATATAAAAAAATTAATGTCGCAAAATACGAATTCGCACTGCAAGTAGCTTGCCAGAAGGATGAAATTATTTAGTTAAACCAGGTTGAACGGTAATAATAAACCTTCCCGAAACCTCGGGAGACATCTCTACCAGGAAGACATTCTGAAGAATCCATCCGCTGACCTAAAGTATTTAATGACTAAACACGCAATAATAAGCTCCGATTATAGTTATTTTTGTAAGAGTAAATTACCAAAAAAATCAACCATGAAAAAGACAAACGGACATTTTCTTGCTTTTGTTATGACCACTTTAACGCTGTTCTTTGTTGTTTCGTGTTCGAAAAGTAGTAACAGCAGCAGTGCCATTACCGTACAGAATCTTGTGGGGACTTATACATTGACAAGTCTTACAGTAACTATTGCCCCATTTCCGCCCCAAAACATCCTGGACTCAATACCTGCCTGCCAGCGTGATGATCAATACAAGCTCAATGCTGATATGAGTTATGATTACATTGATGCAGGAGTCCAATGCAACCCCCCTGATAACGGTGCTGGTACCTGGAGCCTGTCAGGAAATACAATCATTATCGATACTACCAGCGCCACGATCCAAAAATTTGACGGGAAGAATTTGACTTTAAGTACACAGGTACAATATAACGGTATTGCGGCTACGACGACTGAAACATTGACTAAACAATAAATCCAGTTGACGGTTGCTGTCAACGGTTAAGAAAGATATTTTCCCACAATCGGTACTCTTCTTCCTACGCCAAATGCTTTGCAACTTACGCGAATGATGGGGCAGAACTGGTTCCGCTTATATTCATTTGTATTCACCATCTTCAGCACTCGACTGACCAGTTGCTCGTTGATGCCCATAGCAATAATTTCTTTCGGGCCCTGTCTTCGTTCAATATACTGATATAAAATTTTGTCGAGGACCTCATATTCCGGCAGGCTGTCACTGTCCTTTTGATCTGGCCTCAATTCTGCCGAAGGCGCTTTGACCAGAATATGATGGGGAATAATTTCTTCGTTTCTGTTAATAAACTTCGCCAGGCCATAAACCTGCATCTTATACACATCTCCGATTACTCCTAATCCACCAGCCATATCACCGTATAATGTACCGTAGCCCGTTGCCAATTCGCTTTTGTTGGAGGTATTTAGCAAAATATATCCGAATTTATTGGCGATAGCCATCAACAGGTTTCCTCTTGTGCGACTTTGTATATTCTCTTCGGCTATACTAAAAGGTAAGTCATTGAACAGGGGATGAAGGGAATGGATAAAAGACTCATAAATGCTTTTTATCGGAATAATATCATAGGGATTACCCAGGTTTATTGACAATTGTTCGGCATCCCTGACCGAATGAGAAGTGGAGTAAGGAGAAGGCATGAGGATGGCTCTCACGTTTTCCTTCCCCAAAGCTTCACAGGCAAGTGCCTGGGTAACTGCGCTATCGACGCCTCC